>Ga0066789_10001404_pt1 | contig 10381 bp, 9 predicted proteins | sample OrgsoiDNA2013049_FD_70960 | JGI IMG/M metagenome (GOLD analysis project Ga0066789, IMG submission 70960) | Permafrost soil microbial communities from the Arctic, to analyse light accelerated degradation of dissolved organic matter (DOM) -... | ecosystem: Environmental > Terrestrial > Soil >...
ATCCGTGAGGTTGACGCTCAAGATGCGGATTCCCATGTCGTATGAATCAAGTGTGCGCTGTAACAACATCCGCGCGCGATCCGTGATCGACGGATCGAATGCCAACGCCTTGTCGAGCGACGCTTGGCCCACCGCCTCGCGCATCGCGCTCTCGCTGACCTGACTCAACGTCTCCTCCACGTCGCGCACTTTGAACAACAGCTTGATCGGATCCGGCTGGGTGTACTGGACGGCGGACTTCACTTCCACGAGATTGGTGTCGGCGGTCAACATGCTGGCGTCATCCGTGACGCTGTACTGGCGCGACACATTGACGATGATCCGGCGCTCGATCGGCCAGGGCAGATGCCAGTTGTATCCGGGGCCGGTAATTTGCTCGTACTTGCCGAAGCGAAGAATGACGGCCCGCTCCTGCGCGTCGACCCGGTACACGCCGCTGCCGATCCACACAACCGCGATCAGGATCAAGCCGCTGCCCAACCCCCTATTGAAGTTCGCCGAATTCTGACCTCCGCCGACCCCGCCGCCCCGTCCGAATAGCGCCGCCAGGCGACGCTGCAAATTACGCAATACGTCATCCAAATCGTTCTGCGATTGTTGCGGGCGATTCCACGGATTGCGTTTCTCGCCCCCAGGTTCGTTCCAAGCCATGCGTAATGCCTAATTAGGGTTTGCGGACAGTTGTTCGTTGGTGAGCAACCGGGCATTCTAACAGCCGACCCGGCTCCCACAAGTCGGCTATGCCACGCGCTGTTCGCGGCTTGTATCGCTATTATCCACCAAGTTGACTCCCCGACCGCCCAGCAATTTGGCGACCTCGGACAAATCGAGTTCGACGTCGAGTTCCCAACTGCCATCATCACATTGACGTTCGGCGCGCACCGCATTTCGTCGATAAAGATCCGACCGAACGGCAGCCGCCGGCAATTCCAAGTGTAAAGTGCGGCGCACTTGGTTGGGCCGCACGGCGTGTGCCAGCGCCGCACGCAAGTCATCGAGGCCGGCGCCGGTCGCCGCAGACACCCAAACCCGTGCCGCCACGCCATCGGCGCCCATGACGATTGTCGGCGTGGCGACGCCCGGCGCGTCTGCGCTCGACACCTCGACCCTCAGGAGATCCACCTTGTTGAAGACCAACAGCTCCCGGATATCACCCGCGCCGATGCCCTTCAAGACCTCTCGAACCTGCTCGATACGCTCGTTTCGCAGCGGATCACTTGCATCGACGACGTGCAAGAGTAGGTCCGCATCCCGCGCTTCCTGCAGCGTCGAGCGAAACGCGGCCACCAACTCATGGGGCAGCGCCCTGACAAACCCCACGGTGTCCGCCAACACGACCTCGCCGACGCCGGCTAATTTGACCTGCCGCACCGTGGGATCCAAGGTTGCGAAAAGCTGATCGGCGACAAAGGTGGTCGCACCGGTCAGCGAATTGAACAAAGTCGATTTACCGGCGTTCGTGTAGCCCACGAGAGCCACCGTGGGCACGGGCACTTCACGCCGCACGTGCCGGCTGGTGTCCCGCTGCCGCGCCAATTTCTCGAGGCGACCTTTCAGCGTGCGGATGCGCTTGGCGATGAGGCGCCGATCCGTCTCGAGCTGAGTCTCGCCGGGGCCTCGCAGGCCGATGCCACCCTTTTGGCGCTCGAGGTGGGTCCAACCGCGGACTAAGCGACTCGCCAGATGCGATAGCTGGGCCAGTTCGACTTGCAGCTTACCCTCGAAACTGCGGGCGCGCTGTGCAAATATGTCTAAAATCAAACCGTTACGATCTAAAACTCGACGGTTTGTGAGTTTCTCGAGGTTGCGTTCTTGGCTGGGAGTCAAGGTCTGATCCACGAGCACCACATCGGCACCGTGCTCCTCTGCGCAGGCTCTGATCTCCTCCGCCTTGCCCGACCCGACGAAGTATTTCGGGTCCGGCCGCGGTCGCGTCGCCAACACCAAGCCGACGCCTTCGGCGCCCGCCGACGCAGCGAGCGCTTTGAACTCCGACGTATCGTAGGGATCTACCGGGTGTCCGATTCCGACACCCACCAAAATGGCCCGTTCGCCACCCCGGGGGCGTTCAAACAATTGCAGAGCGCCGCCCGGTCACTTCGATTTGTGACATGGCCACGTCGGGGTAAGCGCCAAGATCAACGTCATTCGACGATCGCCGGTTCCGTCACTTCGCCATCTTCGCCGGTGGGTAAGCGCACATTGCGCGCAGGCACCACAGTGGAAATGGCGTGCTTATAGACCATTTGGCTTACACTGTTTCTGAGCAAAACCACGAACTGGTCGAACGAATCGATCTGCCCTTGAAGCTTGATGCCGTTCACAAGGTAAATTGAGACAGGCACGCGTTCTTTGCGCAGGGCGTTTAGAAAAGGGTCCTGGAGGGACTGGCCACGGGCCATGGGAGAGCTCCTTTTTTTTAGTGTCATTTGCATTGCCGCATCACTTCCGTGTGGCACAACGCACATATATTACATGCTAGCACAGCCACCTCGAGCGGAGTAACACCTAATACCACTGTGAGATTCCGCTCTCTGACAGTGCATTCGAAACCAGCGATGCGACATCGCGATGCGCGGAGTCGAAGCACTGGGCCTGCGGACGCGCGCGCAGCCAGGTGAGTTGACGCTTCGCAAGTTGTCGCGTCGCCACAATGGCCTGTTCACTCGCCTCGTTCAACGTGCAGTCGCCTGCCAAATGTCGCCATACCTGGCGATATCCGACCGCGCGCATCGACGGATGTTCCGCGGTTAGATCGCTTCGTTCCCGCAAGGTTCGCACTTCCTCGAGAAATCCTGCCGCCAGCATCGCTTCAAACCGCGCCTGGAGGCGCGCGTGAAGGAGATTTCGGTCGAGCGGCGCCAACGCAATTTCCAGGACCTCGACGCCCGCCAGCACCGATACTCGCGCCCGTTGCAACCGCGAGATGGGTTGTCCCGTCAGTTGATACACCTCGAGCGCACGTTGAATGCGCTGTGGATCATTGCTGTGAATCCGTGCGGCGGCTTCGGGATCCACGTGAGCGAGCTCGCGATGCGCATGGGCCCACCCCACGGTCGCGGCCCATGCGTCGATCTGCGCTCGCACCCCTAAATTTCCCTCAGGCAATGCCGCAATTCCGTGCGACAGCGCGTGGAAATACAGCATGGTACCGCCGACGAACAACGGCTGGTGCCCGCGTCGCCAAATGTCTTGCATCGCGGCTGCGGCATCCAGCACAAAATCTCCGGCGGAGTATGTCGCGGCCGGATCGCGAATGTCGATCAGGTGATGCGGCACGGTGCGCCGCGTGTCGGAATCCGGTTTCGCACTGCCGATGTCCATGCCGCGGTAGACCAGCGCCGAATCCACGCTCACGATCTCGAGCGGAAACTCCCGCGCCAGGCGAACGGCAAGATCCGATTTTCCGGCGCCCGTCGGCCCCATCAAGAGTAGCGCACCGCGCCGGGTGACCGCGCTCACCCTCAACGGCCGCGCATGAACAGCCGATCGAGATCGCCGAGCGACAACCGCACCCAGGTCGGGCGGCCATGATTGCACTGGTCGGCCCGGTCCGTGCGCTCCATTTCCCGCAGCAGGGCGTTCATTTCCGGCAGCGTCAAACTGCGCTGTGCGCGAACCGCGGCATGGCAGGCCATCGTGCCGAGCAAGTGATTGATCGACTCTTCCACGCGCCGCGAATGGCCGGTTTCCACCAGATCCGACAGCACGTCGCGCACCACGCCGGCCGGATCGCGCCCCGACAACAAACTCGGCACAGCCCGCAACGCGAGCTGATCCGGCGCCAACCGCGTCACGACGAACCCCAAGGCGAAGAATTCCGCCGCATGCTCTTCTGCAGCCTCGGCCTGCGCCGGCGTCACCTGCAAAACTTCAGGAACCAGCAGCTGTTGCTGCGCCGTCTGCCCCTGTAACAATTTCTTCATGCCTTCATACATCACGCGCTCGTGCGCAGCGTGCATGTCGACCAAAACCATCCCTTCCGCGGTTTGCGCCAAAATATAGACTCCATGGAGCTGCGCAATGGCGTAACCCAACGGCGCGGCCACATCGGACGGTGGAGCGTCGGTCGACATGTCAGCCGCAGAGTCGCGTACCGCGGCGGGGGACGGCGCGGTTTCCAGGAAGCTGCGATAAGCGTCGGTGCTCGGCCGCAGCCTCGCCTCCGGCAACACGAAACGCGCCTGAGTCGGCGGCGCCACGTGGGTGTACGCCGCACTGCCGGTGAGCCAATCGATGGGCGCGCTGCCCGCCGATTCGGTAGTGGGTCGGGTGCCCGCGAGCGCACGCTCCACCGTACGGAACAGGAAATCATGGATGCGGCGCGCGTCGCGAAATCGCACTTCCAACTTTTGGGGGTGCGCGTTGACGTCGACCATGGTGGGATCCAACTCGAGGTACAGCAGATACGCGGGGAATCGACCGTTGAACAACACGTCTTGGTACGCGAGTCGCGCCGCACCGGCCAGCAACTTGTCGCGCACGAACCGGCCATTCAAGAACGCGAACTGAAGATCGGATTGCGTGCGAGTAAACGTCGGGAGCGCCAGCCAACCGCTCAAGCGCAGGCTCTCCGTCTCGTGGCGCAATTCAAGCACATGCGAGGCAAAATCCTCGCCGCAGATTTTCGCCACGCGCGCCAACCGCTCGGCGGGCGAACGCGCGGGCGGCAATGTCCAAATCCTTTTGCCGTTGTGCGACAGCGTGAATCCGGCATCGAAGCGCGACAGGGCCAAACGTTCCAGCATGCGCACGACATGCTGGAACTCGGTGGCTTCGGTGCGCAGAAACTTGCGCCGCGCCGGGACGTTGAAGAACAAATCGCGCACTTCCAGGCTGGTACCCGGAGGGTGAGAGGCAGGTTTGGGTGCGCTCACCTCCCCATCGCGGGAGTCCACCGCCCAGGCGTGCTCCGCCTCGGCGCATCGCGAAATCAGCGATAAGCGTGAAACCGAGGCAATGCTCGGCAGCGCCTCGCCCCTGAATCCCAACGTCGCAATGTTTTCCAGATCATCGAGCGACGCGATTTTGCTGGTCGCATGCCGCGCGAGGGCAATCGCGATTTCCTGCGGTCCGACGCCGATGCCATCGTCGCGCACGCAGATCAAACCGCATCCGCCGCGCTCCAGCTCCACATCGATGCGTTTGGCCGCTGCGTCGAGGGAATTCTCGACCAGCTCCTTGACCACGGACGCCGGCCGTTCGATGACTTCGCCGGCAGCGATCTGATTGATGAGTTCGTCGGATAAGACTTGAATGGACAACGGGGTCACCTCGCGAATGGTCCATTTTCGCACAGCGCGTCCGAGGTGAAGCGAACAACGGTGCCGCCCGCGTCTCAGCGACCTCTGGCCGGCGCGTCCAAGCGAAGCCGTCGCTAGCCGCCCGAACCTCGCTGAGCGGTGGCCAATACGGGGCGAGCCGGCCCAGCGCCTGCGGCCGGCCCCGCCCTCGCGAATTCGGCAATCAGCGTACCCGCCGGAGGGTCGTCATAAAAATAGGCGCGCAAGCCTTGATGGATGGCAGCGGCCAGCTTGGCCTGGTGCACCGCTCCGCGCAGACGCAGCTCCTCTTGCGGATTGGAAATGTAGGCGGTCTCCACCAGCATCGACGGCATGTCCGGCGATTTGAGCACGACGAAGCGCGCCTGCTGCACTTGCGGCTTGCGAATCTCACCGACTCGGTTGAGTTGACGCAGTACGTGCTCGGCCGCGGCATGACTCGCGGTCAAGGATGCTGACTGGGACAGATCCAACAGTACCGAGGCAAGCACATTGCCCTTATCGTCGAGGGACACCCCGCCGATCAAGTCCGATGCGTTTTGGCGCTCAGCCAGCCATCGCGACGCTTCGTCGGTGGCGCCACGTTGCGACAAGATGTAGACGGACGAGCCGTCGACGCTGCGGTCGCGAATGGAATCGGCGTGAATCGACACGAACAAGTCGGCTTGGTGCGCGCGCGCACGACGCATACGGTCACGCAGCGGCACGAAGTAGTCGCCGTTGCGGATCAGAACGGCTCTCATGCCAGGCTCGTCGTTGACGCGCAGCGCGACCGCGCGGGCAATGGCAAGAACCACGTCCTTTTCTTGAGTACCGTACTTACCGATGGCGCCGGGATCTTCTCCGCCGTGGCCGGCGTCGATGGCGATGACGAGGTTCCGAGCATCCGGCCGCGCGTGTTCGGCCTTGACGGGAGTCTCCGCCGCCGCGGCGCCATTGAGCTCGATGACCAGCCGGTAGCCCGAGTGTTTATTGGGCTCCGTCAGAAAACTCTTTGCCCGAATCTGGCGCGACAGATCGAACACGATGCGCAGGTCGCCGGAAGGCCGTCTGCCCATGCGCACCTGCTTGACCGTTCCGGCAACCGTGGGCGATGCCACGGCGCCGCGTCCCAAGCGTGCGCCGACGACGTCGAGCACGACGCGATCCGGATTCTTCAGCACCGCCAAACTATGCGGCGCGCGGCCCGAGAGGTCGAGAACCACCCGCGTGCTGTCCGGCCCCGCCGTCAACCGCACGTCCCGCACTTCCACGGCATGCACGGAAGATGCGAGCACGGCCGCCAGGAGTGCCAACATATACAAGAAACCGAGTCGGATGGCCATGACGCAACAAGTTAACGCCTACCCTAGTTATTTTTCAAGTTATATTAGACACATAGGGAGTTAAGCTAGTGTCTTGCTGCAGGAGCTTCAGCCAGCGGCGTCCCCGCGCCGTGGGCGCAACGAGTCGCGCTAGCCGCGAATCGTCTCGGTAGGTGAGCATCAACTCCAGGTCCGCAGGTGGAAGCGCCGATCCACCCTTCTCGGGCCACTCCACCAACAACAAACAGTCGGTGTCGAGATAGTCTCGCAAGCCAAGCTCATCCACTTCGACCCGCCCTTGCAGGCGATACAAGTCGACGTGAACGCAGGTGATGCCACGCGGCTGGTACGCCTCCACCAACGTATAGGTGGGACTTCGGATCAGTCCTTCGACGCCAAGCGTGCGCAGCAAGCTGCGCACGCAGGTGGTTTTGCCGGCCCCTAACTCGCCGTGCAAATACACGACCGCGCTGCCCTCATCGCCGCGGATGAAGGCGCGCGCGAGCGCCCCGCCGAGAACCTCGGTCGCGTGCGCATCGCCCAACAAAAGCTCTATTTGGGAATCGGACATGCCGCTGTATTAAGCACCGATTTGCGGCGTTATCGCGCATTATAAGCGCGATGAGCACCCACGATGTCGTCGCCACGACCCCGCACGCAGCCGATCTGGTGGCGGACATCAAGCGCTGGGGCACCGACTTGGGATTTGCACGCGTGGGCGTCGCCCAAATCGATCTCGCCGACGATGAGGCGCACTTTCGCAATTGGCTGCTCGCTGGATTCCACGGCGAGATGCAATACATGTCCCGCCACGGCACCAAACGGTCACGCCCCGCCGAGCTCTTGCCGGGAACGGTCAGTTGCGTGAGCGTACGGATGGACTACTGGCCTGCCGCTGCCGCCGACCCGGCGGAAACTCTGGCGACCGGTACCTTGGCGTACGTCTCTCGCTATGCTCTGGGCCGCGACTACCACAAACTCTTGCGCACGCGCCTACAGACGCTCTGTGATCGCGTCGCCACGGCCGTCGGCCCCTTCGGCTACCGCGCCTTCGCGGACAGCGCCCCGGTCCTCGAGAAGGCGCTAGCCCGCAATGCCGGTCTGGGTTGGATCGGCAAGCACACCAATCTTATCGACCGTAACGCCGGCTCGTATTTTTTCCTCGGCGAGATCTACCTGGATCTCGCTCTTCCCGCCGACCTAGCCAGCACCGCACACTGCGGGAGATGCAGTGCCTGCATGCCCGCCTGCCCCACCGGGGCCATCGTGGCACCCTATCGACTGGATGCCCGGCGCTGCATTTCCTATCTCACCATCGAACTCAAAGGCTCGATTCCGCTCGAGTTCCGCCGCGCCATCGGCAATCGGATATTTGGCTGCGATGATTGTCAGCTGGTCTGCCCCTGGAACAAATTTGCGCGCCCGACTCGCGAGCCGGGATTCGCCGTGCGGCACGGTCTCGATCACGCAGAACTCGTGACTCTGTTTGCCTGGAGCGAAGCGCAGTTCGTGCACAACACGCGCGGTAGCGCCATCAGCCGCATCGGGTATGAGCGTTGGCTGCGCAACCTCGCGGTGGCGCTCGGTAATGCACCCACATCCGAACCCATCATCGGCGCGCTGCGAGCACGCGCGGACGGGCCGTCCGCGCTGGTGCGCGAGCATGTGCACTGGGCGCTCAGGGTGCACCAGCACGCGGCGCCCGCCGCTGGCGAGCGCTCAACCTGACCGACAGTCGCGGTCTGGCGGAACGCGCCCGAGCGTGTTCCCGTCAATTGGCTTGCAGCAAGCTGCTGCCGGTGGGATTGAAAAAGTGCCGGCCCCGTCGCGTCTTGGCGATCTGCGCGAACAACAATTCATAATCGACGTCGTTATTCACCGGATCGATGGCTGCCGCGTTGACGATGAGCAAGGGCGACGCATTGTAGCTATGGAAAAACCGCGCGTAGGCCTGGGTGAGCTTCTCGACATAGGTGCGCTCGATATGTTGCTCATAACGGATGCCGCGCTTCGCGATGCGATCGACCAACACATCTACCGGCGCTTGCAAGTAGACGACCAGGTCGGGTTTCGGCGCATCGACGACAACCCGCTCGTAGACACGCTCGTAAAGGGCGTATTCCGCATCATCCAACGTCACGCGCGCGAACAAACGATCCTTGTCGAGTAGGTAGTCCGCGATGCGCACCGCACCGAACAGGTCCTCCTGGCGCACTTCTTCCAATTGCCGCGCGCGCTGGAACAGGAAAAATATCTGGGTTTGAAACGCCGCCGCTCGCGGGTTCTTGTAGAACCGCTCCAGAAACGGATTCTGATCCGCCTGTTCCAGGACCAACTGCCCGCTCAAGGATTCCGCCAGCCGGCGCGCCAGACTGGTTTTACCCACCCCGATCGGGCCTTCGACGACGACGAATTTCTGCGGAATTGCGCTCACTTGAGGACTCTCGACTTTAGAGAACAGAAATTCCGTCGCCGTCCACACGCGACTTCAAATTCACGACTCGCCCGTGTCCCGGAATCAGCAAGGTGGGGGCAATATCACAGAGAGGATACAGGACGAAGTTGCGCTCAGACACTCCGGGATGCGGCAGCTTCAGACCCGGCTCATCAATCGGTGCGCCCGTCATCCAGATAAGATCCAGGTCGACGATGCGCGGACCCCACCGCTCTTGGCGATTTCGCCCCATGGCGCGCTCAATATCGAGCAACGCGTCGAGCAGTTGCCGCGCCGTGAGGTGCGTCAACACGCCGCCAACCGCGTTGGCGAAGTTCGGCTGATCCTGCGGCCCCATCGGCCGCGTAAGATAGATCCGCGACCTGAGCTCCAGCCGCGTCTCGCGTAACGTGCACAGCCGCTCGAAGGCTTCCATGACGCGCTCGCACGGGTGATTGAGATTGCTGCCCAGCGCGACATACGCAGAGCGCCAAAGAGGTCCCATGGAATTAACTGCGTGCCGCTCCGCCGCGTCGACGCCGCCGGCGCCGACGGCCCGGCGCTGCCGCCGCATCGTTCTCAGCCGACCCAGCCGATCCCGACGTAGCGATGCTCGGGCGATCCGCCGGGCGGGATTGAACCAGCGTGACACGTTCCTCCTGCGGCAACAATTGCACGTCGGTCCACCACTTCGCCAGCTCGGGGTCGGCCACTCCCGCTTGCGCTCGCAGCAGCAGGAAATCGTAAGCCGCGCGAAAGCGCGGATGCTGCAACAGGCTCAAGGATTTGATGCCGCTGCGACGACCGAACCGCGGCTGCAACATCAGCAGTTCGCGCATGGGAACACCGAAGCGCCGCGGAATGGCCACGCGAGACTGCTGCGCTCTCAAGACCGTATCGCAAGCTTGCATGAGCTGAGCCAGATCCGGCGCCGGGCCTGCCTGCCGCTCATTGAGCTCGCGCAGTACCGCGCCCCATAACAAGATGGCGAAAAGGAACGTGGGGGTCACCGGCTTGTCCGCGGCAATGCGCACATCGGTGTTCGCGAGACCCAACTCGAGCATCTGTTGCGCGTAGGCATAGGGCGGCAGCTTCATCGCGGCGGCCGACATGGGGAACAGATGCTCGAACAGACCATATCGCTGGAGCAGCCGGAATGACTTCACGCCGAGTCCCGATAGGAACAATTTCAGGCACTCATCGAACAAACGTGCCGGCGGCACGCCGTCCAGGAGATACGCCAGCCCCTGGATCGGTTGCTCGGTGCCGGGTTCGATGGAGAAATCCAGCTTTGCCGCGAACCGCACCGCGCGCAGCATGCGCACCGGATCTTCGCGGTAGCGCGTCTCCGGATCGCCGAT
>Ga0066789_10001405_pt1 | contig 10377 bp, 11 predicted proteins | sample OrgsoiDNA2013049_FD_70960 | JGI IMG/M metagenome (GOLD analysis project Ga0066789, IMG submission 70960) | Permafrost soil microbial communities from the Arctic, to analyse light accelerated degradation of dissolved organic matter (DOM) -... | ecosystem: Environmental > Terrestrial > Soil >...
AGATGACCATAGGCCAAGCCCCCTCCCCACCCTCAGCCTGGACTTCAGGCGCCCTTTCGCCTGAACCTTAGGCAACTATCCCACCTCGCCCGCCCTCGCTAGACTTCCGCAATCCCTCTCCCAAATCAGAAGCGAGGGACCAAACTGCGAATGCACATGCAATGGTTTAGCCAGCACAGCCTTCCGTTTACCCTGATTGTGGCCTACATTCCACTAGTGGCGACGGTGGCGACCACCATTCTCAGCCTGGTGCTGGCCCGCGCTACCCTGCGCTACGCCGAGGCCAGCGACAAAAGCCTGGCCCTGGCGCGCGATGAGTTCGAACGCCAATGGTCGCCCGAGCTGCACGTCAAGCTGGAGAAGGCCAACCCCCGCAAAACCAGCATCGTGGTCACCAACCTGGGCAGAATTTCCGTGCTGCTGCAGATGGTGCAACTGCGCCAGCTGTCCCTGGCGGTGCCTTCGTTGCGTTCCATCGTGAACGAGCCGCTGGTCGGCGGCAGCACCTGGACCGACGAGCTGGGAAAACATATGTTCGACTGCACCGGCGACGACTACGACGGCCAGATCGCCGCCTCCGTGACCTTTTACGCCTCCGGCCGCATGTACCGCACCGACTGGTTCCGCTTTCACGTGCAGGTGAGGCGCGGAGAAATCCTCCAACTGAACCCCGTAAACATCGCCGCCCAGCGGATCCGCAAGCTCGATGACGACGATGAGGCCCAGGAGATGGTGAAGGACGTAGCCTCAGCCGCCGCAGCAGGCGCTTGAAACTCGCCTGCGTTCAGGTTTGTGTCAGGGCATGCCTTCAGGCGTGCCGTAGCATCGACTAGCGATCTTGCGGCTTTAGTGTCGAGGCACGGCTTTAGTCGTCGAGGCACGGCTTCAGACGCCACGTCCAGCGCCCCAGAACGACCGTAATCTGCCCAAGCTGCGGATTTGGCATCAGAATGGAGGCGATGCGAATCCGAGGCAAACTTACGGTTGCAATAGCGGTCTTTGGAATGGGAATGGGACTCAGCCTCGCACAGGCGCAGAATGCACCACGACGGCCTGACGCCCCAAAACCAGACATCCAAAGCGTTAGTGCGAATCGGTCAAACGACGGCGACGACAGGGCATTGAACCAGGATGACCGCTTGTCGCTGATTGTCGCCGCGCTCGATGCCAGAGTTCGTCAAAGTTCTGAGCCCGACTGCTCGCATCTGGTTCATACCATCTACGAGCGAGCTGGATTCTCGTATGCCTACGCGCCATCTTCGGATCTCTACGCTGGCGTCGAAGGGTTCCGGCGAGTCAAGCAACCCGAGCCCGGCGACCTGGTCGTTTGGCGAGGGCACGTAGGCATCGTGATCCAACCATCCCAGCACATTTTCTTCAGCTTCATGAGTACCGGCCCCGGGATCGATGATTATCAGGCGCCCTATTGGAAGGGCCGGGGACATCCACGGTTCTATCGTTACGTGAAGACTAGCTGCGCGAGCTGTGATTCTTCTCAGCGCTCACGCCGACTCGTGAAGATAAAGAGATAAGGTTTTCCGCCGGAACTCTAACCATGGGATTGGCGTCTAACTGAATTGTGAAGAAAGGCGCGATTCTCGGCGTGTCCTTCGTGGCAGTTCTGGCCATCGCGGGCGCATTGCTGTTTTCGACTCACTTCCGCTTGGCTGTCCTCACCCCCGTCGAACTGAGGCCAAAGCAGGCAAAGGTGCCAGCGCCGTCCGCTGACGAGTGCTCCGACGTCCACCGCAGGTTTGCACAGTTCGCTCAGTCGGTTGGCAGCATCCACAAGGGGCCACAGAAGAGCGCGGCACCTTTGAGCGCAGACGAAATCGCGATCTACAGAGCTGTCCTCCAGGGATGGGTCGAGGGCGACCGCGGCGTGCTGAATGTATCACTGGCAACATTCCCGATCGACGCTCTGTCTCCGTCAAGCAACATCTCGAATTGCCAATGCGTGAAAGATCTAGCGGTAGAGAGCCTCTATGCTGCCTCCCATTCGTTTCACGACCTGACGCGAGACGCCCTGCCTGGCAGGAACATGACGGTAGTGGACGCAAATGAGCAAGCCGTATCCGTTCGCAACAACGATCCGGGAAAGACGATTGGCGAAGGTATGCCGGCCAAGAAAGCCGTTGCGAATGGCTTTGCAAACGGCCTTTTCTCACTGTCGGAGATTGCTTTCGACAGCGATCATCACCATGCACTCGTGAGCTACAGCTTCCAGTGCGGTGCTCTTTGTGGGAGTGGCTCACCCTTGATGTTCGAAAAGATCGGCGGTGAATGGAAGAGAACTGATCGCATCTGCGGTGGTTGGATTTCGTAGCCTAAGTCCCGACTACAATACCCTCGTGCTTGCGCACACACTCTCGTTTTCACTCGATCGCGACGAAGCCTTCTTCGCCGCTCTCCCCGCTGCGCCCGCGGTCTTCCTCCTCCGTGGCGACGGCGAGCCTTACGTCAGCAAGTCCGCCAACCTCCGACGCCGGCTGACCCGCCTCCTCGGCCCGCCCCGCGAACAAAGCAAGCGCCTGAACCTGCGCGACCGCGTCCGTGAAGTCGAATTCACCGCCACCGGCTCCGACTTCGAATCCCAATTTGTTCTGTATCAACTCTTGCGCTCCACATTTCCGCAGACCTACTCCGCTCGACTGCGTCTTCGTTTCGCTCCGCTGATCAAACTCCATCTGGAAAACGAATATCCGCGGGCGTCCGTCACCAGGCGGCTGGGGCCCTTGAACGGAAAGAACCTCTACTACGGCCCGTTCCCCTCGCGCGCCACCGCCGAAAAATTCGCCAGCGACGCCCTCGACTTTTTCAAAATGCGCCGCTGCGTGGACGATCTCCGTCCCGACCCCGCGTTCCCCGGCTGCGTCTATTCCGAAATGAAAATGTGCCTCGCCCCCTGCTTCAAAGGATGCACCGACTCCGACTACCACGCCGAAGTCGCCCGCGTGCAGGCTTTTCTTGAAAGCGGAGGCGAGTCACTAACTCGCGAACTAGCCCAGCACCGCGACCAAGCGTCCACCGAAATGGCCTTCGAAGACGCCGCCGCAGTCCACGCCAAAATCGAGAAGCTAAAACCGCTTTTGAGCCAGCTGCCGGAAATCTTCCAACGAATCGACAAGCTCGACGCCATCATCATCCAGTCCGGCGCCGAGCCAGGCTCAGTCACGCTCTTCCGTTTTTCGTCAGGATGTTTCAGCGGCCCGATCGCCTTCAGCATCCAGCCCGCCCCGAACTCCCGTTCGATGGAGTCACGAGTCGAAGAAGCGATCGGCAGTTTCACGGTCACAGAAGTAGCGCCCTCGCTCGAACGAATGGAACACCTAGCCCTCCTCAAACGCTGGTACTACCGCTCCACCCGCGTCGGAGAAATTTTGTTCGCCGACGATAAAAGTGTATGGCCTCTCAGAAGAATCGTCCGCGCCATCGGACGTGTGCACAAAGGAGAAAAACCCCAGGAGCCCGCAACGCTGTCCGCTCCGCCAGAACTCACGTAGACCCGGACGCCCTCGTGCGGTGGGCGAGCAAGTCTCGCCATGTTTTTCGACGATACCAGCCGAACAGCCTTTTTCTGCGACGCCGCCGAGACCACCGCCATCCTATGTGTGTACGTTTCTTTCGCGCCGCTGGCGCTGTGTCGTGTCGCATCACGAACCCAGGGCTTGCGCCCTGGGCTGTAATATTTCGCCGCTTCGCGGCTGGTAAGTGCCGACGCCAAGGACATTTGCTCATGACCAACGACAAGTCTCTCCGCAAACATCTCGTCGCCCAGATCGACGGCGGCCGCGCCTACGCCCCCTTCCACAAAATCATCGCCAACTTCCCGCCGAAGTTCCGTGGCGAAATCCTCAAGGGCCTGCCTCACTCCGCATGGATGCTCCTCGAGCACCTGCATATCGCGCAACGCGACATACTGGACTTCAGCCGCAATCCAAAATACGTCGCCCCCAAATGGCCCGACGATTACTGGCCTGAAAGTTCGTCTCCGCCAAGCGCAGCAGCGTGGAACAAAAGCGTCAAGTCGTTTCAAGAAGATTCAGCCGCGATGAAAGAACTCATCAGCAATCCCAAGACCGACCTGTTCGCCAAAATTCCATGGGGAGACGGCCAAACCATCCTCCGCGAAGCGTTGTTAATCGCCGACCACAACGCGCACCACCTCGGCCAATTGATCGATATAAGAAGACTGCTCGGGATCTGGACGCCCTGACCCCCTGTTGATAAGCCGCCCGCCCCTTGCGCCTCGCCGAAGTCGTCCGCGCATCCCGCTCCCGGCAAATCTCCAGCTTCGTCGGACGCACCTGCCCCATCCGCTGCACCGTCACCCGCAAGCTTTCGCCCTTACTCTCCACATCGAGCACCCGCCGCACCACATTCCACTCCTCCGACCACAAATGCAGCAGGCATTTATTGCTCTCCCCCGAAACCGAATACTTCGCGTGCTCCAGGCAAAACATCACCGCGCCATCTTCAATCACCACCGCCCCGCTACTGCCCGAAAGAAATCCTTCCAACGCCGTAGCCAAAGTTTTCGTTGTCATGCCAGAAGTCTCCCAGAACCTCGCACCCCCTGTCTGTGACGAATGAACATTGCCCGGGTCCGTGTGGGTCGGACATTCCTGTCCGACAAACGCCAGAAATCGTAAATACCCAGTGTTTCGGCCATCGGCGACTTGGAGGGTTGAGGACGAAACCAAAGTCAAAAGCGTCGGACGGGAATGTCCGACCCAAACGGGCAAAGTCATGTCTTACCCGCACGGATATGGGATAATGACCTTATCTCCCGAGTCCTTCCTGGTAAAAGGACATCTAACCACCGTGGACAGAAACCCTTTTTTCTTTCAGCACTACGGCCTCACCGAGAACGATCTCGAGCGCTATCTCGCGGCCGCACTTTCGGCTGGCGGCGACTACGCCGACATCTATTTCGAATACCTTTCTTCGACCTCGCTGACCGTCGATGAATCCCTGGTAAAGTCCGCCTCGCAGGGGATTTCCGTCGGCTGCGGTGTTCGCGTCATCTCCGGAGAACGCACCGGCTACGCCTATACCGACGACCTTTCTTCCGACCGCATCCTGCACGCCGCCCGAACCGCGGCTCTGATCGCCAACGGCCCGGCCAAGACTCTCAGCGCCGGATTCCAGAAAAAACCCGCGCGCAGTCTCTATCCCGTGACCCTGCCTTCGGTGGACGCCGAAATAACCGCCAAAGTCGAACTGGTCATGCGCGCCGACAAAGCCGCTCGCGCCGACGACGCCCGCATCAAAGAAGTCCGCGCCAGCTACGCCGACGAGCTGCGCAATATTTTGATCGTAGGTTCCGACGGGACGTTTGCAGAAGACTCGCAGCCACTCGCCCGCATGAACGTTTCCTGTATCGCCCGTAACGAAACCAATTCCGCCCGCGGCAGTTCCGGCGGCGGCGGCCGCGTGGCTCTCGATTTCTTCTTCGGTGACAAGACTCCGGAATACTTCGCCCGCGAAGCCGCCCGCCAGGCCATCCTGCAACTCGACGCCCGTGAAGCACCTGCCGGAGATATGGAAGTTGTCCTCGGCCCCGGCTGGCCCGGCGTGCTCTTGCACGAAGCCGTCGGCCACGGCCTCGAAGCCGATTTCAATCGCAAACAGACTTCCGCCTTCGCCGGACTCCTCGGCAAAAAAGTCGCCAGCGAAAAATGCACCGTCGTGGACAACGGCACCATGCCCTGGCGTCGCGGCTCACTCAACGTTGACGACGAAGGCCACGCCACGCAGGAAACCGTTCTGATCGAAAAGGGAATCCTCAAAGGCTATTTGAGCGACAAGCTTTCCGCCAAGCTTATGGGTATGGCCGATACCGGCAACGGACGCCGCGAAAGCTACGAACACATTCCCATGCCCCGCATGACCAACACCTACATGCTCGCCGGCGAGGACGATCCCGAAGACATAATCCGCTCCGTGAAGCGCGGCATTTACGCGGTGAATTTCGGCGGCGGTCAGGTGGACATCACCAACGGCAAATTCGTTTTCTCCGCTTCCGAAGCATATTTGATCGAAGACGGCCACGTAACCGCCCCCATCCGCGGCGCGACATTGATCGGCAACGGCCCCGACGCACTGACTCACGTCTCCATGGTCGGCAACGATTTGAAGCTGGACGAAGGCATTGGCACCTGCGGCAAAGACGGCCAGTCGGTCCCGGTGGGCGTCGGCATGCCGACTACGAAACTGGATCGTATGACCGTAGGGGGCACCGCCAGGAAAGATCCTGGCGGATTTATGCAGTAAGAAATTCTTCACCACAGAGTCACAGAGAAGTCTTTACGGCGAATTATTCATCGTTTGAAAGACACGATTTTAAAAGAATTCTGTTTTCTCGTCTCTGTGGTGAAAAGATTTTGACCTATGCCCGAAACTCTCGAAACTCGAAACCCGAAAGTCGAAACTGATTTAAAAGAGCTCGCGAGCGACCTCGTTCGCCGCGCCATGTCCGGCGGCGCAACCGCTGCTGAGTGCGTCATCCGCGAAGGCGACGAATTCTCCACCCTAGTCCGCCTCGGCCAGGTCGAGACCCTAAAAGAAGCCGGCTCGCGTTCCGTCGGCGTCCGCGTCTTCAACGGACAGCGCGCTGCCAGCACCCACTCCAGCGATTTTTCCCACGAAGGTCTCGACCGCATGGTGAAATCCGCGCTCGAGCTTTCGAAAATTACATCCGAAGATCCTTTCGCCGGACTTCCCGACCCCGCGCAGCTCGGCTCGCTCTCCGGCGACCTCGATCTTTATTCCAGCGACGTGTACTCGCTCCCCGGCCAGGAGCGCATCGCTTACGCTCGCCGCGCCGAAAAAGCTGCCCTCGATTCCGACCCGCGCATCAAGAACTCCGAGGGCGGATCCTTCGACGCCGCCACCGGCCACAAAATCCTGGCCAACAGCCTCGGATTCCTCGGCGAATATCGCCGGTCGTACTGCTCAGTGGCTGCCGTCCCCATCGCGCAGGATGAAAAAGGCGCCATGCAGCGCGACTACTGGTACTCCGTCGCCCGCAGCCTGAATCGCCTCGAGTCTGCCGAGCACGTCGGCAAAATCGCCGCCCAGCGAGCGCTTCGCCGCCTCGGAGCGCGCAAAGTAAAAACCCAGCACGTCCCCGTCATCTTCGACCCTATGGTCGCCAACTCCATCCTCGAACATATTTTCGAAGGCGTGAATGGAGATTCCGTCTATCGCGGCGCTTCCTTCCTAGCCGGAAAACTCGGCCAGGCCATTGCCGCCTCCGGAGTCACCGTAATCGACGACGGCACGATCGTCGGCGGCTTCGGCACCAGCCCCTTCGACGGCGAAGGCGTTCCCTCGCGCCGCACGGTCGTCATCGAAAACGGCGTACTCGCTTCTTATCTGCTCAACACCTACGCTGCGAAGAAACTCGGCCTGAAAAGCACCGGCAACGCATCGCGCGGTCTCGCCGGAACTCCCGGCATCGGCCCCGGCAACTATTTTCTGCAAGCCGGACCCAGAACTCCGCAACAGTTGATCGCCGACGTCAAAGAAGGTTTATACGTGACCGAGTTCATGGGCATGGGCGTAAACCTGGTCACCGGAGACTACTCCCGCGGCGCCTCCGGTCTTTGGATTTCCGGCGGCGAACTGACTTATCCGGTCGAGGAAATCACCGTCGCCGGAAACTTGAAAGACATGTTCCTGAACATCTCCGAAGTCGCCAGCGACCTGGAATTCCGCGGTGCCGTCGCTTCCCCAACACTCCGCATCGACGGTCTAACCGTAGGCGGCGAATAACGGATTGATTTCGTAAATACAAAAGGCTCTGTCATTCCGAAGCGGCGCAGCCGCAGAGGAACCTGCTTCTCGCCTGCGTCATCCGACCCTCTCACCCCGCCATGATCGATGCAGAACCAGCCCTCTCCGAACGAAGTCCGCAACAGCAAAGCCCGCCCTGAATTTTCGACCATCCCCGGCAGCATCTTTCCAGCTATCCCCATCCCCGCCCGCTCGCCTATAGGATGAACATGAATTCCCCCCCCAGTCTGGAGTAGGAATCGAATGAAACTCAGTTTGCTCCTAACGATCCTGGCGATCGCGGCCCCAGTGCTGGCCCAGAATCCTCACTCCGAACTCGAAACCAACATCCTGGCGCTGGAGACCGCATGGACTCAAGCGCAAGTCCGTCATGACGACCACGTGCTGAGCACACTTCTCGCCGACACTTTCGTTTACACCGGATACTCCGGCGCCGTCATGACCAAGGCCGAGTTCCTTGCCGAATTGAAAGACAGCACTTATGCACCAACTCTGGTGGCAAATCAAAATCAGAAGGTTGTTGGTTATAACCACGCCGCCGTCGTGACCGGGGTCTATCACACCAAAGGGATGTACAAAGGCAAACCCTTCGAGCGTTGGGGGCACTTCACCGACATCTGGCTCTTCCAGGACAATCTCTGGCAATGCGTCGCCAGTCATACCAGCCCCATCAAGTGAGCTTCCGCGGAAACCAACTACAATCCTCGTATGGACGGCTTGATACAGCCAGCTCCCGACGAGCGTAATTCCGAATGGCGCCCCAAATTGCTCGGCATCGTCGCCATTCTGATCGTCTTTGCGGTTGTGGTTTTCGTTCAACGCCCCAAGCCGCACCCACCCGCCCCGATCAATCCCTACGCCGCCGAACTAAAAATTTCCGGCATCACCATGAGCACCGCACAGAACTTTATCGGCGCCAAAGTCACTTACATTGACGGTACTTTGACCAACCCCGAAAACAAGACCGTCACCGGCGCACTCGTTCTCGTCACCTTCCGCGATTCCTACGGCCAAGTCGCCCAAATCGACGACGTCCCCGTAAAAATTCTGCAAACCACCGGCCCCTATCCCGATACCATTGACCTCGCGGCTTTACCGCTCGCCCCCGGCCAAACCAAAACCTTCCGCCTGATTTTCGAGCACATAAGCGCGCAGTGGAACCAAGCGTATCCCGAGCTGCAGGTCGCAAATGTGACCACGGAATAGCGGCTCTTAGTTCTTAGTTCTTAGTTCTTAGTTCTTGGCCAACCCCGGCGCACATCGAACGTGTCATCCTCGGAGACGCCGCCAGGCCGCAAGGGCCCAGCCGCGAAGCGGCGCAAGAATGCAGCCCAGGGCGCAAGCCCTGGGTTAGTGCGCAGCAGGGAGATGCCAGCCCTGAAGGGACGACAGAAAGGTCCACTGCGCCGTCGGAAGCGACCCGACCCCCCAACCCCGTTCTACAATGTCCCCATGCCAGAGACCCAAACCCTCCGCCTCACCGCCACCGTAAAAGCCGGAGGCTGCGCCGCCAAACTCAGCCCCGCCGCGCTCGATAAGGTCTTGGGAAAACTACCCCGCCAGCACGACCCCAACGTTCTGGTCGGCTTCGACCATGCCGACGACGCCGGAGTGTATCAACTCGGTCCTGACTTAGCGCTCGTTCAGACCGTAGATTTCTTCACTCCCATCGTGGACGACCCCTACACCTTCGGCCAGATCGCCGCCACTAACGCCCTCAGCGACATTTACGCCATGGGCGGACGCCCCATCACCGCTCTGGCCCACGTGTGCTTTCCCGAAAAAGGTGACCTCGAAATCCTGGAGCGCATCCTCGCCGGCGGCCTCTCCAAAATGATCGAAGCCGAATGCGTCGTAATTGGAGGCCACAGCATCCGCGACGACGAAATGAAATTCGGCTACTCCGTCACCGGCCTGATCAATCCGAAAAAAATATTCAAAAACGGCGGCGCGAAACCCGGCGACCGCATCTTGTTCACGAAAGCCATCGGCACCGGCGCAATCTCCACCGCAATCAAGAAAGGCGTTGCCAAACTAAGTTGGATCGACGACGCCGTAACGTCGATGACGACCTTGAACAAAGCCGCAGCAGAAGTAATCACCAAGACCCACGTAGGGGCGGACGCCCTCGTCCGCCCAGCGGAGCGAAGCTCCGCACCCTTCCCCATCCACGCCCTCACCGACGTCACCGGCTTCGGCCTCATCGGCCACGCCCGCGAAATGGCGCTCGCCTCCGAAAACGTGACGCTGCATTTCTACGCCAGCCGCATCCCGCTGCTCGAAGGCGCGCTCGACTGCATCCGTGGCGGCCACATTTCCGGAGGACTCAAAGCCAACCGCGAATTCGCCGAGTGCGTCGTCGAATACGAAGACGACATTCCCGAAGATCTCAAAACCATCCTCTTCGACCCCCAAACCGCCGGAGGCTTACTGATCTCAGTCGCTGCCAACTCCGCCAGCGAACTGACGCAATCGCTGATTGCCGCCGAAGTTCCAGTCGCAGAAATCGGCGAGGTGCTACCAAAATCCGCGCGCCTCATCACCGTCAGCAGTTAGAATGGCTCGGCGCCGAAACCT
>Ga0066789_10001406_pt1 | contig 10376 bp, 5 predicted proteins | sample OrgsoiDNA2013049_FD_70960 | JGI IMG/M metagenome (GOLD analysis project Ga0066789, IMG submission 70960) | Permafrost soil microbial communities from the Arctic, to analyse light accelerated degradation of dissolved organic matter (DOM) -... | ecosystem: Environmental > Terrestrial > Soil >...
TAGAAGCCGATCACGTCACCAACTGCCACAGCGACGGACGGAGAGACGGGGACCGTCGCAACTTCGCCGGTCCCGACCGTCGGGGCGGGTACGGTCTGCACGCCGCTGTCATAGATGACGGTGTACCCGTTGGCGACACCAGGAGTCGGGCGCAGCACGTAGGCGTGGAAGAGAGCGCCTGCGTTCCCCTGATTCCAGTACTGGAAACTCTGAAGGGAGCCAGTAGGCAGCTTGGCATTGGGAAGGACCACGAAATAGGGAGCGAGCGTGCCCGCAGCAGGAATGCTGTCCGTCGCAAAGGCCCGGCTGACCAGCGGATTCCCCACGGACACCGGGGGGATCGCAGCGACGGTGACGGGCGCGGTCGCGATGCTGGACAGCGCGGAGGTGTTGGTGGCGGTCACCGTCACCGTGTAGGTGCCGGCGGTCGTGTAAGTGTGGGTGGCTGTGGCACCGGGTTGGGCGGGCAGCGTGGTGCCGTCGCCGAAGTTGAAGGCGTAGGACAGGGTCTGGCCCTGGGGGTCGGTGGAGGCCGAAGCGTCCGCGGTCACGGCCAACGGCGCGACGCCGGTGCTGGGGGTCACGCGCAGGGCCGCGATCGGGGCCTGGGGCGCGGGAGTGGCGGCGACGGTCGCGGTCGCCGCACTGGTCAACGCCGCAGTGTTGGTGACGGTCACGGTGACTGTGTAGGTGCCTGCGGTGGTGTAGGTGTGGGTGGCGGTGGCGCCGGGTTGGGCGGGCAGCGTGGTGCCGTCACCGAACTTGAAGGCGTACGACAGGGCCTGGCTCTGGGGGTCGGTGGAGGCCGAGGCGTCCGCGGTGACGGCCAGCGGCGCGACGCCGGTGCTGGGGGTCACGCGCAGGGCCGCGATCGGGGGTTGTGAGGCGGTGGGCTGGAACTCGTAGGCGCCCAGATCGTCATACAGCCTTGGCCCTGCGGCGAAGGTGTTGGGGACGTTGGGATCGCGCACCCTGGGGTTGCCCAGGATGTCGGAGGGCTGTTCACCGGTGAGCCCGGAGTCTGCCCGGTCGATCGCAGCGGACCCCTCGGTCAGCTGGAGGTTGTTGCCGGCGGTGTTGACGAACTTCGGGTCGGCCTGGACGCCGGCTTTCTCCTGGCCGGTGGCGGCCTGCATTGCCGACAGCGAGGTGTACGACGAGCCGAAGACGTACATCGTCCCGGCCTTGGTCAGCCAGACGAGGTTGTGGTCGACGGTGGTCGTTGGTGGGGCCGAGTCCCAGACGCCGATGTTCCCGGTGCGCCGCGCGCAGGAGATTCCGCTGTAGGCCGGGTAGACGGCGTTGTCCACGGCGATGTTGTTGGCGACGAGATAGTTCCCGGATGTCCCCTCGACGTTGATGCCGGTGGTGCAGTTGTGGAAGACCGTGTTCCCGATCAGCCGGCCGCCGGTGACGTTGTAGTCGTCGATGCCGTGGTCGCCGTTGTTGTAGGTGACGTTGAGCGCTGCGAGGTTGTTGTTGCCGCCCGGATAGAACTGGATTCCGGAGTCCTCGTTGTCATGGGTCACGTTTCCGATCATGGTGTTGCCCGCACTGATCACGTCGATGCCGTTGGCGTTGCGCTGCCAACCCTCGGCGTTGAAGCTGGACTGGTTGTTGCTGACGGTGATCCCGGTCGAGGTATCGGTGAGGTAGATGCCATGGTCGCTGTTGTGGTTCGTGTCGTTGTTCGAGACCACGGACGCGGTGGTGGCCCCGTGGATACTGATACCGCGGGCGGTCAGACCTTTCGCTCGCTGCCCGGCGTAGGTGACCGTGTTGCCGATGATCGTGATGTGGTCGCTTCCCGTCACGTAGATGCCGTCGCCGGTGGTGCCGGTGAAGGCCAGGTTCGACACGGTGACGTAGCTACGCGCCGACACGTAAGCCCCATAGGTGACGCCGGTGCCGACCACAGGACTGCGCCCGGGCCACGCGGTGATGGCGATCGGCGAGGTGGCCGTGCCGGAGACAGTGGGCTTGATCGACTCTGCGTACGCGCCGTTGCCGATATACAGAGTCAACCCGGCGGCCAGGTTCGAGACGCCCTTGGTGATGGTGCAAAACGGGGCGGTCGACGTGCCAGAGCCGTTGTCGGAGCATGTCGACATAGTGCGGTCGACGTAGAGCGTGTTGACCGTCGTGGCATTGGACGTGGTCGCGCCGGTGACGAGCATCATCACCGCGCAAGTCACCACCGTTAGGGTGCGTCGCAGTGCGACACCTCCCCTGACCCTCGGTCCGGACAATTGCTTCCGAGCGGAGCCAACGTCCCCGGTCCACATTTTTCGAAGGTAGGCGCTGCCCCCAACCTCCGAATCGGCCAAACAGCGTAGTAGGAGCAACCGGCCCCAATGCCCTCCCGGAGGCCCCCCTCTCCCGCCGGCTGACCTGCAAGCCGCCCCAACCAGCCAGAAGTAGCCGGTTCACCAACCTCGAGCCGCGCGCTGTGCGCCGGGCCTGGTTCGAGGGGCAAGAACGAGACATCAGGATCGCCCACCTCACCCACCCGGGGTGACGCGGCGGATTGCGCACATTGGAAGGTGGATACAGAGACCGTCGCCGCGGGCATACGAGACGTATGCGCCACCGCCTGGCCATCGACGGGAACAGGGGTGCGCCAGTTGACTGATCGGACGAACAACCACCCATCGGATACCTGGCGCAGCTCCGTGAGGGCTTGGCTGACCGATGCCGGGAATGTCGACCAGACGTTCTACGCCGCTATCGCGCACACGCCGAAGCGCACGCTCGACCGCGGGATGGGCTGTCGCACGCCGCCAACTAATCACGGCTGTGGATGGCCTCGGCCGATGCACTCGCGCTCGTGGGAGGCCGCTCGGGTCGGCAGGCGGTCCCACGGTGCGCCCCTCGCCGAAAGGGTCGAAAACGGCCTGCATTTCTGCCTTGAGCGAATCGTCGAAGCCATGCCCGACGTACATGGCTCGCTCAGCAACCGCCTGAGTCTTGACGCGCGTTTGGCTGTGGGAATGAGCCGCGCGACGTGCCAGTTCTCCTCAGTCGCGGTTACTCCTCAGACGGACTGGCAGGGCCCCCATTCTTTTGGGGTCGGCCTTTGCCTCCGGCACTTCCACCCGCGGGTGTTTCTCTTTGTGCTGGGATGCTTCTCGCGTTAGATATCACACTCTCCGCCTAGGTTGCGTCGCATGGATATTTGGGCGCAGCGCACGATTTCACCCTTCGATGGGCGGGAGGGGTGGACGGTTGTCGACAGCCGCTATGTCGAAAACGCGCGCGTCGTGGAGTATCTGCGTTCGGTTCTGGATCGTGGGGGCTCAGTTGAGTCCACGGGAGTGGTGTACGACGGAGCCCCGTTTTTGAGCGTGGCGTCGTGACGTGAGGCGGCCATCGCCGAGGTGCAGGCCAGGCCTGCCCGGGCGCTCCAGCGGCGTGGAGGAACCACTGCGCACCGTGTTCCTGGACTACTGCCCTCGCCACCGCACCGGCCGCCTCGCCGCCGGTAGTTGGCCGGCCGTTACCTCTCGTGGCGATCACCGGCGGCGCCGACTGGAAGGACACTGCCACGATCAAGTCCCGCCTGGCAGGCGGGTTCTGCTTACGCGCCCCCGCTCAGGGATCCTGTCCCTATGCCAACATCTGCGAGCACTGCCCGAACTTCCGCACCGACACCGGCTACCTCGCCGTCCTGGGCGCTCAACACGCTGACGCCCTCACCCTGGCCGCCGACGCCGAAACCCGCGGCGGGGGAGCCGAAGCCGGACGGCACCGCCGCCTCGCCGACCGGCTCGATGAGTTGATCAGCCAAACCCAGGCCGAAACACGATGAACGACATCCCTACCGACCGCGTCCGTGCTGCCTGCGAACAAATACTCGCTGCCGGACGCGACGTCACCTTCGCCGCCGTCGCCGAGCACAGCGGCATCAGCCGCGCCACCTGCTACCGCGACCGGCAACTCCGCGTCGTCATCGACGCCTACCGCTCCCGCGACGGCGAACTGCTTACCATCTCCGGACTCGCCGACCGCCTCGACAACCTCACCCAAGCCCTCGAGGCTGTCGCAGCCAAAGTCCGCCGACAAGAAGAAGAAATCCGCATACTCAAACGCCGAACCAATACCCCGCGGCGGAGCCAGAAACAGGATTAGCCGGAGAATCCACAAAGAGCGGGTCGGTGGACCGTTTGAACGTCTCGGCCCGGTGTGGCTGCAAGCCAAACGTCCGCCAGATCCGACTAACCATGGACTGGCTTAGGCCGCTGTCCTGGGCCATCGAGCGGGTTGACCAGTGCGTGGCGGCCTTGGGTGTGGACTCCAACGTCTTGACGATCACCGCCTCGACTGCGTCGTCGCTGACCGTGCGTGGCGCGCCCGGGCGGGGTTCATCGGTGAGCCCGTCGAGGCGCTCCGCGACGAACCGGCCGCGCCACTTGCCGACCGTGGCCACCGCAATCTCCAGCCGGGCCGCGACATCCTTGTTCGACGACCCGTCCGCGCACTCCAGAACGATCCGACACCGAAGTGCCAGCGCCTGCGCCGATTTCCGACGACGCGACGAGCGCGTCAACGTCTCCCGCTCGGTGTCGGTCAGCTCCAGCAAGGCCCTCGGACGACCACGATCTGCCATAAACCGATCCTATTGAAATATGTTGCGAATTAATGACTCAACACACTAGGACAATGAACCGCGAACTCATGAACGAACTCAACCGCAACGCACCCAACAACCCCGGCGCCGGTCACCAGAAATCAGTCCGACGGTGAGACGAGCTCGCTGGCATCACCTTTGTGAACTACGTACGTCACACACCGGCACGCGGTCTGAGCAGCGCGAACGTCCGTGACCCCAAGAGATCCGTCACCTCGGCGTTCGGGAGCATAACCACCCCCAGGCAGCCCAGGACGATGAAGCCGGGAGCCTGTTTCGTCAGTACATTGCCGAGGGCAGCGACCTCAGCGTTCACAGCGCTGCTGACCTTGCCGAGTCGCCCAAGAGCTCAATGACCGACCCGGCAAAACGACTAGCGTTCAAGAAGCCGATCGAGGGTGATCGGCGAGCTACTGTTGCGATGATCGCCACAGTCCCGTTCGCCCTGGGGGCAGTCAGGTCACTTCAGTGGACAGTTCTTGCTGACCCAGACTGTGACCTTGGCGAGGTCCGCTGACTTGACGGACAGGGTTGGCATGGTGCCGGACTTAAGTGCCTTGCCGGAGTTGTCGATCACGCTGGCATAGGAGATGGCTGCGTCCTTGATGGCAGTGGGTGCATACTTGCGCATCTCGGCAGCGATGGTCTGGTATGCAGCGCCGGCAGCGGCGGCACCGGCGGAGGCTTTCACGCTTTGCTTCTCTTTGAAAGCTGCGCAGAAGCTGGTGGCTGTGCCGACGGAGACCTTGGTTGCCTTCGGTGAGGTCGCACTGGTTGCCTTCGGCGCCGTCGAACGGGTTGCCTTCGGTGCCGTCGAACTGGTTGCCTTCGGTGCCGTCGAACTGGTTGCGTTCGGCGACGTCGACTGCGTCGAACCGGCCACATTGCTCGATCCGGAGGAGCACCCCGCAAGCACAACCATGAATGCGAACATGAGGGGAAGCCGTCGCAGCGTCATTTCAGCCTGTCAGTGGTTGGTTGTGTCATCGCACCATAGCTTGGCGTACAACATGACTCCATCGATGGAGCCGTGATTTCAGGGGTGGTGTTGGCGTTGATGGGTCGAGCGTCATCAACCGAGGAGGACGTACGCTGCTGATCCACTGAGGACTTAGCAGGCGTGCATGTATGGGTGCTTCGATCCAGCAACGAAGTAAGCATTGCCTGCGCTCCAACAACCATGGTCGCGAACGTGAGCATCGTGAACGACGTGCCATCAGCCGTGTAGGTCATGTCGCTCCATCCACTATCTATGCGAACCCGGGCGCCGACACCACCGGCCGAAGAGCCAGCGTGCCCGCGGTGTCCTGGATGACCAGGCCTGTGCGCGTCCCGGTTGAAGTCGCTCAACCGGGACGGGCACAGTCTAGCCAGGCGTTACGGCGTCACTTGCATCACTGCGTCATGGCGTCACTGCGTTCGACAGAGCCGAGTAAGGACCCGGACCCACCGCGTTCGTGGCTAGGACCTGGAACTTGACCGCGGTCCCGGTGGCCAGACCGTTGACCCTCAGGCTGGTGGTGCCTGCTGCAGAGGGCAGCAGAGCACCGACCTGAAGGCCCGTGGCCGAGTTGACCACCCGCACGGTGTACCCGGTGATCGCAGAGCCGCCAGCGTTGGCCGGCGCCGTCCACCTGACGAGCGCGGCGACGGCGTTAATTCGTGTGGCCGCCCCGATGACCGGGGCCCCAGGTACTGCCAGTGCAGGCCCGACCACGATGGGCGTCGAGGCCGTGTCGCCGGCCGCATTGAACGCAACCACGCGGTACTGGTACCGCAGCCCAGGCGTTGCCGTGGCGTCGGTGTAGGTGGTCACGTTGGCCAGCGTGGTAACGGTAACCAAGTTGCTAAGGACGCCGGCGTTGGAGATGTTCTGCCGCTCGATGCGGTAGCCGATCTCCGCCGTCCCCTTGGCCGCTCCCGCCAGCGTCCAGCTGGCCGGGCTGAGGTAGTTGACGGGTGTGCCGTCGGTCCAGTTGAGAATGAAGCCAGAAGGGCTGGTGACGGGGTTGGGTGTGGCGGCGAGAGCCTCGCTCACCTTGACCGTGACCGGCCGCATCATGTCCATCTCTTCGTGGCTGAGCATGTGGCAGTGCCACACGTATTCCCAGTAGAAGTTGGTCATCGTATTGATGATCGGTGGTGTGATGGGGTTGCCGAGGGCGTCGGTGTTGTTGAACCCGGCTTCGGTTCCGTTGGCACTGTTCGGGTCACCTGTGGCACCAAGTGGCATCGCCGGGTTCAGCAGGCGGACGCTGTCCGGGACTCCGAACGGCAGGGTCGGCACGATCGGGCGCAGGGCCACATAGGTGTCCTCGAGAGGGCTGACCCGGACGGTTTCCTTCCAGCCCAGCTCGTTCGCATCGGGCGGGATGATGATGTTGTCCCACGTGACCCGGTTGATCACCTGCACGTTGTACAGGTGGAAGTGCAGCGGGTGCGTATCCACCCCGTTGTGGGTGATCTTCCAGATCTGGGTCCCGTCAGTTGACGTGGAGATCGGGGTCACGTTGAGGCTGCTGGGCAAATCCGCCGACGTCGCGTCCAGGTTCTCGGTCGGGGGGTTCACGAACGGGTACAGGATGATGTTCTGCAGGATCGGCGTGGCGCCCGGTGCCTCAAGGCCCATGTTGGCGCTCATCCGCCCCCAGTCATCGAAGTTGGCCGCGTTCGCCTCGTCGTGGATGCCCTTGGGCTGCAGGGGGATCGACAGCTGCGGGCCGAGCCCGTTCTTCAGCGCGCCAAGGGTGTTGAACTTGAAGAGGTCTCCGCCCTGCTCCTGGATCCGGGCGAACCCGTCGCAGTTGGCAGTTGGAAGGGTAACGCTGTTGCAGTACCCAGTGGCCACGAAGCTCGTTCCGTAGGCCGTGTTGTAGGCGGCCTGGCCGACCAGGATCGGGTCCGAACCGGACTCGAAGACACCGGACCCGTCAGCGTGGTGGGCGAAGGCGGCGTTGAGCTTGGCCAGGTCGAACGGAGCCGCCGACGTTGCTGTCGACACCTTGACCTGCATGATCGTGCGGGTGTTGGGGCCGTATCCGACCAGGGGGGTCGGGGCACCGCCGGTGGAGGTCATGTCCGGAGCGCCGGTGTAGAAGTCCATGTTGGCCTGGCGCGCCGGGAAGGCGGCCGGGGCGTCGTTGTAGAGGATCAGCGTCTTGCCTCGGTACGCCGAGAAGTCGACGATGACGTCGGCGCGCTCGGCCGGTGCCACGAGCAGTGAATGCTTGTCAACGTTGCCCCAGTCGAAGCGCGTCGGGTCGCTGATCCAGGTGATGGGCTGGTTCGCAATAACCGCGGGCGTCGGCAGGAACCCGCCCTCGTTGCCGATCTGGATCCAGCTCGGACCCATTGGGCTCTTGGTGAGGTCGGGAGTCGGGACGACCTGCGGGTCGCTCTGCGCGGCAGCGAGCTCGGCGGGCTTGAGGGCGACCTCGCTCAGCGTCCCGGTCGTCGGATCGGCCACGTACCACTGCAGGTTGAACATGCGGTCGTTGGCGCCGTTGAGGATCTTGTAGCGGTAGGCCTTGGGGTCAACCGAGGTCGTCGGGTAGGCCGTGCCGTTGACGATGGGCGTGTCGTTGAACGCTTCCATGCCCACTGAGAGGTTCGGAGTCGACGGGATCTGTGCCGGCTCACAGAACGGCTTCACGTTCGGGTCGCAGGTCGGGTCATAGTACGGGTTGGCGATCGGCGGGTACGTGGCGTCCTTTGCCGGTGGCCAGAACCAGGGGCCGTAGATCCAGCGTCCGAGCGCACTCGCGCCCGAGGCCGAGCCCGGGTTCTGGACGGGCATGTAGACGTGGGGGGTCCACAGGCTGCCCTCACCGCCCCACTTTGCGGCGTCCCAGGTCGGGTCGGTCGCGGCGATGTTCTTCGGCACGAAGGTCTTGTCCTGGACAATGAGCGGGGTGCCCGAGCCCAAGCCAGCCAAAGCCCCGCCCGCAGCGGTCAGCTTCGCCTCAGTGGCGTCGGTGACCACGTAGGGAGCTACCTCGCCCGCGTAGACGTTCAGGCGGGTGATGCCCCACGAGTGGTCGTGGTAGAACATCAGCCGTGCGCCCTGCTGGTTGGTGTAGAAGAACGTCTCTGCCCCGGGGCCCGGGTCGGGCATGTCCGGAACGTTTTTCGCGCTAACGCCCGCGGGATAGTCGGTGCTCTCGCCCGCTGGCGTGACCCACTGGTCCGGCGTGCCGTCGCTGATCCAGGGCGTGACGCCGCCATGCAGGTGCAGGGTGGCCCTGTTCTCCGAGTAGCAGACACCCTTGCCTGTGGCCGGGTCGAGCGGCTTGGGGGTCTCACCACATGCGGGGTTACGCACCCCGTCTAGGACGCTGCCCGCATCCGTCGCCATCGGCATCGGCACATTGTTCGCCCCGAGCATCACCCCGTTCGGACCCATACCCGAGCCCATGATTGAGGTGTCGACCGGAAGGAACAGGTCCCCTGGAACACCCGTCGGCAACAGGTTGCGGAACAGGACCCGAACCGGCCTGTTCTTGGTGGCGACGATTGTCGGCCCCAGGGAGCGGGGCTGATCCACGCCCAAGGCCTGGACCGGGGGGGCAGCACCGACGGCCGGCAGCATGGCCGGGGTGTTGGCCCAGGTGGTAGAGGCGGCCGTGAAGCCTGCGCCTGGGTCCAGATTCGCGTTGGTCAGCGGTACGCGAAGCCCGGGCACGACACCCGTGGAGAGCTGGACGTAACCGCGCTGCAGGGTTGCCGGCAGGGAGGTGGCGAACTTCTGCCGGTACTGGACGACCGCGATCTCGTAGTAGTCCGTGCCGGGGTAGGTGGTGGTGTCAGGAACCGCCACCGGGATGTAGTTGCCGAGGTTGTTCGCGCCTGTCGGCCCGAGGCCAGACAGTGTGTCGACGAACTTCTTCAGGCCCGGAGTGAGGTAGCCGGCGCCCACGGTTGTGGCGGTGATTGAGGCGACGGCGTCGCCCTTGGCCACCGTCGCCGTCGCCGTGGCGCCGCTACCGGTGCCACCCACGCCCACGTCGGTGATCGTCAAAGTGGGCGCGGCGGTGTAGCCCGCACCTCCGGCGGTAACGTCAATCTGGCCGACGTTGATCGTCGCTTTGACAATGGCCGGGGTCGGGTTCAAAGTCGTCCCGTCGTAGATCGTCACAGTGGGCGCGGTCAAGTAACCAGAGCCCGGGTTGGTGATGGCGACTCCGTCGACAACGCCACCGGTCATCGTCGCCGTGCCGGTCGCCGTCGCGCAGGGGACTGCGGGCGCGGGGCTGGCGGTGCAGTACGCCGCAAGCGGCGGGCCGAAGTGGACGAGCGGCTGGATCGTGTAGCCCGATCCGCCACTGGTGATTGTGAGGCCATCGACGCCACCACTGGCCTGCACGACGGCTGGGGTAGTGGGGGCACCCCCGCCCGTGATCGCGACGTTGGGAGTCGTGTAGCCGAATCCGCCCTGATTAACCGCAACGCTGCTGAGGATGCCCGCGCCAAGTACCGCGGTCCCGGCGGCCAGCGTCGTCGGGGTCACGCCAGGTGAGGTGATGGTGACGATCGGGGGGGCCGTGTAGCCGGCACCGGGGTTCGTCACGGTGTATCCGGTTACGCCGCCGGTCTTCGGGTCCACAATTGCCGTCGCCGTCGCGGCGGGCGGGGCGACGGTCGCGCCGAAGGAGTACGTGCGGTTCTGAGGATAGATCGGGAACCCGGGGTCGACACCCAGTGTCATCGTGCCGTTCAGCACAGGCGCCACGGGGGCCGGATAGATGAGCTG
>Ga0066789_10001407_pt1 | contig 10374 bp, 9 predicted proteins | sample OrgsoiDNA2013049_FD_70960 | JGI IMG/M metagenome (GOLD analysis project Ga0066789, IMG submission 70960) | Permafrost soil microbial communities from the Arctic, to analyse light accelerated degradation of dissolved organic matter (DOM) -... | ecosystem: Environmental > Terrestrial > Soil >...
GAGCGGCACCCGACCGCCGCCATTCTCGACGGTGGGCGAGCCCGCGACCGTCTCGGTTTCGAGGCCAAGATCAACTGGCGCGAGATGGTCTCCATTTCCGAAGCAAACAAGAGGAAAATCGGATGAGCCGCAACGCGCCATCCTTTGGCTGCAACACCTATTCCTACACGATCGCGTATTCTGCCGAGGACTGCCTGGTGCGTCTCGCCGATTTCGGCTTTGCCGAGTTCGAACTGATGATGTATCCGGGCCATCTCTGGCCTCCGGAGACAAATGGCGCGCAACGCGCCGTGCTGCGCCGCCTGATTGCCAGCCGCGGTCTCCGCGTCGTCACACTCAACATGCCGAATATCGACATGAACGTCGCCGGCGCCTCCGCTGAGATGCGGCGTTATACGCTCGATCTGTTGCGGCAGATTGTTGAGCTCGCTGGCGATCTCGGGGTGCCAGGTGTCGTCGTCGGGCCAGGCAAGGCCAACCCTCTGTTCCCCGCCCCGCGCGAACGCCTCGACGGATATTTCTTCGCCGCGCTCGACGAGCTCGCCCCGCTCGCCAAGAAGGTCGGCACGGCGCTCTGGGTCGAGAATATGCCGTTTGCGTTCATTCCCGACATCAAGAGCTTGATGCAGGCGCTCGACCGCTACGGCAACGACGACATCGGCATTGTTTACGATGTGGCCAACGGCTACTTCATCAAGGAGAATCTCGGAGACGCGCTGCGCCGCTGCCGCAAGCGGCTCAAGCTCGTACATTTCTCCGACACTGGCCAGCAGGTCTATCGCCACGATCCGGTCGGCGCCGGCAACGTCCCGTTCGCCGAAGTGCCGCCGGTGCTCGAAGAGATCGGCTATAAGCACCTGCCGATGCTCGAGATCATCGCGCCGGACGCGGAAAAGGGCATCCTCGCGAGCGCCGACAAGCTCGCGGCGATGGGCTATGGGCGGGCATGACAACCTGACAAAAGAAACAGCGACATGTTGCCGTCATCAAGTGATGTGACCGCTCCGGACGAGGCCTTCGATGTCGTCGTGGTCGGCGGCGGTGGGGCTGGCCTCGCCGCGGCGATCGAGGCGGCGAATGCCGGGCGCAAGGTCGTCCTGCTGGAGAAGAATCACGAGCTGCACGGCTCGACCGCCTGGTCGATCGGTTCGGTGAGCGCGAGCGCGACGCCGCACCAGATCCGCAAGGGAATAGCCGACCGGCCGGCCGACCACTGGCGCGACATGGCCGCCTTCAACGGCGATCTCGATGCGCGCGACAATGCCGAGCTGCGCCGCGTGCTCACGGAGGCGATGCCCGACACCTTTCGCTGGCTCTTGTCGCACGGCATCCGCTTCTACGGCCCGATGCCCGAGCCGCCGCACCGCAAACCGCGCATGCACAACGTGCTGCCGAATTCGCGCTCGTTCATCGTTCATCTCGGCCGCGCCGCGCGCAAAGCAGGCGTCGAGATCCGTTTCCGGCAGCGCGCGGTCTCGCTCGTGATACAGGACGAGCGCGTTGCCGCGGTCGAATGCGACGGCCCTTCGGGACGGCGCTCCTTCCGCGCGCGGGGTGGCGTGGTGCTCGCCTCCGGCGACTTCACCAACGATCCGGAGCTGAAGGGCCGCTACATGGGCGCGCAGGAGGCCAAGGTCGAAGGCGTCAACGCCGATGCGACCGGCGACGGTCAGAAGCTCGCGCTCGCGCTCGGCGCGCGCATCATCAACGGCGACCAGGCGCTCGGGCCGGAATTGCGCTTCATTCCGCCGGCGCGCAAGAACATCCTGCTCAAGCTCCCGCCTTGGCGGCTATTGGCGAATTTCATGGCTTGGTCGCTGGAATTCATGCCGAGCGTATTGCTGCGGCCCTTCGTCATGAGTTTTGTGACGACCGCGCTTGCGCCCTCGCCGAGCCTGTTTAGTGAAGGCGCGATCCTCGTCAAGGCGAGCGGAGAGCGCTTCACCGATGAACTCGACAAGCCGGCCTATGTGGTGCCCGACCAGCCCGGCAAGATTGCCTACATCCTGCTCGACGCGCGCATGGCGAAGCTCTTCTCGGAATGGCCGCATTTCATCTCGACCGCGCCCGGCGTTGCCTATGCCTATATCGACGATTATCGCCGCAACCGCCGCGACGTGTTCGCGTCGGCGCCGACGCTTGATGCGTTGGCGGAAAGGCTCAAGATGCCCGCGGCAGCGCTCGGCGGGACTGTCGATTCATTTAATGCGGGCGCGGGCAACCGTCCAAAATTCGGCCCCGGACCCTATGTCGCGCTCGGGCCGGTGCGTGCGGTGTTCGTCCATGCCGAAGGCGGGCTCGCCGTCGATCCCGAGCATCGCGTTCTGGGCGAAGGGGACCGGCCGATTCCCGGCCTCTATGCCGCGGGTTCGACGGGGCAGGGTGGGCTCCTGCTCAAGGGCCACGGCCATCATCTCGCCTGGGCCTTTGCCTCGGGCCGGCGCGCCGGCCGGAACGCGGCTTACGCCACGGCAACGCCGGACACGGTAACCTAAAGCAGGTCCGGAAATTCGCAGCCGGCGGCGCCGGCCGCGCGTTCATTTCACGTCGTCCGTCACCGGCGTCGTGATCACGAGGAAGACGAGATCTTTCAGCCCGCTATTCGAGATCGAATGCTGGATCCCGGGCGGTAGGAAGATCACGTCGTGCTTGCGCACGACATAGTCCTTGCCGTCGATCTCCATCACGCCTTCGCCTTCGAGTACGTGATAGATCTGCTCCTGGACTTTGTGGCTGTGCTTGGCGACATAGGCCATTGGCTGGTAGGCGGAGATGCGGTAATCGATATGCAGCGAGCCTGCCGTCTCGGGCATGACGAGCGGTTTCGACAGCGCGCCGCCGAAATGGTTCGGGAATTGCCGCCAGGGCACCTGGGCGATATTGCGGATGAACCACTCACGCTTGACCGCAGCCATGACGATCTTCCTTTTATGTGCGCTCAGCCACGGCCGGCGCGTGTCGCCTCGAGGTAAGCGGCGAGGCCTTTCTTGATCGGGAATCGCGGCTCGTAGCCGAGCTCGGTGCGCGCGCGCGTGATGTCGAGCGCGCCCTTGCGTACCGCCTCGGTGCCGTCGACGAACTTATACGGCCCCGGACCGATCGCGAGATCGGCACCCGGCACGAGCTCCTTGATAACCGCGACGATCTCGGCGAGGGACGGCGCTTCGCCGGTCGAAATGTGATAAACGTCGTAGCGGTGCGACGGCTTGTCGAGCGCCTTCACGATGCCGTCGACGCAATCGTCGATATAGACGTGATCGACGCGGAAATCGCCGCCGTTCGGCAGGTGAAGCTTACGGCCAGCGACCGCGGCATCGATCAGGATCTTCGGCACGCGCGGGCGCGGCAGGCCGGGTCCATAGACCCAGCAGGTGCGCACGTGAAGGATTTCCATCCCGTAGGCGGACACATAATCGCAGGCGAGCCGCTCGACTGCGTATTTCGAAATGCCGTAGGGCTTGAGCGGCCTATTCGGATGCGTCTCGTCGATCTTGTCCTTCTCGAAGATGCCGTAGGTCTCCTCCGAGCTGAGATTGACGACGCGCCGGACGCCGCAAAGCCGCATCGCCTCGAACACGTTGAGCGAGCCGTCGACGTTGACGCGGAACGTGCCGATCGGGCTCGCGAGCGAGTTGGGGACGCCGACGATCGCCGCACAATGCACGACGGCGTCCGGCTTGCGCGATTGCACGAGGGCGACGACTTGCGGCCATTCGGTGATTTCGCCCTGGATGAACTCGATATTGCGATGTTGCGCGATCTCCGAATCGAGGCGCGGGGAGCGCGCGATGTCGAAGGCGATGACCTGGTCGCCGCGCGCGGCGAGGGCCTTGGCTACGCCGAAGCCGATGAATCCGGCGCCGCCGGTGATGAGAATGCGAGACATGACAGATCTGACTTTCGGTTGCGATTGAGGGACGGATCAGGATTGCAGCCGCGCCTATTTCGAGGGCGCGGGCTCTAGGACAACGACACCACTTTCTTTCTGGCTGATGACACCTGTCCTTTCCGAAAATTCCATCCGGGCTGGATTCGCATCGTAAGGCAGAATCATCGCATCATTGATAGCGATGTTTGCAATACTGCACGCACTCGGAATGTTCGTCGTCGACCTGTTCAAGTCGCGGAGCTGACTTGAAGCCGAGAATTTGTTTCTCCGCCATCAGCTTAATATTGCTTTGCGGTGGGCACCATCTCTTTTTCGACTTCGCGGCAGTGACCGCGCACTGCTTATATGGATGACCAAGCTCTGGCCGAGCCTGCTTAGTGCGGCCCAGGTGGTGCAACCGGTTACCTGGCTTGTGTTCATTTAAACGCGGCCAATTGATTGATTGCTCGTTAGTCACCTCCGATGCCGGTTTGTTCACCTATCGAGAGCTCGACGATGCCATTGGGCGACTGAGATTATTTAGCCGCTTAGTGGCGACTCTCGTTGACGGCCCATTCGGCAAGTTTTCGACTATCGGCGATTTCGCAGATCGCGCAACGTCGATCGCCGCGGTGAACCGGCGAGCTGGAGGAGCGGCTACGGGTAGCCGCAGAAGCTCCCCGTATATTTTTCGACCGATTGACCTGACTTAACTTTTTTAGACCAAGCGTTGTGAGAGAATAGCTTGGAAAGGAGCTTGGGTCATTGGGCTAGGCCCACCGATAAGATATCTCGACGCATAGTTAGACGAATTGTCATTAGCGTTCGAGTTCCTGCACTACCTCCATAGCGATTCGATGCGCCTCAATCGAGGCCGGAATACCCGCATACAAGGTGAGCAATAGGAAAACCTCGCGTATCTCTTCGACGGTAACCCCGTTTTTAATTGCCCCCTTGATGTGGACGCGGAGTTCGGGATGCCGTCCCATGGCCGCAAGCATGGCGACCACGGTGAGACTTTTCATTGTCATCGGCAGCGCCGGCCTACTCCAAATATCTCCGTATGCATGGGCATTTATGATGTCTTGCAGGGGTTCGCCGAATTTTCCGAATGCATTCATTCGTTTTTCGACCATATCTTTGCCGTACATTGCTTGCCGCAGCTTCAAGCCCCGGTCATACAGATCCCGCAATTTCATTATTCCTCTCCCGTAAGGTTGATCGAGCTGCACGAATGGCTCGACGCCAGATTTGGATCATGTAGTCTACACGGTGTTTGTTCATTCTACCCGGGTTCCGTTCGAGTATGGGTTGCCGCGTAAAGTTCGGTCGCCTTTGGTTGATCCGTATCGTGGCGATTGGACGCGAATGGCTCGCGGGCAGATTGCATTTCGTATAGTGTACATTGTGAGCCCAAGGTGAATGACGCTGCACGCTCCCACGCAAGCCAATTGTCTTCCCGTGCAATGAGCGACGTAGCCGATAATTTACGCCGCCTCATCGACCATTACCGCACGATGGCGCGTATTCGCGCCTTCGAAGAGACTGCACTTGCAGCGCACAAGGTAGGTGAAATCCCCGGGCCGCTTCACGTATCGATCGGCCAAGAAGCGGTGGCGACCGGCGTCTGCACCAATTTGCGTCGTGCCGATCGCCTCACCTCCAACCATCGGGGTCACGGTCACGCTATCGCCAAGGGGGCGGAGCCGGCCCGCATGATGGCTGAGCTGTTCGGCCGGGCGACTGGTTATTGCGGTGGCAAAGGTGGGTCAATGCACATCGCCGACTTCTCGGTCGGCATGCTCGGCGCGAATGGGGTTGTCGCCGGCGGAATCCCGATTGCGTGCGGTGCAGCACAGGGTCTCAAGCTGCAGAAGTCCGACGCCATCGTCACCTGTATGTTCGGCGACGGCGCAGTCAACCGCGGCCCCTTTCTCGAAGGGCTCAACTGGGCCGCGCTCTACCGCCTGCCCGTATTGTTCGTCTGCGAGGACAACGGCGTTGCCGCCTTCACCCGTGCCGACAGCGTGACGGCCGGTCCCGGCCCCCTGGCGCGCGCACAAGCGTGCGGTGTGCCGGCCGAGGCCGTCGATGGCAACGATGTAATCGCCGTCGATGCAATCATCGGCTCTGCAGTGGCGGATGTACGGCGTGGCGACGGACCTCGCTTCGTGCATGCCAAGACCTATCGCTTGATGGGCCATACCTCGACCGACGCCGCAGCGTGGCGCGATGCCGATGAGGTTTCCGCAGCGCACAAGCGAGATCCCTTGATCCGGCTTGCCGCAGTACTGAGCGAGCGTGGTGTTGCCGCCGATGCACTTGCCGAAATCGTCGCCGAGGCTCAAGCAGAAATGGTAGGCGCGCGCGCAGACGCGCTTGCCGCGCCGTGGCCCGAACCTGCCGCCGCATACGATGATGTCCAGGACGTTGGAGCAGTGGCGTGGCCAAAGTGACATTGATCGAGGCCGGGCGTCTCGCTGCGCTACAGGAGATGCGGCGCGACCCGACTGTATGGGTGCTCGGCGAAGACGTTGCTCGCGGCGGACTGTGGGGACAGTATAAGGGCTTTTTTGATGAATTCGGCGCTGACCGCGCCGTTTCTACCCCGATCTCGGAATCAACCATCATGGGCGCTGGGCTCGGCGCCGCACTAGTCGGTACGCGGCCGATCATTGAGATGCGCATCTTCGATTTCGTTATGTGCGCGATGGACGAGCTCATCAACCAAATAGCCAAGATCCGTTACATGTTTGGTGGGCAGGCAAGGCCTGCCTTGGTCGTACGTATGCCGCACGGGATGTGGCGTAATTCCGCTGCGCAGCACTCCCAAATGCTTGAAGCTTGGTTCGCACATTTGCCGGGTGTCATCGTGGTGACGCCGTCGACTGCGGAAGACACCGCAGGGCTCCTGGTTCAGGCCATCCGCTCGGACGATCCAGTGTTGTTCTTCGATCCGAAGGATCTGTTCGGCGTTTTAGGCGACATTGCGGAACACATCGAGCCTATCCCGTTCGGCGTCGCTCGCCAGGTGGCCGAGGGCGACGCCGCGACTGTGGTATCTTGGTCGGCCGCAATGCCGGTCGCCATAAAAGCTGCGAAGATGCTAGCCGCGGAGGGGATCAACGTCGATCTCCTGGACCTTCGCACGATCTGGCCGTGGGACCAGGAGGCTGTGATCGCGTCGGTGAAGAAGACAGGCCGCCTACTGGTCGTGCATGAGGCGGTAGAGGTCTCAGGGTTTGGTGCCGAAATCATCGCGCACGTGCTCGATGAGGTCGGGACGGATGTTTTGAAAGCCGCTAAACGCATTGCCGCGCCGCGCATCCCGATTCCCTATTCTCCACCCTTGGAGGCCGAGGTCCGAGTGTCGCCGGAGAAGGTTTTTGAGGCGGTGAAGGGGTTAATTGCCTTGTAACGTCATGATCCGCAGCCATGCTCCAACCTGCCAGACCCGCTGCCTCAATCCTTCTCGGGCAAGCCCACTTCGAGTTCCATCAATCCGGCGCTTGTGAAGCCTCCGTCTACCGGTAGGATCGCTCCGGTAATGAAGCTGGACTGCGTGCCATCGAGCAGGAACAGGATTGCTGTCGCGACTTCATCCGGCACAGCGTAGCGCCGCATCGGCGTGTGATGCAGGACGGCACGTCGCACCGCGGCCGAATGCATCACCTGCACCAGCGGCGTGTCGACCGGACCTGGCGCGATCGCATTCAACCGAATGCCGTAGCGCGCCAATTCTACCGCCATCACCTGGGTCAGTATTGCGACTGCGCCCTTAGAGGCACCATAGGCGGCGCGACCCTTAAAGCCGCGCAGGCCGGCGATCGATGAAATGTTGACTATAGCGCCTGCGCCCTGGTCCTTCATGATGCGTGCGGCGGCGCGCCCAACGATGAACGTGCCGGTTACGTTGATCTCAAGCACATCGCGGAATTGCGACACCGGCGTGTCGAGCACGTGTAAATCAATCCCGACGCCGGCAGAATTAACAACTCCGTCGAGGTGGCCGAACGCCGCAGCAACATTCTTCATCGCGGCTTTCACGGCCAGCTCGTCGGTAACGTCGAGCACGCTAGTCCGGACTTTGTCGCCGTAGGCGCTGTGCAACTTCGCCATCGCCGCCTGATCACGATCGAACGCCGCGACGCGCCATCCCGATGCGAGCAGCCGCTCTGTCGTTGCCAGCCCAATCCCCGACGCGCCGCCCGTGACGATCGCGGCGCGCGGGCGGCTTCCCGTATTCGGCATGGACCGTCCTCCCGCGCTTTGATAGCTTTCTATTTCGTCATGTCCTTTGCCGTCCAACCGGCATCTTTCCATGATGAAAGCGAACAGTCGTACCGTAAGGGCCTGAGGGTAGTACTACAAAGATCTTTGACAAGAGCCGCCAACATTCGCGTCGAACAAAATCAACGGAGGAAATGACTATGACACTCAGGACAACTCGCCGCACTTTGTTGCTGGCAGGCACCGCCGCCAGCGCGACGATTGCAATGCCGTGGATCGCCAAAGGCGCGGCTGAATTTCAGTTCAAATACGCCAACAATTCCCCGGTCGCGCATCCGCTCAATATCCGCGCTGTGGAGGCAATGGAGCGCATCAAGCAGGAAACCAACGGCCGGGTGGAGATCCAGATCTTTCCGAACAACCAACTTGGCTCCGACACGGATATGTTGAGTCAACTGCGATCCGGCGCGATCGAGTTTTTCACCCTGTCCGGGTTGATCCTCTCGACCTTGGTGCCGGTTGCTTCTATCAACGGCCTCGGCTTCATCTGGGAGAGCTACGATAAAGTCTGGCCCGCGATGGATGGCGGTCTTGGCGCCTACGTGCGCGCGCAGATCGCGAAGGCCGGCCTGCACGCGATGGAGCGGCAGTGGGATAACGGCTACCGGCAGATGACGTCTTCGACGCGACCGATCAAAGGGCCGGACGACCTCAAGGGCTTTAAGATCCGCGTCCCACCAAGCCCGCTGTGGACTTCGATGTTTAAGGCGTTCGACGCGGCACCGATGTCGATCAATTTTTCCGAAGTCTATTCGGCGCTGCAGACGAAGGTCGCTGAAGGCCAGGAGAACCCGCTCTCGATCATCTACTTCGCCAAATTGTACGAAGTGCAGAAGTATCTCTCCGAGACCAACCACATGTGGGACGGCTTCTGGTTCATGGCCAACGCCAAGGTGTGGGACGGGCTGCCAGCCGACGTGCGCGATATCATCGCGAAAAACCTCAACAAGTCCGCTATCGACCAGCGCGCCGACATCTTAAAGCAAAACGAGACTTTCAAGGCCGATCTGACGAGCAAGGGCATGGAGTTCATTAAGGTCGATCAGAAACCGTTCCGCGAAAAGCTGCAGGCCGCAGGCTTCTACAAGGAGTGGAAAGGCAAGTACGGCGACGAGGCATGGTCGGTGCTGGAGAAGTACACTGGCGCGATTTCGTAATCCCAAGCATCCGCATCCGTCATGGATTTGGCTCAGAAAGAGGAGGCCAGTGTCCCGGCCTCCTCTTTGGCTTCAGTCGCGGCGCGCCTCGAAGGCTGGCTCGGCCGCATGGTCGAATTGCTAGTCGCACTGCTGACCGCGCTGGAAGTGCTGATACTTCTTGCTGGCGTGGTCTCTCGTTATGTGTTCCATAATCCGCTCGTCTGGTCGGACGAGCTTGCCTCGATTCTGTTTCTCTGGCTGGCGATGCTCGGCGCTGTGGTCGCATTCCGCCGCGGCGAGCACATGCGCATGTCGACGCTGGTTGCCCGCGCGCCGCCGCGTTGGCGTGTCTTCTTCGAAGCCTTCGCCGTTGCGGTAGCAATAGCATTCCTTGCCCTGATCCTGCATTCGAGCATCGAATACGCTGTCGATGAGGCGGCCATCGTCACGCCCGCGATGGAAATCCCGAATGTCTGGCGCGCATCTGCTATCCCTATCGGTTGCGCGCTGATGCTGGTCTTCGCGTTGTTGCGGCTCGCGCGCGTGGGCGGCCTCAGGCAGGTCCTTCTTGCTTTGCTGGTCATCGCGGTGATCGGCGCCGGCTTGTGGATGCTCAAGCCCCTGTTCATCGCGATGGGCAACTACAAGCTTGTGGTGTTCTTTGTACTGCTCGTGGCGGCCGGCGTGCTCGCGGGCGCGCCGATCGCCTTCGTGTTCGCGATCGCGACATTCTCGTTCCTCGCCATCACGACGCGGACGCCGCTGACCGTGGTGGTGAGTCGCATGGACGAGGGGATGAGCCATATCATCCTGCTATCCGTCCCGTTGTTCGTGTTCCTCGGTCTCCTGATCGAAGCGACCGGCATGGCGCGCGCAATGGTGGATTTTCTCGCGAGCCTGCTCGGCCATGTGCGCGGTGGACTATCCTACGTGCTGCTCGGCGCGATGTATCTGGTGTCCGGCATTTCCGGCTCGAAGGCCGCCGACATGGCCGCCGTCGCGCCGGTGCTGTTCCCCGAGATGGAGCAGCGCGGTGCCCGCCGCGGCGACCTCGTCGCACTGCTGGCGGCGACCGGC
>Ga0066789_10001408_pt1 | contig 10371 bp, 12 predicted proteins | sample OrgsoiDNA2013049_FD_70960 | JGI IMG/M metagenome (GOLD analysis project Ga0066789, IMG submission 70960) | Permafrost soil microbial communities from the Arctic, to analyse light accelerated degradation of dissolved organic matter (DOM) -... | ecosystem: Environmental > Terrestrial > Soil >...
GAGCCTCATTCACCTTCAGCGCTCGCCCGTCGACATCGTGGCCATTCAAGGCCTGCATGGCGCGCGCAGCATCTGCGCTAGCCATTTCAACGAAGCCGAAGCCGCGCGGCCGACCGGTGTCGCGATCATTGATCAGCGCAACCGACTGTACAGCGCCGTGCTTTTCGAACAGCGCACGCACCGCGGATTCGTCCATTGAGAACGGGAGATTGCCAACATACATTTTCGTCATGTGAAGAATACCTACTACAAAAGAAGCTATCAGCCGGTCACGTCTGCCCAAAGGTTTTTAAGCGGGAATGCCAGCCACCTGGATCGAAGAAACCTGCTTTGTGGGTTGTGGTCAAGGTGACGCCGGAGCGGCGCGGTGACCAGAAACGGACCAAGTAGAAATTCACGAGCCGCCGCGGATATTACAGCAAATTGCTGATTAATACGAATTGTTCTAGATATGCTAGGGCGCGTCCAGCAGGAATGAATCGCGGGACTGGCGCGATGCAGGCTGAGCAGCCGGGGCTCAGCCAATTGTGACAGACGTCGCAGACCGACCGCAGTGCACAATACATCGGCCAGCGTGGTTTCCGGGTGCCCGTGATTCGCCCTGACGAACCCGCCGCCGGGGCGCGAATTATGGTGAATACGCCTAAAAAGCCGCCCTGGCGCCAGCAGCGATCGCGGTAGCCGCTATGCCAGGATGGCCGCGGGCGTGAGCAACGTATGTCCATCACGATTCGGCCCCGGCGCGGTCGAGGATGTCCAGATACTCATAGTCGTCGGTGCTGGTGGCCGAGGTCATTCGACGCTTGAACTGCACCTGGTAACGGCTCTGCAAGGCGGCTATCCTCTGCACTTGTTCGAAGGCTAAAGCTGGTAGCTCACGAGCCGGGGTTTCGTGAAATGCACCCCGAGACCAACCAACGCGCTCCGAATGCCGTACCAGAAGCGATGTCGCAAAGATCGCAAGCGTTGCATCCATGAATACACACCGTCAATGCTATGCAGGACTGGCGGCATCGTCGCGAGCTCGTGAGCATTGTCGATGCGCGTAGAGTTTCTGCGGCCGAAATACTGGGTGACGTGGGCGGGAGTGTGCGTGTTGCGCGGCATCGAGTTGCTGCCCTTTGCGGCACAGCGATACGTGGCGACGGCCTTGGGAGTGCTCATCCGGCACTTGCCGCTGGCGTACGTGCGCATCGCCGAGCGCAATATCGCGCTGTGTCTACCGCACTTGTCGGTGCCCGAACGCGCGGGCTTGATCGATCGGCACTGCCAAAGTTTGGGCATGGCGCTGTGCGAGACGGCAACGACCTGGTGGAGTAGCGATGAACGCGTTGGCCGGCTCGCCGAAGTACACGGGTTAGAACATCTGCAGGCAGCATTCGCCAAAGGCCGGGGCGTCATCCTGATCGGCGGCCACTTCACCACCATCGAGATCGCCACCCGCATCCTGGGCACCGTCGTGCCGATGAACGTCGTATACCGGCCCACCAAGAACGCTCTGCTCTCGCACTTCATGCACACGAGCTTTTGCCGGCACGGCAACCCGATCCGGCACGATGATATTCGCGCCATGATTCGAGCGCTCAAACGCAACGAAGCGGTCTGGTACGCCCCCGATCAGAGCTACCGCAACAAGGGCGCGGCCATGGTGAATTTCTTCGGCATCCCCGCCGCCACCACGACAGCCACCTCGCGCCTGGCACGCATTTCGGGCGCCGCGGTGCTGACATACTTTCCAGAGAGGCTTCCCGGCCGCGCCGGATACCGGGTGGTCATCGGACCGGCGTTCGAGGACTTCCCCGGCAGCGATGCCGTACACGACGTCGAGCGCTTCAACGAGCTTCTTCAAGCGCAGATTCTCAAAGTCCCGGAGCAGTATCTATGGATGCATCGACGCTTCAAGGGATTGAGCGCCGATTATCCGGATTACTACGGTCGCGATTCGCGACAGCGCGCGCCGCTGAGGGCACCGAAACCCCTGCTTTGATGCGCACCGCTGGCGACCACCTTCCGGCGTCACGGCGTCACGGCGCGACGGATTCGTCGGCCTTCTTCCACAAATCATGGCGCATCTGCGAGGCCTCGAGGCGCAGCGGTTGCGTACGCAGTCGCCCGATCTCCTGCGCCGTGAACGGCAGAAAATCTTCAGGCAGATGTTCCTTGTCGAAGCGCCAGAACATCCAATTCATGAGTTCGGCCAAGTCCCCGTTGGCCAGCGGCGACGTGGCCACCCCAGGCACCCGCCCAAGATATTCGCGGCCGCCGGGCACGGTCAGAAATTTCGATACGGTGCCGGCAAGACGGGGAGCAGTCCCGGCGGAACCGGTGCCATCCGGGCGGTGGCACCCCTGGCAGTTGAGGGTCCAGTTCTGCCAGGCCCGCTGTGGATTCGACACGCCCGCCGGCACAGCGGCGCCCGGCGATTGGGCGGCGGCGGTTCCGACGACCGCAAACAGGCCCGCTGTCAGCAACGTCGGGTTCGGCCAAGCGCGTCTGGCGCAGCCTGCCGACCCAGGCGAGCGGCTCATGGCTCTGCGAGCGTCGGGCGTAACGCACGCGTACTTTGCGCCGATCGATCGGGATGCCGTGTACGGGAGTCCGCGACATCCGCCGCAGTCAATACCGGTGCGGCGACATCCTTGCCGCGATCACTTGCAAGGTACGTGAGTACCGCGGCCACCTCGGCCTCGCTCAAGCCCGATTGTGCCGGCATGACGCCGCGATAGCGGACGCCGCCCACCTTCACTTCGCCCATGAGTCCCGTGGTGACAACCATCACCAGGTAATCGCGTCCCTGCGATGTTTTCGCAAACGCGACAATCTGTTGGTGCAACGACGGAAAGCTGCCGGGAATGCCGGCCGCTTCCGGTCCGTGGCACACCGCACAACGGCCGGCGAAAATGTTCGCGCCTGACAGGGGTTCGTCCGCCAGGGCCGGCAGCGCAAAACCCGCCGTCGCCAGCGCCAGCGCCAGCGCCAGCGCCAGCGCCACCAATGCAACACGTGCAACGGATGCCGAGCAGGTTTTTTTTGGTCGGCTGGATCCGACGGTACTACTTTTGATCAATCGCAACCCCCAGGATGACGGCCGTGGAGCAAGTATACGATTGGCTCTGGGTACCGAAACACCAGGTGACCTCGTTGTTGTTCTGCGGCCGCACCACGGGTCGATCGCCCTGATTATTCTGACAAGCACACCGCCCCCAGGCCACTCCGCCGCAGCAGTCATTGTACGAAATGATGTAGTTGCGTTGATCCGCCGGATTACGGCAGGTGCCGATCCAGGTAATCGGCGACATTTCCGTGCCCGGCGGACAGGAATTGACGCTGCCGCCATAACATGCGCACAGCGACCCGTCGATGGCACAGTAGCGCCAATAATCGCATTTCGTCGCATCACCGGGATCTTGCGGATTATCCGAGATTTGCGAAGGAGTCTGGCCGGACGTGGGGTCCGACGAGGATGAGCCGGGTTCGCTCTGCGCGCCTCTGGCCACCGGTAACAACGGCAAGGCAGCCGCGCCGGCGAGGAAGCCCCCGAGAATGCTGAACAGGCTACGCCGCGAAGTTCGGCTCGCGAAACCGCGCAGCATTTTTTCCGTCAAATGATCGAATTGAGCCACTTTAATCTCCCGAAGAGGCACGCCTCTGCCCACGTTGACTGAGAAATTGCTGAATGTTGCTGACGCCGGTTTCCTTGGCTATGAATAAACTTTCCAAATGCTCGCGTGTGTTGACCAAGCCGCTCGCAGATAGCTTCCCCGCTTCGTCGATCAACACGGCGTAAGGCAGCTTCGCGACCCCGAAGCTGCGTCCCAGATGCTCCGACACCACGTACGGGAATTGGCCCAAGTTTCTCTCATGGACGAATTCCGCGTGTTTATCCGACTCGCCGTCGCTGGCCAGTATGATGTCGAGCCAATTCCGTTCTGCGGTTTGCGCGGAGCGCACCGCGGGCAGCAGCGCCTCGCAGACGATGCAATCCGGCGAGACGAACAACAAAAGCTGGCTGCGGCCGCCTCGCGCCCCGCCGATTTGCACGGTGGCTCCGGTAAGGGCGGTCAGCGTCATTTCCGGCGTTGCATCCCCGAGTTTGAGCGATTGGCGCAAGGACAATGCACCCGCCGGTGCGATGCGCTGATGCAGCACCCCGATTTGCCGCGCCAACGCCATGCAAACGGTACCCAAGATCAGCAGCCCGATCCACAGGGCAATCTGCGAAGCAATCACGAAACTCATAATACTTCTCCGCTGCGTAACGGCCGCAAGGCCATCACTTGATCCAATGCGCCGTACAGCGCCAGCAAGGCGATACCACCCAACACTTGCGAACCTCGCGAGGGGACGCTGCCGCTGGTAGTCGACACCCATGCGATGAGCATCGCGACACTCGCAAGCAGCGCGTTTCTCGCGACCTGAAATGCGCCCAGGGGCCGGGAAGTCGGCCCAAAACTGCACCCGCAATCGACATCGCGTCGATCCTGCAGGATGGCACGGACGATGAGCAGCAAGTAGCAAGTCCAGATCACGGCCGCCGACATCGCTCCCGCCGTGCGATAGGGGGCAACGATCAACAGCGCCCCCGCAAACAGTTCCGCGAAGATGGCCGTTCCCAGCGCCGATGCCGCCAGGGAAGCCGGCACCCCGGCAAACTGCCGTACCACCCCTTGCGACTGCGACCATCTCACGGCTTTGTGCACGGCGGACGCGGCCAGCAGCAACGCTTGGAACATCGCCAGTTGCGCCGTGAGCGCCTGAATCGATGCGGCTACGGACACCTCGCCTATCATCAACGAATTGGCTCTATCTGCATGCGCGTATGAAATCCCGGCAAATCCAAACTTCTTACGAAAGTCCCATCGTGCACATCGTACACATCGAGCCGCTCCCCCGCCTGTACCAGCAATAGGGGGACCGCGTCGTGCGTCAAGGCGATCGATGATCCCGGGCGCACCAACCGCAGCCGCTTGACGCGGGTCTTGCTAGCCGCGTTATAGATCCACACTTCGTTGCCGGGGTCCTTATGCGTCCCTTCGTGGGCGTCCGCCTGCATCACTACATAAAGCAGCTTTTGGTCGTCGCTGGCGATGAGTTGCCAGCCGCTCGGACGCCAGTGCCCCGTCGCGTCCGCCGCCGGCACCAGCGGCCAATCCGGCAGCACCCTGACGTCATCGCCCTTCATGTCCACCGGCTGGACTCGGCCGTGCAGACTGGGAAAATACCGCACACCGCCCAGCGTCGCGGAGGCCGTGAACAACGGATCGGTGTCGAGCGGATTGAAGGCCTTCGTTTCGCTGCGGCTCGCGACCGCGCCGTTGGCATCGAGCCGGATCGTCAGCAGGGTGCCGCTCGAACACAGTGTCGAGAATCCGCGTGCGCCGCTCGGGTATACCAGCGAGCAACCCGGTATCTCAATTTCGCCCAAAGGCTGTCGCTTCACGAGATCGATCACGGTTACCGAGGAGGCCGGCGTGAAATTGAACACCAGCGCCATGCGTTGATCGTCCGTGAACGCCGACAACCCTTCCATGGCGGTGATGAGCGCTCGCTTGGTTCCGGGCAGCACGATCTCGCCGATGGGATTCAAGGTCTTGCTGTCATAGATGGTGATGAAGTCGGTACGCGTACCGCGTACCCCACGGGACCAAACCGTGTCGGCCACATAGATTTCGGGACGTTTGTCGGAAACCAACAGCGTCGCGGAGTCGTGCGCCTGAAGTTGGCCCTTCACCTCGCGAGTATCGCTGCCGACATTGCGCAATTCGATCCGATCGCCGGCGTAATTGAGGAAACTCCAAGTCGTCGGATAGTGCGCCGGCAGCGTTTCCACCTTGGGGATGGTCTCCGGCGGCAAAGGCGTCGGAAAGTCGGCCGCGCCGACCGCACCGGCAGCGAGCCACGTGAAAAAACCTACGGTAGTCGCGGTGCAGATAGTCATCGTCATTTTGTTAGGCCTCTCTTCGCACTGTTTTTGCGAGCTTTGCTGACGTAAATCCGTTTGCCCATGAACCATGTCTTGGCATACGCATCGATCGCGTCTCGGATGGTGTGCGCGGGCCCACGCGATCACCGGCGTTCGTAGCCCCAATTATTCGTCTCCCATTCTTTTCTTGCACGACAGTCAACGCGCAAAACCGGAAGTGTACGTGAACGACCACTAGCTGAATACTGCGGTGTGCCAACAGGTATATTGAGGACATGAACGTCGCGCAGTTCGCCTTTTATCTCGCAATCGGTGCGGCTGGCATCGCCTTTTGCATCGGCGGCTTCCGGGCGGCCAAACGCGGTCTAGCGATTCGCCGACCAACGCCCGTGGAACTGCTCATCGGATTCGTCGTCGCGTTCTTCGACACGTTGGGAATAGGATCCTTCGCTCCCACGACGGCGATCTTCAAATTGCGGCGCAGCGTGCCCGACGAATTGATTCCCGGCACGCTGAACGTCGGTCTCACCCCCGCTGCGCTCATCGAAGCCCTCATTTTCGTAACCTCCATCATCGTCGATCCGGTGTTGTTGGTCGCCGTGGTGGTGAGCGCCGCTGGCGGTGCATGGCTGGGCGCCGGCATCGTCGCGCGCTTACCGCGCCGTACCATTCAAATCTTCATGGGGATCGCGTTGATGATCGCGGGCAGCGTCTTTACGGCGGTGAACCTGGGGGCACTGCCGGGCGGTGGCACGGCCATGGGGCTGGTCGGATGGAAATTCGGCCTGGCGGTAGGGATCAATTTCGTGCTTGGTGCTTTGATGAGTGTCGGCATCGGCCTGTATGCGCCCTGCATGATTACCCTCGCCCTCTTAGGGATGCATCCGCTGGCAGCCTTTCCCATCATGATGGGCGCGTGTGCGCTGCTGCAGCCCGTGGCGAGTCTGCGTTTCTTTCAAACGGGCGCATTCGCTTGGGGACCTTCCGTGGGACTCGCGTTCGGCGGCGTGATCGGCGTGTTCATCGCCGCTTACATCGTCAAATCGCTGCCCTTGTTTGCGCTTCGCTGGCTGGTGATCGTCGTCATCGCATACGCCGCGTTCGCCATGCTGCGTTCGGCCTCGCGGCCCGATACCACGGCTAAACGTGCGGCCATATCGCTGCGCACGGCAACCTTCAACGATATTTCCGCCCTCGAATCGTTGATCGCCCGATCGGCTCGCGGATTGAGTGTGGCGCAATACAACCCAAGCCAAATCGAAGGCGCGCTCAAAGGCGCTTTCGGCGTTGATTCTCAACTGCTCAAGGACCAGACGTATTTCGTCGCGGAGGAGGACGGCGAAATCGTCGGTTGCGGCGGCTGGAGTTATCGTTCGACGCTGTTCGGCGGCGATGCGCGGGACGGCGGGGATTCTTCCCGGCTCGATCCACGCCGCCAGGCGGCGAAGATTCGCGCTTTTTTCGTCGATCCCTCGAAGGCGCGGCGCGGGATCGGTTCTCGACTACTCGAGCGCTGCGAGCAGGAGGCACGGGAGCATGGCTTCGCGCACGTCGAACTCATGGCAACGCTTCCCGGCGTCCAACTATATGCCGCACGCGGCTATACGGGAGCGGCAATGGTGCATTACGACGTGGGCTCGGGAGAGGCCATCGAGTTCATTCCCATGCGCAAGAAACTCGATTGACTCGACTTGAGGTCTGCTGCGCGCGTCTAGCTCCACAATGCCTTCCACCCTTCCGGCCCGAGATCGCGAAGTCGACGAATGTTGTTCTTATAAATTGACGCCGGATCGGGCACGGCAGCCAAGGCCCGTTCGACGCTCGCCTCGCGCAGCAAATGCAACGTCGGATACGGCGAACGATTGGTATGATTTTCGATGTCGTCCGATGCTGTGCCGGCAAACTGGTACTGAGGGTGAAAGCTCGCCACCTGAATTTCGCCCTCGAGATCTAGATCGAGCACCGTCTCGTCGCAGATTTGGAGAAAATCATTGAATTCGAAGAAGTCGTTGAGCACCCAGGGATGAATCAGGAGGGTCGTTTCGCAATGCCGCGCTTCCACCGCCTGCAGATGCATCAATTCCGCGCGAAGATCTTCCAACAACCCGGCCGCAGTTCGTTGCTCGCTGACGTAAAAGCGCACCCGGTCGCTCCGGTAGACGCTTTCGGCGAATGGGCATAGCTTAAGGCCAATGACTGCCTTCTCCACCCATCGGCGGGTGGCGTCGATCATCGCATCGTTGTTGATGGCACGAATCCTCCGTAGCCATCGGCAGTCTAATGCGCGAAAGGTCATGTATCCTAATCGCCGCAGTATTCACCGTGAGACTCAACGACGATGCAACACCCCATTCCCGCCACGCTGATCCCCGGAGATGGAATCGGTCCCGAAATAGTCGACGCAACACTCGCCGCATTGGAGGCGCTCGGCGCGCCCTTTGTATGGGACAGCCAAATCGCCGGCCTGGAGGGTGTGAAGTCGGCGGGAGACCCGCTTCCGCCCAATACCGTCGATAGTATCCGGCGAACACGTTTGGCCCTGAAGGGACCGCTGGAAACACCCTCGGGCGGCGGCTATCGATCGTCCAACGTTCGGCTGCGCGAGGAATTCGAGCTGTATGCAAACCTGCGCCCGGCGCGTACGCTCATTCCGGGTGGTCGCTTCGATAACATCGACCTCGTGGTGGTGCGCGAAAATCTCGAAGGGCTCTACATAGGCCACGAGCATTTCATTCAGATCGGCGACGATCCGCATGCGGTCGCCATGGCCACCGGTGTCAACACGCGCCAGGGCAGCCGGCGATTACTGGAGTTCGCATTCGCGCACGCCGTCGCCCTGGGCCGCAAGAAAGTTGCGATCGTGCACAAAGCCAATATCATGAAAGCCCTTACCGGCATTTTCCTGGAAACCGGACTGGAACTCTACGAGCGCAAGTACCAGGGAAAATTCACGCTCGAAACCGTCATCATCGATGCCTGCGCCATGAAACTGGTGCTCAACCCCTGGCAATTCGACGTATTGGTGACCACCAACCTGTTCGGCGACATCCTCTCGGACCTCGTTGCCGGCCTGGTCGGCGGTTTGGGGATGACGCCCGGCGCCAACATTGGATTGGACGCCGCGATATTCGAAGCCGTGCACGGCTCGGCTCCCGACATTGCCGGGAAGGGAGTCGCGAATCCGACCGCGCTGCTGCTCGCGGCAGGCATGATGCTGGATCACTGCAACCTGCCGGAACTGGCCGCACGATTGCGGAAATCCATCGACGAGACTCTGAACGTGGACAAGGCACGCACTGGCGATTTGGGCGGGAACTCGAGTACGGCGCAGTTCACGCGCGCCTTGGTGAAGCGTATTGCCAATTCGTGAGGATACTTACCGAGCGGATCGAAGCGGCGGTCGGAACGACGAATGCCAGCGATAATCTCTATCGTCAACGTCAGCAAATCGTATGCATCGGGCGTTGAGGCTTTAAAATCGACCCGGCTCGACATCGAAAAGGGTGAGATCTTCGCGCTACTCGGACCCAACGGTGCGGGCAAGAGCACCTTGATCAACATCATTTGCGGGATCGTCACACCAAGCCGCGGAACCGTGACAGCGGATGGTCACGATATCGTTCGCGACTATCGCGCGGCGCGATCGAAGATCGGGCTCGTTCCGCAGGAACTGACCACCGCGGCATTCGAGACAGTTTGGGACACGGTTGCGTTCAGTCGCGGTCTGTTCGGCCGCGCTCCCAATCCGTCGTATGTCGCCCGCTTGCTGCGCGACCTCTCGTTGTGGGAGAAGCGAAACAGCAAGATCATGACGCTCTCGGGCGGTATGAAGCGCCGCGTAATGATTGCCAAGGCGTTATCGCATGAACCTGAAATCCTGTTCCTCGACGAACCGACGGCGGGAGTTGATGTGGAACTGCGCCGGGACATGTGGAACTTGGTGCGCGAATTGCGCGAACGCGGTGTGACCATCATATTGACCACGCACTACATCGAAGAGGCCGAAGAAATGGCCGATCGCATCGGCGTCATCAATCAGGGCCGACTGATATTGGTCGAAGAAAAAGCGGCGCTCATGAAGAAACTCGGCAAGCGCCAGCTGACGCTGCACCTGCGGCAGCCGTTGATCGCCATCCCTGCAGAACTCGGACCGTGGGGACTCGAGTTGAAAGACGATGGCAGTAATCTCGTCTACACGGTCGACGGCAACGGCAGCATGGACGTGTCCGCGCTGCTCAAGACAATGAGCGAGTTGTCGATCGACATCAGGGACCTGCAAACGCACCAAAGTTCGCTCGAAGACATCTTCGTCAGCCTGGTCAGCAGCCGCGCACGAGCGGACCCGTGACTCGCTTGGGATTCAACCGGCACGGGGTTTGGGCGATCTACAAGAGCGAGATTGCCCGCGCGTTGCGCACTTTGGTGCAGAGTCTGGTGACGCCCGTCAT
>Ga0066789_10001409_pt1 | contig 10367 bp, 7 predicted proteins | sample OrgsoiDNA2013049_FD_70960 | JGI IMG/M metagenome (GOLD analysis project Ga0066789, IMG submission 70960) | Permafrost soil microbial communities from the Arctic, to analyse light accelerated degradation of dissolved organic matter (DOM) -... | ecosystem: Environmental > Terrestrial > Soil >...
GCGCATTCGCTTGATTAACGCCCTCATCAAAAACCTGCCGCGATGCCCCTGTTGCGGCAACAAAGCTTCACGACACAGCAGACAAAATTTATGATGCAGTAGGATTTGCCCACCCTACGATTTGATGTGTCGTTGGCGGTTCGCGAACGGGATTCCTGCGCGCGAATTAAGCAAGCCTCATCGGCCAGCATCCCGCGAAACGCGCTTCGGCATATTCCACGCCCTCGCCTCGCGTCAGGGCACGCCAGGCGCTTGACATCGCCCCGCGCTGCCCGTGTGATGGGAACCAACAATAATCAAGAAACGCAATGCACAATCTCCAGGGAGGCTTTGATGCTGGTGGTTAAGGCTGCCCGCCTGCTCGGCGGGCTGATCGCTGCGGGTGCGATGCTGGGCATGGCGGCTTCCGCCCAGGCTCAGGACAAGAAAATCAAGATCGGCGTCATTTTCGACCTGACCGGCCCGCTGGCGGGCGGCGGTTCGGAGCTGCAATACACCGGCGTCAAGATCATGCTCGACCACTACGCCAAGACCGGCGTCGAGGGCTACAAGGTCGAGGCGGTCTATGCCGACGCCCAGAGCAAGCCCGATGTCGCGATCAATGAGGCGGTGCGCCTGCTCGAGCAGGAAAAAGTCGACATGGTCATGGGTTTCTTTTCGTCGGCGCAATGCGTGCCGGTGGCCGCGCGCGTCGAACAGCTGAAGAAATTCATGTGGATCACCACCTGCATTTCCTCCGGCGTATTCGACGGCAAGAATTACAAATATGTCTTCCGTCCGCAGGCCGCCGGCGACCAGTACGGCATGATGACGACCGACTTCATCGCCCAGAACGCGCTTTCCAAGTTCGGCAAGGAGCCGAAGGACCTGCGCGTCGCCATCATCCACGAAGACGGCGCCTACGGGGTCGACGTTTCCAAGGGCAATGAGGCCGGCGCCAAGAAGGCCGGCTTCAACGTCGTGCTGAAGGAGGGTTATTCGGCGACCGCGCCCGATCTCTCCGCGTTGGTGACGAAACTGAAGCGGGCGCGGCCCGACGTGATTTTCCACACCGGCTACAACCCTGACATCACGCTGCTGTTCCGGCAGGCGCGCGAACAGGGCCTGAAGTTCGGCGCCATCGTCGGCCATGGCGCGGGCTATGGCGTGTACGAGAAGCTGAAGGAAGGCCTTGGCGGCGACGCCAATTATCTGTTCAATACCGATCCGATCTCGATCTGGCTCGCCAACCAGAAAACCATGGACCCCAAGCTGCCGCCGGTGATCAAGATGGTGGGCGAGGAGTTCGACAAGCTCAAGCCTGGTGTCGCCATCAGGTCCGCCCATGTCGGCATCGGCGCCTCCAACGCCTATGTATTTCTCGACGATGTGCTGCCGCGGGCCATCAAGAAGTACGGCGGTGTCGATCCGGACGCCTTGCGCAAGGCGGCGCTGGATACCGACATCCCCGAAGGCGGCACGATGCTCGGCTACGGCGTCAAATTCTTTGGCGAAGGCACCCAGTTCGCCGGCCAGAACGAACGATCGTTCCCGGTGATCCTGCAGTACATCGATGACAAGTCGTATGTGGTGTGGCCGAAGAGCCAGATGCAGCGCGAGACCGTGCTGCCGCTGCCGGCCGGCACGGCCTACAGCTACAAATAGGGTGGTCCTGAACAGAGGAAGGGACCGTCGTGCTCGTCGTTGAGGGCCTGATCAAACGGTTTGGCGGATTCACGGCCGTCAACAAGGTGTCGTTCAAGGTCGACCGGGGCGAGATTCTCGGCCTGATCGGTCCGAACGGCTCGGGCAAGAGCACGATCTTCAACATGCTCTCCGGCACGCTCGCGCCGACGTCAGGTTCGATGCAATTCGATGGCGCCGAGATCTCGGGTCTCGCGCCGCACCGGATCATCAATCGCGGCATCGGCCGGACCTTTCAGATTCCGCGGCCATTCCATCGCCTGACCATGTTCGAGAATGTCGCGCTGGCGGGCTATTTCGGGCAGGGCCGGCACAGCCGCGCCAAAGCCGAAGAGGCGGCGGAACGCGCGCTCGCCATGGTCGGCCTGCCGGCGGACCGCACCATGGGCGTCGACGGTCTTGGCGCCGCCGGGCTGAAGAAGCTCGAACTCGCCAAGGCGCTGGCGACCGGCCCAAAACTGCTGCTGGCCGACGAGAGCCTGGGCGGGCTCGACGACACCGAGATGGGCCAGGCGGCCGCCATGCTGCGCAAGATCCGCGACGAACTCGGCATCACCATCATCTGGGTCGAGCATATCATGGGCGTGCTGATGCGCGTGGTCGATCGCGTGATGGTGCTGGACCACGGCGAGAAGATTTCCGAGGGGTTGCCGAGCGAGGTATCGAGCGATCCGCGGGTGATCGAGGTTTATCTCGGCACCGACGCCGACGCGACAAAGGCCGCCGCGACCCAGGCGCGCCGTCAGGGAGCGGGGCATGCTTGAGCTGCGATCGGTCGATGCGGGCTACGGGACCTTCCAGGCGCTGTTCGGCGTCAGCCTGGACGTCCAGGCGGGCGAGGCGGTCGGGGTGATCGGCCCCAACGGCGCCGGCAAGACCACCTTGATGCGGGTGATCTCGGGTTTGATCCGGCCTCGTGCGGGAGCGATTTCGATGGAGGGCACCGACGTGCTGAAAACGCCGGAGCATCGTATCGTCAGCCTCGGCATCGCCCATGTGCCGGAGAATCGCCGGTTGTTTCCCCGTCTGACGGTGGAGGACAACCTCAAGATGGGCGCCTTCATGCCGGAGGCGCGGGCCCGCTACCCCGAACGGCTGGCGTTCGTGTTCGATCTTTTCCCGCGCATGAAGGAGCGCCGGCACCAGCTGGCCGGCACCATGTCCGGCGGCGAGCAGCAGATGTGCGCGATCGGCCGCGCCTTGATGTCCGATCCGAAATTGCTGCTGCTCGATGAACCCTCGGCCGGCCTCGCGCCGGTGGTGGTCCAGCAGGTTTTCGAACTGGTGAAGCGAATCCGCGGCGGCGGCCTCACCGTGCTGATTGTCGAGCAGAACGTGCAGCAGGTGCTGCGCGTGGTCGATCGCGCCTATCTCTTGGAGGCCGGCACGATCCGCGCCTCCGGGGCCTCAAGCGAGATGTTGGCCAACGATACGATCCGGCAAGCCTATCTGGGAGTTTAGAGCATGATCCGGAAAAGTGGGTACCGGTTTTCAGAAAAGATAATGCTCAAACAAAAAATGAGAGCATGATCCGATACAATCCAATCGGATCGTGCTCGGGGTGAAACGATGACGGAAATTTTCGACATCTACCTGCTTGAAGCGGTCGTGAACGGGATTCTGCTCGGCGGCTTGCTGGCGTTGCTCGCGCTCGGGCTGAACCTGATCTTCGGCGTCATCGACGTGACCTGGATCTGTTACGCCGAACTGGTCATGATCGGCATGTACGGGATGTACTATTTCGTCCAGTATTTCGGGCTTTCGTATTTCGTCGCCGCCCCGCTTACGATCCTGCTGGTGGCCGGGCTCGGGGCGCTATTGCATTTGCTGGTGATCGCGCCGCTGCTCTCGGCGCCGCCGATCAACCAGCTGCTCGCCACCGGCGGCGTGCTGTTCGTGCTGCAGAGCTTCGCCACCGTCGCGTTCGGCATCGACTTCCGCAACCTCGGCATCCGGTTGCCGGTGCTGCAGTTCGCCGAGATGCATTTCAGCTACGCGCGCCTGCTGGCCTTTGGCGTGGCGCTGATCGGCATGGTGCTGGTGTATCTGTTCATGAAGCGCACCTTTGTCGGCACCGCGATCCGCGCCATCGCGCAGGACCGGCAGATCATGGCGCTGATGGGCGTCGACACCCGTCGTCTTTATCTCATCACCTCGGCGCTGGGCGGCGCGCTGGCCGGCCTCGCGTCCTGCCTGCTGGTGCTGCAATACGATATCCATCCGTTTGTCGGCCTGTCGTTCGGGCCGATCACCTTCCTGATATGCGTGCTGGGCGGCCTCGGCAATTTCGTCGGCGGCTTCGTGGCGGCGTTCGTGTTCGCCGAGATCATCTCGCTCGGCGGGCTGTTTTCCGATCTCGAATGGGGCTACGTGCTGGCCTTTGCGTTTTTCATCGTCATGATGTTCATCAGGCCCGCCGGGCTATTGGCGAGGCGCTCGTGAACTTGACCCGATCTGTGACTCAATCGGTGCCCTGGGTTGCCGGCGCGGCGCTGATCGCGCTGCCGTTTGTCTATCGCGAACCCTACCATCTGCATATTCTGATCCTGATCCTGATCTGGTCGTTTGCCTACACGTCGTGGTCGATGATGGGCCGCTTCGGCCTGGTCTCGCTCGGCCATGGCGGATTCATGGGCGTCGGCGCCTATGTGACGGCGCTGTTGTGGAATCATCTCGGGGTGTCGCCGTGGCTCGGCATTCCCATCGCGATGACCGCCGCGGCGGTACTGGCGGTGATCGTGGCGTATCCGTGTTTCCGCTTCCGCATCACCGGCCACTACTTCGTGCTGGTCACGCTGGCGCTGTCCGGAATCGTGCTGCAGGTCATCACCGCGACGCGCGACTACACCGGCGGCTCGCTTGGCTACACGCCCGACCGCACCAAGGGCAGCCACCTGCTGGCGCTGCAATTCGACGAAAAGGTGACCTGGTATCTGATCGCGCTCGCGATCTGGGCGGCGGGGCTTGCGATCTGGCGCTCCGTCGACCGCAGCATGGATCGCCACGCGCTGGAGGCGATTTCCGAGGATGAGGATGCCGCCGCCGCCGCCGGCGTCAACGTGACCTGGGAAAAGCTCAAGATCACGGTGATCTCGGCGCTGATGACGTCGCTCGCCGGCGCGCTCTACTGCCAGTACCAGATGTTCATCTCCCCCGACACGGTGAGCGGCATTTCGGTATCCCTGCAGATGGTTTTCGCCGTCATCGTCGGCGGCCTCTATGTGTCGCTGGGGCCGACGGTCGGCGCTGTCATCACCATCCTGCTGGCCGAAGTGCTGCGCATCGGCTTCGGCACCAGGGCCGTCGGCTGGGACAATCTCGTCTACGGCGTGCTGCTGGTGGTGTTCATCATCTTCCTGCCCAAGGGCATTTTGGGCAGCATCCTCGCCAGGCTGAAAACGCTCCGCAAGTCCGGTCTCGCTCCGGCGGCGGATTGAACCGAAGCGGAAATCACCCTTCGGGCACCCCGGCCATGCGCAGGCCTTCACAGAGGCGCGTGCGGGCGGCGAGGTAGGTCGGATTGTCACTCGCTTCGCCGATCAGGAAGCGACGGATGGTGAAGCCCGGATCGAACACAAGTCCCGCCTCTACCGAGGCCCGCGCCTCGCCGGGCATGCCGAGCTGCGCGAGCACGGCGCCCAGCAGGAAATGCCCGATCGGTTGATTGCGGTTGGCCTCGAGGCTGCGGCGCATCCACGCGGCCGCTTCCGCATCGGCATTGAGCTGGAACTTGGCGAGGCCGAGAATCCACATCCAGCGGAAGGCGAGGATATCGAGCGGAGAGAGCCGGAGCGCCTCGTGGATATGGGCCTCGGTTTCCGCGCCGCGGCCAATGGAGTATTTGCCGATCCCGATCCAGGCGTGCGCGTCGGCGAGGTTGCGATCCAGCGTCAACGCCCGTTCGCATTCGGCAATGCCCTGGGATCCGCGGTTGGTGAAGATCTTGACGACACCCAACAGCAGATGGGCCAGGGCATGGCCCGGGTCGAGCGACAGCGCCTTGGTGGCAGCGGCTTCCGCGCTCGCGAGGCGCGCGGCCCGGTCGTCCGCCAAGAAGCCGGGGCCGAACGTCACATCGACGATCGCCACGCCGACCAGCGCCTCGATATTACCGGGGTCAAGCGCCAGGGCACGCTCGAAAAAGCCGCGCGCCTGCGCCGTGACTTCGGGGCTTATTCCCTTGTTCATGCAGGCCTTGCCCTGGAAATACAAATCCATGGCGTCGGGAGACGCCGAGCGCTCCGCCCGCCGCGCCTCTGCCGCCATCAACTGGGCATCCAGCGTTTTGGCGAGCCTGGAGACGATTTCATCCTGCATGTCGAACAGGTCGATGACGGGCTTGTCGAACCGCTCGGCCCAGAGATGATTGCCGGTCTCGGCGTCGATCAGCTGCGCATTCACCCGAAGCCGCTTGCCGCTGCGCTGCACCGAGCCTTCGAGCACGTAGCGCACGCTCAACTCGCGCCCGACCTGGCGCACGTCGGGCGATTTGCCCTTGTAGGAAAACGCGCTGTTGCGGGCGATCACGAACCACCCGGCGATGCGCGAAAGATCCGTGGTCAGGCTCTCGGTCACGCCATCGACGAAATAATCCTGCTCCGGGTCGCCGCTGATATTGGCGAACGGCAGCACCACGATGGACAGGCGCGGCGCCGAACGCGCGCCCGGCGCAGTGCCGCCGTGTCTTGCGCCCGAGACAAGCCGATCCCGGACCACGGAATAGGCGCGGACCGGACGGGCGATATTCTTCAGGCTCTGTTCGCCCAGATCGGTGAACTCGACCGCGACCTTGCCGCGAACCTGATCGTAGGCGGAAGCCGAGATGCAGATGCCGCCGGGCGCCGCGACGCCCTCGAGCCGTACCGCAACATTGACGCCGTCACCGAGAATGTCGTCGCCCTCGATCAGTATCTCGCACAGGTTGATCCCGATCCGGTACAGCATGCGCCGATCCTGCGCCACGCCGTCGTTGCGCTCGGCCATCGTCACCTGCACCGCGACCGCGCATTCCACCGCATCGACCACCGAGGGAAACTCGAGCAGCAGGCCATCGCCCGTGGTCTTGACGATACGGCCGCCATGCTTGGCCACCAGCGCATCGGAGGCGACGCGGTGTTCGCGCAAGGTGCGCGCGGTTCCGGCTTCGTCGAGCCCCATCAGCCGGGAATAGCCGGCCACGTCGGCGGCCAATATCGCCGACAGCCTGCGCCCGATCCGGCTTTGCTCCTGCACCATGGGCACGTAGCCCCTCCGCGCACCACCTTGTACGAGATTCCAACTGCCGCGCCAACACGCCCCTCGGAGCAAATCTCCTGGAGTTCCGCCTACGGGATCGCCTGGGCAATGGGCGCTTTCGTCCGCCGCTCGGCGAGCCAATTCTCGAAGCTTTGAATGACGACGAAAAACGTCGGAACGAACAGCACGGCGAGGCAGGTCGACGCGACCATGCCGGAGAACACGGTGATGCCGATCGACTTGCGGGCGCTGGCTCCGGCGCCGCTCGCAAGCACCAGCGGCACCACGCCGAGGATGAAGGCAAACGAGGTCATCAGGATCGGCCGGAACCGCGCCCGCGCCGCCTCGACCGCCGATTGCAGCAGCGGCTTGCGGTCGCGGACGTGAAGCTCCAGCGCCACTTCGACGATCAGAATGGCGTTCTTGGCCGACAGCGCGATCAGCAGGATCAATCCGATCTGGGTATAGAGATTGTTCTCGATTCTTAAGCCCGTGAGCACCGCCATCGGGCCGAGCAGTGAAAGCGGCACCGCCAGGATCACCGAGATCGGCGCGTACCAGCTTTCATATTGTCCGGCCAGCACCAGATAGACCAGCAGCATGGCAAGGCCGAACACGAAGTAGATTTGGCTGCCGACGACCTTCTCCTGGTACGACATCGCCGTCCACTCGTAGCCGGTGCCCGGCGGCAGGGTTTTTGCGGCAATCTCCTCCATCAGCGCCATCGACTGCCCGGAGCTGTAGCCCTGCGCCGGCAGTCCGATGATGGTCGCGGACGGATAGAGGTTGTACAGGCTGATCAGCGACGGGCCCACCGAGGGCGTGATCGTCGCCACCGTGCCGAGCGGAATCATGTCACCCTGGCTGTTGCGCACCATCAGTTTTTCGATGTCGCGCGGCGTCAGGCGAAACTGCGAACCGGCTTGGGCATAGACCTGGAAGGTACGGCCGAACTTGTTGAACTGGTTGACGAAGGTCGACCCCAGATACGACGCCAGCGTCGAGAACACCTGGTCGGTCGTGACATGCAGGGTCTGGGTCTTGACCCTATCCACCTCGACATCGAGTTGCGGCACCATCGAGCGGAATGACGAACTCACGCGCTGCAGCGCGCTCTGGGTCTGCGCACTGGAAACCATGGCGGCGGTAATGGCCTGCAATTTTCCAAAGTCGGAGTTGCCGTCGCGCAGCTCGATCTGCATGGCGAAACCGGCGGCGTTGCCGATGCCCTGGATCGGCGGCGGCGGAATCACCAGGATCCGCGCTTCCGGGATCGCGCCAAGCTTCTGGTTGAGGCCGACGACCAGCGACCGCAAATCCTCGCCGGGCCCGCGCGCGCTCCAGTCCTTGAGGATCAAATAGGCGACGCCGGCGTTGGCGAGGCTCGAACTGCTGTCGAGCGCCGATATGCCGGCGATGCTGATCACCTGCTCGACCCCCGGCGTCTTGCCGGCCATTTCGCTGACGGAATCAAGCACGCGCTGGGTGCGGTCGAGCGCGGCGCCGTCGGGCAATTGCACGGCGGCCAGCAGGTAGCCCTGGTCCTCGATCGGGATGAAACCCGTAGGCACGCGCGACAGGCCGTAACCGGCAATGCCGATCACGATCAGCGCAAACATCACCGACAGGCCGCTGTGCCCGACCATGCGGCCGATCAACCCGGCGTAACCCCTTTCGAGACGGTCATATACCGAGTTGAAGCCGCGATAGAACCAGTTGCGTTGTTCGGGCGGCACCGGCCGGCGCAGCCACAGCGCGCATTGGGTCGGCTTCAATGTGGCGGCGTTGACGGCGCTGAGCAGCGCGGTCGCGGCGATCACCAGCGCGAATTGCGCGTCCATGCGGCCCGTCAGCCCCGGCAGAAAGGCCGCCGGCAGGAACACCGAGATCAGCACCAGCGTGATGCCGACGATCGGCGCGAACAGCGCATCCATCGCCTTGATCGCGGCGTCATGGCCGGACATGCCCTGCTCGATATTGTGGGCGGCGCCTTCGACCACGACGATGGCATCGTCGACCACGATGCCGATCGCGAGCACGATCGCAAATAACGTCGACAGGTTGACGGTAAACCCGAGCGCCGCCATCGCGGCGAACGCGCCGATGATGGTGACCGGCACCGTGGTCGCCGGCACCAGCATCGCGCGCCAGTCCTGCAGGAAGATCAGGATCACGACCAGAACCAGAAAGCCGGCCTCGACCAGCGTCTTGTAGACTTCGTCGATCGACGCCGAGACGAATTTAGTGGTGTCGAACGGAATGTCGAATTTCACATCCTGCGGAAAGGCTGTGGCCAGGGTCGCCATGCTTTTCCTGACCGCCTTCTCGACCTCAAGCGCGTTGGCGCCGGGCGACTGGAACACGCCGATGCCGGTGGCCGGATGCTTGTTGAGCGAGAATACCTGGCTGTAGGTCTGCGCTCCCAGCTCAACCGATCCGACGTCGCGCAGGCGCGTGACATCGCCGTTATTGCCGGTCTTGACGATGACGTCCTCGAATTCGCCGACATCGTCGAGCCGGCCGTTGACGTTCAGGGTATATTGAAACGCTTGCCCTGCGGGCGTCGGCGGCATGCCGACCTGACCCGCGGTGACCTGCTGGCTCTGCTGCTGGATCGCCTGAATGACGTCCTGCGGCATCAGCCCGCGCACCTGCAGCTTGTTCGGATCGAGCCAGACCCGCATCGAATACTGGCCGGCGCCGAACACCGTCACGTTGCCGACCCCTGGCAACCTTGAGAGTTCATCGCGGATGTTGATGGTGGCGTAGTTGGAGAGAAAAAGACTGTCGTAAGTCGCATTCGGGGACGTCAACGTCACGAACAGCAGGATCGCCGTGGACTTCTTCTGCACGGTGACGCCCTGGCTCTGTACCGATTGGGGGAGCTGCGACAACGCGCTCGACACCCGGTTCTGCACCAAGACCTGCGCGAAGTTCAGGTCGGTGCCGATCTTGAACGCCACCGTGAGCGAATAGGTGCCGTCGGCGCCGCTGTAGGACTGCATGTAGAGCATGTCCTCGACGCCGTTGACCTGCTGCTCGATCGGCAGCGCCACGGTATCGATCACGGTCTTGGCGCTGGCGCCGGGATAGCGTGTCGTGACCTGCACCGTCGGCGGCACCACGTCAGGGTATTGCGCGACCGCAAGGCTGAACAGCGACACGCCGCCGATCAGGATCATCAGAATCGCGATGACGTTGGAGAGCACCGGCCGCTCGATGAAGAATTTCGAAATCATGGCCGGTCCTATTTGGCCTGTGCCGGTGCGGCTTCGATCTTCTGCAGCTGCGGATCGACCTTCTGGCCGGGAATCGCGCGCAACAGCCCGGCGATGACGACGGTCATCGGGTTTCAGGCCGCTTTCGATGACGCGCAAATCGCCCTCGGCCGGCCCGGTCCGGACCTTGCGCTGCTCGACGACGTTTTCGGCGTTGACCACCAGTACATA
>Ga0066789_10001410_pt1 | contig 10364 bp, 9 predicted proteins | sample OrgsoiDNA2013049_FD_70960 | JGI IMG/M metagenome (GOLD analysis project Ga0066789, IMG submission 70960) | Permafrost soil microbial communities from the Arctic, to analyse light accelerated degradation of dissolved organic matter (DOM) -... | ecosystem: Environmental > Terrestrial > Soil >...
CTGATGCATCCGCGCTACGAAGTCGAGCGCGAGTACTCGGTGCGCGTCATGGGCACGCTGACGCCGGAGCAGGAGGTGCAGCTGCTCGAGGGTGTCCAGCTCGACGACGGTCCGGCCAAAGTGCTCGCGCTCGCCGACGGCGGCGGCGAGGGCGCGAACCACTGGTACAAGATCGTTCTGCCCGAAGGGCGCAACAAGGAAGTGCGGCGAATGTTCGAGGCGCTGGGCCTGATGGTCAGCCGGCTGATTCGCACGCGCTACGGCGTGGTCAACATGCCGCCGCAGCTCAAGCGCGGGCAGACGCAGGAGCTCGAGCGCGAGGAGCTGGACATTTTGTTGAAGGCGGTCGGGATGCCGCTGGGTGACGGACGCGACGATTCGTCATCAGGCGATCGCGAGCCCGGCAACGATGGCGAGCGGGATGCGATCCAGGATGATGAGGTCGATGGCAATCGGGGCAGCTACGGTCCGCAAGCAGAGGCGCCCATCAGCGAGGTCGACGGCAATCGAGCGCCACCGGCGAGCAATCATCCGCCTCGCGACGCAAACCGTGATCGCCAGCCGGGCTCGGGCACGCCCGGTGGTGGTCGCCGAGGTGGGCGTGGCGCCGGCAACGTCGGCGGGCAGGGCGCTGGCGCAGGGGGCGGTCGCGGGGGTCCAGGGGGCGGTCGCGGTGGCTCAGGCGGCGGTCGCGGCGGCGCAGGTGCCGGAAATGATCGCGGCGGACCGGGGGGAACGAGCGATCGTGGCGGGCGAGGCCCGGGTGGCGGACCCGCTGCGGGTGGACGCGGCGGCAGAGGCGGTTCGGGTGGCTCAGGTGGACGGGGCGGCAAGGGCGGACCCGGTGGCCCCGCAGGTGCTCACGGCGGTGGCGGAAGACGCGGCGGCCGCGGCGGACCCAGAGGCGGCGGAGCCGGGGGAACAGGCGGCGGCAATACCGGTGGACCTGCCGGTGGCAACACAGGAGGCTCGGGAGGCGGGACCAGCGGCGAAACTTAGCGCAATCAAATCGGTGATGTCGAAGCCAGACTCTCCCCGGCTTTAACTGCCGCCGAAGCGCGGCTTCCTTTTTTCGAGGAAGGCGCGCACGCCTTCGGCAAAGTCTTCGCTGGTCGCACACGCGCCGAAACTTTCGGCTTCCGACAAGAGCTGCGCCGACAGCGACTGCGACATGGACTGATTGACCAGCCGCTTGGCCCTGCGCAGCGCCAGCGCCGGCCCGGTCGCCAGCATCGACGCGAGCTCGTGTGTCGCCGCATGGAGCTCGGATTCCGGCACCACCCGATTGACGAGCCCGAGCCGGAGCGCTTCCGCGGCGTCGAATCGCTCGCCGAGCAGGATAATTTCCATCGCCTTCTTCAGGCCGATCAGACGAGGCAAGGTGTACGACATGCCGCCGTCCGGCGTCAGGCCGAGGTGGCGATACGCCGAAGTGAAGTAACTCGACTCGGCGGCAAGCGCGAGATCGCACGCGCACATCAGCGACAAGCCGAAACCCGCCACCGCGCCATGCACGCTGGCGAGCACCGGATGAGGCATGCGCTGCAGGTTCTCGATCGCCGTATGCATATGCTCGACCATGTGCGTGAAATGGCGCTGGCGATCGGATGGCGATCCGGCGAGCTGCTCACCGAAGCTGCGGATGTCGCCGCCGGCCATGAAATGCTTTCCCGCGCCTTTGATGATGACGCAGCGAACGCTGTCATCGGCCGCGAGCTCCGTACTATGCGCAATCAGCGCCTCGATCATCTCCGAGTCGAGCGTGTTGAGCGACGCGGGCCGATTGAGCGTCAGGGTAGCGATCGCGCCGTCGCGATCGAGCAGCACGGTAGTGTTCATCGACGGACCCGGAGGGCAGAAAAGTCTAGCACGCGCCGTCAGGCCTCCTGCCGGAACGGGCTCGCGCGCTCCAGCTCATCGACAGTTCGCGCGACTTCGCTTCTTTCGTCGGCCAGAAATGCGCCGATGGCACGCGCGAAGTCGGCATCGGCGATGGCATGCGCCGAAAGCGTCGCGACGGGCATCAGCCCGCGCGCGAGCTTGTGCACACCCTGCGCGCCGCCCTCGAAGAGCGTGATTCCCCGCTCGATGCAGAATTCGATCGCCTGGTAATAGCAGGCTTCGAAGTGCAATCCGGGAACGTACATTTCCGTTCCCCAATAGCGTCCCCAGAGCGTGGAAGCGCTGAAAATATCGAGCGCAGCGCAGATCGGCTCGCCGCCGCTTTCCCCCAGGACCAGCAGGACGTTGTCCGCCATCGTCTCGCCGATTCGCCGAAAAAAGTCCAGCGTGAGATAGGGCGTGGAGTGGTGCTCGCTGTAGGTCTTGGCGTAGCAATGAAAAAAGAACTCCCAGTGCGCCGGCCTGATCTCGTTTCCCACCAGCCGGCGAAACGATATCCCGGCGGAGCCGAGCTTGCGCCGTTCCTGGCGGATGTTCTTGCGCTTGGCGTGATTCATCGCCGCCAGGAAGTCGTCGAAATTGCCGAATCCAGGATTGGTCCAGTGGAATTGCACGCTCTCGCGCATCAGCAGCCCCGCACGCTCGCACAGCGCCGATTCCTGTGCTTCGGGAAAGAGAATATGCAGCGACGACAGGCGTCGATCCTCGAGCAGCGCAAGCGCGCCGTCGAGGAGCTGTGCTCGAAGCGCCGCCGTGCCCGCGATCAGACGGGGGCCGGTGGCGGGTGTAAACGGAACGGCGCAAACGAGCTTTGGATAGTAGCGCCGGCCGTGGCGGCGATAGGCATCGGCCCACGACCAATCGAATACATATTCGCCGTACGAGTGGGCTTTGACATAGAGCGGCATCGCGCCCACCAGTGCGTCGGATTGCCATGCGGTCAGGTAGCGCGGCGTCCACCCTGTCTCGGGCGACGCGCATCCGGTCTCGTGCAATGCGTGCAAAAAAGCATGCGACAGGAGCGGCGCGTCGCCGACGAGCTCGTCCCACGCGGCAGCGGGAACGGCTGAAAGCGAATCGATGACGCGTAATGTGGCGGCAGACATGCGGGGATTGGGCGCGAGTCGCGATTGTCGCGTGCGCGAGTGCCGGCAGCAAGTTTTCGCCTGCTGCTCGCATGGTAATATTTACCCATGCGGGTCGCGATCGCTCAGCTCAACCAGGTGGTCGGCGATCTCCCGGGCAATGCCGCGCGCATCCTCGACGCGATGGCCGAATCGACGCGCGGCGGGGCGCAGCTGCTGATCACGCCCGAGCTCTCGCTTTGTGGCTACCCACCCGAGGACCTGTTGCTGCGCCCGGCGTTTCTTTCCGCGTGCGCGGAGGAACTGGCGCGGCTCGCCTCGCAGGTCGACGGCATCACCGTCCTGGTCGGCTTTCCCGAGCTCGCGCATGGCAGTCGCTACAACGCGGTCGCCGTCTTGCACGAGCGAAAGGTCGCGGCGATCTATCGCAAGCGCTGCCTTCCGAATTACACCGTTTTCGACGAACAGCGCTACTTCAGCGCCGGCGGCGATTCGTGCGTGGTCGACATCGCCGGCATCCGTGTGGGCATCATCATCTGCGAAGACGTATGGTGCGCGGGCCCCGCCGCCGCGGCGCGCGATTCCGGTGCGCAGCTCATCGTCGTTCCCAACGGGTCGCCTTATCACACGCATCAGCAGGCGCTCAGGAGAGAAGTGGTCGCGGCGCGCGCTCGGGAGACGGGCCTGGCGATCGTCTATGTCAATCGCACCGGCGGACAGGACGAGCTGGTATTCGACGGCGCATCGTTCATCGTCGATGACGCGGGCGCGGTGGCGCAGCAATTGCCGGCGTGGCACGACACTCTGGCATTCGCGGAATTCGACGGAGCGAACCCGAAGCATGTACGGGGCGCGCTCGACGAAAGGCTCGAGCCGCACGTCTATTCCGCGCTGGTCATGGGTGTGCGCGACTACGTCGAAAAGAACGGCTTTCCCGGCGTGCTGCTGGGGCTTTCGGGAGGAATCGATTCGGCGCTGACGCTTGCGGTCGCCGTCGACGCGCTTGGACGCGACCGCGTCCGTGCGCTCATGCTGCCCTCGGTCTACAACGCGGCTATCAGTCTCGAAGACGCGCGGACGATGGCCGGGATGCTCGGTGTTCGCTACGACGAGATACCGATCGACTCCGTTTTCCAGGCGTTCAGGAGCACGCTGTCCGACGAGTTCAAGGGCCTGCCCGAAGACTCGACCGAGGAAAACATCCAGGCGCGCATCCGCGGTACGCTGCTCATGGCGCTGTCGAACAAGTACCGCTCGATCGTGCTCACCACGGGCAACAAATCGGAAATGGCGGTGGGATACGCCACGCTTTACGGCGACATGGCCGGCGGCTTCGCGGTGCTCAAAGACATCGACAAGACGCTGGTGTACCGGCTCGCGAATTACCGCAATACTCTCGGACGGGTGATTCCGGAACGCATCATCACCCGGCCGCCGTCGGCGGAGCTGCGGGCCGACCAGACCGACCAGGACAGCTTGCCTCCCTATGATGTTCTCGACGCGATCCTGGAAGCCTACGTCGAGGAGCACCTGAGTCCGGCCGAGATCGTGGGCAGAGGCTACGCTGCGGCCGACGTGGCGCAGGTCGTGCGCTTGATCAAGATCAACGAACACAAGCGGCGACAGGCCGCCGTCGGCATCCGGATCACCCCACGAGGCTTCGGCAAGGACTGGCGCTATCCGATCACTTCCGCGTGGTCGGAGTGGAAGGATCTGCCGTAGAGCCGATTCGCTCGGTCCGCGCGCTCATGGGCCGGGGCGAAGTCCGGTGGTGTAATCTTCAGCATGTCGACGTACGCCGCGAGGAGCGATCATGAAAAAAGTCGAAGCGATCATCAAGCCGTTCAAGCTCGATGAGGTGCGCGAAGCGCTGTCCGAAATCGGAGTGACTGGCCTCACCGTCACCGAAGTGAAGGGATTCGGGCGGCAGAAGGGCCACACCGAGCTCTACCGCGGCGCCGAATACGTCGTCGATTTTCTGCCCAAGGTGAAGGTCGAAGTGATCATCAGCGATACGCTGGTCGAGCGCGCGATCGAGGCGGTGATCAAGGCGGCCCGGACCGGCAAGATAGGCGACGGCAAGATATTCGTCACTACGGTGGAACAAGTGGTGCGCATTCGCACCGGCGAGTCCGGCGAAGCGGCTGTCTGAGCCGCCGGCTATTGTATCGTTAAGGAGGGACCGCCGTGGCGATCACGAACGAGTTTCGCGAATTTGCGATCAAGGGCAATGTAATCGATCTCGCCGTTGGCGTGATCATCGGCGCCGCCTTCGGCCGCCTTGTCGATTCGCTGGTCAAGGATCTGATCATGCCGGTGGTCGGCCGCCTCGTCGGAGGATTGGACTTCAGCAACTGGTTTTTCATTCTCGGCTCCCCACCGGCGGGATACAGCGGGCCGATGACCTACGAAGCACTGAGCAAAGCCGGCGTGCCGCTTTTCGCGTACGGCAATTTCCTGACGGTCATGATCAATTTTTTCATACTGGCGTTTATCATTTTCATCATGGTCAAGGAAATCAACGCGCTGAAGCGCGCCCATCCACCTCCGCCGCCGCCTCCTCCGGAGCAGATCGAGCTTTTGCGGGAAATCCGGGACGCGCTGATCAAGCGCTGACCGCCGAGACTTCGACCATTCTTACGGGGTAGAACGATGGGAACACAAAAAACCGTGCTTGCCTTGGCGGCGCTGCTGACCGCGGGCTTCGCCATGGCCGACATCAATATCGGCGTGACGCTTTCGGCGACCGGGCCCGCCGCATCGCTGGGCATCCCGGAGAAGAATACGATCGGCATGATCGGCTCGACGACGATCGGCGGCCAGAAGCTCAACTTCATCGTCCTCGACGACAAGTCGGACACGACCGAAGCGGTGAAGAACACGCGCAAATTGCTGAGCGAGGACAAAGTCGACGTGATCATCGGCTCGACGGTCACGCCGAATTCCCTTGCGATGCGCGACGTCGTGGTCGAGGCCGAAGTGCCGATGATTTCGCTCGCCGCATCGGCCGGGATCATTCTCCCCACGGATGCGAGAACGAAGTGGGTGTTCAAGACCCCGCAGAACGATTCGTTGATGGCCGACGCCGTCGCCATCCATATGCGCGCCAGCGGCGTGCGGACGATGGGATTCATCGGCTTTGCCGACGCTTACGGCGACAGCTGGCTCGCGGAAATGAAGCGGTCGGCGCAGACCGCGGGGATCAAGATCGTCGCCGAGGAAAAATATAACCGGAACGATCCCAGCGTCACCGGCCAGGTGCTCAAGATCCTCTCCACGCAACCCGATGCGGTGCTGATCGCCGGCGCCGGGACGCCCGCGGCGACGCCGCACAAGGAATTGGTCTCGCGCGGCTACAAAGGAAAGATCTATCAGACCCACGGCGTCGCCAACGCCGATTTTCTCCGGGTCGTCGGTGCCGACGGCAACGGCGCGGTCCTTCCCGCCGGGCCCATGCTGGTCTATGAGCAGCTGCCGGACAGCAACCCGGTCAAGAAATCGGCCGCCGACTATGTCAAGGCCTACGAAGCGAAATTCGGCGCCGGCAGCCGCACCACCTTCGGCGGTCACGCCTGGGACGCGTACATGCTGCTACAGCGCGCGATTCCCGAAGCATTGAAAAAAGGGCAGCCGGGGAGCAAGGCATTCCGCAGCGCACTGCGGGACGCGCTGGAAGAGTCCAAGGACGTTGCGGCGAGCAATGGCGTGTTCAGCATGAATGCCGGAGACCACAACGGCATGGACAATCGTGCGCGCGTCATCGTGCGCATCGAAAACGGAAAGTGGGTCCTGGTCAAATGACGCAACCGTCCAAGAGCAAGACGCGTAGCGTCGCAGCGATTGGCAACGGCTGCGTCATCCCCGCGAAAGCGGGGAGGGGGTCCAGTGTCGTTGCAACCGTCACGGTTTGATTACGAACGGCGCTGGGTTCCCGCTTTCGCGGGAACGACGGACTCGATGCGTCATCCCCGCGGCCTTTAGTCCCCGCGAAAGCGGGGAGGGGATCCAGTGTCTTTCGAACCGTCGCTAAGAACCCCGGGCCCGGCCGGGATTTCCGTCAGTCAGCAGGCACCTGCGCTGCGACACGCCGAATGATGTTCGACGTGCCGGTCCATCGAAATAGTCGTTCCAGCCGATGACATTTTCCATTGCCGCGCTGCTGGCGCAGGACGGAGTGACCAATGGCGCGATTTACGCGCTGCTGGCGCTGGCTCTGGTGCTGGTATTCACCGTCACACGAGTCATTTTCATTCCGTCCGGTGAATTCGTCACCTACGGCACGCTCACGCTGGCCGCATTGCAGCTCGGCAAACCTCCGGGGACGGTTGGATTGCTCGCCGGCCTGGCTTTGGTGGCGGGCGCGATGGAGTGCTACGCAGCGGCGCGACGGCGCGACTGGTGGCGGCTGCCGCGACGGCTTGCGCTCTATCTGATCCTGCCGCTGCTAATTGCTTTTGGCGTCTACGCGGCCGCGCCGCTGTCGCTCCCTCTTCCGCTCCAGATCGTGCTGACGCTCATCATCGTCACCGCGCTGGGTCCGCTGCTCTACCGGGTCGCGTATCAACCGCTGGCGGAAGCCTCGGTGCTCGTTCTGCTCATCGTTTCGGTGGCGGCGCATTTTGCGATGCTGGGGCTGGGGCTATGGTTTTTCGGCGCCGAAGGCTCGCGCACGCCGCCGTTCACCGATGCCACTTTCCACGTCGGCGACATCACCGTCAGCGGCCAGAGCATCCTGGTGCTGCTTTCGTCGCTGATCCTGATCGGTGCGCTTTATCTTTTTTTCGGGCGGACGCTTTACGGCAAGGCCCTGCGCGCGACCGCGCTCAATCGGGTCGGCGCCCGATTGGTGGGAATCAGCCCGAGCCTCGCCGGCAGCCTGACCTTCATGCTTGCGGCGCTCCTCGGAGCGTTCTCGGGGGTGCTGATCGGTCCGATCACGACCGTGTACTACGACTCGGGGTTTCTCATCAGCCTGAAGGGCTTCGTCGGCGCCATCATCGGCGGCCTGTCGAGCTACCCGCTCGCCGCGGCGGGATCGCTGCTGGTGGGACTCCTCGAATCGTTTTCGTCGTTCTGGGCGAGCGCGTTCAAGGAGGTGATCGTGTTTACGCTGATCATCCCGGTCCTGCTCTGGCGCTCGCTGACCACGCACCATCACGAGGAAGAGGAATGAGCGCGCGCGCGGTGGCCTTGCTCGTTCTGGTCGCGGCCCTGTTGATTGCTCCCGTCGCTGCTCCGCCGTTCTGGGTCACGCTGCTCAACTACATCGGCCTCTACAGCATCGTTTCGCTGGGCCTCGTGCTGCTGACCGGGGTCGCGGGGCAGACCTCATTCGGCCAGGCGGCGTTTGTCGGCCTCGGTGCGTATACGACGGCGTATCTCTCGCTCAACTATCCCGCGATCTCGCCGTGGCTGAACTTGTTCATCGGGGTTGCATTGACGTCGGTGGTCGCGCTTTTTCTCGGCTTCATCACGCTGCGCATGAAAGGTCACTATCTGCCACTGGCGACGATCGCCTGGGGCATCAGTCTCTTCTATACGTTCGGCAACCTGGAGATCCTCGGCGGCCACACCGGGCTCGCGGGAATCCCGTCGCTGTCTTTTTTCGGCATCGAATTGCGCAACGAGCGGCACTTCTACTACCTGATCTGGACCATCGTGATGGCGAGCCTCTGGGCGACACGCAATCTGCTCGACTCGCGGCCCGGCCGCGCGGTGCGCGCGCTCAAGGGCGGACTGGAGATGGCCGAAGCATTCGGTGTCGATGCCGGCAGACTCAAGATCGTGATCTTCGTCTACGCCGCATTGCTGGCGTGCATTTCGGGATGGCTATATGCGCACCTGCAGCGCTTCGTGAACCCGACGCCCTTCGGCATCAACCAGGGCATCGAGTATCTGTTCATGGCCGTTGTCGGCGGCGCAGGAAGCGTCTGGGGCGCGGTTGTCGGTGCGACCTTGATCACGCTGCTCAAGCAATTGCTGCAGGACTACTTGCCGATGCTGCTGGGCCGCGACGGCAATTTCGAGGTTGTCGTCTTCGGCATTCTGATGATTCTGTTGCTGCAGCGGACGCGCGACGGGGTTTGGCCGTGGCTTGCCCGGCTGTTCCCGCAGCAGCCGCCGCGGCCGATCGCGAAGAGCACGCCTCTTCCAAAGCGACTGCGTGGCGATGCCGGCCGGTTGCTGGTCGTCGAGGGCGCGCGCAAGCAGTTCGGCGGGCTGGTCGCGGTGAACAACCTCTCCTTCGCACTCTCCCGAGGAGAAATCCTCGGCCTGATCGGACCCAATGGCGCGGGCAAGAGCACCATGTTCAACCTCATCAGCGGCGCCTTGCCGCTCAGCGCCGGGACGATCGAGTTCGAGGGACGATCGACCGCCGGCCGGCAGCCGTTCGAAATTGCACGGCTCGGCATCTGCAGGACCTTTCAACACGTCAAGCTGATCCCGACCATGTCGGTGCTCGACAACGTTGCGCTGGGCGCCTATCTGCGTGGAAGCTCCGGAGTCGCGCGTGCCGCGTTGCGGCTCGACCGCCGCGAGGAAGCGATGACGCTTGCCGAGGCTGCTGCGCAGATCGAGCGCGTGGGCCTGCGCGAGCATCTGCATAGCGCAGTTGGTTCACTTGCGCTCGGCAAGCAACGCATCGTCGAGATCGCGCGCGCGCTCGCCGGCGATCCTTGCCTGCTCCTTCTCGACGAGCCCGCGGCCGGCCTGCGTTATCTCGAGAAGCAGGAGCTCGCCGCGCTGCTGCGCAGCTTGCGCAACGAAGGGATGACGATTCTTCTGGTCGAGCACGACATGGATTTCGTGATGGGACTGACCGATCGCCTGGTGGTGATGGATTTCGGGCAGATGCTGGCGCAGGGCCTCCCCGGCGAAATCCAGAAAAATCCCGTCGTTCTCGAGGCGTATCTCGGCGGCGTCTGATCGAGAGCGAGATAATTCTCCATGTCGGCGCTCCTCGAGGTCCGTGATCTGCATGTCGCCTACGGCAAGGTCGAGGCCGTGCACGGGGTATCGCTGGCGGTCGACGCGGCCCGCATCGTCACCGTGATCGGGCCCAACGGCGCCGGCAAGACGACGCTGCTGGCCGCGATCATGGGCCTGTTGCCGTCGCGCGGCGAAATCCGCTATGACGGCGCGCCGCTTGCCGCGGGCGACGTCGAGCAACGCGTTGCACGCGGCGTGACGCTGGTCCCGGAAAAGCGGGAGCTGTTTGCGTCGATGAGCGTGGCCGACAATCTCGAGCTTGGCGGCTTCCAGCGTTATCGCGCGGGAGACAAGACGCGCGCCCGATCGCTCGCCGACATCTACGAGCGCTTCCCCCGGCTCGCCGAGCGGCGGTCGCAGCTTGCCGGCACACTCTCCGGCGGCGAG
>Ga0066789_10001411_pt1 | contig 10360 bp, 9 predicted proteins | sample OrgsoiDNA2013049_FD_70960 | JGI IMG/M metagenome (GOLD analysis project Ga0066789, IMG submission 70960) | Permafrost soil microbial communities from the Arctic, to analyse light accelerated degradation of dissolved organic matter (DOM) -... | ecosystem: Environmental > Terrestrial > Soil >...
TCGTCGATCTCGAAGAGAAATCGACCGGCGACTTCTCGGTATCGGGCGGCTATTCGACCACCGATGGTGCGCTCGCGGAGGTCAGTATTTCCGAACGTAACTTCCTTGGCCGCGGCTTGTTCGCGAAGGCCTCGGTGACGTATGGCCAGTATGCGCGCGGTCTCTCGCTCTCGTTTGTCGAGCCTTATCTGCTAGACTACCGCGTCGCACTTGGCCTTGACGTGTCCTATCGCGAGCAGCTTGCCAACGGTTCCATTTCGTACGGCACCACGACGCTCGGCTTCAGTCCGCGGCTCGGCCTCGCTCTGCGCGAAGATCTTTCCCTGCAGCTTCGGTATTCGCTCTATCAGCAGTCAATCACGCTGCCCACCGCGCTCAACAATTGTAATAACCTTGCGGGGCCGGCATTTTTCCCGACGCCGACTTATATCAAAACGGTTTTGGGCGGTGTTGACCCGACCGGCAATGCCCAGGCCGGTCTTCTTCCGGGCTGTTTGGCTGACGGTGAGTCTTCACTGCCAGTTCGGCAGGAATTGGCAAACGGCCCGACATGGACTTCGTCGGTAGGCTATTCGCTGGACTACAACACGCTCGATAACAACAAGAATCCGACGGACGGTCTGCTCATCGACTTCAAGCAGGACTTTGCCGGTGTTGGAGGCGACGTCAGCTACTTGAAATCCGCGATCGATGCGAAATACTACGCGCCGCTGGTTGCCGATATCGTCGGACTGATCCACGTCCAGAGCGGCATGCTCAATAGCATCGGCAATAGTCAGCTTCGAATGCTTGACCAATTCCAGATGGGTTCCAATCTTATTCGTGGCTTTGCTCCGAACGGAATAGGTCCGCGTGATCTTAGCTTCTACCCGTATACCGGAACGGGCGACGCGCTGGGGGGCACCAAATATTGGGGTGCGTCGGCGGAATTGCAGATGCCATTCTGGTTCCTGCCCAAGGAGGTCGGCCTTAAGGGCGCTGTCTATGCCGATGCGGGGTCGCTTTGGGACTATCAGGGTCCCACGTCCTGGGCCGCAACTGGGGAAGTGAATTCACCGACCTGTCCGACCTGCGGCCTACAATTTGACGACAGCAAAATCATCCGGAGCTCGGTAGGTGTGGGCTTGATCTGGCAGTCTCCCTTTGGGCCCCTTCGCTTCGACTACGCGGTCCCGCTAAGCAAAGGAAAGTACGATATTGTGCAACAGTTCAAGTTCGGCGGCGGAACTTCGTTTTGATATCCAACTCCAGAATATATTGCTTCAGGCGGCGGCCGAGGCTGCCGACGCCAACTGTTGGCGAACCTGGGCGATCGATGTGAAGGATTTTAATGCCCTATCAGCAAACATTGGAGTTGACCGTGGTCATTGAGAAGTACCTCGTAAAAGGACGGCTACCTCCAAATTGAAGAAAAAGGCCAGGGTGCGTCGGTCCAGACTCATGATACTGAGTCCTCCTCGAGGTCCTGCAGTGGTATGCGCCGTTCGAAGCGGCCGTAGTACCGCTCGCTGAAACGACGGGCCTTGTCTTCCGATTCCGTTTTCTTCTCGCCGGAGATCGAAAGTACGCCGTTTGCGATTTCGAGCCTGACGTCCTTCTCGTCGAGACCGGGCAATTCGGCGGTGATGCGCACCTCTTTCTCCGTCTCATGGATGTCGATCTGGGGCCTGCCGAGCCCGTCCTGCGCCCGGGAGCTCAGCCCGAACGGTGCGAGATCGAACCCCCGAAATACGTCGTCGAACATGCGATTCATCTCGCGATGCAACGCAAAAAAGGATGGATGTCGGTGCCACGCTGGAAGCCGACCTCGCGGCCTCTGTTGTTCCAGGGTATGAGATCCTTGATGGCCCTGGTGTGTTCCCCCTTCAATCAAGCGACTTCCGCCGCGGACAAGCCGCCGCGGAAGTCATGTTGGTGATGTGAAAGGGTCGCGTCGCGGTCAGGCCGCCGCCTTGCCGTCGATCTGCCGGACGTTCGAAGCGGGCGAACCCTCGATCGAAATCCGACGCGGCTCATGGCCTCCGGGATCTCGCGGACCAGTTCGATCTGCAGCAGGCCGTTGTCGAAGGCCGCGCCCTTGACCTGGACGTAGTCCGCTAGGCTGAACTGCCGCTTGAGGGGCCGCGACGAGATTCCCTGGTACAGGAATTCGCGCTGGTGTTTCTCGGCTTTCCGACCTTCCACCGTCAGCACGCTTTGTTCTGCGGTGATTGCTATCTCGTCGGGTGAGAAACCGGCGACCGCCAGCGAGATCTGGTACCGGTCCTCGCTTAGGCGCTCGACGTTGCACGGCGGATAATTGTCCTCGGTGCCGCCGTGCTGCACAGCATCCACGAGGTCCCGGCCCGCAGAACGTCGATCGCGTCGCGCGCAGGGGCGGTCAAGGCCGGCCGTCGCGCTTGGCTTGCGGCTGGCTCCGGCGTTGCCAGGCTGCGCCTTGGCCGCGCCGCGCACGGCGCGAGGATCAAGCGGGTCGGACGCCTGAATCGTCGGTCCTCGTCAGCTCGAAGGCGCGTCTTTAGCCAGCACCGCCCAGGCGATGCGGGTAAGCTTGTTGGCGAGCGCGATCGCGAGCACGTTGTGGTGCAACCGCCTTTTGGCGGCTTCGATCCAGGATTTGAGCCCATAACGTTCCCAGTTCTTTAACCAACCCAACCAACTTGTACTTACAACGTCACTTCCCAAGCCTCGACTACACTCTCTCATTCTATGTCGGGCTTATGATGCGTGTCGCGAGCCGCTCGGAACGACCGGGCGAACCGGAGCCAACTCCGTTCGACGAGGTCTTTCGTCGACAAGGCCAAGCGTCCACTTTGCTAGAGCGGGCGGTCGAGGCTGTCGATTTTCAGGCGGTTGGGATGCAGCTTCGTGAGTGCCTCATTTCACTCATTGCCGCAATTCGACGGCGCGTAGAAGTCAGCGGCGCCGAAGATCACCCGAAGGATGCTGATTTTGTCGAATGGAACGCGCTGTTGTTGAACAAGCTTTGTCCGGGTCAGAAGAACGAGGAGCTGCGAAAATACCTCAAAGCGGTGACCGAAAAGGCATGGCCGCTTGTCAACTGGCTTACGCACAATGCAACAAGACGGCTGCCTTCATCGCTGCGGATGCGGTCGACGCAATTGTAAAGCACTATGTGAGATTGCTGAGTCGAGAGCGCGCTGACCGGACAGATCAATGCCCTCGCTGTGCGTCGCGCAACGTTCGGACATTTTTCGATATCGCAATTGAATCCGACGGTGCTTACTTTGAAGCCTGTGCTGAATGCGGTTGGGACAGTCATCCCGGGTATCCGAGTGAGAATGACGACGAACATAGCGGCGATCCTGTGCGGTGAAGGCTCATCGTCGCATTCCTCCCAATTCCTCCGAGCAGCCGGCCTTTTGGCGGTCTTCTTTATTAGCCGGGAGTAGGTCCGGCGATTTGAGCTCGGCATCGACCCGGCCATGCACGGGCGCCGTCGCGAAACGCCAGCCGATCCACTTTCAACCCGGCATCGAAACGCCCGCGGGCCTACGAGAATTCGAACCGGATCGGCAACTTCTTCAGCCCGTTGACGAATAGGGCCTCCGACATCCTGGGCTCGCCGGCGAGTTCGACCGATTTCAGCCGCGGCAGGAGTTCCTCGTACAGTATGCGCATCTCCATCTTGGCGAGGTGTTGGCCCAGGCAGAGATGCGCGCCATAGCCGAACGAAAGCTGCTTGTTCGGCTTGCGGTCCGCGCGGAAGCGATCCGGCTCATCAAACACCGTCTCGTCGCGATTACCCGATGCGTAGCAAAGCATCAGCCAATCGCCCTTGGCGATGGCCTGACCGCCCACCTGCGCGTCCGCTGTGGCTGAGCGCATGAAGGTCTTGACCGGCGTCGTCCAGCGAATGGCCTCGTCGATGAAGTCGGGCACGCGCGCGAGATCTTGCTTCACATAGGCGAACTGGTCGGGGTTCTCGCACAAGGCCCGCATCGCCCCGGCGGTGGTCGATGAGGTCGTGTCGTGCCCGGCGGTAGCGACGATGACGTAGTAGCTCATCGCCTCGAATTCCGAGATGGCCCGCCCATCGACCTGGCTGGTTGCAATGACCGTCGCCAGATCGTCGCGGGGATTGGCGCGGCGGTCCGCGCTGATCTGTGCGAAGTACTGATAGAAGTCGGCCAGCACCGCCTGGATCGCGCTGACGTCACCAGGGACGGCTGCAGCGCCGGGGGAACGACCGAGCTCAGGATCCGTCGCGCCAAACAATTCCTGGGTCAGCATCAACATGCGCGGCTCGTCCTCCTCCGGCACGCCCAGAATCTCCATGACGACGTGCAGCGGATAATGCAGGGCGACCTCGCGGACGAAATCGCATTCGCTGCCCTTGGCGGCCATGCGCTCGACCGAGGCGCGGGCGATGTTGCGGATCCGTTGGTCGAGGCCCCCGATGTTGCGCGGCATGAACCAGGCCTGAGTCAGGGCGCGATATTTCGGATGATCCGGCGCATCCATCTGCACCAGGCTGCGCACGAGGTGAGGGCTGCCGCCGGTCAGCTTGCGGATGTGATCGTCGGCCGCCTTGTTGGTGATGGTCGTCGCCCGATCGCCACTATGAAAGAGCTGGTTCTGACGGCTGATCTCGAGGATATCCGCGTGCCGGGTGACGACCCAGAACGGATCATAGCCGGCGGGTTGCGCGACCCCCAGCGGGTTGTTGGTGCGAAGCCACGCATAGCTCTCGTAGATTCTTCCGTCCGCGTAAGCCTTGGGATCGACGATGGTCTCGGCCACCTCCTGAGGGATGGTCATCTCAACTCTCTCCCTTGCGATATTCTTGGCCCATGGCTGAAGCTTTGCGACGGCGAAGGCACGCTAACATTCAGATAGTAGTTTACCAACTACTAAGTTACAAAGGGTTATGTTTCAGATGATCAACAAGTCAGTCACGCGCGTTCGCCGCACCCAGGCCGAGCGTCGCGAAGATTCCGAACAAGGCCTGGTTAGGGCTGCAATCGCTGTTACGGCCGAACGGGGTGTCAGCGCGGCTACTTTCGAGACTATAGGCCAACGAGGGGGCTATAGCCGCAGCCTGGTCACGCGCCGATTTGGCTCAAAGCAAGGGCTGATCGACGCTGTGATCAGCTATCTCCATGACCGCCGAAGAGTGCTGGCCGCAGAGCACGGCCTCGATCAGATGTCTGGGCTTGATGCGCTACTCGCCGATACGGATATCTATCTACGCGGCCTGTCCGAGAAGGGCGAGCTGAAGGCCTACTTCATGATGCTGTCTGCGGCAGTAGCCGATGCGAGCTCATTACGTTTGGCCTTCGCCGCAGCGCATGAGCAAGTAAGGACGCGACTTCGCGACTTTGTCCAAAAAGGACAAGCCGAGGGCTGCATCCGATCTGATCTGGACGCTGACGCCGCTGCGCTGATGGTGGGCAGCCTGCAGCTCGGCCTCTCCATGCAGCTGCTCGTCGATCCGACGATGAACCTTGATCCCATCCGAGAAACCAGTCTCGCCACGCTGCGTCTCAGTTTTGAGGCCAGACGATAGAGCCATGCCAGGAGGACCGGGGGTGTGAGCCCAAGGACTCACAGGAAGTTCCAGCGCCGCACCGGTGGCTTCGTTTATGGCGAAGCCGAGGAGAGAATATCCATGCATCGCAACAAGAACGGCCACCTTCGGCTGGCGGATCGTTCCGCCGATTACGAGAGACTCGGCATCTCCCCCGTTGAAATAGCGGAGTTTGAGGACGGTCAACGCATCGGCACGGGAAGGGGCTGCTATGAATGGTGGTACTTCGACGCCCATCTCGACAACGGTGCGACCGTTGTCGTGGTTTTCTACACCAAGCCCAATGTCAGCCCGAACAGTCCTCTTGCGCCGAGGATCACCATCAACATTACGTTGCCCGACGGGCGCACCTTCGTGAAGCTTCTCGACACCAGGCCGGAGCTGTTCAACGCATCGAAGTCTACTTGCGACGTCAGGATCGGGACAAACCGCTTCGTCGGCGATCTCAAGCACTACCATATCACGGCAACCATCGAGGAAATATCGGTCGACATCGAATTGACGGGAGACGTTCCGGCCTGGCGTCCCAAATCCGGTCATTCCTATTTTGGTGTCGAAGGGCGAGAAAAACTCTTTGCCTGGCTTCCCTCGGTGCCCCACGGACTGGCCAACGTCCGCTACAGCATCGGCAAAGAAGAACATCGCGCCTCCGGCAGCGGATATCACGATCATAATTGGGGCGATGTCCCCATGCAGACGCTTATGCACAACTGGTATTGGGCGCGTGCCAGCGTCGGTCCCTACACGGTCATCGCATCCTACATTACAGCCACCGCCGCCTACGGCTATGAGACGCAGATCATCTACATGCTGGCCAGGGACGGCAAGATCATCGCTGACGACGATGCCAAAGTATCCTTTGAAACGGATCGCGTCGCGATCGACGGCAAGACCGGCAAGCCGGTGGCGGATGTCACGCGCTACACCTATCACGATGCCAATACACGCTATGTCGTGTCATTCGAGCGTGAGAAGACCATCCTGCAAGCCATTTTCACCGAGCGAATGCCGCTTCTGAAGCGGATCGTCGCCCGGCTGATCGGCTTTGACGGTGCTTACCACCGTTTCACAGGCAAGGTCACGATCGAGAAGTTCGAGAGGGGTCTGTGTGTGGAGCGTTTCGACGATCGTGCGATCTGGGAATTGATGTATTTCGGCAAGGCGCGACCTTAGGGCGTAGAGATCTAAACTCTTGCAATTTCGCAAATGTGGTCTGTCTCCTGGGGTCTCCCGATCGTATCTTGGTGGCGCGGGGCGACCGGATCGCCGAGGAAATGACAGCCGCGCGGGCGACATAAGAAAAAATCAAGTACGCTGCGACCCATTGAGCCACGGGAAATACAAATGCTTTATCCGGAGTCCGAAAAGGTCGTCGCGCTAAAACGTCGCCTTGAGTCGTTTATGGACAGGCACGTCTATCCGAACGAGGAGCGCTTCTATAAGGAAGCTGAGGAACTCGGCCCTTGGAAAGTCGATCCGATCGTTGAAGAACTGAAACCCAAAGCGAGGTCCGAGGGGCTTTGGAATCTGTTCCTTCCGGAAAGCGACCACGGCGCCGGCCTGACTAACCTCGAATACGCGCCGCTGTGCGAAATCATGGGGCGCTCGCATCTCGCGCCGAAACTCTTTAAGCTCGGCGCCGGACACGGGCAACATGGAAGTGCTCGCGCGCTACGACACCAAAGAACATCAGGAGCGCTGGCTGAAGCCGCTGCTCGCCGGCGAAATCCGCTCATGTTTTGCAATGACCAAACCGGCGGTGGCATCAAGTGACGCCACCAACATCGAAAGTTCAATGGCGATCATTACGTCATCATCGGCCGCAAATGGTACACCACAAACGCAACCGATCCGCGCTGCAAGATCTGCATTTTCATGGGCAAGACCGACCCGACAATGCGGATCGGTACCGGCAACAATCAATGATCGTCGCTGTCGCTCCTCGCAATGACGGTGCCTACACCTTACCGACCCCCACCGTCACTCCACGGTGCGATCTCCGCAAATATCAACATCAGCACATACGCAGTGATTTCATGCCGCGAGACGGACCGACCTTGGCCGGACACCCTCGTCACCTTCTTTCCTTTCCGGCGGGAGCCCGGCGAACCGGCGCAAGGCGTCGGCCATCTGCACGCGCCCGCTGACGCCGGTGATCACCACGTCGACCATGGTAAAGGACGAGTGGAAGTGGCCGCGAGCGTTAAGTTGCTCGACCGGCACACCCGCGGCAGCCAGGGCTTCGGCGTAAGCGACACCCTCGTCGCGCAGCGGATCGAACTCGCAGGTCACCACGAACGCCTGAGGCAAGCCCTCGAGTTTGCCGCGCAGTGGCGAGACGCGCGGATCGGTTCGGTCTGCGGGCGAACAGTACAGGTCCCAGAACCAGTACATCAACGAGCGCGTCAGGAAGTAGCCCGTCGCATTGTCGTTGTAGGACGTGCGGTCGAACGTGCAGTCGGTGACCGGGCATACCAAAAGCTGGCCTGAGATCTGCGGGCCACCGCGGTCGCGCGCCAGCTGGCAGGTGACAGCCGCGATGTTGCCGCCGGCGCTCCAGCCCGCGACCATCACCGGTCCTAGCTTGCCGCCGAGGTCAGCCGCATGCTCGGCGATCCAGCGCGTCGCCGCGTAGCCGTCCTCCACCGCCGTCGGGAAGCGGTGTTCGGGCGCATGCCGGTAACCGACGCTGACAAAGATCATCCCGGTACGCCGGCACATGTCACGGCAGAACGGATCGTCGGATTGCTGGTCACCGAACACCCAGCCGCCGCCATGGAAATAGACCACGATCGGATGTGGCCCCGGCGTCGCCGGCCGGTAGAGACGGTAGGGCAGCGGACCGTCGCTACCGGGGAGCGTGCCGTCGACAACCTCGCCGACCGGCCGGCCCGCCGGACGGCTGGCGTTGAATTCAGCCACGAAGTCGCGTGTACCCTGGGCTCCGAGCGACTCGATCGGCGGCAACTTCATATCCGCCAGCATGTTCAGCACCAGCCGCACGTCCGGTTGCAGGCGAACGATCTCGCCGTCGTTGCATTGCTCGGCGACGTTGGGGCCGGTGAGCTTAAAGCCCAGCATATCGTGGCTGACGACCTCGTTACAGATGCTGCGGTAAGGGCCGACGCCGCCGGTATAGGGCATCACGCCCTGGGCCTTGCCGGGGACGTTGGCGCCCGTGTACCAGGTGTTCGCTAGGCGATGCAGCGTGAGCGTTGCACAGTCGGCCATATGTTGCGCCCAGCCGGCCTGCGCCGTTTCGGTCGCCTCGATTGCGGTGAAGCCGGCCTCTCGCATCGCAATCAGTCGCTCGACGACCCAGTCAACGTGCTGCTCGATCGATACAGCCATATTCGATAACACCGACGGGCTGCCCGGGCCGGTGATCATGAACAGGTTGGGAAACCCGGCCACGGTAAGCCCAAGATAGGTCTGCGGGCCGTTGGCCCAGACGTCGGACAGCGACTTTCCGCCGCGGCCCGTGATCGGATGAACGGCCATGATCGCTCCGGTCATGGCGTCGAAGCCGGTGGCGAACACGATGACATCGACGTCGAGCGTGCGCTTGTCGGTCTTGATGCCGGAGGCCGTGATCGACCTGATCGGCTCCTGCCGCAGGTTCACCAACGTGACGTCGGGACGGTTGTAGGTGGCGTAGTAGCTGGTATCGAGGCAGGGACGCTTGGCCCCGAACGGATGGTCGTGCGGGGAAAGCGCCGCGGCCGTTTCCGGATCCTTCACGGTCTCGCGGATCTTCTCACGGATCAGGTCCGCGAGCAGCGCGTTGCCATCGACGTCGACGGCCTGGTCGGCCCACAGCTGGGTCAGGATGTAGACGAGATCGCCTTTGGCCCACGCCTCATCTAAGCGCTCGCGGCGTTCGGCATCACTCAATTGCCAGCTCACCGCCGTTTGTTGCGGCCACGGTACACCTGCCAGAGACCAGCGGGCCTGTTCACGGTAGCTGGCGCGGTCGCTTTCCAGCAAGGCGACGCGATCCGCTGGCGCTGGGCCATTGTGGGCAGGCAGGGCAAAGTTCGGCGTGCGCTGGAAAACGGTCAGATGGGCTGCCTGCTCAGCGATCAACGGGATCGACTGGATCCCGGACGATCCCGTGCCGATGACCGCGACGCGCTTGCCGGCGAGCTTGACCTCCTCATGCGGCCAGCGGCCGGTGAAATAGACCTCGCCCTTGAAATCGCTGACACCATCGATCTCCGGTGGCTTGGGCGAGGAGAGACAGCCGGTGGCCATAATGTAGTAGCGGCAGGATACAGTCGCACCGCTGTTGGTCGCGAGCAGCCAGCGTTCCGCGGTCTGATCCCACGTCGCCGCCGTGATCCTTGTGCGAAAGCGGATGTCGCGCCGCAGATCATAGCGGTCGGCGACGAAGCCAAGGTAGCGCAGGATTTCCGGCTGGGTTGCGTATTTCTCCGACCATTGCCACGCGCGCTCCAGCTCCGGATCGAAGGTGTAGGCATAGTCGATGGTCTGAATGTCGCAGCGTGCGCCGGGATATCGGTTCCAGTACCAGGTGCCGCCAACATCGGCGGCCTCCTCCAGCACCACCGACGTGAAGCCGGCCTTGTGCAACCGATGCAGAAGGTACAAGCCGGCAAATCCAGCACCCACCACCGCGACGTCAACCTGTTGTGTCGCAGCGCCGCGCGTCGCCTCTGACGCAGATGATGCAACCATTGCTTCTGGCATACCACCCTCCCATGTTTTAATTTTGCCACGGTCTATAGCCGCGCACCCCAGTTTGTCACCAGGGCAACAGTTCCACTTGCGCGGACACGCTATCGCATC
>Ga0066789_10001412_pt1 | contig 10356 bp, 12 predicted proteins | sample OrgsoiDNA2013049_FD_70960 | JGI IMG/M metagenome (GOLD analysis project Ga0066789, IMG submission 70960) | Permafrost soil microbial communities from the Arctic, to analyse light accelerated degradation of dissolved organic matter (DOM) -... | ecosystem: Environmental > Terrestrial > Soil >...
GCGCCAGGCGCGAGTGCACAACAGTTTACGGCGGCAGCGCAATCGAATTGACCTGTTCTCGCAGTTTTTCCCAGGCATTCGCTACGGATACTGGGAAAGGGAAGCACGCGGCCTCAAGCTGTTGAAGCAATGGCTATCTCCTGAGCAGTTCGCGCAATATGACGCGAAAAGCTATTTTGAGGTCACCGGCTGCCACAGCGGAACGCGATACCGAATTGGCCACGGCACCTCGATGAATATCCACGAACTCGACGCCGCTGGCTGTCCCTGCGTTGGTTTGTGCTTTGTGCCGAGGGGTCATCTGGTCGCAGGCGACGTCATGCTGGCACAAAAAATTGCGCTGGAGACCGACGAGCGTGGCGCGCTGGCCGTGGCGAACAGATTTTCCGTTCTAACAGGTCGACGAAATATGCCTTTCCATCCTGCAACGCTTTAAATTCGGGCGCGATGGAGATGACGGCGACGGGCGGGAGCAGCAGGGTGTCGGGTACGGTCCCGGGCCTGACCACAAATTCGTTCATGCCATGTCCCCTATGTCAGATAGCTGACACGGTAGCTGGACAGGCAGTGAACACCGAGAGATTGCAAGGTGAGTTTGCTATCTGATGCCCGATTTTCGGCAGGTTGCGGCCGGTCAGGATTGTGAGGAAGAGCGGTGCCATGCCGCATCAGGCGCGGACCGAACGAGTTCCTATCCTATAGCTTGGGCTTGATGGTCCGCGCCTCGGCGGCTGAATGCAGCACAAGGATACCGGCTTGCCGTGGGCCCCCGCGCTGCCGGCTGAGGCCGCGCCTGGACAGATCAGCTAAACACGATCGCCAGCAAGCCGGAGCAAAGCAGCACGAGGCTGGCTGCGGTTACTGCTAGGAATCCATCGGACACGAAGTCATGATTACGCATGGTACACCTGCCACTCGGCGTGCTGGTCACCGTTTATTACGCGCCCGCTCGAACAGAACGACATGCCACGCTGCGCATCAAATAGATTTCGCGCTATTCCGAAAATTGGAATCTAACTGATGCATTAGAGCAACAGTACCCCAGTCGCCAGGACGAGGAGAGGTGAGGGCAATACCTCGCCATTCACGGCAAAAGCCCGCGCGGACTGGACCGCCGCATCCGGGGAGGCACGACGGCCCAGTTTTGGAGAGCCCAAGCTGGGGCCGGAAATTGACCAACCCCTAAAGGGCCGGATTTCACATGCACGTTCCGGGCCGGACGATGAGGTGAGGTGCCAACCGAGGCGGTGCTATTTCGGGGCCGCAACGCCGGCGAGGACAGCCATTGATCGATTTGCGAGGCGGTCTTTAGCTGCCGGGCCTTTCTCACGAGGCTTCGCGCTCCTTCCCGTAAGGAAGTCTTTCGGCCTCGCTTTTTGCCTCTTCCGATTGCTGATGTAACTTCTGCTCAATCGTTACTTTGCGTCGCATGGGTCGCTCCCTGAGGTCCTAAGACAGGGGTTAGAGGTAAAAAAATCTAGACTCATCAATTTTCAAATGTCTGTCCGGTTCCCCGTGCTTGCGTGTCAATGTCGTCAACTCGCGCTTCACAACATCGTTGAGTTCGATCGCAACAGCTCGGCCCTTCGCCATTTGCCGCCTCCTTCAAAGACGGCCAGAAGGTAGCTGATTTGCCGATCAGGACACTAGGCCGTGAACCCATAAATCTGCCGGGCGGACGGTTTGCCAGAGTCCGCCCCCGATAGGACCAAATTCCGCTAAGCAGCGAAATGACGAGATGTGCCAATAAGGACCTTCGAGGCCGGCGCTCAGCGTGCCCGAGGATCGGGCTCCAGTTCTCTCTTTTGTCCACGCCGGCACGCCACTCCCGGGCAAAAGTGTCGGCTCCATTTACTCCGAGACGAGCTATTCCCAGCCGAGCAGGCACGCATCGTGGAACGATTGCCCGGCATTGCCGTAGCCGCCAACCGCACACGCTTCAGGCGCGGCCGAGCTGTACTTGGCGGTCGACTGCAATCCACGTCGCTCGAGCCACGGCCAGCAACGTTCCCCCTTCACCATAGGCCGCGGCCTCGGCAACGCGTTTGCGGCCGTCGCGGCCGGTCTCCCAGGCCGTGATGACGCAGCGTTCTCCCGGGCGCGGCCGTGTCTCTATCCGCGCCGACATCCGGCCCAACAGGATCGGCGTCCGGTCGAAGCTGCTGCTCTCCCGGTCGTGAGAGGAAGCATAGCCGGTGGGACAATCGAGCGCCGACCAGAGAAATTCGGGCGCGACCAAGCCGTCCTCCGCCGCTAGCGTCGAATCCGGTATCCAGGTCGCCGCGAGCACCGCCGAAGCATTCCGGGATTGACGCTCCAGCGGTCCGGCAAAAATGCGCAGGCCATCTCCCTGCGCCCTTGCAGGACCGCACACGAAACACGTCGGCAGCAGATGCTCGTGTGGCTTGACCGCCGTCAGCAGCTCGGCTGCGCATGCCTCGTCGAAGCTTGCCTTCTCGAGGCGCGCAAGTTCAACACTTGCCGGTCGTCCGGTGGCGACGACTGTGGCGCCATCGCGAAGCTCCCATAAGCCGTCGTCCGCCGCGACGACATCGAGCTGCTTGTCCAGCGGAGGCGGTGCGCGCAGCGTTACCTCCGCGCCGCCGGCAATGTGCCGGGCCAGCCGGCCGCAGACATATCCGCCGTTCCCGGAATTCGGAGGACCGCAGTAGCGCTTGTCGATGATAACAGACGTCATCATCCGTTGCCTCTCTTGCCGCCGCCAACGCACTCTATCTTATCTTGAGGACGATTCTGCCCTGAACCGTCCGATTGGCCACGGCACGCATCGCTTCCTTGACCTGTTCCAGGGGAAGGACGCGATCGATGTGGGGGCGAATCTTCCCCTCGGCCAGCAATTGCGCCAGGGTGTCGTTCATGCGCGCAGCCTGTTCGGGGAATTTCTCCGCCCAGGCGCCGACAAAGACGCCAACAATGGAATAGTTTTTCAAGAGCGGCAGATTCATCGGCACCGAAGGAATCTGGCCGCTCGTAAAACCGATCGGCATCAGCCGTCCACCCCACTTCATCAGCCGCGCCATTTGCTCAAAAACCGTTCCGCCGACGTTGTCAAAGCCAATATCGACGCTTTCTCCGCCTGTTATCGACTTGATCCGCTCGCGCAAATCTTCGCTCCGATAGTTGATGACATCGCAGGCGCCGTAACGGCGCACCAGACCTGCCTTGTCGTCGGAGCCGACACCGGCGATGACGCGCAGGCCCAAATGGCCGGCGAGGTCGACGGCGGCGAGGCCAACCCCGCCCGCGGCCCCCGTGACGAACACCGTTTCACGGGTTGCGCGCGTGCCCCCTCGACCAGGGCGCAATACGCCGTGCCGTAATTGTGCCAGACCGTAGCTGCCGTTTCGAAGGCGACGCCGGTCGGCAGATGCACACTCTTCCATTCCTTGGCGATCATCCGCTCGGCATAGCCGCCGGTCCAGCTCCCGCACGCCACGCGATCGCCCGGCTGAAATCTCGTGACCTTTTCGCCAACCGCGACGACGATACCGGCCGCTTCCGTGCCGGGCACGAAGGGCGTCGATGGTCGCATCTGGTAAAGCCCCGAGACCAGGAGATGGTCCATGAAACTCACGGAGGCCGCATGGACCTCGATCAGAATCTCGTCGCCGGCCGGCTTCGGCGCTTCGATCTCGCCGATGCGCAGGTCTTCCAGGTCAGTGAACGCGCTGCATAGTACGGCTCTCATCGTGGCGCTCCCGCCCGGCGGCGACCGAAAATGTGTGGCAGCAGCATAGGAACGCGTCCGCGATACTGCTGGTAGGTTGCGCCGAACTCGGCGATCAAATCCCGCTCCTCGAACTGCAGCCCGACCAGGATGTAGGCTGTGGTCATGACCGCGAACAGCAAATGGCCAACGGTCATTTCGGGGGTGGCCCAGTATGCAAGCAGAAGGCCCAGCATCAGCGGATGCCGGACGATTTTGTAGAGCAGCGGCTTCTTGAACGATTGACCCGGTGCCTCGGCGCCGCGCAGCGCGAAGAAAGCCTGGCGCAGCCCGGACAGATCGAAATGATCGATCATGAAGGTCGAGGCAAGCACGGTCATCCAGCCGAGCCAATAGACGCCGATCAAGAACCAGACCGCCATTCCGTCGATCCGCCAGACGGGTGTCGGGATCGGCCGCCACTGCCAGAACAGCAGCAGAAGGATCAGGCTGGAGAGCAGCACGTAGGTCGAGCGCTGGCAGGCCACCGGAAAGACGTCAGCCCACCATTGCTTGAAGGTTGGGCGCGCCATAATGCTGTGCTGGATTGCAAATAGGCCGATCAGCAGCAGATCGACGACGATGGCCTCGCTCAAATTCGTGCGCCCGCCGATATCGATCGACTTTGGCACGAGATAATTGCCAACGAAACCGAGCCCGTAGAGAAATGAAACAAGGAAGACGGCATAGCTCACGATGGCATAGAACAGGATCAGGAGACGTGCGAACATGAATTTTTTCCCAATTGTGCCGGCGGCGGCAGTGCCGAATGCAGGAGCGCGCGCTGGCTTGGTCAGGTCTCACTGTTATGACTGGACCGTCCCCTGCGCGTCCCCTGGAGCGCGGTAGGGCCAAAGGGATGATTTCATGACTGGGTTCGCGCTTCAGACGCTCGGGTTCCCGGAGATCCACGGTGACGTCAGCCAGATCAAGCTGAACCTGCGCAAGGGTCTTGCGCTGCTGATCTATCTCGCGGAGGCCCAGGGCGCCGTTGCTCGCGACGTCGTTGCCACGCTGCTGTGGCCCGAGAGCCCCAGCGAGACCACCCGCGCGCGGTTGCGGCGCATGCTTCATCGCATCGAGCTTGTGCTCGGCCAGCCTGTTTTCGACACCGACCGCACCAGCGTGCGGTGGTCTCCGGCGGTCGAACTCAAGGTCGACTCGCATCTGTTCGAGAGCGCCTGCGACCGGGGCGATTTCGAGCAAGCCTGCCTGCGCTATCGCGGTGACTTCCTCGCGGGCTTCGCTCTGGGCGATTGTCCCGAATTCGACGATTGGGCATTCTTTCGCCGCGAGGCGCTCAGGGGGCGGCTCATGCATGGGCTGGAACGCCTCGTGCAGGACAAGAATGCCGCCGGCGAACATTTTGCCGCGGCAGCTCACGCGGGACGCCTTGTCGAGCTCGATCCGCTGAGCGAGGTGTATGGTCGGCATTTGATCCGCAGCCTTCTGCTTGCCGGCGATCGAAGTTCGGCAGAACGGCACCACGCGGCACTGACACAGCGGCTGCGTGACGAGCTTGGGGTTGCGCCCGAAGCCGAGACCGAAGCGCTCATGGACCGCACCGCGGCGCCGCCGGTTCATGCCGTTCCGACAACACTCTACGTAAAGGGCGCCGGCGTACATCTGGCGTATCAGACCTACGGAAGCGGCGAGCTTGATATCCTGATCATGCCTGGCTTCGTGTCACACGTGGAACGCGTTTGGGAGCATCCCGCGTGCCGGGCATTTCTGGTTTCATTGATGGCGCTTGGGCGACTCATCCTGTTCGATCGTCGCGGTGTCGGGCTGTCGGACCGGGTCGGATCAGCCCCGAGTGTCGAAGTTACGGCCGAGGATATCGGCACCGTGCTGCGGTCGGCGCACACGCGTCGCGTCGTGCTGTTTGGGGCGTCGGAATGTGGGCCGGCATGCATCAAGTTTGCGGTCGATGAATCCCGCCTCGTGGCTGGCCTCATTCTGTTCGGCTCATTGGCCAGGGGATGTTGGGCGCCGGACTATCCGCATGCGTTGCGGGCAAGCCAATATGACGCCTGGCGCCAGCAGCTTGTTTCCGAATGGGGTGGCCCCGCCGGGATCGAAACCTTCGCGCCGAGTCTTTCGCGTGATCCCCAGGCGAGAGCCTGGTGGGCCGGGCTGCTGCGCGCGGCCTCCAGTCCCGGTGCCATTTGGGCCGTGCTCAAGGCGTTGCGCGACACCGACGTGAGACACCTCCTGCCACGGGTTTCCGTGCCAACGCTGGTGCTGCACCGCCGGAACGACCGGGCCGTGCGTTTTGCGGCAGGCCGCGCTATGGCCAGCCAGATCACTGGCACAGAATTCGTCGAACTCGACGGCAATGATCACTGGTTCTTTGCGGGGGCTCAGCAACCAGTGATCGAGGCAATCAAACGCTTCGTTGACGCTCTGCCGCGCTACAGGAGGCCAACGCGGTAAGGCTAGGTCAGCGGCTCAAGCATCTTTCACGGAGAGGCGCACGGCGAGAAATCAAAACGCGCCGCCCCGAAGGTCATTTATCACCATCAACCTTCCAGCGGCGCCGCATATCCCGCGACGAGCTTGACCAGATCAGCCTGTCGCGTGGCGCCGGTCTTCTCAAACAAGCGGCCGACATGCGTCCTGACCGTGGTATCGGCAACGCCGAGTGCCGCGACCACTTCGGGAACGCCGCCCACTTCAGTACGCGCAACTCGGTCGGCGTCAATTTGAAGACCTTGCCGATGACTTCGGAACGAGACGACATCGAGGGGACGACTGCTACTTGACGGCTTGAATAGCACACACAGCTTTTAATGTGGGCCAACAATTGCGTTGGCCTTCACGATCCACGCGTCTATTCAAATGCTTTCTAGAGCGACCTTCGTGCGCCTGGGCAAGATGATCAAGTTTTGACCGCAGAGGCATTTTAATTCTCCCCTGAATCAATTTGCTTCCGGTTCGCTGGACAGCCTGGACGAACGGAAGGTCAAGTGACCTAGCAAACTCCAACGACGTCAAAGCCGAATGACGCGCGATGGAGGACGATTGCTGCCACCTAAGTACTCTTATGCGGGCTGCTGGCCAACCGAGAGGAAATGGCCATGAAGTTTTCAGCTATAGGATTGGCTACCTGCTTCGCTCTTATCACCACGGTTTCTTACGCGCAAACCGGGCAGCCAAGCGGTCAGGACTCAACGAAGGAAGATCCGGCCGCCAGTTCGCAAAATGCAAATCCGGACACTACGGGGATGAGTCCCAGCAAAAGCGGTAGTGGGACCTCAACCTCGGGCGGTAAGGACGCCAATGGCGATCAGGCAGGGACAAGATGCCCGAGAGCAGTCAAGGCGTCCGCCCGTACGAAAAGCAGAACAAGCCGGACAAATAGAAGAAAGCCCGCATTTAGCGGGACTTTTTTTATGCACTCTTCTTGGGAAATGTGACCGCTCTGGAAAGGTGAAATTCCTTAGGGACTTTTCACTTTGATATGGCTCACGAGGGCGATTTGGTCGCCTCCGGCTTTGACGGAGAGAGGTTCTTGGCCGGGTGATGACGATAGCCCGCGAACCTCCACCGCAGATCAGGCAGGACGCCCGCAGCTCAGACCGTTCTTCTGTCTTTCGCTTCCGAGAAGCCGATGCAGCCATTCATGGCAGTCTCCTTTGTGTGGAACACCCTCGGTCGATCTGTTGCAGCCAATGAGCAGACGCTGCAAAAATGTCGCATCGCCCGTTATTAGTATCGCTTTAGGTTGAAGCCCAGAGTTTATTGACCACTGTGGCCGGTCGATCCTCTATGGATCTTATGGCGGAAGGCATTGAAGACACGGTCATCGAAACGGTTTTGTTTATCACTTTCGTCGTCATCGTCGGGGCCGCCATCGTGAAAACCAACGAGTGGCACCAGGACGTTCTGTATGGCCTGTACATGAAGGCGGGTGTATTGAAACAAAGGCCACGATGATAGCCATCAGCTTCACCCTCGGATTGCGCGAACGCCCCATAACGACAACGACCTGGCATTTATGCACGGTCATCATCCCGAGACGCACGATTACCGGCCGGCTTGTGCGCGGACAGGTTTGGCGGCGCCACGACGGCCGTCACTGGTTGTACAAAAAATTTATCGTTTAGGGGTCGGCGTCGCGAATGAATGGCGGCGGCCTGCGAGGACGAAGACCGTCGAACGCCACGAGCATTAGATTGTGGCAGCGAAACTGTGAGCTCCGGCGAGCGCCTTGCGGATGAGGCCGCGTAGTCTGGCGTTTTTGGACTACGCTACGATCACCATCGAAGCGGACATTGTCGAAGGCTGATGTATCGCTTGGTACGTCCCGGGCCTGGCGCGACGTCGGACTTCAGTCCACAAAGCTCCGCATCGCGCCTTTAGCTTCCAAGCAATCTAAAAAATTGCTAATGCTCACGCCAGTACGGGAGCAACCAAGAATCCCGGCATATCGTAAGGGGAGGAATTGCAATGACAAAATGTGCACTTTGGATTGCGGCGCTTGGCGTCAGCGCGCTCGGTTCGAGTGCGGCGAATGCGCAAAGCTTGACCTTGACTAGCTCCGATATCAAGGAGGGTGGAACTATCGTCAACGAACAGGTATTCAAGGGCTTCGGCTGCACCGGCGGCAACGTCTCTCCGGCTTTGAGCTGGAGTGGAGCGCCGAGCGGGACCAAAAGCTTCGCCGTCAGCATCTATGATCCGGACGCGCCGACCGGCAGCGGCTGGTGGCACTGGGTAGTGTTCAACCTACCGCCGGGAACGGCTTCGTTGCTCAAGGGCGCCGGCGACGTGAAGAAGAAACTGATGCCCAAGGGCGCTATTCAGAGCCGTACCGACTTCGGATCTGACGGATACGGTGGCCCATGCCCGCCGGCCGGCGACAAGCCGCATCACTACCAGATCACTGTTTTTGCCGTTGACGTCGACAAGCTGCCCGACGCCAAGAACGATGCCGCCTCGGCCGCGCTAGTCGGGTTCGACCTGCATTTCCATACCTTGGCTAAGGCGACATTGACCGGTTTGTACGGCCGCTGAGCGCTCATCATTCGCAGAACGGGGAAGCCGGTCATGGTTAAGGCGCGTCCGCGTGGCGAGAACGTAGTCGACCTGATGGGACGCCCTGCGTAAGAGTACCCGCCAGGCGTCGGCCTTGCCGGCGAAACCAGCCAAGAAGGCGCGCACGGCTTCGGCCGGCGAAGGAAATGCTGATGCCTATCCAAGGCAAAAAGGGCGCCAAGAAAACAACCGCGAAGAAGCCTGCATCCAAGCAGCGCAAGTCGGCCTAGCAATTCCGCGAGGCCGGCCGCGTCCTGCTTCATCCAACAAGGGTTCGCATGAAACCGCACGTCATCTGCCTCATGGCCTCCAGTGTGGATGGTCGGACGCTCCACCTCGTTGGCGCCCCAAGGGATCGGGCGGGGACCTGTTCGAACGTGTGCATGACGAACTGGCCGGCGACGCATGGCTCGTCGGCCGCGTCACCGGCCAGGAGTTCGCCAAGGGCAAGCCGTATTCCGCGTCGACGAAAGAGACCTTTCCGCGCGAACCCTGGTTCGCGCGACGGGACGCGAAGGCCTATGGCGTCGTACTCGACGCTCACGGCAAAATCGGTTGGGGCCGTTCGGACATCGGTGGAGATCCGATTGTTGTCGTCCTGTCCGAGGCAGTTTCAGATGCGCATTTGGCGGGGCTGCGCGGCGAGGGCGTGTCCTACATCTTCGCCGGAAAGTCAGAACTCGATCTCGCCCTCGCGCTGGACATCCTCAATCGCGAACTCGGCGTGAAGCAGCTGCTGCTGGAGGGAGGCGGCGGTGCCAACGGTGCCTTTCTGCGCGCGGGATTGGTCGACGAGCTCAACTTGATCCTGTGTCCAGCCGTGGACGGCGCGAAGGGTGCACCGAGCGTCTTCGATTCCACGGATGCGGAGGCCGATCGCCGAGCCCCCGTCACGGCGATGACATTGGAGAGCAGCCAGGCTTTGGAAGGTGGCGCAATGTTACTGCGGTACCGGATCCAGAACGCGGATATTCAGTCGGCAACCGGTCGGTGATACTCTAGCATGGCCCTACAGCCAGACCACATCGTCGTCATCGGCGCAGGCGCCGAAGGGATGATCTAAACACCAGTCCCAGCATCGAAGAAGCCATTGCCCACCATATTGGTGCAATCGAGACTTGGCTGGATGATTTGGTAACAGAATCGATCCCCGCCCGATTGAACACCGACAACACGACGGGCCGGCTCAAGAGCGACCTTCAACCCACGAGATAGGCCGCCCTTTTTGGTCCGGATTTCCCTGAATGCTATTCAGCCCGCCGACACGGCGCCGGCTTCACGTGCGTTGCTGGAGAAATAGGTATGGCTTCATGCCGTGCGCTCTGCTCGCCGCGTCGCGTGCGTATCTGTGGCTCTGAATTGAAGTGTGCGTGTTCGGGCGTGCACCCAGGAAAGTTCTGGCATGCGCATCAACGCTTAAGTGAGCCCCAACCCCGAAGGATCAGAATCCGACGTTCAGTGAACGACCGGTTCTGGCGTGCGCCGTGGAAAGGCGGCGCTTTCCAGTGGGTGCAAGCCCCACCCGGCAACCGCTCCAGCCGGAAGCAATCGGAGCAGTCATGGAGGTAACGAAGTGGCTGAAGCCTTCG
>Ga0066789_10001413_pt1 | contig 10354 bp, 9 predicted proteins | sample OrgsoiDNA2013049_FD_70960 | JGI IMG/M metagenome (GOLD analysis project Ga0066789, IMG submission 70960) | Permafrost soil microbial communities from the Arctic, to analyse light accelerated degradation of dissolved organic matter (DOM) -... | ecosystem: Environmental > Terrestrial > Soil >...
TGCTGGAAGAACCCACCCACCAGCCAATCGACTGTTGATTTTCCGTTCGAGGCCAGACGCAATTCTTCCGACGTCACGTTGAGGCGGGTGCGGTCAAATAGCGGTGAATTGACTCGCACCTCTGGAATACCGACGTCATAACTCACACTGCCGCTCAATTGCGTCGCGTCGCGCAGCACCGTGACTCTACGGTGAGTATAGGAGCTGATCGAGGTCAGCGTGGCCGGACCGAAGTCATACTCGAGATTGAGGTCGGCCAATCCAAAATCGTCGTCGATACCCTCGCGTTGTTGCGTGTACTGTTGTCGACTGCCGATGGTGACTGCCGGCTGAGTCGTCATGTACGGGTTGCCGAGAATATTATAGGCGTCCTCACGCGGGTAGCCGTTGGTCGTCAGGTTCTGGTAGACGAACCGGGGAGTGATGGACAGTTGTTCAGTCGGCTTCCACAGCATCGACAGTCTTACGCCCGCCCGATCGCCATCGTTGACGTTCTTCTTGATGCTGCCGTCTGGTTGGATCGCGTCGATGAAACCCGGCAGATGGTGCTCGTACACCACGATCCGGGCGGCGGCGGTATCGCCCATCGGCAGATTGATCGCGAGGCGGCCGCTGGCACCGACGCTGCCGCTTTTCGGCAATTCGACTGAGGTGTCAGCCAGGCCCTCGAGGACGCCGAGCTTCGGCTGCGTCGTGATGTAGCGGATAGTGCCGGCTTCGGATCCGGCGCCGAACAGCGTTCCTTGCGGCCCGCGCAACACCTCGACACGTTCGAGATCAAATAGCTCCAAGTCGGGTGTGAATAGCGCGACCGAGATGGGCGACTCGTCGAGGTAAACGCCGACCTGCTCCTTGACGCCCGGCATGTCGCGAAGGACCTGACCGGAGCTGATGCCGCGGATCGCGATCTGGCTTTGTCCGGGACCCAGGTCGGCAATGGTCAAGCCCGCGACGTTGCGCGCGAAGTCGGTGATGTTGCCCGCGCCGGAATTGCGGATTTGCTCCTGCGACGTTGCCGACACCGAGAACGGTGTGTCCTGAACGGAGCCGGCGCGCTTCTGCGCGGTCACGATAATCTCTTCAAGCGCCGTCGAAGTGGCCGTATCGGCCGCGCGTGCCGGAGGAGCAGCCAGAGCAGATGCGAGTAAAATCCCTGCGACGCTACAGTTATAGTGAATGCCCATAAAGTCTCCCCTTCTTATTTATGTTGCGGGGCGTCGACATCGATCAAAGATTCGCGCCCGGTTAATGTAAGTATCCACGATTATGACCAAAATCAATAGTGGCCAAATTACGACATCTACTTCAGGACGCGGGCGGATTTCAATTGCAGGACCGCGCGGTGTATCAAGGTCGCGGTATCAGCGATGCCTTCGTTCCGGCTAGATCGAGCAACGACGCAACCTTTAGATTGTTTTCCCGGATGATATGAGGCGGCGCCAATTGTGGCAATTTAGGCGCGCCCAAGCATGACGTGAAAAGCCATTTACGCATCCTCATGCTGCCATCGGCCGGCAATTGACGCGAACCGAAGGCTGGCCTCGGTGTCGCGCGCCGGAGGCGCATACCCCCGGCATGCGCCATTCGAATCGATGGCAGATCGCGTCCATCGAACGCTGCCGATGGCGCTAATATACTGGAAAAACCGATGTGAAACGATATCGAGCGAATGACCGCGATGAGGGCGAAATCAGTCGAGTGCTACATCGTATGAGTGGGTTTGTCGCCTCCGAGGGCGCCCGCTAGATAATTCTCGATCTTCTTTTGCGTATTGCCGCGATCCTGGTCACTGAATTGCACGCCGATCCCGGCCGTACGCTTCCCCTGTGCCCCCTTCGGGGTCATCCATATGACGCGACCTGCCACCGGCAGTTTTTCCTCTTCGCCCATGAGATTGAGCAGCATGAACACTTCGTCGCCCAAGCGGTAATTGCTGTTCGTCGGTATGAACAACCCGCCATTTTTCACGAACGGCATGTACGCGAGGTAGAGCGCGCTCTTGTCCTTGATCGTGAGGGTCAGCAACCCGGGTTTGTTACTTGGACTTCGCAAAACTTAAAATTCCCAAAATGGCCTCATGTCGCAAGCGCGGTTCGACCGCCGAGCAGCAAGGCCTCCAACGCCAGTTGTTGATTAATGCCGGTCGCCGCCAACCGCCGAATGTCCCGCGCGCCGTCCAATAGCTCGAATAAGGCCCGTATCTTGGGCTTAAGTAAAGCGGCAGGCAAGCGGACCCGTTCCGCACTTTGATTCGAATTGGCCTCGCCAAGATGCGTATGTACGCGCCATGTGATCCAGTTCTCAAGCCATGCGAGCCGTAAACCAAGATTCGACTTGACCCATTGATCGGCGACCAGGGTCACATCGACGACACCCGCCGCAAGGCCCTGCATACCGTCCTGCATCTCTTTTTCGAGCGTCGCAATGCCCGCATTGCCCAATTCCAAGGCCAGCAACGGCGCCCCGCCGGCCAACGCCAGCGCGGCATTCCAATTCTGGTCGGCGGGGCTTCCGTGCGCTTTCAGCCACGCGATGGCCTCATCCCGGGGCGGCGGCCGTAACGCCAGACGCAAGCATCGACTCGCGATGGTCGCGGGTAAGCGGTGCGTGGGCCGCGCGATCATGACCAACATCGTATCGTGGAATGGCTCTTCCAGCGTCTTCAAAAAAGCGTTGGCACCGTTCACGTTGAGCGTCTCCGCGCCCTCGATGATGCCCACCTTGTAGCCGCGGCGGTAACTCTTCAAGGCCAACGAACCAATCAAGTCCCGAACCTGATCCACCTTGATCTGCTTCGCATCCTCTTCCAATCGCACGACGTGAAAATCCGGGTGGCTATCGGATCGCAGCAATGCGCACGACGGGCACACTCCGCAGGGACGCTCTGATTGCGATTCGCACAACGCGAGAGCGGCCATCCAACTCGCCAACTGCTCCGCGCCCAGTCCTGGCTTGCTCAGCAACAACGACGAATGCGGCAATCGTTGAGCCAGCAGAGAGTCGCGCAGCCGCTGCTGCGAGACGCGAAGCCACGGCAGTGAATCGGCGCTCAGAAAATCCACGATTTGGACCTCAGCACTTCCGTGATGCGCGCCGTGACGTCGTCCATCGACGCCGCGGCGTCGATTACCGCCATACGCTCCGGCTCGGCGCGCGCACGCAGCAGATAGCCGCCTCGCACGCGTTCGAAAAATTCCGCGCGCTCGCGCTCGAAGCGGTCGAGCGTCTTACCCGCATCGCGCTTTCGTGCCCGCTCCAATCCCACGTCGACCGGGACATCCAGCAGCAAGGTCAAATCCGGGCGCCGCGCACCTTGGACGATGGTTTCCAAGCATCGAATGTCGTCTTGACTCATGCGTCGGCCGGCTCCTTGGTAGGCATACGTCGCGTCGGTGAATCGATCGCACACCACCCACTTACCGGTGCTCAAATTTGGCTCAATATGATTGGCAAGATGCACCGAGCGCGCCGCGAACATGAGCAGCAGTTCCGCCACCGGCGGCAACGGCTCTTCACGGGGACTCAAGACCAGATCGCGAATTTCTTCCGCCAGCAGCGTGCCGCCGGGCTCGCGGGTAACCACGTGCGGTATGCCCCGCTCAGCAAGAGTTTTCGAGAGCCGCGCGACTTGAGTGGTTTTACCCACGCCTTCGATTCCCTCGATGGTCAAGAAGCGCCCTGAAGTATTCGTCATCGCGCCGACTCCGATGCGGCCCTTTGACGTTGCCGTGCAAGGTACTGTGCCACCGCAGCGTTGTGTTGTTCGAGGGTCGCGGAAAATACGTGACTACCATCGCCCTTTCCGGATGCTACGAAGTATAGCGCGTCGGTCTTTTCAGGATGCGCCGTTGCCGCGATCGCGGCGGCGGCGGTCAGCGCAATGGGAGTGGGCGGCAAACCCGTGCGCGTATAGGTGTTATATAGACCATCGGTGTGAAGATCGACGGTGTGCAGATCGCCGTCGTAAGAGTCGCCCAGTCCGTAGATCACCGTCGGATCCGCCTGCAGGCGCATTCCGATGCTCAATCGGTGCAGATACAGGCCGGCAATCTTCGGCAGCTCGTCCGGCAATCCGCTCTCCTTCTCCACGATCGATGCCATGATCAACAGCTCATTGGCATTCCGCAGCGGTATGGTGGTGTCCCTGCCCATCCACGCAACATCCAACGCTCGCGCCAGCGCGGCATGCGCCTGGCGCAGCAACTCCACATCGCTGGTGCCGCTGGGAAAGCGATAAGTCTCGGGCAAAAACTGTCCTTCGGCGTTCATGCCGGGGAACCCTAATTTGTCCATCAGATCCATCGCCTTGTCGGGCAGCGTGGAGAGAATGTCGGGATTGCGCCGCATGGCGAGAAGAAGGTCGTGCACCCGCCACCCGTCCACGATGGTCAGGGAATGAAGCACCACCTGACCGTTCACGATTTTCCCGAGCAACTCGCGCGGCGTCATACCGGGTTCGATTTCATACTCTCCGGCTTTGATGGCGGTATCGAGCCCCTTCCACCGCGCATACAGCACCCACGACCGCGGACGCGCGACCACGCCCTGTGCCGCCAGGGCACTTGCCACGTGCGTAAAGCGAGAGCCCGTGGCCACCTTGAATCGCAGCGGTGCCGTCACATTCAGAGGTTCATCGAGACTACCCAATCCCTTCCAGAACTCGAATCCCGCGGCCGCCAACAGCAGCAGCACGATGACCAGCAATACGCTACGCATGGCACGGTTCACAGCGTCCCCAGAAGCCGATTGAGCTCGCTCGACGCGCCCCGTTCCGCAAGACGAACCCGCGATCGGCCGTGCTGAATCACCGCAAGCGGCACGATTCCGACCACGGCGTTCGTCATGAACGCCTCGTCCGCCGTGGCCAGATCTCTCCAGCGCAACCGAATTTCCTTCGCGCGCAGCTTCATTGGGTTTGCCTGCTCCAAGACCCAGCGCCGCATCACGCCGGCGATCCCGCAACGGTCCAGCTTCGGCGTCATTAAAGACGACCCGCGCCTCATGAAGAAGTTCGACATCGTGCCGCAGACGATGTTGTCATCGGGGTCGCGCATCAATCCTTCCCAGATGCCGGCGTCCGTCCATTCGGCGCGCGCGAGAACGGACTCGAGACGATTCAGCGTCTTGAGACCCGCGAGAGTCTCGTTCACGCCGAGTCGCATCGCGCATATCCGCACACGCGCCGGACGGGGTGTGGCGTTTGCGGCGTCTTGCGATAGCGGGGACAGGGAAATCACGCGAGTGCCGCGCTCGCGTCCGCTGGGCCGATAACCCCGCGGACCTGCGCCGCGCGTGACGATTAGTTTCAACACCGCTTCGGATCGCTGTGCCGCGATGCGCACGAGTTCATTGCGCAACCGCGTCGCGCTCGGAGCCGCAATCTTCAATCGCAGGCAGGCGTCGTTGAGCCGCTCCAAGTGATAATCCAAGAGGCGAATCGAATGGCGCCGCACCCGCATGGTCTCGAATACACCATCGCCGTAATTCAAGCCGCGATCCCGATAGTCGATCGTGCTGCCCGCGCGACCGTCGATCCACGAATTCAAGAGTCGGCGTCCAAGGCGCGCAGCAACCCCAACGCCTTGGCCCGCGTCTCCGCCAGTTCCTGCCATGGGCTCGAATCCGCAACGATGCCGGCGCCCGCGCGAAATCTAATCGGCGCGTCGCTCGCGGCGGATCGACGCCCGTCGGTTCCCCGCCCGGCCGACGGCCGCCCCATGGGTCGCGCCGCACTCGATGGCCGCGCCACCGCGTCCGCGGTCAAGGTGCGGATCAAAATATTGAGGTCACCGCTGCCGTCGCGGTTCAAGTAGCCCATCGAGCCGGTATAGGCACCCCGCCCCGTACCTTCTAGTTCAGCGATGATCTCCATGCAACGCATCTTGGGACAGCCGGTGATGGTGCCGCCCGGAAACAATGCACGGATTACTTGCACGGGGGAAACGTCATCGCGCAGCCGCCCGCTCAGATTCGACACGATATGATGCACATGAGCATAGGTTTCCAACACCATGTACTCGTCGACTCGAACCGTACCACCCACGCAGACACGGCCAAGGTCATTGCGCTCGAGATCGATCAACATCACATGCTCCGCGCGTTCTTTCTCGTTGCTCAGCAACGATTCCACCAGCGCCGCATCCGTCTCGGGCGACGTCCCGCGCGGCCGCGTACCGGCGATCGGCCGCGTGGAGACGATACCTCCGCGAATCGCCAGCAGTCGCTCCGGCGAGGAACTCATCAAGGAAAAATTCTCGTAACGCATCATGGCTGCGAACGGGCTGGGATTGGTAGTGCGCAGACGTGCATAGATCGATACCGGGTCGAGCGGCTGGTCAGAGCTCACCTGCCACTGCCGCGATAAATTGGTCTGGTACACATCGCCTGCAGCAATGTACTCGAGCGATCGGGACACAGCCTCGAGAAACCGGGCCGGATCCTCCTCCTGGATCTCGAAACTGCTTGCGGCCGGCCGCGACCCGGCCGGCGTACCGTGCACGCACACCTCGCGGACATGATTCTCGAAGGTATCGAGCAGCGCTTCGAATTCGGGCTCGGCTACCAGCCACGCCTGCAGGGTCGCGCGATCACGAATCCACGCCGCCGGCGTGCGAATCGCAAGCGCAATCACAGAGTCCGGGCTCGGCGGCAAGGCCAAGCGCGGCTCGATTTCTGCCGCCAGCTCGTAACCGAGATATAAGAGCCAGCCACCGGTGAACGGCAACGGGGCAGCAGCGCTCGGTAACCGTAGTGCCTTCCACCAGGCTTCTAGGGCGCTCAAAAAACCGTCTGCACCGGCGGCGTGGGGCCCGGACAATTCACCGTCTCCGCCTAAACGCAAACATTCGCCGGAACCGATGGGCAGGATATCGAAGCGGCCGCCGCCCGTAACCTGTGTGCCGATGGGTGCGCTGCTCTCGAGCAGTCCCGGATACTTCTCCGGAAACCGCGCGACGAGCCGCAGAGGCTCAAAGTCGGCGGAAAACGAGCGAACCGTTGGTACCACCGAAGCCAAAGGAGTTGGACAACGTGTACTCGAGACGCATCTGTCGAGCGTGCTTGGGGACGTAGTCGAGATCGCAGCCCTCACCCGGTTGGTCCAAATTGATGGTCGGCGGTGCGACCTGATCGCGCAAAGCAAGCACGCAGAAGATCGCCTCCACCGCGCCGGCTGCGCCGAGCAGGTGACCGGTCATGGATTTCGTGGAACTCACCGCCAGTTTACCCGCGGCGGCGCCGAAGGCGCGTCGGATGGCCGTGGTCTCAGCCCGATCGCCCAGTTCCGTGGAGGTAGCGTGTGCGTTGACGTATTGCACTTGGTCCGGATTGAGTTTGGCGTCGGCAAGGGCTCGAACCATCGCCTTGCGAGCGCCTTCGCCGTTCTCGGGAGGCGTGGTCACATGGTAGGCATCGCCGCTCATTCCGAAGCCCGTGATTTCGGCATAAATCTTCGCGCCCCGGACTTTGGCCGACTCGTACTCCTCGAGCATCATGGCGCCGGCGCCGTCACCCATCACGAAACCGTCGCGATCCTTGTCCCACGGGCGGCTGGCGCCTTGCGGATCGTCGTTACGCTGAGATAGCGCTCTGGCCTGCGAGAAGCCGCTCATCCCGGTGACGCAGGTCGCCATTTCCGATCCACCTGCCAGCATCGCATCGACTTCACCGTACTGGATCAGCCGCATGGCCAAGCCCAATGCATGAGTCGACGTGGTGCAGGCGGTGGCGACGGCCAGGTTCGGCCCGGTAATCTTGAACTCGATGGATAAATGACCGCCGACCAGGTTGATGATGCTGCCGGGAATGAAGAACGGCGACACCTTGCGCGGTGAATGAGTTTCCAGAAATTTGCTGTAGGTTCCCTCGATGGACTCGAGTCCGCCCATGCCGGAGCCCATGAGTATGCCTACACGATCCGTATTGGCCTCGGTGACCGCGAATCCGGAGTCGCGCATGGCCTGGATCCCGGCGACGACCCCATATTGCATGAACGCGTCCATGCGGCGCGCATCCTTTGCGCTCAGATAGGGTTTCAAATCTAGCTCGCGAATTTCGCCGCCGAAATGCGTTGGGAAATTCGTGGTATCGATTCGCTGCACGGGGCCTATGCCGCTGCGCCCCGCCAAAATCGACGCCCATGCGGACGCTATGTCATTGCCGACGGGCGACACGATACCTAGACCCGTAACCACGACGCGTCGTTTGCTCAACGGCGGCTCCTCAAAGGTATGCATGCACGGCAGCGGAAGTCACCATCGGCACCTCATGAGCGCTGCTGCACGTAGGCCCGTAGCTTAGGCCTTGCTCTTGTGCGAATTGATGTAGTCGATGGCCTGCTGAACCGTCGTGATTTTTTCGGCATCCTCGTCTGGAATCTCCGTCTCGAATTCCTCTTCGAGAGCCATCACCAGCTCAACCGTGTCCAGCGAGTCTGCCCCCAGATCGTCAACGAACGAGGCATCATTGGTGACTTCTTCTTCTTTGACGCCCAACTGTTCGGCCACGATCTTCTTAACCTGCTGCTCAACAGTACTCATTGTTATGGTGTCCTTTCGGGATAGCTATATGAAAATGCGCCGCTCGACAAAGGGCCCGCGGCCAGCCTCCGATATCGGCAGGGCGCGTATTTTATGTGAACGCGACCGCGGCGGCTACCGTGGACGCGCAATTGATTGACTGCGGGCCATGGGTACCTTGACAACCGGCTGAATTTAGGGGCTCAACATCCGCGGCATGCCGGGGCCCTATGCCATGTACATACCGCCGTTGACGTGCAGGGTCTGGCCGGTAATGTATGAGGCTTCCGCCGATGCCAAAAACGCCACCGCTGCCGCAACGTCGACCGGCTGACCCAGTCGAGCCAGCGGGATCTGGGCCTTCAGCGACTCACGCGTCGACTCGTTGAGTGCCCGCGTCATGTCAGTATCGATGAAACCGGGCGCCACGACGTTTACCGTGATGCCGCGCGATCCCACCTCGCGTGCCAGGGATTTGGTGAATCCGATCATGCCGGCCTTCGCCGCCGCATAATTCGCCTGGCCGGCGTTGCCGGTCAGGCCGACGACCGACGCGATACCGATGATGCGCCCCTGGCGAGCTTTCATCATGCCGCGAAGCACCGCTTTCGAGAGCCGGAACACAGCGGCAAGATTGGTCTCGAACACCGCGTCCCAATCGTCCTGCTTCATGCGCAACAGCAACATATCGCGGGTGATACCGGCATTGTTGCAAAGGATTTCAATGGCGCCTTCCTGGGCATCGATGTCGGCGAGGACCGCATCGATCGATTCTTGACTGGTCACGTCGAGTACGGCGCCGCGGCCGCCTCGGGCCCGGAGCTGCTCAGTGATGCGCATTGCCCCTTCGAGCGTGGTCGCCGTGCCGATGACGCGTGCACCATCGTCAGCCAACCGGGCGGCGATAGCTGCGCCGATTCCGCGGGACGCACCGGTCACCAACGCTACTTCTCCATTTAACATGTGGAAACCCTCATCAGCGAGTCATGAGCGCAAGGCCATCGTTCAAGGATTGCAGATCCTCGAGGCTAAGCATTTTCAGATCGCGATTCTTATCGATCCGGCGATTCAGAGCCGTCAGAATCTTTCCGGGGCCACATTCGACGATCTGGGTCGCGCCGGCGGCTATCATGGTCCGCACCGTTGCCGCCCAGTAGACCGGCGTATGCAGTTGCTTGACCAAGCTCTTGCGGATCTGGTCGGGTTGCGAGTGCGTCTTGACGTCCACGCCATACACCGTGACGCCCGAGGCGGCCGCGACCGCAGTACCCATCAGCCGGGCCCGCAACTGTTCGGCAGCGGGCAACATCAGGGAGCTGTGGGCCGGAACGCTGACCGGCAAGCGCAATGCTCGCCGGGCTCCCTTGGCCGTGGCGGCTTCGATGGCGCGCTCAACGGCGGCGGTGCTCCCCGCAATCACGACCTGTCCCGGCGCGTTGAAATTGACGGCTTCGACGACGTCGCCGTCGGCCACTTCGAGACAGGCGGCCTCCACATCCATGTCTTCCAGGCCGAGAATTGCGGCCATGGCCCCCTCCCCCTGGGGCACGGCCGACTGCATGGCTTCAGCGCGAAACTTCACGAGGTCGACGGCGGTTTTGAAATCGAGGCAACCCGCGGCCACCAGGGCTGTGAACTCGCCGAGACTGTGGCCGGCCATCATTGCGGGAACCGCGCCGCCTCGTTCCCGCCACAATCGATACGTCGCTACGCCGGCCGTCAGCATGGCCGGCTGCGTGCATTCGGTGGCGTTCAGCGCTTCGGGTGGACCTTTCTGGCAGCGTTGCCAAACATCGTAGCCCAATACACCCGACGCCTCCGCAAACGTCGCCTCGATC
>Ga0066789_10001414_pt1 | contig 10354 bp, 4 predicted proteins | sample OrgsoiDNA2013049_FD_70960 | JGI IMG/M metagenome (GOLD analysis project Ga0066789, IMG submission 70960) | Permafrost soil microbial communities from the Arctic, to analyse light accelerated degradation of dissolved organic matter (DOM) -... | ecosystem: Environmental > Terrestrial > Soil >...
AATCGCAGACTCAGTGCTGCGCGCGGCTCGGGGGCAGGTCGTCGAGGAGCACTACGTTGGCACCAGGGTCCTGTTGCTGTTCACATCGAGGAGTGCCTTCGTTCCGCTCGGTAGAGCGGAATTGTTCGCAGAAGGTCTCGCCGCAGGATTCAACGGAGACTTCGCGACTGCGCTTCACCTACTTATTCCCCAGATCGAGAACTCGATTCGAGTCCTCCTCGATCAGAGCGGTGTCATCACGTCGAGCATCAACAGCGATGGCATTCAGGACGAACGTGATCTCGGCACACTTCTGTATTTGGAAGAGACGGCCCACATTTTCGATGAGGCGCTGCTATTCGAGATGCAAGGCCTCCTCGTCGAAAGACTCGGGTCGAACCTGCGGAATCGCTTTGCGCACGGACTCCTCGACGTTGACCTCTGCGTAGATGGGCAGAGCGTCTATCTCTGGTGGCTCACGCTTTTTCTTGTCGTAATGCCCGTCCTCGGTGCGGCGAGGCGAGGCGAGCAAGGCGAGAATGATCCGGATGCCGGTCTGCCCGGCTGAGTAGGCCACGCTTCGCCATGCTGCCGCTCCGATTCTCGACCGTGCTGCCCAGCGCGCGGCGTGCTGGGCAGGGCCTGCTGGGCTGGAAGTCGAGGACGTCAGGCCGGCTGAAAGCGCGCGCCGCCCGATTGGGCGGAGCCGGCGAGGTCGAGCACGAGGCGGCCCGGCGTGGGTGGACCGCCAGAAGGCATCCAATCGGCCTTGCGGGTCTTTCCCTTGGTGACGAGATCGCGAAGCTGGGCTTCGGTCAGGCGCCTGCCGGCGGACTCGAACCAGACGACGAAGGAGCAGCCCTCGCGCCAGCGGGAGCAGCCCCAGCCGCGCTTGCCGGAAATCAACTGACCTTGCTTGCAGCGCGGGCAGGTGAGCGCCGCGGCGGCAGGCATCGCCGGGATCGGCCCGGCCGACGATCTGCGGATCGCCTCCACCACCTCGCCGACGTAGCGCGCGATGTCGGTCATGAATGCGCCCCGCGTCTCCTGGCCGCGGGCGATGCGGGCGAGGCGCGCCTCCCAGGAGCCGGTCAGCTCGGCAGAAGCGAGGCTGGCGACCGGGAGCCCTTCGATGAGCGCGATCCCGGTGGACGTGGGGACGATCTGTTTACCCTGTCGCGCGATGAAGTTGCGACGGACCAGCGTCTCGATGGTGGCCGCCCGGGTGGCCGGCGTGCCGAGCCCGGTGTCGCGCATGGCGGCGCGCAGCTCGTCGTCCTCGATGTCGCGCCCGGCGTACTCCATCGCCCCGAGCAGGGTCGCCTCGGTGTGGCGCGGCGGCGGCTTGGTCGCCTTGGCGAGGCTGTCGAACTTGCCGTCAAGGCGCTGCCCTTCGGCGAGCGGCGGGAGCGTCGACGTCAGGTCCGCCTCCGCGTCGAAATCCTTGTCGCGGCCAGCCGGACGCTTGGTCTCCGCGGCCCCGGCCGTACCGCCGGACATCCCCGACATTCCGGACATCCCGATCCTGGCGACCTCTTGCCAGCCCGCCAGGAGGCGGACGCGGCCGCGCGCGAAGAATCGATCGGGCGGCGGCGGCAGCGCAGATAGTATCGTCTCGTCCACCGCGATGCTGGCGTCAGCCTCGGGTGGGCGAGTGGGCGTCGCGTTGGCGACAGCAATCGCGGCGCCCGCGTCCGCCCCCACCCGGACGACGACGTCAGTGAGCGCAAACTCCGCGTCCGGATAGAACACGCCGAGAAAGCGGCGCACCACCAGATCGAACACCCGCCGCTCGTCTGCTTGGAGCGCGTCCAGGCGGACCGTCTTCCCCGTCGGGATGATGGCGTGATGGTCGTGGACCTTGGCGTCGTCGAACACCCGCTTCGACTTCGCGGGCGGCTTCTCGAGCAGCGTCTGCGCGAACGGCGCGTAGTCCGAGATCTGCGCCAGGCCCGAGAATAGCTTCGGCATTTCGCCCGCCAGATCGTTCGACAGATGGCGCGCGTCGGTTCGCGGATAGGTCAGAATCTTGTACCGCTCGTAAAGCGCCTGAGCCACCTCCAGCGTGCGCGTGGCGCTGAGGCCGAAGCGCCGGTTCGCCGTCCGCTGCAGCGACGTCAGGTCGAAGAGCTGCGGCGACGGCTCCCGCGATTTCTTCTGGCGCAGGCTTTCGACGACCGGTCCGGCCGGGTCTGCCGCTCCGCCGTGCGCCGCAGAGCGCGCGACCAGCTCCGCGGCAAGCGTCGGCGTCCCGAGCCGATTGATCATCGGGCCTGCGCGGTCCGCGCGCGTCCCCCATCCGGCGTTGAACGTCGCGCGCGCCGCCCCCTGCCCCGTCGAGAACGCCCCCCGCACCTCCCAGTAGTCCTGCGGACGGAACGAGACGATCGCCTGCTCACGCCTCACGACGATCGCCAGCGTCGGCGTCTGGACGCGCCCGATCGAGTAGACCGGCGAGCGGGCGGCGTTGGCCTTCCAGTCGCGCGCGTCCCGCCGCCGAGGCGCCGCGGGGCGGGGGCCGGGCGTCTGCTCACGCTTGGTGACCGTGACCGCGCGGGTGGCGTTCATGCCGACCAGCCAATCGGCCTCCGAGCGGCAGCGGGCGGCGTCGCCCAGCGCGTCGTAGTCGGCGCCCGGTTTGAGCCCCGCGAACCCGCGCGAGATCGCCTCGTCGGTCATCGACGAGATCCAGAGCCGTCGCACCGGCAGGCGGCTGCCGGCGATATCGTAGACGTAACGAAAAATCAGCTCCCCCTCGCGGCCGGCGTCGCACGCGTTCACCACCTCGGTGAAACGCCGGTCGCCCAGCAACTCGCGCACGGCGCGCAGCTGATCGCGCGTGCTCTCCACCGCCCGGATCTTGAAAGTCGTGGGAATCATCGGCAGCGCGTCCAGTCGCCACGACTTCCAACCCGGGTCGTACGAGGCCGGCTCGTCCAGCTCGACGAGGTGGCCGATGCACCAGGTGATCGTCCGCCGCGCGTCGCCGATGGCGTGCCGGCCGGCTCCGCGAACGCCGAGTACGCGCGCCAGATCGCGGGCGACGGACGGCTTCTCGGCAATGACCAGCTGCATGGGCAGCCGAGCTTATCGGTTATCGAAGCATCGAGGTGCGCCCGACGGGCGGTCAGACGCCGCTGGTACTGGGGCGCACCGGTCCCGACTCGACGGCGGAGAGCATCCCGGACGGACGCCCCTCGGTGACCGGCGGTGGGCCCCCCCCGGGGGGGCGGTTCTGCCAGCGCTTCTCATGCTGATGGGCGAGGACGAGCAGCGCCGGCTGAATGAGGCGCGGGATCAGCGCCAGGATGAGCGCGCCGCCGATGACCACGATCGCCAGCGGCTTTTGCGTGTCGGCGCCGATGCCGTGCGAGAGCGCGGCCGGCGTCAGCCCCAGCATCGCCACGAAGGTCGTCATCAGGACCGGGCGCAGCCAGCGCTCGGCCGCCTCGCGCGCCCCCTCTTCCAGGCCATGCCCTTCGTTCCAGAGCCGCTGCGCGTAGGTGACCACCAGGAGCGCGTCCTGGATCGAGACGCCGAAGATGGAGATGAACCCCATCGCCGCCGAGATCGAGAAGTTCGTGCGCGTGATGATCAGCGCCAGGATGCCGCCTGTGCAGGCGACCGGGATCCCGCAGAGGACGATCAGCATGTCCTTCCAATTCTTGACCGACGAATAGACCAGCATGGCGATCACCAGCAGCGTGAGCGGGATGATGAGCGCCAGGCGGCCGGTCGCCTCGTTGAGCTGGTTGATCTCACCCGCCCACTCGAGGTGGGTGTCGTAGGGGAGCCTGACCTTCTCCTCGATCTTTGCGCGCGCCTCGTTGATCGTCGATGCCAGGTCGCGCCCGCGGACGGAGAACTTCACCGGCGCGTAGCGGCGGTTGTCCTCGCGATAGATGAGCGACGGGCCCTCTTCCTTCACGATCTGCGCGATCTGACCGAGCGGCACCTGCGCGCCGTCGGGCGTCGCCACCAGGATGTCGCGGATCGCCTTCAGGTCTTTGCGAAAAGGGGGCGCCCACCTGACGGTGAGATCGAAGCGCTTCTCCCCTTCGTAGACCTGCGTGACGGCCTGGCCGCCGATGGCCGCCTGCACCACCGCCTCGACGTCGCCGATGTTGAGGCCGTAACGGCCGGCGAGCGCGCGGTCGGGGGAGATGCGCACGTCGGGCTGCCCGAGCGAGGGGAAGACCGCCAGGTCGGCGACCCCTTTGATGGTCGACATGACGTCGACGATCTCGTTGGCCTTGGCCTCGTTGACGCGCAGGTCGGGGCCGAACACCTTGACGGTGTTCTCCCCCTTGACGCCAGACATCGCCTCCTCGACGTTGTCCGAGATCATCTGCGAGAAGTTGAAAATCACGCCGGGAAACGCCGCGTTGAGCTCCCGCGAGAGCTCCTCGGTCATCTTCTCCTTGGTCACGCCGCGCGGCCACTCGCCGGCGGGCTGCAAGGGCGCGAACAGCTCGATGTTGTAGAAGCCCGAGACGTCCGTGCCGTCGTCGGGGCGCCCCAGCTGCGAGACGACGCTGGTGATCTCCGGCCGCGAGCGGTGCGACAGGTCGCAAGGGCCCTCCTTGGGGCAACCGAGGAGCACCGACCGCATGCGGCCGACGTACTTCGACGACTGCTCGAGCGAGATCGACGTCGGCAGCGTGGCGCGGATCCAGAAGTTCCCCTCTTCCAGTTTGGGCATGAACTCGCGGCCCAGGAATCCGGAGGAGAGCAGGCTGGCGCCGACGATCGTGGCGCCGATGGCCACCGCCGTCTTCTTGTGGCGGAGCGAAAAGTCAAAAAGCGGAATGTAGAACTTCTTCAACGCGCGCATGAGCCAGTTGTCGTGCTCGTGATCGCCGAGCGTGCCGATCTTGAGCCCCCGCTCGGCCAGCACCGGCGTCAGCGTCAGCGAGAGGATGATCGCGCCGCCGATGGCGAAGGCGTAGGTGTGCGCCATCGGCGAGAAGATCACCCCCGACACCCCCGACAGCGTGAAGAGCGGGATGAAGGCGACCGCGATGACCAGCGTCGAGGAGAACATCGGCGGCCCGACCTCGCCCGCCGCCAGCAGGATCCGCTCGATGGCGTTGCGCTTGCCGGGCGCCGCCATGTGGCGGAACACGTTCTCCATCACGATGACGGTCGAATCGACGACGATCCCGAAGTCGACCGCGCCGAGCGAGATCAGGTTGGCCGGCGTGCCGGTGGCGACCATCCCAATGAACGCCGCCATCAGCGCCAGCGGGATGTTGAGCGCGGTGATGAGCGCCGCGCGCCCATGCCCGAGGAACATCCAGAGCACCACCGCCACCAGCACCATCCCGATGAGCAAGTTCTCGAGCACGGTGTGCGTGGTGAGCTTCACCAGCGTGGCGCGATCGTAGTAGGGCTCGATCGACATCCCCGGCGGCAACACGTGGAAGCGGTTCATGTAGTCGACCCGCTCGTGCACGGAGTCGAGCGTCTTCAGCGAGTCGCCGCCGTAGCGCATCAGCACCGTCCCCTGCACCACGTCGGGATCGAGATCCTTGCCGACGATCCCCAGGCGCGGCGCGTGCCCCACGGTCACCTCCGCCACGTCGCGCACGCGGATCGGCGTGCCCTTCTGGGCCGAGAGGACCACGTCGCGGATGTCGTTGAGCGAGTGGATGATGCCGATGCCGCGCACGTCGTATGACTGCTCGCCGATGGAGAGCCGCTGGCCGCCGACGTTTTGATTCGACGTCGAGAGCCCGTTCACCAGCTGGCTCAGCGTCAGCCCGTGCCCCTTCAGGCGGTAGGGATCGACCTCGACGTGGTACTCCTTGGTCTCTCCGCCGAAGCCGACCACGTCGATGACGCCCGGCGCCTGGCGGAACTGCCGCTCGAGGATCCAGTCCTGCGCCGTCTTGAGGTCGGCCAGCGAGTAGCCCTCGCCGCGCACGACGTAGCGAAAGACCTCGCCGATGGCGCTCCAGGGCGACAGCTGCGGCGTCATCCCCGGCGGCAGGCTGACGAAGCCGAGCCGGTTCAGGACCCGCTGCTGCGCGACGTGGTACTCGGCGTTCCAGGTGAAGTAGCACTTCACGTCCGAGAGGCCGAACAGCGACTGTGAGCGGATGTGGTCGAGATCGAGCATTCCGTTCAGCCCGTTTTCCAGCGGGATGGTCACGTAGCGCTCGACCTCCTCGGCGCTCCACCCCGTCGGCTGGGTGATGATCTCGATCATCGGCGCCACCGGGTTGGGATAGGCCTCGATGTCGAGCTGCTGGTAGCAGTAGAGCCCCAGCGCCAGGAGCCCCACCGCCAGGATCAGCACGAAGGCCGGCATCCGAAGGACGAAGCGGACGAGCCGTGAAATCATCGATGTTCTCCTGTCACAGCATCCCCGACAGCAAGATGGCGCCCGAGGTGACCACGCGCTCGCCCGCCGTCAGCCCGTGGGCGATGGGGACCATGCTGGTCCCCTCGTCGTCGCCGGCCGAGACCAGGCGCCGAACGAAGCGCAGCCGTCCGTCGGGCGTCCGCCCCTGCTCGACGAAGACGATCGTCTGGTCGGCGAGGCGCAGCATCGCGGCGATCGGCACCGCCAGCGCCTGAACGCCCGGGACGCCGATGGTGACGGTGGCGTACATCTCGGGCTTCAGCTGGCGCTTGGGGTTCTCCACCTCGCAGCGGACGCGCGCCGTCCGCGCCGTCGGATCGAGGAGGTCGGAGATCCAGTCGACCACGCCGGTGAAGACCTGGTCGGGATAGGCGACGACCCGAATCGTCACGGTGGCCCCCTTCTTCAATCGCGCGAGATCCATCTCGAACACGTCGGCGATCACCCAGACGCGATCCAGCTCGCCGATGGTGTAGAGCTCGGCCGCCGTACCGCCCGAGTACTGCCCTTGAACTTCGGCGCCGGGGTTAACGTTGCGAGCGATCACCTCCCCCTCGATCGGCGCGCGCAACATGAACTCCTGCGTGACGGCGTCGGCGCCGCCCCCGCGAAACAGGCGCGCTTTCTGGCGGGCGCGCTCCATCTCCGCCTTGGCCTTGCTGTGGCTGTCCTGGGCCGACTCGAAATCCTTCTGCGAGCCGGCGTGCGCCTCGTAGAGCTCCTTCTGGCGCTGGAATTCGTGCTGGGCGGCGGTCAGCTCCGCCTCGGCCTTGCCGAGATCGGCGAAGGCGTTGCCGACGTCGGGCGACTGGATGGCCACCAGGGGCGCCCCTTTCTTCACCCGCGCGCCAGGGTCGGCCAGGATGCGCGACACTCGACCGGTCACCGGCGAGAAGATGTGCGCCACCCGCAGATCATCGAACGTCACCTTGCCGCTGGTGACGACGTCGTTGCCGACGGCGTGAACGCCGACCGGCTGGACGGAGATGTGTCCGTCGGTCAACTGCTGATCGGTGACCCAGACCTCGCCGTTGGGCGGCGGCGCAGCGGCCGGCTCGCTTGGCGCGGTCTTGCAACCCGCGACGGTTAGGCAAACGACGCAGAGCGAGAGGGTGCTGCAGATCACAGCTGAAACGAACGGCCGCATCAAGTCCGTCCGACGTATATCTCTGATCAGAAGTTGAACGCCAGAGCGAGACCGACGCGGGTCGCGCCGCGCGCCGCCGCCGCCACGGCGCTGCTGATCGGACGCGGCGTCGCCTGCGCGCCCGCCGACATCAAAGGTGCCGCCTGCGGCGGCCCCTCGCCATCGAGCGCGACTTGCAGATCGAGCTTGAGCGCGACCGACTGAAGCGGCCGGTAGTCGATCCCGCCGCGCACGTAGGCCTTGGAGGGCGACGGCGCCTCGGGTGGCAGCTGTCCCGGCCCGGTGATCGCCGGAGGGTTGTAGTTGTAAGGAGACATCTGGCTGCGCGGATCGACGTTCTCGTAGCCGCCGAACAGCACCAGCTCCTGCGCCGAATCGGGCGTCGCCAGCCGGAGGAGATCGTAGCCCGCTTCGACGTAGAACCCGCGACCGCGCGACGGCACCGCGCTCTGCCCGAGCAGCCCAAAGTAGTCGTTCACCAGATACGAGTCGATGACCCAGAGGCGCGCGTACTCGGCGCGCAGGTCGAACCCATGGTTGTGGTAGCGGAGATCGGCCTCGGCGATCGCCACCCGCAGCCCCGAGAGCGCGGCGACGCCGTGGCTGGCGCCGCCCGTGTAGCCACCGCCGCCCACGATCAAACCGGGCGGCAGATCGTACAGCTCCACCCGACCGACCAGCGCGGCGTCGTGGACCGCGATGCTGCTCCCGTCCCCGCGCGTCCCCCAGAGCGGCGCCTCCGCCGAGAGGCCCGTGCCGTCGAGGCCGCTCACCACGGCACCTTCGTAGCGAAGCCCGGGGAAGACCTGGCCGAAGATCCCGACCCCCAGCTCCCGCCAGACCGACGGCACGATCAGCTGGTCGGTGAGCGGGCGATCGACAGTCAGATAGCTGGTCGGCTCGGGCGAGAGGTTTCCGATCCCGATCGGCATGATCAAGAGACCGGCCCGCAGGCCGAGCGCGCCGTAGGGCGCCACCTCGACCAGCGCCTGCTGCATTCCGGCCGAGGTGCCCTCCTCGACCTGGACGGAGGCGGCGATTCGCACCCAGTCGCTCGGCCGGTGCTCGACCAGGAAGGCGGCCAGCGGCAGCTGGGCAGTGACGTTCGACCCGCCGTCGACGAACAGCTGCACCTGACCGTACGCCCCGACCTTGGTGCGCCGGGTGAATGCATCGAGCGGGGGGGGCGAGGCGGCGAGCGGCGCCGCCGGCGGCGCGGCGGAGAGTGGTGTCTCGTGGCTGCCGGCGGCCGGCGCGGCCAGCGGCCAGGGGAACGGCCCGGTCGCGGGCGGTGGCGGCGGCGCGGGCGGCGCCGCGGGCGCGGGCGGTGCCGCCGGACGGGGCGCGGCCGGCGAGGTCAGGGTCGACGGCGGGAGCGGAGCGTCGGGATCTAGCGGCGCGGGCGCACCAGGCGGCTTGGGTGCCGCGGGCGCGGAGGGTGCCTTGGTCGCCGCGGGTGCCGGGATCGGAGGATCGTCGAGATCTTCGATCGGTGCGGCAACCGCAGGCAGCGAGAGCGCCACGGCGACGGCCACGATAGCCCACGCACGCACCGTGCTTGGGCGCCGGGCGCTCGTCTTCCGAAGCCAACCGTCATTCACGTGCGCTCTAGAATACTCCGACGGAGATCTGACCGCGAGGCGCCACCGCCCTGAAGATCGATGGACTTCGGATCGCGAGCACTAGGTCCGCGACGGACGGCGCCGGCGACGGACGGCGATGGTCAGCGCCAGCATCGCGAGGAGGAGTGTCCCCAGCGTCACGGGGAATGCGCCGGCGGTTTGACACCCGCACCCCGAGGCGCCGCCGGAGAGGAAGGTCGTGCCGGTCGTGCCGGTCGCGGTCACCGCGATCGACACGCTGGCCGTGTTTCCCAGTGAGTCGGTGACCTGCACGACATCGGTGCCGCCGGCGGCGCTGCCGTGCGGTCCCGTATAGACGCCGGTCGCCGGATCGACGGTGCCACCCCCCGAGGCGTCGGTGAGACGCCAGGTGTATCCGGTGCCGCTGCCGCCCGCCGCGGTCAGGTGGACGTTGCCGCCCGCGGCGACGCTGGGCTTCGCCGGGCCGATCGTGATGCCGGGACCGACCGTGACGGAGATGGTGGTCGACACCCCGTTGACGTCGGTGACCGTGATGACATCGACGGTGTTCCCCGTCGTGCCGGCCGTGTACTGCCCGGTGGTCGGGTTGACGTTGCCACCAGATTTGTCGCTCGACAGCGCGTACGAGTAGGGTCCCGCGCCTCCGGTGACCACCACCTGGGCAGACCCGCCCGGGGGGACGGTGCCCGTGCCGAGGGAGCCGCTCAGGGCCGCGCCCACGGAGATGGTCGCCGTAGCGCTGTTGCCGAGCGCGTCGGTGACCCGGATGACGTCGGTGGTCCCCCCGATCGCGCCCGCCTGGTAGTCGCCGCGCACGGCGTCGATGGTGGCGCCCGAGCCGTTGCTGGAGAAGGTGAATTGATAGCCACCGCCGCTCCCCCCGGTCACCGAGAACGCCAGCGTGCTCGACGGCGAAAGGTTGGTGGCCGCCGGCGTGATCGCGACGCCGGCACCGACGGTGATCTGGGCGGATGCGCCCTTGCCCAGCGAATCGACCACCGTCACCTGGTCGGTGACGTTCGGCGTCGGGCCCGCCTTGTAGAGGCCGCTGCTGGCGTCGATGGTTCCGCCCGAGGGGGCGGCGCTGAGCGTGAAGACGTAACCGGAACCGCTGCCACCGACGGCGGTGAACTGAACGGTGCCGCGCGGCGGGACGGTCGGCGCGTGCGGGCTCAACCCCACGCCGTTTCCGACCACGATGTTGACGGCGTTGATGTTGCCGAACGAATCGGTGACGGTCACCACGTCGTCGACATC
>Ga0066789_10001415_pt1 | contig 10354 bp, 9 predicted proteins | sample OrgsoiDNA2013049_FD_70960 | JGI IMG/M metagenome (GOLD analysis project Ga0066789, IMG submission 70960) | Permafrost soil microbial communities from the Arctic, to analyse light accelerated degradation of dissolved organic matter (DOM) -... | ecosystem: Environmental > Terrestrial > Soil >...
CTCCCTGCGCCTCGTCATTGAAGCCCAGGCCGTCGAGCGGAAAGTATGAAACGTTGGGCACTCCGCCCGTGTTGCCTATCGTGGCGGCGAAAGTGTAGACGCTACCGCTTTGCACGAAGTGGAGCGCGACCACATAGGGGATATTCACACCGTCGACGCCGCTGTACCACTGATTGAAATAGTTCGCTCCGTGCGTGGTCGCTGTCCCGTTCGGGTGATCACCATAGACCGGCTTTCCGTCGGCACCCAGATTGTCGGTTACAATGCCGCGGTCATCGCCAACTACAGTTGGCTGCTGCTCGAAATCAGGGTTGGTACCGCCCTGGCTACTCATCTTAAAGTCGCGCACGACGCCGAACAGGATGTTGGTGCACTGGGCTTGTCCGGTTGTACCTGAGCTCCCGCCGCTCCCACCAGAACCGCTCGTGCTGGTCAGCGGGCCTTGTGAAGTCGCGTAGTCACCGATAGAAGCCCCTGTAACGTTCCCGAACCCGGGCGGGGGCCACGGGAGCGTAGTCGCCGTGGACGTGCCACCCTGGCCACCGAAGCTTGGTGGCGGCGGGAGCGTGAAGGTGTTGCCGCTCACCCCACCGGCACCGGAGATGTCGCCGCCGCCCATGCCGGTCGTGTTGCTGTTGATTCCGCCCTGTCCACCGGCCCCGACCGCCGGACCGCTCGGAGAAGGAGAACACCCCGGCCCGATAGTCCCTAAGGTTACCACGCTCATTCCGAGTACTAGATAGACAGCCTTCGTTGCGCGCATTGAATACCCCCAGTGAGGCCCTCCTCACTCGACGTCAGATTGCCCTTTGCAGATCCACGTCCTCGACGTGGGCTAAAGTGTTAGATACTTCCAGTGGCTTTTCGGATCAAACGGACTTCCGTCGGCCCCTGGAGCCGCGGCATCGGAGATGGCTGAATTGGAGGCGCCGGGCGCGTGGCGCCCGTTGGACGGGATTGTACTCTCGGATGTCCGGGTGGAGCATGAACTTGCTTGGCGCACCGAGATATTTAGAGGCCGATGGCTACGAAGCAGGGCTTGCGGGCTTTGTCCACGCGCCAACCCAACAATTCCCGCGAAAATCCTGCCGTCGGCGCTCCAATCGTGGCGTCAAATGTCAATTATTGGGCAAAGCCGGACGGACACGCTACTACAGCGATCAACTTCAACGAAGTCGATCTCGCAGTCCGGCAGTCTCTCGGCCGCTATGATTGCGGCCGTCGCGGAGCACGGACATGATCTGAGCACGCTCTTCTCGGAGCTTCTGTAAGCTTCCGCCCTCGCCTTCATGCCCTCCGAACCTAGCCACCGCCCAAGTGTCCCAGCGCTCCCCTCAGAACGAGAGATTGACGCGTCCTTGGCTGCGTGGCAATCGAGCGTTCCCGAACTGGCGCACTTGATAGCGACCGGCGTGCATTTGCCGAGCGCGCTTACGCGTACGGGTCTGGCGCATGTGAACCAGGGATGCTTCGAAACTGCCGCCGCGTTGTTTCGAGTCGCGCTGGCCCTCGACCCTGGAAATCCCGTTGCATGGACGAATTGGGGAGTCGCGCTCGATCGCACCGGCAATAGCTCCGACGCGATCGCCTGCTTCTTGGCCTCACTTCAACTACAGAAAAAGCAACCCGACACCTGGCTGCTGTTGGGATTGGCGAAGAAGCGTACAGGCGATCTGTCCGGCGCGGAAGCCGCGTACCGAAGCGCGCTCGATGCGGAGCCAAGTTGGGCGCCGGCTTGGCAATGCCTAGGTTCCCTCAAGGCGGAACTTCACCAGGACGAGGAAGCCATCGAGTGCCTCCTGCGCTTTCTGAAAGCCGGTGGCGTGAGCGCCCCCGTTTGCGCCATGTTAGGCAAGTTGTTCTATGAGAACGGTCGGATCGCCAAGGCCGCCGATGCGTTTCATGATGCAGTTCTGCTTGACCGCGAAAGCGCACACTATCGCCGCATGCTAAGCGACTGCACGTTCATGCAAGCGGTGTTGGAAGGTGAGGCGATCGACCCAGCCATCTTGGATTTTCGCAAATCGATCGAATTACAGGGAGGCGATCCTCTGGCCGAGCTGCGCAAGACGCTGGCAGCCACCATGGGAATGTTCAGCGGCTTTGGCTCCATTGATGCGGCCACTCGAGTCGGCGAGAAATACCTCGATCTCTGGCCTGGAAATGAGGAGATCGCCTATTTGGTCCAAGCTCTTCGCGCGGACCCCAACATTGATCGTTCTCCGGCCGGCTACCTAGTCAAGCACTTCGACGCGTTCGCCGACACCTTTGATGCCCAACTCGTAGATCGCCTTGGCTACGATGTCCCGGCGAAGATCGTCTTCGCGCTGCGAGCGATCCTTCCCGCAGATCGGCCCCTTGACGTGCTGGACGCCGGATGCGGGACCGGGCTTTGCGGTCCGCTTCTGAAACCCTTCGCGCGCTCGCTCGCCGGGATCGACCTTTCGCCTAAGATGATCGAAGTGGCGCGTAAGCGAGGTATCTATGATCGACTCGACTGCTGCGAGATCGTGGCCAGACTCGACGGTTTGCCGAAAAGCTTGAATTTGATAGTCGCTGCCGACGTCGTGATTTACTTCGGCGACCTCGCACCTTTGTTTGCCTCGGCGGCGAAAGCCCTGCGCGGTCAGGGATTCTTCGCATTCAGCACCGAGTTCCGCGCTGGTGCTGGCTATGGCATTCTACCCTCCGGTCGCTTCGCCCACTCCCCCGCATACGTGTTCGACATCGCCAACACATCCTTCGAGCAACCGACGCACATCGAGACCACGATCAGGCTTCACGCCAATCGCCGCGTGGTCGGAAACATCTTTATTTTTCGGCGCCAGTAGTTCCGCTCCCCGTCACTAACTCTCATCTGCCGCGCTCGGGGTGTATCCTCGCAGCTCGCTGCTTTCCTCCTACTTTCCGAATGCGCGCTCTCTTTCCAGTTTCAGCGCTGGCCATGCTCGGCGTCCAAGGCTTGCGCGCAATTGGGCGCAACAAGTTGCGTAGCGCACTCACTGTCCTCGGAATCACGGTGGGTATTGGTGCCGTGATTTGCGTCGTGGCCGTCGGCAACGCCGGTTCACAGCACGCCGAGGCCGAGTTGCAGAAGCTGGGCAATAACCTCGTTTGGGTAGAGGCAGGATCGCGAAACATCGCCGGCGTTCGCACAGGCACTCACGGCACCACAAGTCTTACCCTCGACGACGCCCAAGCCATCCTGCGAGAAGTGCCGCTAATAGCCACGATGTCGCCCCAGGTAGGTGGTCGCGCCCTCGTTGCCTACCAGAATCGCAACTGGACCTCCGTTTACCGTGGCATCACCCCGGAATACATGGACATCAAACAATGGGCGCTCGCTGCCGGCCACATGTTCTCCCCGGAGCAGATCGAGCAATCGGCCAGCGTCGTTGTTGTCGGAAAGACCCTGCGTGAGAATCTCTTCGGAGCTGAAGATCCGCTCGGCAAAATCGTTCGCATCAACAGCCAGCTGTTCGAGGTCATCGGCACGCTGGCACCGAAGGGCCAGACGGCGACCGGTCAAGACCAGGATGACACCTTCTTCTTGCCCTACACCTCGGCGCAGAAAAAGCTGCGGGGAAGGGGCATCACCTGGCTTGACGATATCCTCTGCTCAGCCACTTCACGCGAGGCCGTCGATCCGGCCATCGATCGCGTGATGGCCCTTATGCGACAACGTCACCAGATTCAATCTTGCGCCGAAGATGACTTCAACATCCGTCGGCCGGACGAGGTTGTCAAAGCACAGATCGAAGCTAGCCACAGCCTGACTCTATTGCTCATCAGCGTCGCCTCGATCTCGCTGCTTATTGGAGGCATCGGCATCATGAACGTGATGCTCGTGTCGGTAACCGAGCGCACGCGCGAAATTGGCCTGCGACTCGCTGTGGGTGCCACTCCACGCGCCATCCAGATCCAGTTCTTGGGAGAGGCCGTCATCCTGAGCACCTGCGGCGGCATTTTCGGGATTCTCCTGGGTGTCGCAAGCTCCCTACTTCTCAGCCACACTTTGGGCTGGCCCGTGTCCATTCCAGCGCGCGCCCTCGCGATTGCCCCAGCTTTCGCCATCGGCGTAGGAGTGCTTTTCGGCTTCTATCCTGCCTGGCGCGCAGCACGCCTAGATCCCATTGAGGCGCTCAGGCACGAATGATGCCACTGTAGAACGATGCGCGCCGGTCGTGCCAGCAGATCCCTGTATAGTTGCTAGACGATGGAACAGATGCACTCTGATGCACGCCAACCAGGCGGACTGGTCAGCAAAGTACCCCATGTCACCCTTGGTTTCTGGGTCATCAAGCTTCTTGCGACGACCCTAGGGGAGACCGGCGGTGACGCCCTCTCCATGACGCTGGATCTCGGGTATGCGCTCTCCAGCTTGATTTATGTGGCGTTCTTCGCCATCACGCTTGCCGTTCAAGTTGCTTCCAGGCGCTATCGCCCCTTCGCCTATTGGGCGGTGGTAGTCGCCACCACGACTGTCGGCACCACGACGTCGGACTATCTCGATCGGACCGTTGGACTTGGCTACGTCAAGTCGTCGATCGCGCTCTTCTGCGGCGTGCTCGCCGTCCTGCTCGCATGGCGGCGCGTGACGGGACGAATCGAGTTCGAAAACATCGCCACGAGAAAGGAAGAGATCTTCTATTGGCTGACGATCCTGGTGGCCAACACACTCGGTACGGCGCTCGGAGATCTTGTCGCTTCGAGCGCAGGACTTGGCTTCGAGCGTGGCGCTCTCATCTTTGCGGGCCTCCTTGCGATAGTGGCAGCGGCTCATGTCTGGCTTAAGAGGGTTCCAGAAAGTGCGATCTTTTGGGCCGCCTACGTTCTCACGCGCCCCCTCGGGGCTACTCTCGGCGACACACTGACCAAGCCTCTCGCCGAAGGTGGTCTTGCACTCGGCCGAATTCTCTCCTCAGTTACCATGGCAGCCTTGATGATCGTGGGGATCGTCCTGGTAGGTCGGCGAGAGAGGCGCCACCCCCAGGAATGACTTCCCGTGTGCGAGTGCCGGCTGCCCTGGCCCGTGTTCGCATTCCTGACTCAGAAGGGAGACAGGAAATCGGGCAGCGGAGCCCTAAAAAGCCGCCGGCAGCTATCGACATCACGAAGACCATCGTGGCGAAGCCCGGAACTCGGAGGTCTTCGCCACGGCTTCCTGCACCGTGAAAGATCGTCGGAAACATCTTAGCCGTGCGACGAACGGGACCCCAACGTCCGGCGGTCAGCGAAGCGCGGAAAGAATGCGCCGCCGCTCGCCGTCCGCACTTTCCGTGAGCGGACCGTTCGGAAAGCGAGAGATGAGTTCGTCGAGTGTGCGCAGCGCTGCCGCGTACTGGCCACGCCACTCCGCTGCCATCGCCGCGGAGAAGAGGTCATTTTGCTCTGCCAGGTGCGACACTTCCACTGGCGGCACGATCGTATCTGCATCGGGCACGACAATTTCGCTGCGCCCATCGTACGGCGCGATGGCCGGCCTGCTTGTAGAGGAGCTGCGGGCAGTGGACCTCGCGGGCGCATCGGTCGGACCAGGCGCCACCGCAAGCTCGCCATCCGCGGTGTCCGAGGGAGGCTCGTCAGAGACTTCGAGCTTGGAGCACGGAGTGTGCCAGCCTTGGCCCGCATCGAGAAGCACTTGCTTGTCGCCCGAGCGGACCCATACCATGCCTTCCGCGACCTCGATGGTGCTCGAGGCAGAACACGACCGCGACGGAGGACTGATCTCGACCGCGAAAACGGTGCCACGCACCTCGACCTCGCTATCCGGTGTTTCGACGACAACATGCTCCCCACGGCCGAGCTCGCCCACTCGGGCGCGGAGGCCGCCGCTCATCAGAAAGAACCGTGGTGTCGGACCGACCTCATCGATGCGCAATTGCGAGGCCGGCGCGAGCGTTACCTCTACGCCGGAGACAGAGCCAGAGCTGGCAGTGCCACCTTCTCCGTAGCGAATGACGTCGCCGGGTACCAGCGTCTGGCTAGCGGACAGCAACTGCGTGGTATCCATAAGAAGGAGCACCGTGCCCTGTCGGCTGACATGACCGACGACCAACGCACTCGACGAATGCGCCCGCAAACCCAGCGCGAGCGTCACACTGGCCGCCGCAAGAGCCAGCGCTCCTGCGCAAGCAACCCACTTGCGACGAGTGCGATTCGCGATGGCCAGGGCCGTTGCATCGTAGACGGCATGCCGCTGCCTGTCGTGGAACAGCGGAAAACGGTCTCTTTGTTGATGTTGACCGATGAGCAACCGAGCGGCTGCCAATGCGTACCTATCCTCAACCTGACGCGGCCGCATTTGAAGGGTCTCCCGCGTGTTGTGCCCACCGGTAAGCTCGGAGTGCCTGCGGTATCTCTTCGCATCCGCCACAGACGATGCATGGCGAACTGCAGCCACTAGAGGAACGTTCTTTGTCGCCGCGTAGCGGACATTCCCCCTCGTTGATCAGTCGCCGGTTTGGCATATTCGAACTTCCGGTCGACTAGTACCGTGGCGGACCGAAGAGTAGGCGAAATGTTCGCAGGCTAGCTCAGATTCCAGCGCGAAATTCGTGAAATTTCGAACGTGACAGATTTCACGAACGCCCAACTCGGCGCTTCGCTCGATTTCTCCGCCCTCCTGGCTCTTGTCGCCATTTGCATCCGTCCTCCTCGCCCAGAGGCTTTCCCGGTAAGGAGCTCACGCACGTCTTTGACCAGATCACCAACGTCGCCTTCAATCGGCCTTGGACCGAGAGCGTCATCCTTGCTCTCTTGCCCGAGTCTGCGAACGGGGCCACGCTCTCGGCCCAGCGGGATCAGATCCTCATCACGCAACGACAGTTCTCGGGATCGTTTCCCGGTCTACGGGAATTCCCAAGCGGCAAGGTCGAAGAAGGCGAGATGGACGAAGGCGCGCTCAAGCGAGAACTCTGGGAACGCATTGGCATTGCGGTGGTCATCGAACGGCAAAGCGCCGCTCGTTCTCACGTGTACGAAGCATACGCAGTGGACTCGGTCCTCTACCGCGCCAGAATTCTTCCGGGTCACAGTCCTCGTTCACTTCGGGTGGCTGACTTCCGCTGGGTGACCGCGCAGGAGATCGACCAATACGCATTTCCGCCAGCCGACCAGGCGACGATGGACGAGCTTTGGGGAATGGGCCGCAGTAAGCGTTCTTCGTTGGACTTCCCAACCCAGGTACCAGTAGTCGCGGTTGCCCGCTCCCGGATTCGCCCAGAATCCGCCGCCACCAAATGTGGTCCAAGGACCGAAACTCTTCTGCAGCCACAGCGGGACGAAGACGTGCGTGTGCCCGGTTCCAAGTCGATGAGCCACGTCGCCCGTCGGAAAATCGAGCAGCGGATACATGCTCATCATCGAGCACCGCTTGCTCTCGTTGACGAAACGAATCTTCGCCCCCACCTCGGTGTCACCCGGCCTATAGAACGCTGGGCCGGTGCTCGGCCGCGTATAGGTGAGTTGGCCCATGATGTGAAGCTGGAGGCCAGGCCAGGCGCCGTAGTTCAAGTCTACGAGCGGCGCGGACCCGGACGCACCATCGCGAGCGCTGAAATGCTGGGCCGCTAGGTAGACCTCCCAGTGACCGAACTCCACCGGCTCGGGATCGTCCGTCATGTAGGGAGGTCCAGCATGGGCCGTCGCTGAGAACAGGATCGACGCGCCCAGCACCGCAGCCGAACGGTTCAAGCTGGTGGCAGGCTTGAGAATTCGTGTCGCTATGGCGGGCCGAAGCATGAACCTGCCCGTTCACGCAGTCCAGCGCAAGACGCCCGTCTATGTGTGCAGGCTGGAAAGAAAGGTGTTCAGGTCAAGCCACGACGTGCTTGGAGGGAGCCGACTCCGCCTTAGCAGCAGCTTCTTTTGCGAGTAGTCTCTTCGCCTGGGCATCGCCCGTGCCGGCTTCTTTGGCGGTTTGGGCCGGAGTTTCCATGGCTTCCCGCAAAGCTGCCTGGGCGGCGCTGCTCAACTGAACCGTAGCGGCGGGTGGGGCAGGCTGGGGCCGGGGTTCAGGCGCCTTGGCGCGCACATCTGTGGGTTGAGGTGCGGGCTGTGGTTGCGTTACGCTGGTTACTTGGCCGCTCATGTTGGTGGTCTCCTTCTCGATCACGTCGGCACGTAGGCCGCGCTTGATAAGGAGGAGCCATCCACGAAGGCCAACAGAGGCTTGAGCTGGGAGACCCGCATGTCTTGAATCGCAGCTCGGCGGGCTCGGCTGGCACCCTCTGCCCACTGGAACTGCTGCCTCGGGAACCATTCAATTCGGGGTGCACATGCGGAAATCGGTGCAAGGCTTTTCGCATGCCATCTTCCCTTGATCCGTCTACTCTCCAACCGTCCACGACTCGCTCTTCCTCCCCAGGCATGCTTGCGAGGCGGCTCTTGTCGTTGATCGCGATCCTGTTGGCCACTGTGCTGACAGCGAACGCGCAAGCGGCAGGAGACAAGGTCAAAGGTGAACCAGCGAATGGGTATCGTGTCTTGCACAAGATCCCGGTCCCTGGCGACGGCAGTTACGACTTCGTTTACCTAGATGAGGCCGCCCACCGGCTTTACGTCGCCCACAGCACCGAAGTGGCGGTGATCGACACGACTTCGAGATCCGTGATCGGCGTGATTGCGGGGCTTGCAGGCGCGCACGGCATCAGCATTACGCCTGAAGTCGGCAAGGGTTTCATCACCAACGGCAAGTCAGGCATGGTGACGGTGTTCGACCCCAAGACGCTCAAAGCCACCGGCGAAATCAAGAGCACTGGCAAGAGCCCGGATGCGCTGACCTACGATCCGGCATCGCGACAGCTCTTTGTGTTCAACCACGGCAGCGGAGAGGTCACGGTGATCGATCCTGGGACGAACAAGGTCACTACGACGCTGAACGTGGGCGGCGCATTGGAGGTTGGCCGTGCCGACGGCCACGGCAACGTGTGGGTCAACGTGGAAGATCGGAACGAGATTGTCCGCATCGACTCGAAGAAGATTGTGGTTAGCAGCCACTATCCCCTGGCACCGTGTGAAGAGCCGACCGGGATGGCCATCGACGTCAAGCATGGCCGACTGTTCGTGGGTTGTGGAAACAAGATGATGGCCGTCGTCAATGCCACTACCGGAAAGGTCGCCGCCACGTTAGACATCGGCCCTGGTGTCGATGGCACCGAATTCGATGCAAGGACCGGAGACGTCTTCAATGCCTGTGGCAAGGACGGCACGCTGGCGGTCATCCACCAAGACTCTGCGGACAAGTACCACGTGGTGCAGAATCTCAGCACGCAGCTCGGAGCACGAACCTTGGCGGTGGACACATCGTCGCATCGGGTATTTCTGGCGGCGGCTCAGTTTGGCGACAAGCCAGCGCCATCAGAGGCCACCCCCAAACCACGCGCGCCAATCCTACCAGGCACCTTCGTCGTGCTGATTGTCGGCAAATAGTACACGACACCGACGGCGCTTTGCCCAGCTGTGCGTGCAGATCTTTCGCACAAAGCTGTACGCAATAGCGTCGGCGCTGAAATCATGGAGGAATTGGCGATGTGGGAGGGCTGGCTTGCTGACCGCTGCACTCGCTGCAAGTCGTTGCCCGTTTCGCCGCAAGACGCTCCGCCCGTGCTTTGCTCCGGTCCCCGGCCAGTTGCGATGCGAACAAGAAGAGCAGAATGTCTCCGCACACAGCCCGGCAGTGCCTGACACCTCTGGCCCTTGCTTTGCAGCATCGCCCACGCGTCGTGACACAATCCCTTCTCGTGAGCCGTCCGTTGCGCGGTGCAATCATCGGTTTCGGGTTCATCTCTGGCCGCGGCCACGCGCCCACCTATGCCAAGAGCATGAGCATGGACCGCACCATCGAGATCGTTGCGGTGGCAGACGTCTGCGAAGCGCGTCGGCAGGCCGCCTGGGCCATGTTTCCGGACGCCCGTATCTACGACAGTCACTCCGCGTTGTTGGAGGCGGAGGCGTCGCGTCTGGACTTCGTTGACATTTGCACTCCACCCGCGCACCACGCGGAGATAGCCCATGCGGCCTTCGATAGCGGGCTGCACGTGCTGTGCGAAAAGCCCATGGCCATCTCGTCGGAGCAGGCCAAGAGTATGCTGCAACACGCGCTGGAGGCCCGACGGGTCTTCTTCCCGTGCCACAACTACAAGCACGCGCCCGTGGTGAAGGCGGTCCGCAGCTTTCTCAGCGACGGGCTCATCGGCCCGGTCCATTTGGCCACCATGCAGACGTTCCGCAACACCCACGCCAAGGGCGTTAGCGAATGGCGTCCTGACTGGCGGCGTGAGCGTTCGTATGCGGGCGGCGGAATCGCCATGGATCATGGTAGCCACACCTTCTATCTGGCCTTCGAGTGGAT
>Ga0066789_10001416_pt1 | contig 10352 bp, 11 predicted proteins | sample OrgsoiDNA2013049_FD_70960 | JGI IMG/M metagenome (GOLD analysis project Ga0066789, IMG submission 70960) | Permafrost soil microbial communities from the Arctic, to analyse light accelerated degradation of dissolved organic matter (DOM) -... | ecosystem: Environmental > Terrestrial > Soil >...
CGTCGTCTGGGGTTACGTCAAGATGGGCAAGCTCCAGGAGGCGCGCACCTTGGCCGAACGCGTCGCGCTCGAACAGCCGGACAACGGACCCGTCCTCGAAGCGCTGGGCTACCTCGCGGCGACGGAACAGCAATACGGGGAAGCGGTGCGGGACCTTCAGCGCGCCATTGCGCTCCGGCCGCGGTCCTATCTCGCCCACTACAATTTGGCCAAAGCGTTGCTCGCGCTCGGGAATCGAGCGCAGGCGGCGGACGAGGCCAAAGTTGCGATGAGTCTCAGCCCGTCGGCGGAAACTCAGGCTCTCGTAAGTCAAACCGAGGCTGCTCCCTAATCCCGAAAGTTGTTGAACTGCAGCGGCACATCGAATTGCGCCTTCCGCAAGAATGCAATGGCTTCCTGAAGATCATCGCGCTTCTTGGCGATGACGCGCACTTTCGCACCCTGGATTTGCGCCTGCACTTTGAGCTTCGAATCCTTGAGCAGACGGGTCACTTTTTTTCCGGTATCGGCGTCTATTCCATACCGAAGCACGACCAACTGCTTGGCCGCCGCGAGATTCACCACCGGATCCTTCACTTCGAGGCAGGCAATATCGATGCCGCGCTTGGCGATCCTCAATTTGAGAATCTCCAACATCTGTTTTAATTGAAAGTCCGCCGGCGCGCTCATGGTCACGGTCGTCTCTTCGAGTTCGAAAGTCGCATCCGTGCCTTTGAAGTCGAAGCGCTGCGTGAGTTCGCGGACGGCCTGGTCGACCGCATTGGTCAATTCATGGGTATCGATTTCGGAAACGACGTCGAATGAAGGCATGTTACGGTTCCCCCGGCTCAACGATACCCGCGCGCCTGCAATGTGAAAAGATGTGCATAGCGGCCGTCTGCCGCCATCAACGATTCGTGGCTCCCGCGCTCGACGATACGACCTTCTTCAAGAACCAGAATTTGGTCGGTCATGCGCACCGTCGAAAATCGATGTGAGATGACGATCGCAATGCGATTGCGCGTCAGTTCTCGAAAGTGCTCGAAAACCTCGGCCTCCGCTCCTGCATCGATCGCGGCGGTGGGTTCGTCAAGCACCAAGATGTCAGCCTCGTTGCGCATGAAAGCGCGCGCCAACGCGATCTTCTGCCATTGCCCTCCCGACAGCTCGCGACCGTCCTTGAACCATTTGCCGAGCTGGGTGTGGTAGCCGGCCGGAAGCTGTTCCACGAATTCGGCGGCCAGCCCTTGCATGGCGGCGCTTCGCCACCGCGCTTCGTCGTCGAATGCACGCGCGTCGCCGGCACCGATGTTTTCACCCACCAACATTTGATAGCGCGCAAAGTCCTGGAATATGACCCCGATCCGCTGCCGCAGCGTCGTCTCGTCCCACTCTTGGAGGTCGAGTCCATCCAACAATATCCTTCCTTCGGTCGGTCTGTAGAGGCGGGTCAGGAGCTTGATGAGCGTGGTTTTGCCGGAGCCGTTTTGTCCTACCAGCGCCAGGCTCTGCCCCGGCGTTACATGCAAATCAATACCCGACAAGGCCGGGGTGGTCGCGCCCGGATAGATGAATTCGACGCCTTGGAATCGAATACCGTCGCCCGGCCGGGGCCCTTGCTTCAAGCGGCCGCTGCTCTGCCCGATGGGCTGCTCGAGATACTCGTAGAGATTGGACAGATACAAGTTGTCTTCGTACAAGCCGCTGACGGCGGACAATGCCGCGCTCACGGCGGTCTGTCCCTGCCTGAACAACATCAAATACATCGTCATCTGCCCGACCGTCATTGCGCCGAGCACGGTTTCGGCCGCGATCCAGGCATAGCCGCCGTAGAGAGTGCACGTGCCGATGAGGCCCAAACCGAATCCCCACGCATCGCGGCGCAACGTCAGATCGCGATCCTCACGATACAGGCGCGTGAAAATGTCTCGATACCGTTCGAGCAATCGGGGTCCCAACTCGAACAGTTTGACCTCCTTTGCATGGTCCTCTCGCGCCAGCACCGATTCGAGGTAGATCTGCATGCGTGCCTCGGGAGCGCGCCAGCGGAACAGCCGGAATGCTTCGCCGGAAAATTTCGCTTCCGCGACAAAGGCTGGCAGGCCAGCGAGCACCAAGAGCACTACCGCCCAGGATGAGAAACGCACGAGCAAACTGCCGAAAGAGATCAGCGAGATCGCGTTTTGCATTAATCCAAAAGTGCGCATGACGAGGCTCAACGGACGACTCGACGCTTCGCGGCGTGCGCGTGTCAATTTGTCGTAGAATTCCGAGTCCTCGAATTGCGTCAAGTCCAATGTCAAGGCTTTTTCGAGAATCATGACGTTGACGCGCTGCCCCAGTTGCGCACGCAACAACGATTGGGCCAACGAAAGGCCGCGCTGAGCCACGGACGTGGCGGCTACTAAAAGCGCCTCGAGCGCGACGAATTTAAAGACGTCGATGAGCATCGTCGCGCCGGTACGGCGATGCAAGTCGGCCGCATGGATCACTGCGTCAACGATCAATGATCCAACATACGCGATTCCAGCCGGAAGAATACCGGCGACGAGCGTGAGCAGCGCCAGCGTGATGGAGAGGACCTTGTTGGTGGTCCAGACCAGCATCAAGGCGCGGCGACTGTAAGCAAAGACGTCGAAAAGCCCGCGCTGCAAGTTGGCGTTGTCCACTGCTGCGGCAGCTGCGTGAGGATGCGCGGCCAAGATGCGGTTACTTCACCAAGCGCAGACAGAAGGGATAGCGGTATGGCTTGCCGTCGCTGACCTGCACGGCAGCAATGATGACCAGTACTAGATTCACCAATCCTAAAACCCAGAGCAAGACGAATCCGATCAGCACGAGCGCCAGAGCCAAGAAAACCAGTCCCAGCAGTAACACCGTGATTTGGAAGTTGAGCGATTCCTTGGCCTGTTCAGCGACGAAAGGCATGGACTGGCCCTTGGTTCGCCAGATCATGAAAGGTCCAAGAAGGGTCAACAGCACCAACCCGCCAAACGGAAAAAAAATCAAGCCCGTTCCACCCACCAGCCACGCGAGACCGCACAGATGAGCTGCCATCGCCCAGTTGCGCTCTTCACTGCTCATTTCCGTGTTCATGACGACTCCCCTTGACGCACCCCGCGGGCTGCGGTCGGTGCTGGCGCAGCCACTCCGAGCGTATAATGCACGATGGCGTTATGGCGGAGCAGTCGTGAAATTCAAGGCCTTACTCGATCGTTGGAAGAAAGAAGCGGCTCCCGCAAGAACGGCGAATGAATATTCGCTGCGCTTGAGTCTGGACGACGCAGCGCGTTTGCACGCGCTGGCAGCATTGTTTCCGGGGCCGCACCTCGAAGAGCTCATCACCGACTTGCTGCATGCCGCGTTGGACGAGGTTGCCGCAGCCATGCCGTATGAGCCGGGACCAAAAATCATATCACGCGACGACCAGGGCGATCCGGTTTACGAGGACGTGGGTTTGACGCCGCGGTTCGTCGAATTCACGCGCGAGTTCAAGAAGGGCCTCGCAGCGGATCCCGTAAAGCCCCCTTGACGCTATGTGCTCATGGCGGCGATACTCTCAATCCTATGTCGACTTCATTGATGAACCTCGATGCCCGTTGGTGGTGGCGCACTTCCCCTTAAGGAGTGGGCGCTGGTCGCTTAAGTTTCAAGTTCGGTAGTTTTTCCCCAGAACCCATCTCCGCTCGCAGCGGGTATGGGTTTTTTGTTGTCTTCGAGTTTTGCAGTTGAGAGTTCATGAAACCACCTTTTGACATCGCGGCCGACTTGGACACGCCGGTGTCGGCCTATCTCAAGTTGGCACCGTTCAAGCCGCGATTCTTGTTGGAGAGCGTTGAAGGCGGGGAGCGCCTGGCACGCTATTCCTTCATCGGTTTCGGCGATTGCCTGGAGGTTCGTCTGGATTGCACCGGACTTGACGTCGGCGGAGTTCGCTCTCCGAGGCCCCGTTCGAAGGCCGACCTCTTGAATGCCTTGCGCAGTGCTCTGGCCAAGGCGCCGCAACCTCTGCCGGACATCCCCGGAGTGCCGCTGCTTGGCGGTTTGGTGGGCTATACTGCCTATGACGCCGTGCGCTACTTCGAGCGGGTACCGGGACGCAGTCTCGATTCTACCGAAACTCCGCATGCCCACTACGTCGCACCGCGTTCCTTGCTCGTTTTCGATCACTTGACGCATGGCGTGGCGCTACTGCACGACGGCAGCGAAGCGGAACGCCAAAGCCTGCGGCGCGAGATCGTCCAGGCGCTGCGCGGCGCCGTACCAATCATCGTCGCTCCGGGCCTAGGGAGGTCCCGCGGTTTTTCGCCGGCAATCCCATCGCTACCTGCGGCTGCACATGCCGCGGGCGTGCGGCGCGTCCAGGAGTACATCGCCTCCGGCGACGTGTATCAACTCGTCCTTGCGTCACGCTTCGAAGGTCGTCATACACTCTCACCGTTCGAGGTCTACCGCGCACTGCGCTTGCTGAATCCGTCGCCCTACATGTATTTTTGCGAGCTCGGCGATATTACGGTGGTGGGGTCCTCGCCGGAGGCATTGGTTAAATCGCACGGCGGACATGTGCAATTGCGACCCATCGCAGGGTCGCGGCCACGCGGCACCGACTCCTCGCACGATGCGCAACTGGAAGCGCAGTTGCTGGCAGATCCCAAAGAGAACGCCGAGCACGTCATGCTCGTCGATCTCGCGCGGAACGATCTGGGCCGGGTGGCGACCGCTGGGTCGGTGCACGTGAGTCCCTACCGAGTCATCGAGCGTTATAGCCACATCATGCACATGGTCAGCGGCGTCAGCGGCACGTTGGCGCCGGGTCGGGACGCTTTCGATCTATTTGCGGCCACGTTCCCGGCCGGCACCCTCGTGGGCGCACCGAAAGTGCGTGCGATGGAAATCATCGATGAGCTCGAACCGGTAGGCCGACAACTGTACGGCGGTACGGTGGGCTATTTCGGCCGGCGCGGCGACATGGATCAAGCCATCACCATTCGCACGCTCGTATTCCGCGGCGACGTCTACAGCTATCAAGCCGGCGGCGGCATCGTTGCCGACAGTTCTCCCGAGGCTGAGTACGAAGAAGTCATGGCGAAGAGCGCCGTACTGCGGCGCGCGCTTAGCATCGCGGCAGAGGGCCTATAGCCATGCGTCCAAGACTATTGCTCATCGACAACTACGACTCGTTCACGTACAACTTGGTGCAGGCCTTCCTGGTGTTGGGCGCGGACGTGGACGTGCACCGAAACGACCTCATCACCATCGAGGAGGCGCTCGCGCAAAAGCCGACGCATCTGGTCATTTCGCCGGGACCCGGTACCCCGAGCCATGCGGGAGTATCCATGCGTATGATCGAAGCGTTCGCCGGCCGCATCCCGATATTCGGCGTATGCCTGGGTCACCAGTCCTTGGTCGAAGTGTTCGGCGGCAAAGTGGTGCGCGCCGGCCGGTTGATGCACGGTAAGACCTCTCCGATCGCCCATGACGGCAAGGGACTGTTCACCGGCATGCCGCAGGAATTCCAGGCCGGCCGCTATCATTCCTTGATTGCCGAGCCGGCGAGCATTCCTTCCGTGCTGGAAGTCACCGCGCGCACGGCGGAGGGCGAGATTATGGGAGTACGCCACAGATTGCTGCCGATCGAGGGCGTGCAATTCCATCCAGAGAGCGTGCTGACGCCCGAGGGGCCGGTCTTGATGGGCAATTTTCTCAAAAGTTAGCGCGATGCAGACTCTGCGCAGCACCCTGGAACATCTTCTGGCAGGCCGCGATCTGACCGAAGCGCAGGCGGCCGAACTGCTGGGACAGCTGACGGCCCCGGATGTATCGCCCGCGCTGGCGGGAGCTTTGTTGGTGGCAATGCGCTGCAAGGGAGTGACAGCCGCGGAAGTGCGCGGTTTTGCGGGAGCCATGCGTACGCTGGCCCGCAAACCCGCGTTGCCGACTTCACCCGATGCCATCGACATCGTGGGTACGGGCGGCGACGCCTCCGGAAGTTTGAATCTATCCACGGGCGCCGCGCTGCTCACGGCAGCGTGCGGTCTGCCGGTCGTAAAGCATGGCAATCGCTCCATTTCCAGCCGCAGTGGAAGCGCGGATTTGATCGAACAACTGGGGTTCAGGCTGCCCCTTGACGAGGGTCGGGCTGCGGAATGCTTTGCGGCTACCGGATTCACATTTCTGTTCGCCCCGTATTTTCATCCTGCGATGAAGGCTGTTGCGCCGATTCGCGCCGCTCTTGGCGTACGCACGGTGTTCAACCTGCTGGGGCCGTTAACCAATCCCGCTGCGCCGCGCTTTTACCTGATTGGCGCATTCGACGCCGCCGCTGCCGAGTTGCTGGCCCACACATTGGCGGGGATGGAAGCGGAACGCGCGTGGGTGATACACGGCGCTGCCGGGTGGGACGAAGCGACGCCGATAGGTCCCTTCCTCGCGTTCGACGTGACGCGCGGCGAGATACAGCGCCACTATATCGATCCGCGCGATTTCGGTCTGCAACCGTGCCTCGCCGCCGATTTGGCGGGAGGCGATGCTGCGGCGAATTTGGCCGCGTTGCGCGACGTTTTCGACGGCCGCGAGCGCGGCGCGCACCGCGCGGCGTTGCTTCTGCAGTGTGGTCTTGCGCTGTACATTGCTGGTCGGGCCGGTTCCATCGCGGCGGGCATCGACGCTGCGAGTTCGGTGTTGGATAGCGGCCAAGCGCTGCGGTGGTTGCGGCAATTGGAGAAGTTTGCGGCGGAGTCCGTCGGCGCATGAGCGGCTTTTTGGATGATATGGCGCGGTCGAGTGCGGCCCGCGTGCGGGAAGCGAAGCAACGCGAGTCGTTCGCCGAGTTGGAGGTCCGCGCGCGGCGAACCCCGGCGAGCGCGCAGTTGCGCTTGTCCCCCGCAGGCTTCGACGTCATTGCCGAACTCAAGCTGCGCTCTCCGGCCGCCGGCCAGTTGGGCGATCAGACCCACGACTGGTTGGGGCGCATTGCTGCGTATGCACGCGGCGGTGCAGCGGCCGTTTCGGTGCTCACGGAGCCATCGAGATTCGACGGTTCATTGGATCACCTGCGGCAGGCGGCCGCGGTGTTGGCGCCCTTAGGCGTACCCGCAATGCGGAAGGACTTCCTGGTCGACCCCTATCAGGTCCTCGAAGCGCGCGCCGCGGGTGCGGGCGGCGTGTTGGTCATTCTGCGAATGTTGACGCGTGAACGAATCGCCGGCCTCCTGGATGCCGCAGCCGACCAGCGCTTGTTCGTGCTGTTGGAGGCATTCGACGGTGAGGACTTGGCGTTGGCGCGGCAGCTCCTGTCGTCGCGCGCCCTCCGCCAAACCGTCTTGATCGGGATCAACAGCCGCGATCTTCAGACCTTGCAGGTCGTGCAACAGCGGTTCGCCGATTTGGCGCCGCTGCTGCCGGAGCAGTCGGCCTGCGTCGCCGAAAGCGGCGTGGCGACGCCGTCCGATGCTCGCGCGATGCGGCAGCTCGGATACCGAATGGCCTTGATCGGCACCGCCTTGATGACTTGCGACGATCCTGGCGTGCTGCTCGAGGAAATCTTGAACGCGGCTCGGACACTGCAAGCTTAAATGGCTACACTCGGCGCCATGTGGATAAAAATTTGCGGCATGACCAGTGCCGACGCCATCGCCGCCGCCGCAGAGGCCAAGGTCGACGCGATCGGGTTCGTATTTGCGCCGAGTCCGCGTCAGGTAACCCCCGGCCAAGCGGCACAGCTCGCGGCGCTCGCCCCGCCCGGCATCTTACGAATCGCGGTGGCGCAGCATCCGCTGCAAATGAAAGTGGATGAAATCTGCCGCATCCTCAAGCCGGATTATTTCCAGACCGACGTCGAGGATTTGCGGGAATTGAAAATCCCCTCGCACGTCAAGGTCCTGCCAGTGGTGCGCTTTGGCCGTAAGACGCCCAGCCCCTTGCCTGCCCGTATGCTGTTCGAAGGTCCCTCGAGTGGCATCGGCGAGCTGGCCGATTGGGGACGGGCCGCGGAACTCGCGCGCCAAACCGAGGTCATTCTCGCCGGCGGACTGTCGGCGCAAAACGTCGGCGAAGCCATCCAAGTGGTGCGACCGTTCGGCGTGGATGTGAGCAGCGGTGTCGAGGACGTTCCGGGCGTCAAGGACCCGGAGAAAATCTACGAATTTGTGCGCGCAGCGCGGGCCGCCGCAACCCTGATGGAGCACGATGCATGAACTCACCGCTTCGCGCGGAAACCGCGCAATACACCGCCTATCCCGATGCCAAGGGCCGCTACGGTTCCTTCGGCGGCCGCTATGTGCCGGAGACATTGGTGCCGGCACTGGATCGGTTGCAAGCCGGGGTCAATCGCCATCTCAACAGTCCGGACTTCCAAGCCGAATTCACTCACGAATTGAGGACCTGGGTCGGGCGTCCGACAGCGCTTTCGTTCGCCCCGACATTGAGCAAGCGTTGGGGTGCCGAGGTCTGGCTCAAACGCGAGGATCTCGCTCACACCGGAGCTCATAAGATCAACAACGCAGTAGGTCAGACGCTGCTCGCGAAGCGCCTCGGTGCAAAGCGCATCATCGCTGAAACCGGCGCTGGACAACATGGCGTCGCGAGCGCCGCGGCGGCTGCCAGGCTCGGCATGCCGTGCGTCGTGTACATGGGGGCGGTCGACGTCGAACGCCAAGCGCCGAATGTCGGACGCATGCAGTTGCTGGGAGCGACGGTGGTACCGGTGACGGGCGGCGACAAAACCTTGCGCGCCGCCATCGATGAGGCGCTGCGCGATTGGGTGTCCGATCCCGATAGCACGTATTATGCGTTGGGTTCGGCCGTAGGTCCGCATCCCTATCCTTACTTGGTCCGTGAATTGCAGTCGGTGATCGGCCGTGAGGCGCGTGCGCAAATGCTCGAACTCGCTGGAGCGTTGCCGGATGTTGCCGTTGCGTGTGTTGGCGGCGGATCCAATGCGATCGGCTTGTTCCACCCGTTTCTGGGCGATGCAGCGGTGCAATTGCTCGGTGTGGAAGCCGGCGGTCGCGGCGCCGGACTCGGCGACAATGCGGCCTCGCTGACATTCGGCACTCCCGGGGTCCTGCAAGGCAGCTATACCCTGATTCTTCAAGATGCGTTCGGCCAGGTTCAGGAAACGCATTCGGTATCCGCCGGCCTCGACTATTCCGGTGTCGGCCCGGAGCACGCTTATTTGTCGAAAAGCGGCCGAGTCGCGTACCAATCGGCTACGGACGACGAGGCCTTGGACGCGCTCATGGAGTGCGCCAAGTACGAGGGCATCCTGCCCGCCATCGAAACGGCGCATGCGATCTTCGGTGCGCGACGCTACGCGCACGCGCATCCCGGCGCGCGAATTCTGATTGGATGCTCGGGCCGCGGCGATAAGGATATGCCCATACTGCAGCGCACCGTGCTCCAGGATCTGCAAACTTCATGAAGCCGCGCGACGCCATATCGGCCGCCATCAGCACAGCGGTGGCTCAGGGCAGACCGGCGTTGATCGGGTTTCTCACCGCCGGATTTCCCACCCGCCGGCAATTCAAGGACAATTTGGCCGCCGTCGTCAGCGCGTGCGACGTGGTCGAGATCGGCGTGCCGTTCAGCGACCCGATGGCCGACGGCACGACCATCCAGCGAGCAAGCTGCGTCGCACTGGCCGACGGCGTGACGCTGCCCTGGATACTCCAAGAGCTCGGCGGCGTGCCGCAACCTCGAACTGCGCCAATCCTCTTGATGAGTTACCTGAATCCGTTGCTCAAGTACGGCCTCGACAAGCTGCCGCGCGATGCGGCAGCGGCGGGCGTCGCGGGGTTCATCGTTCCGGACCTGCCGTATGAGGAAAGCGACGACCTCAAGGCAGCGCTCGATAAAGAGGGCCAGGCATTGGTTCAAATGGTTACGCCGGTCACACCGGCGGAGCGTTTGAAGATACTCTGTAAGTCTGCACAAGGTTTTGTTTACGCAGTCACGATGACCGGCACAACCGGCAAATCCGCCGAAGTGCCCGACGATGTATTGGCTTACATGGACCGTGTCAAGCGGTGCTCGACGGTTCCGGTGTGCGCGGGCTTCGGCATTCGATCGCGCGAACAGGTGGCGCGCTTCGCGACCCATGTGGATGGAGTCGTGATCGGATCGGCATTGATCGAAACGCTGGAGCGAGGCGAGGACGTGCGGGCCTTTCTCGGATCGCTACGCTAGAGCGTCATTAAGCGAGGCGGGAGACTTCTTGAAGCGAGTGTACCGAGCCGCGTCTTTGTTGCAGGTTGCCCACGCCCGCAACGTGCTCATCACCGCCGGGATCCACTGCGAGTTGCGCAATCAATATCTTGCAGGCGCTATGGGCGATCTGCCGATGATGGAAACGTGGCCGCAGCTTTACGTCGACG
>Ga0066789_10001417_pt1 | contig 10345 bp, 16 predicted proteins | sample OrgsoiDNA2013049_FD_70960 | JGI IMG/M metagenome (GOLD analysis project Ga0066789, IMG submission 70960) | Permafrost soil microbial communities from the Arctic, to analyse light accelerated degradation of dissolved organic matter (DOM) -... | ecosystem: Environmental > Terrestrial > Soil >...
GGATACGTTGACGAGAAGGCCGACGCATTGACGAAGTTGGCAGCCTTGATCCGCGACATCGTTTCGCCGCCGCCCGGAAATGTCGTGTCACTGCCGAAGAAGCGAAGGGCGCGTGCGGCTTGAACGCCGGCCGCAGCTTTGTGGCGACACGTGTGTCACCTTCACGCATCCTGCATCCTGTTGGTTTTACTCGACTGTGTTGGTGTGTCGGTTTCACTGCAGTATACCGTCCACGGCCGTTCGAACTGCTCACGCGTAAAGCCACGTGAACTTTTGGACGTCTTCGTTCGCCGTAGCGGCCAGACAGTTCGCGGGCGGATACCGAACGCGCGAACCATGTGGGCGAGCTCACTGTCCTTGATCTTGTGCGGCGCTTGGTCACTGCGCACGCCGAGGAATTCGCACCAGCCCGCACCCTCCAGTTCGTACAGTGCGGTCAGCAAGTCGCTGGTCGGCAAACGGTCGACTGCCTTCGTGTCGAAGATTTTCTTGATGTCACTGAGCAAGACGATCTTCATATCGCCGTCCTCATGCTCGCGCATAAACACCGCCATGGCCTTGCGCGCGCGGACGCTCCAACCGAGCGCGTCGCTGATCGAAAGCAACGGCCGAAAATTGTCGGCAAGCCGGTTGCGCACGCCCTTGGGCATCTCAGGATCCGGATCGAGCTGCTGTTGCTCGCGGGCCCACAGCAGAATTTGCGTGTAGGCCGCATCGAGCGCTGGGTCAGGGTGAAAGGGGTCAAGCCGCCGCAGCTCGCGCGTGCCGGCGTACCTTTCCATTACGAGCGTGATCGCCCGGCTGTTCAACGTACGCGGCAGGCCGAGCACGACATCCGGCAGGGCCAGCCCCAACGGCGCGAACGACGAAAACTCCCGCGTCTCGCCGCGCTCCTGAATCCCCGATGTGCCGCCGACGCAATGCCCGCCGTTGAAAAGGCTGCAAAGTTTGCCGTTGGATTGAAGGCCCAGGCCCAAATGATCGGCTTCATCGATCAACATCGTTCCGTGCGATTTGTCGATGATGTGGCAGAGCGCCGCCGGTGTGATCGTGTCGAATTTTTTTGCGCGCGCGGTCAACCTTTCCAGTACGCGCATCACCGTCGACTTGCCGCAGTTCGGCACCGGGCTGCGCAGTACCAGTCGCGGCGTATGTGTGAAGTGGCGAAAAACGTGAGTGTGCAAGATCCATAAACTGAGCACGATATACTGATGCTCGCTCAGGCCGACGTATTCCCGGAGCAAATGGTAAACCAGGTCGAGTGGGTTGACGCGGTCCGGGTCGGCTGATGCTGATGGCGAGTTTCCGACCCATGCCGCCGGTGAGACCGCGATCAGTTCGGCGGTCAAATCGTTCCACGTCATTCTGTTGCGTGCGAGCAGGTCGTCAAGATATTGGCGGGCGTTGGCGTTGGCATCGGGATCACTGGAGCCAAGCGTGATGATGGCGGCGGTGATGTCGGCATGGATGTGGACGGCCGCCGCTCCACCGAGCAGCTGAATAATGTCGGACCAGCTTTTACCGTGCTGGCTCAGCAGGCTGACGATGCGGCCGCGTGCTGTTTCGCGTACATGCGAGTTGTCGTCGCCGAGCTGGCTGAACAGCTTGATTAGGCGGTCGCGTGTGTGGTCTTCCCAGCGCCGCGCCGGTGTGTCTTTCGCCATCTGTCATCCACCTTTTCCCAAGTTGCCAGGCAGCCTAATTTGCCGGCTAGTTGTGCTAGGTCGACGTTGCGTTCGATGACGGTGCCTTTGGTCGTGTCGACGATATAATAAAGACCAACCTGTTCCTGCCATCGCGTGCTGCGCGCCGCCGACCGCAGCTGTTGATGTGAGGGTAGCTTCCGACCGATGCGCTGCGTGACCGAGCGGGTGCTGACGATTATCTTTGTCGTCTTTGCCATGGTGCGGTTCTCCTGTGGTGGACGGCGCGCGGATTCGCGGCCGCTAGGGAAGTTGAAGCGATAGGGCGGGCAAGTCAATAAGCCAAATGCCGGCTTGCGGAGCGGTGGCCCGTGCTAGGATCCCGCCCTGAGTCGAGGAGGTGCGCCATGGCACTGCCAACGGTAGATTTCGATGAGGCGGCGGCGATTGATACGGTCGACAGGTGGGTCAGCGAGATCCAGGAAAAGATGACAGCGCAATACTCTCGTGAATGGCTCGAGGCCACGTTAAGCGACCATTTACAGCAAGGCTTGGTAGAAGCACTGCAGGTGATTGAATGGGCCGAGGGCGGCGACGTGATCGCCGATGCTGCGTTACGCCACGTCTATGCGGAAATGCGCAACCGTCACGAGGCGCCGCCGGTCGCTGTACAGGCCTACGTCCTCAAGACGCTAGTGCGTGGCCCGGTTGCTCGCGGCCGCGGTCATTTCTGGTACGACGATTGGCGACGCAATATTGGCATTGCCGTGCTGGTTCACTGGACTGCGGAACAGTTCGGTCTGCACCCGACGCGCAATCGCGCGCGGAAACGGCGCCGGCAACCGTCCGCCTCCGGTGTCGTCACTGCGGCTCTGGGGCGGCGCGGTGTCAATGTCAGAGAGACCACCGTTCAGAACATCTCGAGCCGATTGCAGGGGCAGGTCTTGTTGCAGGTACAGGTTTTGGCCTTCATGGCAGGGCTAAGAAATGTTCACAAGTAAAACGCTGTTTTGTTGGTGGACGACATTCTGAGAAAGGCGGCATAGATCGGTCCCCGGTTTCAACATGAACCGGGAGGCCACGGTGCACCGCTATTACAAAGATCTCGTTGCGATGGGGCTGGTGCGGAATCGCGCAACCCTGCGCAACCGAACCTTGAACCCGCCGCCGAATTTTCCACCATTTCCAGCCGGCCGATTGATCGGGCCGAATGCGCGCGTTTGGTCGGACGAGGAGCTCGACGCCTACGTGGCTGCCTGTCCCGTCGAGCCGAAGGCGACGCCGCGCCGCCGCCGCCGCCGCTTAACAAAAACCGAGTAGCCAAATTGGAAAAGGACGACCTGGAGGAATCCGGGCCGTCCTTTCCGTTCTCACCGGCCGCGCCGGCAAGCGCGACCAAAAACCGACTCTTCCCTTCCGAGGAATTAAGTGATGCTTAAGCTTTTCCCCGCTTCTTCGCAAGTTCCACTCCAGCTCCCCGCCGAATCCGACAGCCGCTATCCGGTGGTCGCCCAGCTTAGTCCCCGCTGGCGGGTGATCGAGTGTCGCCATCAGATCCAATGGGTTCTTCAGCGTAGGCATGGCCCCGGCGGCCCAGAAAGCACGCTGAGGGCGACTTGGGATGGCAGGAGCTACCGCAGGACCAAAGACGCGCTAATCCGCTGTTGTCGCGAACACGCCGGCGAGCTCGACCCGTCCGCCCTGCTAGCCCTAGCTGCCCTGCCCGCCCGGATCGGGGGTGGCCTATGACCGGATACTCAGCCGGTGCCCACCGGATGTTCTGGGTCAACATCGTCGATCCCGGGAACATCGGCGTCATGCCCGATGCGGTAATCGCCGCCATCGACGAGGCACGCGAGTCGAGCGGTTCGATGTCTAACCTGCCCAGCCGCCCTGGATCCAGCCACGACCGTGGCGTTCGCGATCTTGACCCGTACCGGCGGATTCGAGCCTCCGCAGGCCCGCTGCATCTGTTCCACATGCGCGCGCCGGCATGACCGTGCCGAGCTCCGATGGCGTGCCCAGGCGTGCTGGCATCGACCGGTGTGGGAGGCGCGGCGATGACTGTCATCGACACATCCGCGGCCGGCCAAAAGTTTGGATTTCTGACGGTCGCCTACAGCAAAGGCAGCCACGACATCGCCTGCCGTTGCGTCTGCACCAAGCTCGTGCATGTCGCGGCTGCCGACCTGATCAGCGGCGTCGTCACCAGCTGCGGCTGTCAACCCGCAAGTCCCCAGTATCACGAACAACAAGCCGGGCTCCGTGCGCAGCTTCGGCGCGAGATCACATTCGCCAGCGCATTGTTGAGGAGATGACACATGACTACCGAGAAGAAGCGCAAATATCGACGTCGCGATCGTAGTGCTTATTACGCTCAGCTATCAGCATGGGCTGGCAGCGCCATCGTCGCCGCTCCCGTATCAATGGAGAAGGCCACCAGCGACCACATCATCGCTGACGAAGCTCTGCGCCGCTTCGGACCTGACCCCGACTACAATCCGAAATATGCGGACTGTCGATTCTGGGAAAGCGCATGCGAAGAAATGCTGAAGGAGGAATCGAAGTGGCGACAGCTTCACCAGACTTTCGCGTGGATCGACGAGAAGCCGGTTTGGGTGAACGCTACGTCTTGGGAAATCATAGCTGGGTTGGCCGAGCCTACGAAGCCATGCACTCGGCATTTTCGGTTGTCTTTGATTGGCGGCGGCCAGGTCAAGGTCACTGAGGAGTTCAGGCTCCGTAAGTATAAGGATATGGAGCCTTGGCTCACCTGTTACGACCGACGACATTTGCGTGTGCAGGCCGAGACTGAAGAAGGTCTTCGCACTGTCAGCGGCGCTATTGCCAACGCCATTTCTGAGATGGGCGCCGATGCGGTGGTGTTCCCCGAACATGTTCCACAAGCCATCGCCGAACGTGTCGCTGCAACGTTTCGCCTGATCGATAGCCGCGACGATTTCATGGCTTTGCTGTTGTCCAGCGATCGCTGCGGCTGCTGCGGCCGGCCGCTCAAGGACCAGGTCTCAAAACTGCTCAACATCGGCCCGAGCTGCGCCAAGGCGATGCGGCTACCGCATGACATTGCCACGGCCAATCGTGTCTTGGCGCGCCGTCGCGAACTGCTTGGAGGTTGATATGATGGGGGCAAGCCTTGCGTTCCTCGCATCGAAAGGAGGGTTCTGCGATTGTGAGGTGTTTGTGAATGTTGTCTGCAGGGAAGAAGAACGCGTGGCCAACGAGAAGATCGTTGCCGCTCTCAACACCATCGAGCGCGAGGGCTGCGCTGGCGCTACGCCGCTATTGTTAGCGTTCCAGGACACCGATCGGTGGAGTGCATTCCATTTCTTGGATAAGGCCCTGCGACGTGCGGCGGAACATGTGATGGCGCTGACCACGGCAGCTAAAGCCCTACGCACCGAGCGGGCGGCCGCAGGAGAGGAAGCAGAGCCGTGGACGTTCCTCACTCAGGAAGAGGCGACGGCGTCCGACATTATCCCTCTCAGTCGTCGCCGGCTGGCGCAGGCCACGTCGCAAGAGCTTGAGGGCATAGCGGCAGGCCTTCGCGAGATAGCGCAGCAGGAAGCCGCCAAGGCCGCTGGTGGGGCGGTCTGATGCAGCGCCTTTCTCATACCTACGCCGAGCGTGGGCTCGACCTCTATGAGACCGACGGCGGCACCGTGCGTGCGTTGCTGCGCGTCGAGAAGCTGCCGCATTGTATCCAGGAGCCTGCGGCTGGGCGTGGCTCCATTGTTCGGGAGCTGCATGCAGCCGGTCATGCTGTGATCGCCAGCGACATCGTTGAGTACGATTTCAAGCTGGATTTCGTCGGCGACTTCCTTGAGCAGGCGAAGATGCCGACGGGATGCAAGTGCATCGTCACCAACCCGCCGAACCGGCTGGTCAGGAACTCAGCGCCGTTTGTTGCCCATGCGCTGGACCTGGCACCGCGCGTGTACATCCTCTCTCGGTTGACGTTCCTGGAAGCCGACGCTCGCACCGACATCCTCGAGCACCGCGGCCTCGCCCGCTTCTACGTGTTCCGGGATCGCCTCCCCATGATGCACCGTGATGGCTGGACCGGGCGCAAGGCCAGTAACCCGACCGCTTATGCACGGTTCGTGTTCGACCGCAAGCACAGCGGCCCGGCGACCATGCATCGCATCTCATACGACGAGACTGAGACCAACCCCGGCAATGGACGCACCGGTTCAATCAACGCTGTCCGCAAAACCAGAAAAGGCTAACGAAAATGGCAAATGGTAAGAAGACGACGAAGAAGAAACCGCCAGACCTGAAGGTCGTCGACGACAAGAAGGTTGAAGCCGCGGCGCCGGATCCGAAGCCGGCGGAGATTAATCCGTTTCGCCTTGAAGATCTGGTGGTGCAGCCAGCGTACAAGGCCGGCGTCAACATGGTCACGTCTGCCGCTACGATACCTGTCCTGGAAAAGCCGGGACCGCAAACATTCTTCATGACTCATCCTGATCCGCAATACGCACAGACCCTCTGGGGTGTGAAATGGCACGAGTCTGAAGATCCGTCTCGCGGCGAGATCTACATCTTGCATCCGTCGATACAGGCGGCAATGCAGGAGGAGAAAACCTTCCGGCGGTATAAAGTGTATTACTGCCAGTCGCAAACCGGCAGGGAATTCCTGGTGGCCGCTGCGATGCCGGAGGATGGTGACAAGTCGCTGTGGCTGCAGTCAAAGCACGAAGGCCTGGAAGCGGCGCGTTCTCGGTTCTTGAAGATGTTCTCGAACCAGCCCGCCGGGCAATGGCAGTACAGCTACGCCGAGACTGACGGCCCGGAGACACCACCGAATTGGTCGCAGGAGTCGTACCAGTCGATCTTGATGCGCGGTTTTCGGACGCCCCGACAGGATAGATACATCGCAACGCTGGACCACTACGTTGTCCGGGCGTTGAAGGGTCGCCGGCCGTGCTGAGGGACGACCTCGAAAAGCTTGGCTTCAAGCGTATTGTCGTGGTCGATGCCGAATATTGGTTCGGTGTCGACACCGACGGCAAGCCTATTGAGGGAAACCCTCTGAGGCCGGTGTGCGTATGTATGAAAGATTTGCTTAGCAACCATAGCTGGGAACTGTGGCTTGACGAAATCCCTGCCAAGCCGCCGTTCCCACTCGACAAGACGACGCTGATTATCACGTTCAATGCGTCTGCCGAATGTGGCACCTTCAAGGAGCTAGGGTGGCCAGCACCGGCTCGAATTCTAGATCTGTTCGCCGAATACTGCGATCGCCGCAACGGTAGCGATGGCGAGACTGGCCGCAGCCTGCTAGCGGCGTTGGAATACTTCGGTCTCGACACGATCGGCGCCACTCACAAACAACAGATGATAGACCGGATCCTGCGTGGACCACCTTTCACCGAGCAGGAGCGCCGCGAAATTTGCGACTATTGCTGGTCGGACGTCAATGCGCTCGAACGCCTGCTGCCAATCATGTTGCCCCACATCGGCTGGAAGGGCGCACTAGTCAGAGGTCGCTACGGTAACGCCGTGGCATCGATGCAGCGCGCCGGCATCCCTGTCAACGTTGCGCTGCTGAATGAAGTCGTTGCTAGGTGGTCAGAGATCCAGGTCGGCTTGATCCGCCGCATCGACCGGGACTTCGGCGTTTACGACGGCACCACGTTTAAGGCCGATCGGTTCGAGGCCTATGTCGAGAAGGCCGGCATTCCATGGCCGCGACTGAAAACAGGGGCGCTGGCGCTGGATGCGGATACGTTCGGCGACATGGCGCGGGTCTTCCCGGTTATTGCACCGCTCGCTGAGCTGAGAAACGCCATCGGCAAAATGAGGCAGAACGACGTCCCGATCGGCGAAGATGGCCGCGCCAGGACCGGTCTGCGTCCGTTTGCGTCATCGACATCGCGCAACCAGCCGAGCACATCGCAGTTCCTGTATGGCGCAAGCAAATGGATTCGCAACTTCATTCAGCCGGAGATCGGCCATGCGCTGATCTATTTCGATTACAGCGCGGAAGAAATCGGCATCGCCGCCGCGATCTCCGGCGACAAGGTGATGCAGTCCGATTATTTGGACGGCGACTATTACACAAATTTCGGTGTCGTGCTCGGGCAACTACCGCCTGGCTGTACCAAGGCGATGGCCGATGAGCTAGGCGTACGGGACAAGCTGAAGATCGCTTGCCTCGCGATGATCTACGGTATGGGCCCGGCATTGTTGGCGTCGCGTATTGATAGGCCAACGGCGGTGGCCGCCGGTTGGATTCGATATCATCGCAGCCGATACCATGTGTTCTGGAATTTCGCGCAGCGCGCCATCGACCACGTCATGCGTGGCGGCTCTCTCGAGACGGAGCTGGGCTGGCATCTGCATCCGCGCCGGGATCCAAACCCGAGATCGATTGCGAATTTTCCGGTCCAAGCCAACGCCTCCGAAATTCTGCGCGTCGCCTGCTGCCTGGTCACGGAGGCCGGCTATGAAACTTGCTGTCCGGTGCACGACGCGATTTTAGTCAATTGTAAAATTGAGGACATCGATCGCACCCTCGTCGAGGTCAAGGCGATGATGACCAAGGCCTCGCAAATCGTACTGGGTGGTTTCGCTATCAAGGTCGGCCATGAGGTTACCAAGTATCCAAATCATCTCACTGACAAGCGCGGCACCAAGATGTGGACAGCGGTGATGGCGGAGCTGGACAAGCTGAGGGCCGCCGCATGAAACATGACGACACCAATCCGTTCAAGCTGGAGGATCTTGTCATCCCGGAGACGGCGGTGGACGCGAAGGCGAAGGCGTCGCCGAAGGCTGCGCACAAACGTGTCGAAAGATTCGTCATGATCACGGAGGCGCAGGCGTACCTGTTAGGTGGCACCTCCAGTGTCGTGGCCGTGTTCCTGGCGCTGATGTTCAAGGGCTTCAACGCACGCTGTCCCACGTTCGCGCTAAGACCAGACGCCTTCAAAGACATCGGTATAGACCGCCATGCCCAATTGTATGCCCTGCGCGACTTGGCGAAGCGCGGCCTGATCACGGTGGAGCGCCGCCACGGACCCAAGAAACCGCCTACCGTTACCATCATCGGGATGCGGAAAACGAAGGGGTGAGGCCAAATTATCGGACGAGGATTCCGCATAATTGGGCAATTATCGGATGAGGATTCCGCAAAGATCGGACGAGGATTGCGCATAATCTTGTGGTTATGGGCAGAGGATTCCGCAAAAATATTTCAAGGGTTTTCATGTTACCCCACAGCCACGGTCATATCTTTGATTTTCGGGGGGCCAGATTTTCCTTCTTATCTTGTCTTCTCTTATCTTGGTCTATCTATCTACCCTTGGGTAGATGCAAAACCGAACAGCGGGCCGCCGTCAGCAGCGGCAATGTACAACCCCCAGCGGGAGGAGCAGAGGATGAAAGCGAAAAGAGATTTGACGCCGCGAGTGAACTGCTTTGAGTCAATGAACGATCCGGATGAACCCGGCGGCCCGCTAGCTGCCGATCACCCGAACTCCACTTCGCCGAACGACGCGGCAGCGGCACGCGATGCCCGTTTGATTGCCCGCGCCATGCCTAAGTATCACCGTCGCCGTAAGGATCCGAGGACGCTGGAGTGGTTTTACGATTGGGAAGTGGACGGCTTGTCGACGGGTGGCAGGTCCGCCGCTAAAGCGCTGAGGCATTTCTTCGGCTCACCGCCCGTCGATCGAGCTCTGGCTACCGGTCGACATGAACGGCGTCGGGACGGTGGATGGAACCAGCAATGTGAGGGTGGTATTGTCTGGGGATGAGCGAGGAGCGTTAGATAGAATGACAAAGCTAGTACCACGGTACACTCCCCTTGAGATGGCCCGGTTGGTGGAATGCATGAAGCCGGTCGAGCGTTGGTCCAATTACGACCATGAGTAATGGGCGCGAAGCCATTATGGGTTTCGTCACTTCGTGGCGCCGAACGTGACGCCGATCGAGCACTTCATGCCGAAGCCGCTGACGGCCTATTCCAGCCCGCACTGGAAGCCTGCCGCCTAAATCCTGTCCTACACACGGTATGCGCTGTATACTCCCACGCATGTCGATGCTCGAACCAACGCCAGCGATCTTCGCGGCCCCGCCGGGGGGGGGGGATATCGACTTTTAGAGGGGGGTCGTCGCGCAGAGCGGTCCTTCGGATTTCATCGCTAATCGTCAATATTTTCCTGTGGGATCAAAATCCCCTATAATCGGCCTGATTTGCAGGGAGTCCTCATGCGACAACGTGGACGAAAATCGCCGGCGACCTTGGTCGCATTGAACGTAAACGGCGAGCAACCGAGGCTAACCGCACCGTCATCCCTGAACACTGACGAGCAGGCGCTGTTCAGCGAACTGGTTGGCGCGTGCGATGCTTCACATTTCCGGGAAAGCGATCTGCCGCTGCTGATATCCTATGTTCAATCAACGTTGATCTCGCGCGCGGCAGCGCACGACCCGGACAGAATCGTGCTCTGGGAAAAGGCCACAAGGATGCAGGCGACGCTAGCAACGCGCCTAAGGCTGTCGCCCCAGAGCCGGATCGATCCCAAGACCCTAGGACGCCAACAGCCACACCCGGGGCCAAGGCCATGGGATCCAGTCGAGTGACCGGCGCAGATCAGAGCCGAACTCAATCGATCTCGTTGATAGAGCGTCATTGCCAACTCGGCGGGGCGTGCCGCCTGCCAGCTTCCGGACCA
>Ga0066789_10001419_pt1 | contig 10338 bp, 10 predicted proteins | sample OrgsoiDNA2013049_FD_70960 | JGI IMG/M metagenome (GOLD analysis project Ga0066789, IMG submission 70960) | Permafrost soil microbial communities from the Arctic, to analyse light accelerated degradation of dissolved organic matter (DOM) -... | ecosystem: Environmental > Terrestrial > Soil >...
CGTGAGCGCCGGCACCGACAGCGTGGTATGGGTAGCAAACAACGTCCAGACGATGCCGGCGATCGCCGCCGGCAGCGCGGTGATGATGACGAAGGGGTCAGTCCACGACTGGAAATTGATCACGACCACGAAGTAGACCAGTACGATGGCGCCGAGAAGGCCGAACAGCAGACCGGAGTAGGCGCTGTTCATGGTCGCCGTCTGGCCGACCAGGGCAACGATCGACCCCTTCGGCTTGTCCTTATCATTCTGGGCGACGATCCTCTGAATATCGGCGGAGACCGCGCCGAGATCCCGCCCCTGAGTCGTCGCATAGATTTCCACCATCGGAGCGATGTCGTACTGCGAGACCACCGCGTTGCTGTAGGTGCGGCGGATGTCCGCGATGCCGCCCAGCACCGTGGTGGGTGCCCCGCTGGCGTTGATCGGCAGATTCTGCAGCGCCGGGAGCGAATTGATTTGGTATTGCGGCGTCTGCAATGCGATCGGATAAGTGACGCCGTTCTTCTCGTTGAGCCAGTAGGTGGGCGCCACCTGGCTGGAACTCGCCAGGTTCACGACCAGACTGTCGGTCACGTCGGCCGCGGTCACGCCGGTGTATCGAGCCCGCGTGCGGTCCATATTGACGTTTATGGTCGGCTGCCGGGCCGACTGCTGGATGCGTGCATCGGCAACGCCGGGGACATGGCGGATCTGCGCCAGGAGCTTGTTGGCGTAAGCATAGTCCGCATCGAGATCGTTGCCGCGGATCTGCAGGTCGATCGGCGCCGGCGCCCCGAAATTGAGGATCTGGCTGACGATGTCGGCGGGCAGAAACGAAAAGCTCATGCCGGGGAAGCGTCGCGGCAGCTCCTCGCGCAGGCGACTGACGTAGTCGGCGGTCGGCGCATGGCCCGGGTTGAGCGAGATCTGGATGTCACCGTCCGATTCGCCGATCGTGCCGGTGTTGTTATAGATCGTATTGATCGCCGAAAGATAGGTGCCGATATTGTCCGCGACCGCCGCCACTTCGGACGGCGGGATCACCTCTCGGATCGCCTTTTCCACCTCGGCGAAGCGCCCGGCGGTTTCCTCGATACGCATGCCGACCGGCGCCCGTACATGCAGCAGCATCTGACCGCCGTCGACCTGCGGAAAGAAGTTGCGGCCGAGAAATGGCGCAAGCAGAAACGAGGCCGCGATGAAGCCCAGAAACCCGCCGACAAACAGTCTCCGATGTTCGATTGCGAGCGCCAGCAACTCGTGATATCCGGCGCGCAGCCGCGCAAAACCCCTCTCGAAGCCGTGCTGAAAGCGCACCAGCGGGTTCTTGGGTAGAGGCGACTTGGTACCGTCGCCGCTTTCGTCGACCGGGGACGAGTGCTTGCGCAGCAGATATTTTGCGATCGTCGGCACCAGCGTCCGCGACAGCAAGAAAGAGAAGACCATGGCGAACATCACGCTCTCCGCCATCGGCACGAACAGGAAGCGCGCCACGCCGCTCAGGAAGAACATCGGAATGAACACGATGCATATACACAACAGGGACACGAATGCCGGGATGACGATCTGCGAGGCACCGTCAATGATCGCGGCTTCCACCTCCTTTCCTTGTTCGAGGTGGTAGTTGATGCTCTCGATCGTCACTGTCGCCTCGTCGACGAGTATGCCCACGGCGAGCGCGAGTCCCCCCAAGGTCATGATGTTGAGCGTTTCGCCGATCGCCGACAGCGCGCCGATTGCACCCAAGATCGACAGCGGAATCGAAGTGGTCACGATCAGAGTCGAGCGCCAGCTGCCGAGGAAGAGCAGAATCATCAGGCTGGTGAGCGCGGCGGCGATCACGCCTTCGCGGATCACGCCGTTGATCGAGGCGCGCACGAATGCCGACTGATCGCCGATCGCCTTGATGTCGAGCTCGTCGGGCAGCGAGGGCTTGATGACTTGCAGCATCTTCTTGATGCCGCTGACGATGTCGAGGGTCGAGGTCGTGCCGTTCTTGAACACGCTCAAGAGCACCGAACGATTGCCGTCGACATGGACCACGTTGGTCTGCACCGCATTGCCGTTGTGCACCTGGGCGACATCGTGCATGTACACCATCGCGCCGCCGACGCTCCTGATCGGCAGGTCGCCAAGTTCCTGAATTTTCGACGGCGCACTGTTGAGATTGACGGTGTATTCGTAATCTCCGATCTTCTCCGTGCCCACCGGGGTGATGAGGTTCTGCGCGGCCAGCGCATTGGCGACGTCGAGCCCCGTCAGGCCGCGCGCCTCCAGCGCCGCGGTGTCGAGGTCGAACATCACCTGCGGCGACTTGCCGCCGAATGGCCAGGGGATGCCCGCGCCCTGCACCGTGACGAGGCGAGGGCGCACGAAGTTGACCCCGAGATCGGCGAGGTTCTGCTCGGTGAGTCCTTTGCCCGACAGCGCCAGCTGAATGATCGGCACCGACGAGGCACTGTAATTGATGATCAGTGGCGGCGTCGTGCCGGCCGGCATCTGCTTGAGCAAGCTCTGCGCAATCGCGGTGACCTGCGCATTGGCGGTGGCAATGTTGACGGTTGGGTGGAAGTAAATCTTGACGATACCGAAGGTCGTATAGGAATTCGCTTCGAAGTGCTCGATGTCATTGACCGTCGTCGTCAGCGCGCGCTCGAACGGGGTGATGATGCGGCCCGCCATCTGGTCGGGCGGCAAGCCCTGGTATTGAAAGGCTACGCCGATGATCGGAATATTGATGCTCGGAAAGATATCGACCGGCATGCGCAGCGCCGCGAGCGTGCCCGTGAGGAAAATGAGCATCGCCGCCACCACAAAGGTGTAGGGCCGGCTCAGCGCAATGCGGACTATGGCAAGCATGGGGGCACCGGCAAGCGTGACTGTTTAGATGGCAGACGACATCAAGATGTCATGGCCGCTTGACGATCGCCGGCGTCCTGGGCCGCCAAACCACCGATGGCAGACCAATCGAGTTTGTCGCCGCCTTGGGCGAAAAGCCGCAGAAATCGATCATGCAGCAGGCTTGCAAGCGGCATCGGCACCCGCAGACTCTCGGCTGCGGCCAGCGCAAGCCGGATGTCTTTGTAGCCGAGCGGTGCGGCGAAGGCCGCCGGCTCGAACTTGCCTTGAGCGATGAGACTGCCGTAGGTTTTATATGCCGGTGCGTTGAAGATGCTGGAGGTGAGGAGCTCGATGTACGCGCGCCGGTCGATGCCGGCCTTGCCGATGAGCGCGACGGCCTCGCCGAGCGCCTCGATGGCGGAAGCCATCAGAAAATTTCCGCTGAGTTTGACGAGATTCGCCGCCCACGGCTCCGCACCGATCGGAAATGTGTTCTGTCCCATCGCTCGGAACAGCGGCTGACACTCATCGAGCGTCGCGGGGTCACCTGCGGCGACGATGAATAGCTTGGCAGCCGCCGCCATGTCCGGACGCCCGAATACCGGCGCGGCCACGTAGCGTTGACCGGCTTTCGCGTGCGCCTGCGCCAGGCTCTTGGAGAGCGCCACGCCGATCGTGCTCATCGAGAGATGGATCGCACCCTTGGGCAGATGGGCGATGAGGCCGCCGTTGCCCAGCGCGATTGCGGACGCCGCGTCATCATCCGCAAGCATCGTGATCACCGCGTCGCCGGCGCACGCCTCGGCGAGGTTCGCTGCCTCGTGCGCACCGAGCTCGAGGAGCGCGGCGACTCTTCCGGGACTGCGGTTGAACACGCTGACTTCGTGTCCGGCCTTCACGAGGTTCGCTGCCATCGCCGCGCCCATGCGGCCGAGTCCGATAAATCCGATTTTCATAGGGTACTCCGTATCTGTTGGGTAATTAGGCGCGCTGCAGAGGCGCCATGAATTCGGGACCGACCGGATCGCGGACCGCCGTGTTCACGATGAGCTCAATCAGCGCTCGATGCACGGCATTGAGCGACCAATCGGCAACACCGAGCGCGGCCTCCACTTGATCCGGGTGACGGCCGCCCCACAGCGCAACGCTGATTCCTTGGTCGAGCATCCAACGCACGGCCAGATGAATCACGCGCCGGTGAAAGCGGCGCTGCGCGAGCTCATCGAGTTGCCGGACGGCGTCGAGATACTGGGCAAAACGCGGCGGCTGGAATTTTGGGTCGATGCGCCGCAGATCGTCGCCGTCGAACTTCGTGTCCGGCCGCATGCGCCCGCTCAGCAATCCTCGACAGAGCGCACCGTAGCCGAGCGTCACAATGTGATTGGCGCGGCAGTAGGGCAGGATCTTGTCTTCTATGGCGCGCTCGAAAAGATTGTAGGGCGGCTGCAGCACGTGCAGCGGCGCCACTCGGCGGAAGCGCTCCATCTGGTCGACCGAGAAATTGCTGACGCCGATGGCACGGATTTTTCCCTGCTCGTAAAGCGAAAGCATGGCTTCGGCGGTTTCCTCCACCGGCACCAGAGGATCCGGCCAGTGGACCTGGTAGATGTCGATGTAGTCGGTGCGCAAGCGGCGCAGCGAATCGTCGACTTCCTGCATGATTCGCGCGCGCGTCGCATTGCGATAGACCTTGCCGTCGCGCCATTCCAGTCCCGTCTTGGTGGCGATGACAGCCTGAGTGCGCTTGCGATCGAGAGCAGCGCCGACGATCTCCTCTGACACGCCGAAGCCGTACACCGGTGCGGTATCGATTAGATTGATGCCTTGATTCACAGCCGTGTGAATGGTGGCGATCGATTCGCGCTGGTCGGTTCCTCCCCACATCCAGCCACCCATCGCCCACGTTCCAAGCGCCACCCGCGAGACTTTCAGCCCGGTCCCGGGGATCTCCACGAATTCAGACTCTACGGCCGGTGTCTGGACCTGCGCTGACGGTGACATATTGAGTCTCCTGAATGATTGAATGAATGAACCTAGGCTGGACGCTATGGATGTAATGCGTGTTGCAGAATCCACCGCGTCGGTTACGTATGAAACACGGCGAGGAGTGCACGAAAGGGCAGCTGCTCGACCTGCGCGCTGTGGCTGACGCCGCAGATGCACCAGTTGCAGAAGTGCTCGCAATTGTTGGTCAGCAGGCGATAGTCGTTCTCGCCGATGCGCGAGCGGGCGCGTCGTACGATCTCTTCGGGTGAATACGGTGACCGGTCGTGATCGACGATCTGCACCGGGCGACCGACGGCAAATTGATGCAGCGACACCTCTTCGACCGGGCCGCATTGCCAGAACCCGGATAGGCCCGAGTAATGCACCACGCGACCGTGGCCAACATACACACCATGATGAATGTAAGAGCGGCGCGAAGTCGTCAGATGGGCGCCGAGAGGAGGATCCTGCATGTTTAGCATGTCGTCCATCCGCGCTAGGGGAGTGTGAGAACGTCTGCGATCGCGCGGCAGAGAAACGCCATGATCAGGACCGCTGCGACGAATGCAAACATTCGGATGGTATTCATGGGAATGAAATGCGCGTGAGTTCACTTGGGGCCGGCGCGTTCCGCAGCCACTTGCGCGGCGGTCACCGGATTGCCGTGATTTCCCCAGGCGCTGCGCTCATAGTCGATGATGTCGGCAATCTCGGCGTCGCTGAGCATGCCGGCAAACGGCGGCATGGCGCTGGCATAGACCACGCCGCCCGCGCGGGCGCCCTCCATTCCATCGAGGACTACGTGGATGTGTTTTGTCGCATCGTCTTTGTTGACGACGCCGCTTCCCTTGAGCGGCGGAAACACGCCGGGTAGACCTTCACCGCTGACTTGATGGCAGGCCGAGCAGTGGGCGATGTATAAGTCTCGCCCCTTGGCCGCATCGTAGCCCCCTTGAACCGGCTCGCCTTCGGAAACGCGCAGTTCCGCCGCGACAATTTGCATGTGAGTGTCGTCCGGGTTGAAGAACAGCACATCGGCGCGCAGCTCCCCAGTATCCCAGGCCGCGCCCAACGGCCCGGTCTTCCCCGAGATCATCTGCTCGGGTTTGCCGGATGCCTTGAGATTGCCATTCTTGTAGCTGAACCGGACCACCCCATCGCTGTCGGCGATGTAGACCCATCGCGGGTTGGGGCCAAGCGGATAAAACGCAATGCTGAATGGCTGCTTCAGTCCCTTCGCGAAAACTTCGTCGCGGATCGGCCGTGCGCTGCCGGGCGAAACCCGCAATACGCGCACCGCATTGGACATCGTATCGGTAACGAATAGATCACCGTTGGGCGCTACGCGGATGGAGCCGTCCGGCACCTGCGGTCGTGTCAGCACCTGCCCGAGTGCGGGCTCACCGATAAATGCCGCAACGCAGACGGCCGCAACAATCGAGAACGAGTAACGAACGATTCCGTACATGTTGTTTTCTCCGGTGACGGGAGCATGAAACCATGCTCGACGCCCGAATCGATGTCACCGCTGTTACCGCTGAAACTGCGAGACTCCAAATTTAGTTACAGTTGGAATCGAGTCGCGGGCTACGGGAGGGAAGTCCGGCGACTGTGCCTAGCGCGGAGACGACATCGATGAGGCGCACGATGTGACCCCTTGACATCTCAACCGCGCCGCTGATGCGCGATGGGGCGGGCGAAGTAGCGAGATGGCCTGCGGCATGGGCCTTCCGAGGCGTGGCTGTGGAGTATTCGAGAACACACTAGGATCAGGCGAGCTAACTTACTGGCCTATATCTCTAGATACGTTGCTTCGAACCGGACTGTCGGCAGCGGCGCCGGCGGCATTGCGTGGCGCGAAGAGAACACGGGCGATGGGGATGGCCGCCAGCGCGCCGAGTGCCTGCGCCAGAATGAACGCCGGGACGTGCGATGGCGCGATCCCCGCGAAAGTGTTCGATAGGGAGCGGGCGATGGTGATGGCGGGATTTGCGAACGAAGTCGATGAGGTAAACCAGTACGCGGCGCCGATCCACGCGGCGACCATCCATGGGGCATCCTCCGCTCGCCGATGACCCAGAACGACCAGCAAGAGACCGAGCGTGGCCACGAACTCAGCGAGCCATTGCGCAAAGCCTGTCCGAGCATGCAGCGAGGACTGGATGAGAGGCAACCCGAACATGGCGTGAGCGAGGATCGCTCCGCCGCAGCAGCCGGCGATCTGGATCGCCGCGTAGGCCCATGCCTCGCGCCAGGATAGCGCACCGCGCAGCGCCTGCACGAGCGAGACGGCCGGATTGAAGTGCGCTCCGCTGATCGGGCCGAGCAGCGCGATCAAGGTGGCGAGCACAGCCACGGTCGCGCCCGTATTGGCGATGAGCGCTACGCCAAGATTTCCGCCGGCGAGCCGTTCGGCCATGATGCCGGAGCCGATCACGGTCGCCGCCAGCAAGATCGATCCGGTTCCTTCCGCGGCGAGGCGCCGATATTTCATGGATCCTCGGCCGGCGGCTGTTTTCCGATCGCGCGAAGCGTCTCCTGCAGCTTCATGCGGTCCAGCGAAGCGATCGGAAGGGCGGTAAATAGTTTTATCCGAGTTTCCAGCTCCTTCAACGCCTTGCGGAACGCGAAAGCCTTGTCTGCTTCCGTGCCTTCCACCGCCGCCGGATCTGCAATACCCCAGTGCGCTGTCATCGGCTTACCCGGCCACACAGGGCAGACTTCACCGGCCGCGTTGTCGCAGACAGTGAAGATGAAATCGAGCTTAAGGGAGCCCGGCGCGGCGAACTCGTCCCAGCTTTTGCTGCGCAGATTGTCGCCCGGAAGATTCATCCGCTTGAGAAGATCCAAAGCCATCGGATGCACCTGGCCTTTCGGAAAGCTCCCCGCACTGAAGCCGCGGAACTTACCGCGGCCCCAGTGATTGATGAGCGACTCCCCAAGGATGCTGCGTGCGGAGTTGCCGGTGCATAAAAACAAAACGTTGTACGGTCGATCGCTCACGGATGTCTCACCCCGCGCGATTGGGCGTACAGCATGGTTTGCTTGCTTTCGGCTTCACCTCATCGGTCCCGTAGATAGTGCTCTCGCCGGTCGTCAGGAACGTCTCCCATTCAACGCCCTGCGGATCCTCGATCCAGCTTTTCTCGCTCTGAGCGTAGCAGCAAGTCGTCTCACCCTCTTCAATCACCGGACCTTCGGCGCGCTCGAGCCGCTCGTACACTTCCTTAAGTTCCGCGCGATCTTCGACTTGAATGCCGAGATGGTCAACGCCCGTCGCTGTATTGTGCCGGCTGATGGCAAAGTTCACGCGCGGATCCTCGAGCATCCACTTGGCATAGTCGTCTTTTGTGACGACCGGTTCGGCGCCAAAGAGCTCCCGATAAAATCGGATCGACGCCGATAAGTCTTTTACGCTGACATGGACATGAAATCTTTTCATAACTCACCTGTCTTGTTAAAGCCGCTTGACCATGAACGCCGAACTAGCCGGGCAAAGGCCGGCGAACTCGCGCGTCGATCGGATCGACGGCGGTGCCTCCGCCCGATCGACGCGCCCATATCCCATACGCTCGAAGAACGATTCTGCCGTTGTCGTGAGGAGGTAAATCGCACGTATGCGGCGTGAGGCCGCATACTCCTCGGCATGCACGACGAGTGCCGATCCCGTGCCCTGGGTTCGCGCGTCCGCGCTGACCACAAGCGATCGCAACAACGCGTCGATCCCATAAATCTCAAGTCCCACCAATGCGGTCGGCGAATCAGCGGCGCCGGTGAAGAAGAAATGCTCCAGATGCGCGTCGGTTAAGTCCGATACGGGCAATCCCTCGGCTTCAAGCAAGGCCACTGTGGACCGTCGCGGCGGCTGTCCACGGATCAAGGGTTTTTCGGGCATACGCGGCGCCTAGGCGACTCTGGCCGCGCGTTTGGCCGGCTTCGCGGCCAGGGCCGGCGCGCAGCCCACCGAGCATTCCGAGCCGCTCTCCGCACAGCAGTTCTCGGTCAAGTAGCCGACCAGCGCATTCATCGCGGTGAAGTCGGCCGAGTAGAAAAGTTGACGGCTTTCGCGACGCTGAGTGATCAGGCCGGCGCGCTGTAGATTCTGCAGATGGAACGTGAGCGATGAGGGCACGAGGCCTACACGGTCGGCAATACGCCCGGCCGACATACCTTCCGGACCGCGCTCGATCAGCAACCGGAAGATCGCGAGCCGATGTTCGTGCGCCAGGGCACCCAGCGCCTCGATGACCTGAGGTGTCTTCATGGTCATACGATATTTCGATTAATGTCGTATTGTCAAGCCGGTGCAAGGGCCATTCATGCCGACGATGACGCATTGCTCAGGTCGGTGACGTCGGCGCTCGACAGTCTCTATCAGGCCTATAGTTCGAAGCAGGGCTAGAGCCCGGCTTCAACTCAGGCGGTTTGCGCCCGCCATTTCTTGCAGCTTCTGATTGATCGCCATGACCGCCTTGTCACCGTGGGATATGCCGGTTAGAACCATTTCGTTCGATCGGGTAAAACGGTGCCCGATGCGAATTGAATACGACTTGAGCAACCAGCTCGCCATGCTGCGTGTGTAGGTAGCGTCGTCCAGATCGCGCCACTTGACTCCCCTCACGCCCTTATTCCACGGCAGGATGCCGGAGTACAGCCACACCCCCATATCGTTGTAGTAAAGGTGAAACGCGCGCAATTCCGCGAATTTGTAGGCGGTTACGGCGACGATCACCAGCGCCAATACGGCGCCGATGCCGCGTGAATAGTGCCACGCAAGCGGGACGGGAAGAGCCAAAAGGACCAGTGCGCCGAGGACAACTCCGACATACTTGGTCCATGCCTTGCGTCCAAGAGTTGTGCTGTCGCCGCCGGTCGCTTGGGTGAAATCTGCCTCCATGATGGTTTTCCTCGCACGTGATCTTTATATGATCGCACTCCCGCTGTTTGCTGCACCGCGTCATTTACCGCCGTCGTTGCAATTGGGCTGGGCGCTGCCCGCCGCCGATTGTTGCGCCAGGGTGAGCGGTTGGAGGATTGGGGCTGCTTTCCTTCATTCCATGACGGATTCCTAGTCTCATTTCAATTTAGAACTGTCCATGCACCCGTAACGCGACGATCGAGGCCGGTCCGCGGTCCGTGTTGTAGGCAGGATTTTTGATCCATTGATAATCGAGGCTGACGAACAGTTGTGAGCAAGCAGCAACGCTGTAATACGTCTCCACTATCTGTTCCGCTCCCGGGCGCGGGAGTTTTCCGTCACCGACGAGTAACCCGAGGCCGCCCGCATTCAAGTACCGTTCGCGCTGCGCCGATATGCCGTTGTCGATGACGGCGAAGCCGATCGTGTCTTGCGGCCGATGCCACCGCGCCCCTTTGATCGAAACACCGAGCGCGACGGAGCGATCGATGTCCGTGAACTCGTAAGCTTCGACGTTACCCGCGGCCTTACCGACCCTGGCAAACAACCCCATATCGGTGTTGATGGGCTGTTCCAGATCAAGGCTCGCGCCCAATCGGCTGCGGTACTGA
>Ga0066789_10001420_pt1 | contig 10336 bp, 11 predicted proteins | sample OrgsoiDNA2013049_FD_70960 | JGI IMG/M metagenome (GOLD analysis project Ga0066789, IMG submission 70960) | Permafrost soil microbial communities from the Arctic, to analyse light accelerated degradation of dissolved organic matter (DOM) -... | ecosystem: Environmental > Terrestrial > Soil >...
GACCCTGTGCCCAACTAGCCCTTAGAAGTCTTCCACCGCACCTTGGCGGCTTTCTTGCCGGCCTCGCTCAGCTTCTTCTTGCCGAGCGACTTCGCCCGCGCCTTGCCGCCTTTAAGCCCTCCCAGTCGTCCTAGCGCGACCGCTGCGGGGTTCTTGCCGGTGTTTGGCTCTGCCGGTGCTTCCCCGGTGGCCATCGCAACCACGAGGTGAGCTGTTGCGTTCGTGTCCCTTGGCATGCGTGAGCGCTTTTGCATCCTTTAGCCATGCCACAAGCGGCGGACGGTGTCCACGAAACGACCGAGCGCGTTGACTTCAAACGGCCCCACTACCGCCCAGCCAGGGTGGCGATGGGCTGGTGCTTGGGCATCGCGCACGCAGTCCTTCGGTCCAACCTACTCGCCAAGCCACTTGGCCATCCGTCGCTTGGCCTCATCTTGGTCGACCACGCGCCCGGGTTCAACATCGCGCAGGCCGCGTTCGATCTTCTCGCGGACGTAGATGTGGTACTGGATGTCCTCGAGCGAGGCATTGTCGGGAAGGTCGTCGAGAATCCGGCGGACGGTTTCTTTCGCTGTGTGCATGGCGGTACCCACTAACGAGGATAGCGCGCTTCGGGCTCGGACGTGTTCGATGTGGCGCGGCATAAGCGGGCGTTGGGAGGACGACGAGGAGCTCCGCTTCCAAGCATTAGATCATTCCTATCAACGGGCGACTTGCGACGCTTGCATGGAACTTGTCCCAAGCGCGACATCAAGGCACTCTTGTCTTCAATGAAAGAGAAGAAGGCGCAGCTTTCTCGGCCCGGGGCGCATGGCTACGACGCTGTGCTGACCGATGTTGTCCACCTCATAGAGACGGCTCGCGGTGCCGTTGCGCGCTCCGTGAACGCCGTGATGACCGCCACGTACTGGGCGATCGGCCGCAGTATTGTGGAGGAGGAACAAAGAGGCTCGGCTCGGGCCGACTATGGCGAAGAAATTGTCGTCAGCCTTTCGCGCGACCTGCAGGCTCGGTTCGGACGGGGCTTCGGCCGCGCCAACCTCTTTCAGATGAAGGCGTTCTTCCTGGCTTATCGCAACATTGTCCAGACTGTGTCTGGACTTTCCGGTGGCGAGGACGGGCTGAAAACCGTCCAGACGCTGTCTGGACAATCTGCTGCGACCACCGACCTCGATACCGTTGCGGCACGATTCAATCTGCCCTGGTCGCACTACGTAAGGCTGCTCTCGATACGAAACCCCGAAGCTCGCCACTTCTACGAGACCGAAGCGCTTCGCGGCGGCTGGACCGTTCGTCAGCTCGACCGCCAAATTGGCAGCCAGTTCTATGAGCGCACAGCTCTGTCGCGAAACAAGGCGGCGATGCTCCGCAAGGGTCAAGTGGCGACGCCTGACGATGTCGTCACGCCGGAGGAGGAAATCAAGCAGCCGTACGTTCTCGAATTCCTGAACCTGAGGGACGAGTACAGCGAGACCGATCTCGAAGCTGCCCTCATCGTAAAGCTCGAGACTTTCCTTCTCGAGCTCGGCGGCGATTTTACGTTCGTCGGTCGACAACGTCGCCTGCGGGTGGGCGACGAGTGGTACCGAATCGATCTGCTCTTTTTCCACCGCCGCCTACGGTGCCTGGTCATCGTCGATCTCAAGCTCGGCAAGTTCACGCACGCCGACGCAGGACAGATGCACCTTTACCTCAACTACGCTCGCGAGCACTGGACGCTCGCTGGCGAGAACCCGCCCGTCGGCCTCATCCTGTGCGCAGAGAAAGACAGCGCCGTGGCCAAGTACGCGCTCGAAGGCCTCCCGAACAAAGTGCTCGCGGCCGAGTACCGGTTGGCGCTGCCCAAGGAACGCGCGCTGGTCGAAGAAATCGAGAAGACGCGGCGGCAGCTGGAAAGCAAGGCGTCTCAGTAGGGCCCACCCGAGATCGCGAATCGTGGCAAACCCTAAGACCACATGCGGTATAAGCGGTCTAAGAAGGAACGGAGGAAAAGACTATGCGCTCTGCTTTCAAGCCTAGAACTGTTTCTGCCGCCGAGGAGCTACCGCGCGAAGGCCGGTACGTTGAGGGGTTCGTGGTTGGTGTCCGTCCGGGCGGCAACGCGACCTTTCGTGAAGAAGCCGGCACGTGCGTCGCGGTCCGCGTTCCCCGCTCCGTCGACAAACGCTGGCTTGCATCTGCCGTGGCGGTGGCTCCCGTCCCGGCCATCGCTCTCTTCCTGGAATCGTCGCGAACGCCGGTGCTCGCGTACGTCTTTGCGGCGCCGGAGCACGAAGCGCTCGACGATCATTTCAGCGTCGAGGCCAAGACAATCGACCTGACGGCGAGCGAGTCAGTTCGGATTCGCACCGGACGGTCCATCGTGACGGTTTCTGCCGACGGAGAGATCCGCGTGCGCGGCAAGAACATCACCTCGCGCGCCAGCAACCTCAACCGCGTTCGCGGCGGCGCAGTTCGCATCAACTAGCGCGGCCGTATGGGCACGGTCATCAATCTCACGCCCCACGCCGTGGGCGAGCTGGCCGGCAAGGATGCCGATGGCATGCCCATGTTCGTGGCGGTCGTGAAGGCCACTTACGAATGGCAGCAAAACGGCAGCGTGCGGCCGATTGCCCCGGTGCCCATTCAGGAGGCGGACGAGTTCGCGGATACGCCGGCAACGTCGGGCTTGCTTGCGGCCTCGGATTTGTCGCCGCCCAAGCCGCGCGTGGACGTCCTGTTTCGCGGCACGCTTTCCTTCGCCCAGCCGGTAACCGAGCTTGACGTTGCCGTGCGTGTGGGCACGCGGTTGCAGAAGGCGGCCCGCGTTTTCGGGGCGCGCTACTGGCTGCCCGGCGTGGTGCACGACATGATTCCGTCCAAGCCGCATCCTACGCAGGCCTTGCCGTTTGCTTGGGAACTGTCGTTCGGCGGCGCCGATACGCAGGATGCGCGAGCGACCGAGCCACGCAATCCCGCGGGCACCGGCGTTACCAAACGGCCGGCCGAGCTGCAGGGCAAGCAAGCGCCGAGCTTCGAAGACCCGACGAGCCTCATCAAGTCCTCGAATGACCGGCCAGCGCCTCGCGGCTTCGGTCCGGTGGCGTCCCACTGGCAGCCGCGCTGCAAGCTCGCGGGAACCTACGACGAAGCCTGGCAGTCGTCGCGAGCGCCGCTGTTGCCCAAGGACTTCAATCCGGCGTACTGGAACGTGGCGCCCGACGATCAGCAGTTGCCCGACTATCAGCCGGGCGAGCAAGTGCGTCTGCTCAATATGAGCAAGCGTGGAATGGATTTCTTCGACCTGCCTGAATTCGAAGTGCCGGTCGTCTTCAGCTCGCGCGAGTCGATGGTCGAGACGGTTGCCCAGGTCGACACCATCATCATCGAGCCTGCCGAGCAGCGATTTTCGCTGGTGGCGCGGGCGACGTTTTCGCCACGGCCGAACCTGTTGGCGATGGGGCAAGTCATCGTGGGCGCGCCAACAGCCGCCGCGTTGCGAGCGCTTGGATCCGGCAAGGTCTACCGTGTGCCCTACCGGTGCCGGAGCGCTCGATGATTGCCGTTGCGGCAGCCGGCGCAATAACTCCGGTGGGATTGGACCTGGCCGAGACCGCGGCTGCCATCTACACGCAAGTGCAATTGTTCGAGGATTTGAATGTCCTCGACAGTGACGGTGAGCCCCTCAGTGGCATGAAGATTCGCTTTGCCGACGATCTCGCCGGTCCGGCACGCCTTGCCGCCATGGCACACGCCGTGGTCGACGAGGCCAGCCTGCGGGTCGGCCCCGAAGAACGGGTTCCGCTGATTCTCTGCTGTCCTGAGGCGGGCGCTTTTGCCGACAGCCCCGCGGATTGGCCAGCCCAGCTTCTGGCCACGGTGATTGCCGAGGCGCCGATTGCCATCGATCGCGCTCGCAGCCGCGTGATCGCACGCGGGCGTGCCGGCACAGTCGAAGCCCTCGGCGCGGCCCTGGCTCTCTTCTTGAAAGAGCCGACTGTCACCTACTGTCTGGTTGGCGGCGTGGATTGTCTGGTCGACACGGATCGGGTTGTGGCGCTCGTGGATGACGAGCGGCTGCTTACGGAAAGTAACAAGGATGGTTTCCGACCGGGAGAGGCCGGCGCTCTATTGCTTCTGACCAACCGGCCCGACTCCGATGCCATGGCCTCCTGGTTAGCGGCCGCCGCAGGTCACGAAGAAGCGACACGCGGAGCGGATCGCCCCACTACGGGCGCAGGTCTTCAAGAAGCCGTCAGCAAGGCACTGGCGCAGGCCAAAGTAGCGTACCCATCGCTCGCGTGTTTTGCGCCCGACTTCTCAGGCGAGCAGCGCTATTTCGAGGAATTCCTGCTCGCCAACTCGCGCCTGGCCAAAGCGCCCGTAACTGCCGCCAGGGAAATTCCCGCCCTGTCCGTCGGCGAGACCGGTGCCGCCGCGGGATTCCTTTCCATTGCCATGCTGGCCTTTCTGCATTCGAAAGGCGTGCACAAACGGCCCAGCCTGGCGACGCTTTCCTGCGACGGCCCCGAACGCGGGGCGGTGGTCCTAGGACCCATGCCCGAGCGAAGGAGATAACTTATGGCAGACAATGTCTTCATCAACGGCCGTGCGGCGATTCATTCCGGCTCTGCCGGCAAGTCCATCGCCTTCCCCGACGTCTGTTTGTGCCCGCCCCCTCCGCCCTCTGGCCCCATTCCCACGCCACTACCCAACACTGCCCAAGCCATGGATTTGCAAGGTGGCGCCACGACCGTGACCATCGAAGGCAACCCCGTCGCGCACGCCAAGTCCTTCATCGCGAAATCCACCGGCAACGAAGTCGCGACCAGCACCGGTGGCGGCGTCATCACCCACATGGTCCAAGGCGCCGCCTACTTTCAGACGTTCTCATTCGACGTCTTCATCGAAGGCCAGCCCGCCGTCCGCCACCTGGATTTGCTGACCCACAACCACATGGCCATGATGCCCGGGAACACGCCGCCGGCACCGTGGATGTCCGCGATGATGGCGGGACCGGGGGCAGCGCCGAAGACGGCGGAGAAGGAGGAGAAGAAGAGCCTGCAGGGCAAGGACTCTATTACAATCGTGATTCAGGACCAGGACGGGACGCCGTTGCCATTCGTCAAGTTTTCGCTCAGGCATGCGAAGGGAACGCTTGTTGGGAGGACCCTAACAGAAGGCAAGTCGACGGTGCGCTTCGTACCCAAAGGAACGGTCGAGGTGACGCTTCCCAAGTTTGATTCGGCCGGCTGGGAGAAGGCGACGCCCGGCGCGCAGTCAGGTAAGTCGAGAAGGTACAGCGTCCGCCAGGGCGATACCTTAGGGCGTATTGCTTGGCAGAACGGATTCTCCGATTGGCAGAGCATCTACAACCATCCCGACAACGCAGACCTACGAAAAAAGCGTCCAAACCCCGACATCCTTGCCCCTGGCGATGTCGTCGCAATTCCGCCGCGCAAACCGCCAGTGTTCCAACTGGCGACGGGCAGAGAACACAAACTAGTAGTCAAGCGACCGAAGGTGCACCTGCACCTGCTGCTCAGCAACGACGACGACAAGCCCATCAAGAACGCGCGATACGAGATTGTTCTTGCGGCGGGGGCAAAATCCAAACTGGCTGGAACAACGGATGGTAACGGTGTGCTGAAGAAGGACATTCCTTACGACGAGGTCGAGGTGACCATCACGGCGTGGCCGCCCGAGGATCCAAACAAGCAAAGTATTTCATGGAATCTGTACGTGGGCGGCCTTGATCCACTCGACACGCCAAGCGGGATCCAGGCTCGGCTCGAGAGCCTCGGATTTGATTGCGGGGGCGAGAGTGGCGATATTGGGCCTGCAACGGAAGAAGCGCTGCGTGCTTTCCGCGCGCAAGAGAAGATCGACGAACAGGATCTTCTTGGGCCGAAGACGCTCAAAGCCCTGGAGACCGAATATGGGCGCTAGAGCGATGCTATCGAGCCCACCGAGGTCTGTTCCATGAACATCGCGGGCGAAACTTCCAAGATTGCGCCCGCGGGAGAGGCCTCCGCGAAGCCACAGAAGCTGACGGGTTCGTCCGTGGCCGGCGCCGTCTATGTCCCAGAGGACGACGAAGTGTACTTCCTCGCGCCTTCGCAGTGGAAGGCCGCCAACCGGGAGGCCGAAGAGTCAGACAAGTGCATTCGGGACTTCATCGAGAAGGTGGAGAACGGCGCGACCGACGAGGCCGGGAAGGCAGGTCTGGAGAAGGCGCGCCAGGATGCGGGTAAGAAGATCAAGAAGATCAAGGCCCTAGTCGACGGCGTCGATCCCAAGAAGAGGTTGACCGAGATTCACTATTTGACGGGCGGTCGCCCAGGTATCGCGTTTGTAAGCCAAGAACAGAAGGAAAAGTGGCGTGCTCCAGCTTTGCCCGAGAATCGCTCTTCCCTGAGCCAACGAGATCGCCGAACACTGGAGCGCAAAGGCGAGAAAGGACTTGAGGACAAGCTGCGCTACCGCGAGAAGCAGGCTGCGCGAAAAGAAGCGGGTAGAGAGTCCACACGCGAGCAGGCTCGTCAGAAGAAGGATATCGAGAAGCGTAGTTGGTTCAAACGCGACGAGAAGGGGAACCGAACCCTCAAGCGCGAGACGGGGGCGATCAAAGAGAAGCTGCTTGTCGCGGAGATAGCGCTGAAGGCCGAGTGGAGAAAGGATGGGAACCTTTTCAATTGGAAATCCATCGGAGGAACCTTATCTGAAGGAAAGTCCTACAATGTGGATTGGACAGCGCAGGCCATGCGGTACACGGCAGGTGCATCTGCTGGTCTTGTGTTCGATCCGGCCAAGATGGCCATTAAGATGAAGGCTGATGTGAAGGCAAGTTTTGCTCTCGCAGAGGCGGAATTGACATCGTACTATTTCCTTCCAAACCGCACTGGCTGGACTCTAGATGCTCAACGTTCGGGAGCCAAGCTGCACCTGTGCTCTCTGCGATTCGCAGCGTATGTCAAGTTTCAGGCGTTTGCGGGTGCCAACGCCGCAATCTCGGCTCAGTTGGGAATTGAGCCTGACAAGACCACCAGACGGTACGTACCCATCGGAATCGAGGGCCTGCCGAAGAATCCAAAGGACGAGCCGACCCGTGATGGCGGATTGCTGGAAGTTAGCGCTTTTGCAGGCGCGCAAGTCAGCGGCACCGTAGGAGGATCGCTCCAATGGAGTAGTACGGCCACGGAGAATCTCTGGAAGGACCTTGCCAAATGCGAGTATTCGTCCGGTTTCGCCGCAGGAATTGGTTTCGAGGGCGCCTGTCGTGTCCTCTACGAAAGTGGCAAGTTCATCGTCTATGCGCAACTGAAGGTTGTTGTTGGCATTGGACTTAGCGGCGGAATCAGTTTTAGCGTTGATGCTCGTCAGATCTACCAATTCATTCGATTTCTTTACGACGAGCTGAGGCGCAACGATTTTGGGTTCGTCGAGTGGATCTCTCAGGAAGCCTTCGAGCATTGGTCCGCTATTCTGTATTACACCTTTACTGGTGTTGGTGGTCTCGTCCTCGAGCAGATTGCCGGCTCGTTGTCGAACGCGCGCAAGACATGGAATGAGCACGTGCTCGAAGAAGAGTCGGTACGGCGGCTGGCCAGCAGCATTTGCAGAGATCCTTCATTGCTGGTGTTTGCGACACCCGAGACGCGGGGACGAATGTTGTATCACCTGACCGATCCCGGACTTCTCACAGAGCTGGGCTTCCTTTGGAACGGCGACGAACGCCGAGAAGCAATGATTAAGATCTTCCAAACGATTCAGTCTCGCCGGGAATGGAACAAGACGCTCCGGTGCGTCGTTCCTGGCAAGGGTCAGTGGCTCGGCCCTAACGGAGACCGAGATCAAGAGGTCTTTGCCATGGATCGACTCTCGAAATTGATCGATTCATCGATCCACCAGCGCTACTACGCCTGGATTTCAGCTTTGCCCGACACCGAAACGCACTTGCGAGAGAACGTCTCGAAGGCTCCCGAGAAGGTCAATCGCTGGCAGGCTACGAGAGCTTGAGATGGGCGCTTGGCAGCGACGGTCAGATCGAATCTATGTCGGCTGGGGATTTGTCATCTTTGGTTTCTTCTTCTCGGCTGCATTCGTGCTGATAGACATCCTCACCAGGCACCCCGACTGGCCGACAACCACGGGCGAGCTGGTTGATATCCGCAACAAGAGTTGCGATGACAGAGGATGTTCGATGGAAGTCCTCATGTCGTTCGCTTTGCCGGATGGCCGACAACAACAGACTTGGATTTATGAATCGGAGGGAAGAATCTATGAGGATATTCCGATTCTGTCCCAGGTCGATGAAGCCAAGACATTTGTTGGAGCTAAGTTGAAGCTTCACTATGACCCGCGGAAGCCTGAACGAGCTAGTCTTTTGCTTCGAGGGAACGCGGGCGCGTGGATCGTCGGCGCGATCTCCGCTTCTGTCCTCATTCCGCTTGGCTTCGGCATCCTTTACGGTCCCATCCGCAACAGTCTGCGCCGCCGAAGGTTGGCTAAGTCGGGGCAACGATTCGAGGCCGAGATTGGGCGTATCCGCCAGAACAAGCACCACATGCGAAGGTCTGGCGAATACTCCACCACTTACTATCCGTGGGTCATCACCGCAACCTGGATGCATCCGCAGACAGGCGTCAAGTACCAGATCGAGTCGGGACCGATCTGGGACGATCCGCGCGATGACGTCAACTCCGGAGGTCGCATTGCCGTGACGGTCGATATTTCCCGCCGGCCCTACCTCTACGCCATTGATTCTGAGCCCCTTGGCGAGGCTCCAACCGTCAAGGTGCTCTCGGAGCTACGGGCGTAGGGTCATGGTCGGTGCTTCTTCTTGCCTCCGCGACGTCGTTGCCCGTCAGCTTGACGACATCAACGTGCTGGCTGAATCGCTGGTGGCGGCGATAAACCAGGGTGACGACGAGCGCACCCGCACGCTTCGTGTGTCGCTAGCTCGGTACACTCAAGCCATGAGCTGGAAGAAAGACGCGTGCCTGCTCGCCGTGCTGGACTATGCCAACGAGCATGCGGACTTCGAGGACGAGCTTTTTGCCCCGGCTTTCATCTTGAAAGCCATCGCGCCGGACGGCCATGAAACCGAGGCGCTATTGGCAAGGGTCGGACAAGACGTTCGGGCGCTGCTCGCTAGGGTGGACCAGGTCGTCGACATCTGAAGGTCAGAGATCGACGACGGCCTGATTGGGCTCTGCGCTCGCCCACGTGGCGGCAAGCGGCGGCCTCGCTTCTACATTTTGTCCGCTACCGCTTGGGCGAACCGGACAGCTTCTATCTTGGTGTCGGGATCGCTAGGTGTGTAGTCAGGTGCCGGGCCAGTCGACGGGTCGAGCTTGATCTCGACGTAGAAGACACCCTTGTGGAAGTTGATCCACCAGTGACTGCCATCGTCCTCGATGCGCGACGCGTCGCCCACGGTCGGCGTCGTCGGCTTCCAGTCGTCAGACGTGCCGGCCTTCCTGGCATATTCCGATAGTGGCAGCACCGCCGTGTAGAGCCCGCTCGCCTGGTCCGCGGATGGCATCTGCAAGATGTACATCGAGATCGAGGCTCCGTCTGGCTGGGCCGCCGGCAAGGTCGGGTTGGTGTAGTTCTGCCAGGCGAACATCGTGGGCGTGGCAGGCGCGATGAAGAACGGCGTAGCTGCACCGTCGATCCAGGCCTCGACCTCCGCCTTCGTGGTTCCGGTCATCGGCGCGCCATTCGTGTTCTTGTTCGCCGACCGATCGATCGTCCAACCCGATACAGTATTGTCGCCCGGCGCGACGTCGAGCGCGCTCTTGGTGGACGCGCTGCTGCCGCCAGTGCCGCTGCTGCCGCCAGTGCCGCTGCTGCCGCCAGTGCCGCTGCTGCCGCCAGTGCCGCTGCTGCCGCCAGTAGCGGTGTTGCCGCCAGTGCCGCTGCTTCCGCCAGTGTCGGACGCGCCGCTGCTGGTATTGCTGCCGCAGGCTAAAAGTCCCAAGGTGGCGCAGAGAGTGAGTGAGCACAAACGAGTCATTGATTCCTCCGTCATAATCCGTGTCATTGAAAGCCTCAAAAGGGTGGCCGAGGGCTAGTGCCTACGGCGGCGCACCAGCAGGAGCGCCAACCCAGCCAGGCCGGGGAACAAGAAGGCCGGCACTTGGGACTGCCCACCGACGCTGCAAGCGCAGCCGTTGGTTTGGCCGTTTGCGCCTGCGCTGGTGGTCATGCCACCGTTGCCGCCGCTCGCTCCGGACGATCCGCCGTGGCCGGAGGAGCCCGCGGCCACGCTGCCACCGCTGGCACTCTGGCCACCGCTGGCACTTTGGCCGCCGCTGCCATTGCTTCCGCCAACTCCTGACGATCCGCCCGC
>Ga0066789_10001422_pt1 | contig 10335 bp, 6 predicted proteins | sample OrgsoiDNA2013049_FD_70960 | JGI IMG/M metagenome (GOLD analysis project Ga0066789, IMG submission 70960) | Permafrost soil microbial communities from the Arctic, to analyse light accelerated degradation of dissolved organic matter (DOM) -... | ecosystem: Environmental > Terrestrial > Soil >...
TGCCCGATGTTGCACACGATGGCCTGGTCCTTCATGCGCTTCATGTGATCGTGGGTGATGACATGAAAGTTGCCGGTCGCCGAGACGAATATATCGGCCTTGTCCGCGGCATAGTCCATGGTGACCACCCGGTAGCCCTCCATCGACGCCTGCAACGCGCAGATCGGATCGATCTCGGTCACCCACACCTGGGCTGACAGCGCGCGCAAGGCCTGCGCCGAGCCCTTGCCCACATCGCCATAGCCGCAGACCAAGGCGACCTTGCCCGCGATCATCACGTCGGTGGCGCGCTTGATGGCGTCCACCAGCGATTCGCGGCAGCCGTACAAATTGTCGAACTTGGACTTGGTGACCGAATCGTTGACGTTGAACGCCGGAAACGCCAGCTGACCGTCTTTGGCCATTTTATAGAGGCGCTTGACCCCCGTGGTGGTTTCCTCGGTGACGCCCTTGATTTTGGCGAGGCGCGACGAATACCACTTGGGATCGATCTGGAGCTTGGCCTTGATCGCGGCGAACAGGTGTTCCTCCTCCTCGTTGCCCGCCTTGGCGATCAACGATGCATCCTTCTCGGCCTTGGCGCCCAGATGCAGCAGCAGCGTCGCATCCCCGCCGTCATCCAGGATCATGTTCGAGTGGCCCCCGTCCGGCCATTCGAATATGCGGTGCGTGTAATCCCAATACTCGGCCAGCGACTCCCCCTTGGTCGCGAACACCGGCGTGCCGCCGGCGGCAATGGCCGCAGCCGCATGGTCCTGGGTCGAATAAATATTGCAGGACGCCCATCGCACCTGCGCGCCCAAGGCGTTCAAGGTCTCGATCAGCACGGCGGTTTGAATGGTCATGTGCAAGGAGCCGGTGATGCGCGCGCCGCGCAGCGGCTGCTGCGACGCATACTCATGCCGGATCGCCATCAGGCCCGGCATTTCCGTTTCGGCGATCCTGATTTCCTTGCGGCCCCAGTCTGCCAGCGCCAGGTCCTTGACGAGAAAGTCATTGGGCTGTTTGATTGCTGCGTTCATCGATCGATACTCCTTGAAGTTCAGTGCCGGTGGCTTATGCGGCCCGCATGGCCTTGAATTCGGCTGCGAGCGTGCTTGCCTTGTCGGTGCGCTCCCAGGTGAACTCCGCTTCCTTGCGGCCGAAGTGGCCGTAAGAGGCGGTCTTCTGATAGATGGGCCGCGCAAGATCCAGCATCTCGCGGAGGCCAAAGGGTGTGAGATCGAAATGCGCGCGCACCAGCTGCGTCAAACGCGTGTCGGACAATTTACCCGTGCCGAACGTCTCGACCATGATGGAGGTGGGTTCAGCCACCCCAATGGCATACGAGACCTGCACTTCGCAGCGCTCGGCCAGGCCCGCAGCCACGATATTCTTGGCCACGTAGCGCGCGGCATACGCTGCCGAGCGATCCACCTTGGACGGGTCCTTGCCGGAGAAAGCACCGCCGCCATGACGCGCGAATCCGCCGTAGGTATCCACGATGATTTTGCGCCCGGTGAGCCCGCAGTCCCCGACCGGGCCGCCGATGACGAATCGCCCCGTGGGATTGATATGGTACTTGGTGTGCTTGTCGATCCATTTGGCGGGCAGCACGGGCTTCAGGATTTCCTCGATCACGGCTTCGCGCAATTGCTTGGTGCTGACGCTGTCCTCGTGCTGAGTCGACAGGACCACCGCTTCGAGCCCCACGGGCTTGTCGTCTTCGTAGCGCAAGGTCACCTGGCTCTTGGCGTCGGGCCGCAGCCAGGGCAGCTTGCCGCTCTTGCGTACCTGGGCCTGGCGCTTCACCAAGCGATGTGCAAGCGTGATGGGCGCAGGCATCAGCACGTCGGTTTCGTCGGTGGCGTAGCCGAACATCAGCCCCTGATCGCCGGCCCCCTGCTTGCGTTCATCCTTGCGGTCGATGCCCTGCGCGATGTCGGGCGACTGCTTGCCGATGATATTGAGCACGCCGCAGCTTGCGCCGTCGAAACCCATATCGGAGGTGTCGTAACCGATGTCGAGCACGGTTTTGCGCACGATCGCCTCCACGTCGACCCAGGCGCTGGTGGTGACTTCCCCGGCAACGATCACCACCCCGGTCTTGACCAGCGTCTCGCAGGCCACCCGGCCCTTGGGATCCGCCGCCAGAATGGCATCGAGGACGGCATCCGAAATCTGGTCGGCGACCTTGTCGGGGTGACCTTCCGAGACCGATTCCGAGGTAAACGAGAAACTTCTGCTCATACGTCGAATTCCTTAAGCTCAGCCAAAAATGTCCTGATACCGGCGGGCGAACTCGGTTGGGGTTATGCGGTGATTCTGCGGCCCGCGCGACTCTACCTTGATTGCACCCATGAGCGACGCCACCCGGCCGGTGGTTTCCCAATCCAGACCTTGCAATAGGCCGTGAATTAGACCAGCGCGGTAGGCATCCCCGCAACCGGTGGGATCGACCACGGCGTTGGGCCTGGCGCACGGGACCTGCAAAGTCCTGCCCTTGGTGTAAATGACCGACCCTTCCGCACCCCGGGTGACCACCAGCGCCTCTACCTGGGCCGTGACTTGAGAGACCGTCAAACCGGTCTTTTGTTGCAGCAGACCCCATTCATAGTCGTTCACCGCGACCCAGCGCGCCTGCGCGATGAAGGTCTTGAGCTCCTCGGCGCCGAACATGGGCATCCCCTGGCCGGGATCGAAAATGAAAGGAATATCCGCGGCCGCAAACTGCGCGGCGTGCTCGATCATGGCCTGCCGGCCATCCGGCGCCACGATTCCAAGGGCGATATCGGGGCCCGCATCGAGCACCCGGTTCAGGTGCGCGTGCTGCATCGCTCCCGGATGAAAGGCCGTAATCTGATTGTCATCGAGGTCGGTGGTAATGAAGGCCTGGGCCGTAAAAGTGCCTTCCACGACCTTGATATGATCGACAGCTAGCCCCAAGGCAGCCATACGCTTGGCGTACGGTTCAAAATCATCGCCCGCCGTGGCCATGGGCACTCCCCGATCGCCCAGCAGCATGAGGTTGTACGCGATATTCGCCGCACACCCGCCGAACTCGCGGCGCATGTCGGGAACCAGGAACGAGACGTTCAGAATATGGATCTTGTCGGGAAGAATGTGCGATTTGAAGCGGTCCGGAAACTGCAAAATCGTGTCGTAGGCGACCGAGCCGCAAATCAACGCGGCTTTTCCACGCAATCGATCCTGCACCATCCGCACATCCTTAGGTCAAACAGCTATTCTACTAGCAAACTTGAGGCACCCGCTGTATCGAATCGCGACCTGTTCTTAAGGCTGCCCGCGCCCGGCGGCCCGTGCGGGGCGCCGCCTGGACCTAAGCTTAAGGGAATAACTGAGACAATAGGCCGGTCTAATCGGACATCCCGGAATGTTTGTCAGCCTATGTTAAAGGAGAGCCGCGATGAATGACGGGCGCAATTGATTCTCGGCCGGGATAGCTGCGGCACGTGGGACGGCGCCAGCCGTTACGAATGGCTGGTGACCAACGGTCTCGGCGGTTTTGCGTGCGGCACGGCCGGCGGCGCCAATACTCGCCGCTACCATGGATTTCTCGTGGCGAGTCTTACGCCCCCGGTGCAGCGCACGCTGCTCGTGGCGAAGGTCGAAGTGAGCGCGCGGTACCTGGGGCAGGGCACCGATCTGTCGGCCAACGAGTTTGCGGGCGGAACCATCAGCGCTCAGGGCTTCGTTCACCTCGAATCCTTCGCCGTCGAGGACGGCATTCCAACCTGGCGCTACGCGCTCGCGGACGCGCTGCTGGAGCAGCGGATCTTCATGGCTCCCGGAGCCAACACGAGCTACCTGCGCCTTGAATTGCTGCGCGCAACGCAGCCGCTGCGCGTGACGCTCAAGCCCTTGGTGACGTATCGCGACTATCACGCCCACAGCCGCGGCGCCCAAGCCTTCCAACTCGAAACGAATGCCGGGCAGTGCCGGGTGCTGGCTTGCGCCGGCGCCCGACCGTACCGGCTATCAATCAGCCAGGGACAATTCAGCCCGGCTCCCGAGTGGTACTGGAACTTCTGGCATCGAATGGAGGCAGATCGGGGTCTCGATGCGGTGGAGGATTTATTGACGCCCGGAACGTTTGCTGCGGATTTAAGCCTTGGTTGCCCGGTATATTTCGTGGCCACTGCCGAGGCCGCGGCGCCCGCTCCCGGTGCGGACATCCTCGACGCCTTGAAGGCGGCCTCGAGAGCGTTGATCGCGCCCTTACCCAAGACTGCCCCGGCGTGGATTCGCACGCTGGCGCAGGCGTCCGATCAGTTCATCGTCGGCCGCGGTGCGTCGGCGCCGGGCGGCACGGCGGCAATGAGCATCATTGCGGGCTACCCCTGGTTCACCGACTGGGGGCGCGACACCATGATTTCACTGCCGGGCCTTGCAACCACGTTGGGGCGCTATGACGTCGCGGCCGGCATCTTGCGCACTTATGCGCGCTTCGTCGATGGCGGAATGCTGCCGAATTGCTTTTCCGACCGCGGCGAGGCGCCGCGGTACAACACGGCGGACGCGACCTTATGGATGTTTCAGGCGCTCGACGATTACTTGCATGCGAACCCCGATCCCGGCCTCGTGCGTGAATTGTTTCCAGTCCTCGCGGCCATCATTCACGCGCACTCAGCAGGCACTCGCTATGGGATCCGCGTGGATCCCGCCGATGGCCTGCTGTTCGCGGGCGAAGCTGGGACGCAATTGACCTGGATGGACGCCAAGCACGGCGATCAAGTGTTCACGCCGCGGATCGGCAAGCCGGTCGAGATCAATGCGCTGTGGTTGAACGCGCTCGACGTCGCTGTACGCCTGGCCGCTCAGATGCGTGATGCCGCCGAGCAGCGTTTCTGTCAATCCTTGCTGGCAAGCGCGCATTCGGGGTTCAGCCGGTTCTGGAACGCCGAGCGCGCGTGCCTGTACGATGTGATCGATGTGGACGGCGGAAGCACCCCGGACCCGCGAATACGGCCGAATCAAATCCTGGCGGTCGCGCTGCCCTACTGCACCTTGAGCGGCGAGCAAATGCGCGCCGTGGTCGATTGCTGCGCCCGCGAACTTTTGACCAGCCACGGGCTGCGGTCCTTGAGCCCGAAGGAGCCAGGCTATATCGGCCGCTACGAAGGGGGGCCGGCGCAGCGCGATGCCGCTTACCACATGGGCACGGTGTGGAGCTGGCTGCTGGGACCCTTCGTCCGGGCTCACTACCGGGTCCACGGCGATGCGCCGCTCGCGCGATCGTTTCTTGGACCCATGGCGCAGCACCTGCACGGCGCCTGCCTGGGGTCGATCAGCGAGATATTCGATGGCGACGCACCGCACCGCGCGCGCGGCTGTTTCGCGCAGGCCTGGAGCGTCGCTGAGATACTGCGTTCTTGGCTCTACCTCGAGCGCAAGATCTCGACCCGGGAAGGAATTCAAGAAACATGAATATCGAGCGCGAGCGCCTGCTCGCAAACGTGCCCGGCGAGGAGAGCTGGCAACACTGGGGGCCTTACCTCAGCGAGCGCCAGTGGGGCACGGTGCGCGAGGACTACAGCCCCGGCGGCACGGCCTGGGAATACTTTCCGCACGATCACGCGCGCAGCCGCGCCTATCGATGGGGCGAGGATGGCATCGCCGGTTTTTCCGACGCCGAACAGCTGGTGTGCCTGTCGTTGGCGATGTGGAACGGCTGCGATGCGATTTTGAAGGAGCGTTTGTTCGGCCTGACCAACGCCGAGGGCAATCACGCCGAGGACGTCAAGGAGCATTACTTCTATTTGGATGCGACGCCGACGCACTCGTATTTGAAGATGCTCTACAAGTATCCGCAGCGCCCGTTTCCCTATGCGGATCTGGTCGCCGAGAACGGCCGCCGCGGCACGGACGTGCCGGAATACGAGTTGCTGGATACCGGCGTATTCGCCGAGGACCGGTACTTCGATGTCTTCGTCGAGTACGCCCAGGCTGAGCCCGGCGACATTTTGATGAAGATCACGGCGTTCAATCGCGGCGGCGCGCCCGCGGTGCTGCACCTGCTGCCGCAGCTGGTGCTTCGCAACACCTGGACCTGGGAGCCCGGCACGGCAAAGCCTAAGCTGCGCGCAGCCGGCGACGGCGCCGTCGGCATCGAACCCGAAGAATTGGGCATGAGCCGTTTGTACTTCGACGGCAACGCGGACTTATTGTTCACCGAGAACGAATCCAATGCCCCGCGGCTCTGGAACACCGGCGCCGCCGGCTATTTCAAGGATGGTTTCCACGAGCGCATCGTCGGCGGCCATAGGGAGCGGGTCAACCCCGCGCAAACCGGCACCAAGACCGGCGTGTGGTATCAGTCGGTTCTCCCCCCCGGCGGCAGGCAGGAATACCGGCTGCGGCTGTCGCGCCGCGTGCTCGCGGCGCCCTTCGACCAATTCGAAAGCTTGCTTAACGAGCGCCGCACAGAAGCCGATCTGTACTACGCCGACCTGCAGAAACACATCGTATCGGCCGACGAGCGCGTGGTGCAGCGCCAGGCATTCGCCGGGCTGATTTGGAGCAAGCAGTTCTACTGCCTGGATATTCCGCGCTGGCTCAAGGGTGATCCCGGCCAGATATCCCCGCCGGAACCGCGCCTGCACGGCCGCAATGCCGAATGGCGCAATCTCAATAACGCCGACATCGTTTCCATGCCGGACAAGTGGGAGTATCCCTGGTACGCGTCCTGGGATTTGGCGTTCCACTGCATCCCCTTCGCATTGATCGACGCCGAGTTCGCCAAGCATCAATTGGTGCTGCTGACGCGCGAATGGTACATGCACCCCAACGGGCAAGTTCCTGCCTATGAATGGGCATTCAGCGATGTGAACCCGCCGGTGCATGCCTGGGCCGCCTGGCGCGTCTATCAAATCGACCGCAAGCAGAGCGGCGGCTACGGCGACCTGCAGTTTCTCGAGCGCGTGTTTCACAAGCTGATGCTGAACTTCACGTGGTGGGTGAACCGCAAGGACAACTTGGGGAGAAATATTTTTCAGGGCGGATTTTTGGGCCTGGACAACATCGGCGTGTTCGATCGCAGCGCACAGCTGCCCACCGGCGGCTACATCAATCAATCGGACGGCACCAGCTGGATGGCGATGTATTCGCTGAATTTGATGCGAATTGCCCTGGAACTCGCCGAGCACAATCACGTGTATGAGGACATCGCCAGCAAATTCTTCGAGCATTTCCTCAATATCGCCTCGGCGATGAGCTGCATGTACAGCGCGGACATCGGCCTCTGGGACGAGACGGACAAGTTCTTCTATGACGTGCTGAATTTGCCGAACGATCAACGAGTGCGGCTGCGCATTCGCTCGATGGTGGGGTTGATCCCGCTGTTCGCGGTAGAGACTTTGGAGCCGGAAATGCTGGACCGGCTCCCGGGTTTTCGCAAGCGGCTGGAGTGGTTCCTGAACCACCGTCCGGACCTTGCGGGACTGGTGTCGCATTGGCAGTCGCCGGGGCGCGGGCAGCGGCGGCTATTGTCGCTGCTGCGCGGGCACCGGATGAAGAGTCTATTGCGGCGCATGCTGGATGAATCCGAGTTCCTATCGGACTACGGCGTTCGCGCACTATCGCGCGCGCACCTCGCGCACCCCTTCGTGCTCAAAGTGGACGGGGTCGATCAGTCGGTGCGCTACTCGCCGGCCGAATCCGAGTCGAGGCAGTTCGGCGGCAATTCCAACTGGCGCGGGCCGATCTGGTTTCCCTTGAATTTCCTCATTGTCGAGTCGCTGCAGAAATTTCATCATTACTACGGCGATGACTTCAAGGTGGAATGCCCGACGGGATCGGGCCGCTATCTCACGATCGAGGAGGTCGCCGCCGAGTTGTCGCATCGCCTGTCGCGCATTTTCTTGAAGGACGCCAACGGCGAGCGGGCCGTGCTGCGTCACCAACCCCAACTGCAGACGGACCCCCATTACCAGGACTGCATCCCGTTCTACGAGTATTTTCACGGCGACACCGGACGCGGGGTCGGGGCCTCGCACCAGTCGGGGTGGACCTCGCTGATCGCCAAACTGCTCATGCCACGGGCGCATGACTGGTGATATCGGACAATCGGCGCTGGTCGCAATATTCGGGGCTGGCCGCGGGTTTGTTGATAGCATGCGACGTGATTCGAATCATCGAGGACACCATGAGTAACACACAAGCTTCTCCGATCAAGCGCTCCGATGAGGAATGGAAGAAGGAATTGCCCGCCGAAACCTTCTCCGTCATGCGCAAGCACGGCACCGAACGCGCGGGCACGAGCCCGCTCGACAAAGAGTATCGCGCCGGCATGTATGCCTGCGCGGCCTGCGGCTTGCCGCTGTTCGAGTCGTCCACGAAATTCGACAGCGGCACGGGTTGGCCGAGCTTCTTCGCGCCGCTGCCCAAAGCCGTGGGCACGACCACGGATAAGAGTCTCGGCATGGCGCGCACCGAGGTGCACTGCGCGCGCTGCGGCGGACATCTGGGACACGTGTTCCCCGACGGTCCGCAGCCCACGGGCGAGCGCTACTGCATGAACGGCGTGGCCTTGAAATTCGAACCGAAGTGATGAGCAAACGCAGCCGGAATTGAGGAATAGCCCGTCATCTTGCTCACGATCAGCCACCTTCAGAAACGCTTCGGCGACCGCGTCGCCGTCGACGACGTGTCGTTCGAGGTCGCCGCCGGTGAAACCATCGGGCTGCTGGGACCCAACGGCGCCGGCAAAACCACGACGCTGTCGATGATGTGCGGACTTGCGCGGCCCGACGGCGGTTCGGTGTCGTTTCAGGGGCGCCCCGTGCAGGATGCCAATCGATTCAAGCAGCGCGTCGGGCTGGTGCCGCAGGACCTCGCGCTCTATGACGAATTGTCCGCCTGGGCAAATCTAGAACTGTTCGGCGGCCTGTACGGAATGAAGGGCAAGCTCCTTGCACGGCGCGCCGACGAGGCGCTTGACCTGGTGGGACTGGGAAATCGCCGCCGCGATCGCGTCAAGACGTTCAGCGGCGGAATGAAGCGCCGGCTGAATATCGCCGGCGCGCTGCTGCACGATCCGGAGTTGATATTGCTCGATGAACCCACCGTCGGTGTCGACCCCCAGTCGCGCAATGCCATCTTCGAGAATCTCGAGGAACTCAAGCGCCGCGGCAAGACGCTGGTCTACACGACGCATTACATGGAGGAAGCGGAACGGCTGTGCGATCGCGTCGTGATCATCGATCACGGCAAGGTGATCGCCAACGACACGGTGCGCGGCCTCTACCGGCGGCTGCCCGCGTCGCAGGCCGTGGTACTGGAGTTCGATGGGCCGGCGCCGGCTGAGAGCCTGATGGCCGGCCTCGCAAGGCTGCCTGGAATCTCCTCCCTCGAATATACCGCCGGCGGGGTGCAGATCGAGACCGACGATTTTGGCACTCCCTTGGCGCAGGTATTGGGAATCATTGCCAATCATGGCCTGCATGTCACGTCGGTGCACACCGCGCAGGTCAGCCTCGAGAACGTGTTCATCGCCTTGACCGGGCACGCCTTGCGCGACGGTCCTGCGCCTTGACCAGAATGCGCGTCAAGCCCCGTCCTTCAGGGCGGGGAAGGAAAGCGCCTGCAGACGTTGATGAAAATGTCGTGTAAATCGTCCAATATCCTCGTTGTCGTGGCGCTTACGCGAAAATAGAATGTGAGCCGTGCAGCGCCTTCAAGCCTATAAGTACGAGATCCTGCCGAACGGCGAGCAGCAGCGCCGCATGCGCCGCTTTGCAGGCTCGTGCCGCTTCGTGTTCAACAAGGCGCTCGCCCTGCAAAAGCTGCGCTATGAACGGGGAGAGAAGAAACTCAGCTATGCGGGGTTGTGCCAGTTGCTCACGCAGTGGCGAAACGGCACCGAGACGCCCTGGTTGGCGGATGCGCCCACCCATCCGTTGCAGCAGGCGCTGAAAGATCTGGAGCGCGCCTATCAGAACTTCTTTGCGGGCCGTGCGCACTTCCCGCGCTTCAAGCGCAAGGGACAGTGCGAGCGCTTTCGCTACCCCGATGCCCAACAATTCAAGGTCGACCAGGGCAACAGCCGGCTCTTTTTGCCCAAGCTCGGCTGGCTTCGCTACCGCAACAGCCGGGAGATGCTGGGTGTGGCGAAGAACATCACCTTAAGCGAGTCCTGCGGCCGCTGGTACGCCAGCATTCAGACCGAACGGGCAGTCGAGAGGCCCGTCTCCTGTACCACTCGAGATGTGGGCATCGACTTAGGGATTGCTCGCTTCGCCACCTTGAGCGATGGCAGCCATGTGGCGCCCCTTAACAGTTTCAGAAGGCACGAGACGCGGCTGCGCCGCTATCAGCGGGCCATGAGCCGCAAGGTGA
>Ga0066789_10001425_pt1 | contig 10322 bp, 15 predicted proteins | sample OrgsoiDNA2013049_FD_70960 | JGI IMG/M metagenome (GOLD analysis project Ga0066789, IMG submission 70960) | Permafrost soil microbial communities from the Arctic, to analyse light accelerated degradation of dissolved organic matter (DOM) -... | ecosystem: Environmental > Terrestrial > Soil >...
GTTCGCATGCATTGATCCCTCAGGTGTGGGCCCGCGACTGTTCTTCCAGCGCGTTCCCGAAGGCAAGGTCGTCAAGAATCGGCTGCATCTTGACGTGCGGGTCGGCACCGGGCTCGTGGGCGAAGAGCGCCTGGCCGCACTTGAGGCCGAATGCGCACGACTGGTCGCGCTCGGCGCGGTACGCGTGCGACTACTGCCTGCCGATGGCGACGACGAGTCGTGCCTCGTGATGCAGGACATCGAGGGCAACGAGTTCTGTCTCGACTGAGCGGCCGCGAATTTCAGCATGCCGTCGGACTTCGCGCGCCACCACCGCTCCACCTCGCCGGCTCGCGCCGGGTGCTAATGGTCGTCCTCGTCACGATCGCGTCGGTCGTCGTCTGCGGCTGGATCGCAGTGTGGCTGCTGTCCGACGTCGGGGCCGCATGGCTCGGGGCCGTGGCAGGTCTGCCCGTCGCGATGCTCCCAGCGAGCATCGGAACCATCATCCTGCGGTGGTATCGACGGCGTGCAGCCTCAAGCGACCGCACCCCGCACGAGTAGTAGATTCTCCGCCCTCCGCTACCCCAGTCGAAACGTCCGCTCATAGCCGCGATCCGCTTGGCGAGCCAACGGTTGGTACGCGCGTCATTCCGCCAAGGACCGCACCTTCAAGACCGGTCCGTCCGAATCAAGGAACCGCCAGCGGGACTGTTCCGATCCGCAGACGGCCGTCGTTGTGAATCACCAGGACCGTCCCGGCTGACGATCGTCGACTGGGACGGGCCCGTGCAACGGTTTGCTCCGAAACGGGATGCCGCGACGGCCTCTCGGATGTCGGCGGGCGTTGCTAGCCTCCTGACATGACGGATCTCATTCAGTGCCATCGCAGCGTGATGGAATCCAGCGTCGCGATCGTCGGCCAGGTGACAGCCCTGGATCTCGAGCGGCCCACGCCGTGCATTGCCTGGACGCTTCGTCAACTGCTGGCACACATGATCGGACAGAACTACGGATTCGCGGCGGCTGCGGACGGCAATGGTCATGACAGGGCCGTCTTCGCTGATCGGCCGGTCAGTGACCAGCCAGCCGCGGACTACGCGACCTCAGCGCGAAGGGTGATCGAGGCGTTCGGGGTACCCGACCTGATAGAGGGCAGCATGTATCTACCCGAGGTGCGCGGCGGCATGACTTTCCCTGCGCCGGTCGCGATCGGATTCCACCTCGTGGACTACGTGGCACACGGCTGGGACGTCGCGACGACCCTCGGCATTGCGGCCGAGTTCGACGATGAGGCCCTGCAGCTCGCGCTGACGGCCGCTGAGGCCATCCCTGCCGGAGCGCAAACCCTCGAGGATCAGACTCCGTTCCGGCCGAGCGTCCCTACCCCGAGTTCATCGATGCTCGATCGAATCATCGCGACTCTGGGCCGCTCGCCAGACTGGATACCTCCGACGTGAAACGGGCTATTGGGGCGAGATGATCACTCGACCATGCGCCGAAGTGGCCATCGGATACGCCGCAAGCGGATCCGTCAGTGGGTCTTGACGACGCGTGGCTTGGTTGGGTTGCGCGGCCGGCGGCTGATCCGGTAGCGCCGCTGGGCGGTAGATCCGGTCGTTGCCGAGCCTGTCCCTGGCAGCCAAACCGACGGCACTGCGAGCGGTCCGGCGCCGATCAGCAAACAGAGCTGCACGACCGCGGCACAGATACGGTGACCCCGTGGCACATGACGAACGGCTTCTCCACGGCTCGTCGTTCGGCGCAGCGGCCGCCGCATACGCCGAGCACCGTCCCGACTACGCGCAGGCCGCGGTGCACTGGGCGCTCGGGCCCGCGCCCCGCCGGCGAGTGCTTGACCTCGGCGCCGGAACGGGCAAACTTACCGCCGCGCTGGTCGATCTGGGCGCCGAAGTCATTGCGGTCGAGCCTGACCCGGCGATGCTGACCGAGCTGCGCCGCGCGCTGCCGACGGCCCGTGCCCTGGCGGGTAGTGCGGAGGCGATACCGCTGCCGGACTCGTCCGTCGATGCCGTGATAGCCGGCAACGCCCTGCATTGGTTCGACATGGACGTCGCCGGACCCGAGATAGCCAGGGTCCTCGTACCCGGCGGCATCCTGGCTGGTTTGTGGAACGTCATCGACAACCGCGTCGACTGGGTTGCCGGACTCGAACGAGTCAGCGGGAGCGCGGCTATCGGTCCGCGTGACACGCTCAGCAGCTGGCGCGCCGAGACGGCAGGCGCGCACCTTCCCAGCATTGGCGTGGTCGCCCGGTTCGGCTCGCCGGAGCAGGCCGAGTTCCCGCACGGGCAGCGCCGCACCGCCGGCTCCCTCGTCGCAACACTCGCAACGAGAGCGGGGTTGCTTGTCATGCCAGAGCAGGAACACGAGGCCACGCTCGGTCGGATCCGCGCTTTCCTCGCGAGCAGACCGGAGACGGCTCGCGGCGAGTTCACGCTCCCGATGCTGACCTGTGTGCTCCGCGTCCGCCGACTGTAAGAGCCATCGACCGCCCGATGTTCGTGTAAGCGAGTCGCGATTCGTCGACATACTGCAATGCACGCTCTTCGGCAAATCCAGTCGTTCCGCAAGCCGAACGATGACCGAACGCACCTGAGCCCGGTTCGGTGTCGTATGAGGATCCCTCACAAAGCGTGATGCGGGTTGGGGATTCGCCGCTGTGTTGCCGGGTCGCCGACGACGCCCGCCCCCAAACATGAACACCCGTGGCAGCCGTGCACGGCTAAGCGAGCAGGAGCCTGGTCCAGGCGTCGATGAGCCAGGCGGCGAACTGGGCGGGCCTCCATCCGCGTTCGCGCACGAGCAGTACCCAGTACTCGGCGGCGTTCATGCTCCAGATGATGTCAGCGACCTGGTGATCGGAGAGGTCGGTGCGGAGTTCTCCGGTGGTGCGCAGGTCAGCCGCAAACGTGCCCATGTTGGTGGCGCGCCGCTCGGCGATCTCGGACCACAGCGACGCGCACTCCTGGTCGGTGGATGCGGCGTCACGCAACGCCAGAAAGACCGGTGCCATGCGCTGCTGAATGCCGGTGATCGCCTGGGCGTAGATGGTGATCTTGTCGCGCGCTGAGGTAGCCAAGCGGATTCTGACAACATAGTCGCGCTGCTCAGCTGGTACTGCCTGTTCGGTTCCTGAGATCGCGGTTTCGACGAGCTCGCGCAGTAGTGCGGGTTTGCGTCCCACCGTTGCGTAGACGGTGTCCACTGACACCCGGGCATGCCCGGCGATCTCGGCCACCGTGGTGGCGGTGTACCCGTTGCTGACGAACAATTCTCTGGCCGCGGCCAGCACGGCGTTCCGGGTCGCGGCGGCCTGCTCGGCGCGTCGGGGTGATTTGTAGGCGCGCTTCGCACCGGGTTGCCTCTTGACGCCATTACCCATTAGCCGTACCGTCTCTTTATTCATCCGATATATGATCGGATCAATTATACCAGGAGGTTGGTCATGGTTTACGCATACATCCAGGACGTCCCCATCGGTGAGGACATGTACCGCCGCATGATCGACGGACTGGGCCCCGAGCCCTTGGCAGGTCAGCTGCTGCACCTGTGCGTTCGCCAGGGCGACGGCCGCTTGCGGTATATCGACGTCTGGGAGTCAGAACAAGCCTGCGCCCAGGCCTTCCAGGATCGGATTCACCCGACAGTCGATGCCGCGTTCGGCGGTCAGCGGCCTTCCACCGAACCCGAAGTCCACAGCCTCGACGTCCTGCACGCCACCGGCTCGCTGTTGGACACGACCTGGTCATGACGGCGGCCGGCCGCATCACCCCGCCAGTGGGTATCCAGCCCCCGGGAGCGCGCGTACCCGGCGTTCCGCCACCGCTGTACTTCGGCGCGGCCTTCGCGGCAGGGATGCTGCTGCGCGCCGCGACCGTCCCGCTTTCGGTCGGCGCGCGGCCACGAACACTGGCGGTCGCCGCGTTCCTGCTCGTGTCTGGAACCGCGCTGGCAGTCGCCGGAGTCATCGAGGTGGTGCGACACCAAACCACCATCGTGCCCCACCGCGCAGTATCAGCGCTGGTCACCACCGGCCCATACCGAATCACCCGAAACCCGATGTACACCGGACTGGCGACCGCCTACCTCGGGTGTGCATTGCTGACCGGCTCCTGGTGGCCTGTGGCGACCTTGCCGTTCGCCCTTGTTGCCGTCGGCCGCGTTGTCATCGGCCCCGAGGAGCGATACCTGGCCAACCGGTTCGGGTCAGCTGTATTCCAACTACCGCACGCAGGTGCGGCGTTGGCTCTAGCCAGTACCGCAGTACCTCATCAGTGGCCCATCGGCGCCCCGGCGACGCTTCCATCTAAGAAAACCGACCAGGCCCCCATATCCACCCACCAGGTTCGCCCCGTTCTGCTCGGCAGTCGTCTCAGTCCGGCGGCGGCCATCTGAGTCTGAGCACACCAGCTCGTACAGGAAGCCGATTCCGGCGGCCGTTCAAGAGAGTAGGCGCGAACATGCTGCAGAACCCGAACGACGTCGACGTGCTGATCCGGCTGATCCACGAGGCCTTCGGCGCCGGCAACCTCTCAGTCGTCGATGAGTTGATTGCACCCGACTTCGTGGAGCACCAGTTCGGCATCCAGGGCCGCGGTCCAGAGGCGATAGCGCACGTGAAAGCCGCAATCTTGGACCTTCGGCGCTGGCTCCCGGACCTTACCTTCACCATTGAGGACACGGCCTGTGTCAACGGGACCGCATGGGTCAGGGCCACCGCGAGCGGCACCAACGAAGGCTCGGTGATGGGCGCGGAACCGACCCATCAGCGCGTCACGGTCAACGTCATCGACACAGCCCGGATAGTCGACGGGCGAATAGTCGAGCACTGGGGCGTCCCAGACAGGTTCGCGCTTCTGGCCCAGGTCGGCGTCCTGCGCCAGCTTGGGCCCACCACCCCCGGTCCGAGATGACCCAGTCTCAATCCGCTCCCCCCGGCAGACTCGATGAAGTCGGACTCATGAGGCAGCTCGGACTGGCCCCCGGCTCAGAAGAACTCGCGTCATCGGCATGAAGTGAGTCCCGTAGGCGGAACGGCCAGCGGAGCATGTGGCCGCCGCTCACCACCGCCTCTGGTCGTCCCGTAGCCGGATCGTCAGGCAGGTCTCGTCGGCGGCCAACGGGCAGACACGCCAAGACGCGTACCGCAGCTGGTCTTCGACTCGGGCGGCGATGGTGTCGTCCCCGTTGACGCCTTAGGGCGCGTAAAACTCCTTCGCTCCGGCAGCTGTGGCGCGGTGCGGGGGACCTTCTTCCTGTGGGTTCTCGTGGCTCAGCGGTGCCAGTTCCTCTCCCAGCGTATCGCTGCCAGTACAGGGCGGCTGTGGTTGCCGCACGCCGGCCGGCCCATGATGGTGCGCGCGAGGAACCCGAGGGCGATCCCGCCCGCCGCGACGGCGGTGGCGGCCCACAGCATGATGGTGAGCACGTGGATGACGAGCGTGAGCATGTAGTCCTTCTTCTCCCATGCTTGCAGGAGTGCGTGCTGCGACGGTAAGCCGCAGCGGGATTGTTTCCTGTCATACCCGACTGTGCCGGGCTTCTTCCTGAGGACGAGGTGCCTCACCCCAGATCCTACTGCCACCACGCTCGTCGCCGTGACGAGTGCTCGACGCCAAATCGCACCCGTCGCGGCATGCGGGGTCGTGCTTGATCGACCGTCGACCGTCCCGATGGCGGAACGGCCTACGGGCACGGAGGAGGCTGCGCCGACCTGGAACAAACCTGTTTTCGTCGTTCCGTAGCGGGATCCTTGGGTTCTACGGGACGACCGGAGGCGGCGGTGAGCGGTGGCCACATGCTCCGCTGGCCGTTCGCCTTACGGACGGGCACGGCTCGGCTGCCCGCCGCCAAGTCTCTATCCGATAAGGCAGTCAGCGCCGTTCTTCAACGATCATTCAGGCGGGCCTCTGGGAGGCTGGGCTCGAACAGTTCGACGGGATTGCCGGAAGGGTCCTCGATCAGGACCTGCTTGCCGCCCACACCGGTGACGATGTCATTGCGGAAGTGGACTCCCTCCTTGCGCAGCACCTCCACGATGCCGTCAAGATCGGAGACTTCAAGCGAGAACCGGTTCCATCCACCGGGCTGAGGCTTGGTGCCATCAGGCATGGACTGCCCGCCGCCACCTTGTCCGCTTGGTGCGCTGAGCACCAGACGGAGGTCGCCTCGTCCCAGCATGGCGAAGGTAGGGGCTGGATGCATCTGTTCGTGGAAGTCCAGATACCGGCAGTAAAAGGCGATTGCGGCGTCGACATCGTCGACGATGTAACGGACGCTGACAGTGGCCATGCGCAGTCCCTCGCCTTCTTGGGCTTTGACCGAACAGTAGAGCCCATACGTACCACTCCGCCGCCTCATGAGGCCAGGCGGATCCGGTATCAGCTCGGACTCGACCGGCGAGAAGCTCAGATGGGAATCTCTAACGAATTGCGGGCCCTGTTGACTCATCCGTGGGTGTGATGAGCGTGCCCTGAGACGCAACACGCCGTTTCCCATTCCGCTTTCGGGGCTGCGGACTGCCGACGAGATACGACCGGATCTGCCGATGTGCGGGCGTCCGCTCATCGGGGTTATGTCGGTGATCCTGTGGCCATGGCCATGGCCATGGCGATCGGCGGTTGGTGCGATGCCACAACCACCGGCCCGGCCGCCGCTGAGCAGCTCGCTGTCTGGCCCGTGCGCCAGCCGTCAGTGACCAGCAGGTGAGCCCGCGTCATTGGTCGCAGGTGCATCGGTCCTGTGATTCGAGTCAGGCGTCGCGGCCGTTTGTTGCGCTCCGGACCGGGTAGCCCAACCGTTCCAGTTCCAAGAGGACTATCTCTGGGTGAGGAGTCTTGAACACCCACGCATCGTATTTACCCCGTCGCATATACACGCCGCTGCTAATCCCTGTCACGGTCCCGTCTGAGGTTACCTCTGTAATCTCAGAGTGACGCAAGACCCATGGTCCAAACCAGCGTCCGAGCCCGAAACGCAAGGAAAAACATAGCCGCTCCGGATTGGCGTTCAAGGCAATGAGCGGGAACGTCCAATGCTGATATAGACCCCCTATGAATGTTACGACCTTAGGAGCCTCGTCATCCGATGACATTAGAGATCCATGAGAAAGGGCTGCAATCAGCGAAAGCCCGAGCCACTCCGGCATGCGAACCGTCAAGATGGTCAGGTCCAGAGGCATCCTCGGCATCGCGGTTCGGCATGCGCCGAGCCTACGCGCGCACCTGGCGGTGAGTCGCGTGTCCGACGATATGCAACCCGCAGGGATCCCCAAACGACAATCCGATCAGCACCAGCTTGAGTCAACATCCACTCGCAACCGTTCCGTTACCAGGACGTGGGACCTACCGGATCTGCCGCTGTTGGGGCGCGCGATCGTGGCGATGTAAGAGCCAGGCCACGAGGACCTCGACTGACATCTCAGTGCGGCTCACCCCTTCACGCGGCAGCGGATTTGACCTCCACCTGTGCACTCCTAAGAACCCGGACTGGAGCTCTTAGCCTTTTCCTTAGCAAGCCACTTATCGAACGAAGCGGGTGTCTTCACTCTCGCTCTTCTCCATGCACTATTGGGCAAACCATTGCTTTGCGCTATGTCGATCCCGGCTTCTCTTCCGTAATGAAGGCCAAGCAACAAACAGGCGGCACCTATGGCCAATGTAACTACTATGCTGACATATGCGAGAAAACTAAGCCCGAGTTTCATTAGCGCAAGAAAGAGGATCAGGAACAAGACACCCTGGGTGAATGCAATAAAGACACATTCATAGAGACGCAAGGACTTGTCCGCAGCATTGTCGCTCATTCGGTCAGCCCAGACCGCCTGATGGCGGATCACGAGTCTCCGCTGTGTATCCCGGATCCTTGATCCCAACATTTTCCCAGAATAACGCCCAAGTCGAGTGCGTTCATCCCGAATCCGTCTTTTCGAACCCACAACACGCGTGGCTTCCGGCGCGAGATGCCCTGGCGTCCAGGGTCGCAACATCTTAGGGAGCCAAACGGGTTCCCGCGCTGCCGCGGCACCAGGGTCGAGCCGAGACGCAGCCGCCAACGCAAGGGCAACTACCGGATCTGCCGCCGATGGGTCGTGCCGAGTTGAGGATGCTGCTTTCAGACCCTCATGTCGGGCTCGCCGTTTGGCTCGTGAGAATCCGGTCGATACTGGCCAGGTGGACATGAACCAGCAGATCAGGACCTCGCCGGTGGCAACGTGAACTCCCGCGATACGGAGAAAGGGGCATCTGCACCTGCAGGTGACCCGCGCACCGACCAGCAGCTACTTGCGATTGTGGGGGCGTTCGTCCTGCGTGCTCGCCGGGTGCTCGCGCACTCACTGTGCGTCGACGAACTCAGCCTCAAAACGCTGGCGGATGGAGCGTTCTACGCGATTCGCCGAGACGGTGCGGAGTCTGTCCAGCGGCGGCTGCCGAACGAGGAAATCCTGGAGTCCTTGGCCGCCCGTGTCCGTCCGCTAACCCTCAAGGGCGACGGGATCCACTTCAACGATGTTCTCAACGCGCTCTCCGCCTATCTGGTGCGGCATGGACACCCGGACGAAGCGAAGTGGTGTAAGGAGTTGAAGAAGGACTGGAAGTCCGTTGACATCAAGGGCGGGGCGGCCGGCTACTTCCTCTCCCGGACCAAGGAAGGCTCGGAGGAACCGCCCAACGAGATGACCGACTTGGCGCTGGCGAACGCCTGGTTCTACGGCGATCTCGTCCATGCCGATCAGACCCAGATCGACGCTGCCGCAGCCTTCGAAATCGACCTCCGGTACGCCGCCGCAGCGGTACGCACAGCGCAGATCGCCATCATGACTCGCGACACGCTGTCCTTCATCAGGAGTCTCGTCGACGACGGGATGATCGATCTCGGTATCCTGGCGCTCGACGCCGTCCCCGTGAAGGTCGAGCCTAAAACCCTCCAGATGACCGGCCTCTACACTGCTCCCGTCGGTACCGAGCTTCCCGGGACTATCGGCCAGCAGCTCGACGACACTTGGAAGCCCTCATTCCCCGGCACAGAGGACGGCCAATGGATCATGCGCATCCCGTGGGGCCGGAACGACTAGAGGACGGGCAGAGCACGGCCGTCCTCGCGAAACGCGCACATCTGCCGCCGACAGCGCGCTTGCACCGATGAGCCGATCTTCAACACATCGTCCCCAACAACTTCCGCCCTGGTGGGAGACTGCGTTTATGGGCGCTGTTGCTCGACGACGGGCTGGTGAACGTCTGTGGTGGATTGGCGTGGCTGCCTTTACCGTAGTCGGCCTACTGTTTGGCTGGTTCGGTGTCGCCCTTTGGAGCACTCCAGAGGACGGGACTGATAGCGCCGGGATGGCGGCCGTGTCGGCAATGATGTTCTTCTTCCTCAGCCTTGGTTCCTTGGCCAGCGCTTTCACTTGCGCGGTCGCCCTGATTCTCGTGCGCCGGCAATCGAGTGAGCATGGCAACAACGTCGCCACGCCAGCTTGGTATCCAGACCCATGGGGCGTCGCGAATCGACGTTGGTGGGATGGACACAGTTGGACAGGCTGGACCGGTTAGTCAACGTCGGGGTGCACCCGCAGCAACGTCCGCATCTGCCGCATGTGGTGCGCTCGATCGACGCCGAGTGGCTGGCCGCCCGAGACAGGTCCTTGCACGGCTGGGTGCACGACCTCTGGTGCTGAGTCGTCACTGTCACGCCGACTCTGCCTTACCAGGCGGCCCCGCCTTGACCCGGGTACTCGGCTGAGGACTTTCCGAGACGACCGTCACCAGACGAGTTTCTCCGTGACGGGGTAGCCGAGTTCCTCGAGGGCGTGCAGAACTTCATCCGGCCTGGACGTGCCGAAGGCCAGCTGAAGTTCCTGCTGCCCTTCGATGCGTATCACAGGCCTAAAGCCGAGAGCACCGCGCAATCTGTACACCCCGGTAACACGTTGGCGTTCTGCCGTCCAGGGACCAAGGAAGTGGTGCAGTCCGTACCTTGCCTGGAATTCAAGCTTCTCCTCTGTGGGAATTAGGTAGCTAGGAGTCGGGCGGACATGCATTCCCAACCTCTCAAGGTTGTACCCAAAGACATAGAATTCGCCAACGAATTTCTGGTTCATTTCACCACTACCTCGTTACCTCACGGCGCACCTGGGCTACGGCCATCGCGCCTCCCAGGATCCACAACCCGAAGAAGGTGAGCAGCCCGTCCTCACGGATGAACCGGGCTTCCCATACTCGGTACTCAGCGGCGGACACTGTGACCCACTCGGCGGCGTCCAGGTCAAGCGTGGAGACCTGGTACTGCGGTCCGGGAGTAACGCGCAACGAACCTTTCGC
>Ga0066789_10001426_pt1 | contig 10321 bp, 15 predicted proteins | sample OrgsoiDNA2013049_FD_70960 | JGI IMG/M metagenome (GOLD analysis project Ga0066789, IMG submission 70960) | Permafrost soil microbial communities from the Arctic, to analyse light accelerated degradation of dissolved organic matter (DOM) -... | ecosystem: Environmental > Terrestrial > Soil >...
GCCGAGAACAGCGCGATATCGACGCCTTCGAACGAGGTCTCGTTGAGCTCTTCGACCACGATGCTCTGCCCGCGGAAGTCGATCGTCTTGCCCGCCGAACGCGAGCTTGCCAGCGCTTTGAGCTTACCGACGCGAAATGCGCGCTTGTCCATGGTGGCGATGAATTCGGCACCGACGGCGCCGGTCACGCCGGCAATGGCAACAACGGGATCGTTCTTCACTTTGGTCTCCATCAGGCAATAAAAAAGCCCCGGACCTTCTTAGGCGGGGCTTCGGTTCAGATGATGCGATTGTCCGATTACGCGCGCACGTCTCCCGAAGCCCGGCGGGGCTTTGCGGTTTTCGCGGTGCGTTTGGTGCTCGTCATCATGGCGCGGGAACATATGGGGGGCCTGGACCGGCGTCAACGGCTTTTGGACGGAAAATCGGCTTCAACGAGGTTGAACAGGACGCCGTTGTTACGCAATAAGCTGGTGCATGAGCCTTCCCAATCATTTCGATCTCCTCGCGACCGACGGGCAAGCGCGCACCGGCCGGCTGATGACGCCGCATGGTGTGGTGCGCACGCCGGCCTTCATGCCGATCGGCACCGCGGGTGCGATGAAGGGCATGCATTGGCGCGATGTCCGCGATGCCAGCACCGATATCGTGCTCGGCAACACCTATCATTTGATGCTGCGGCCGGGCGCCGAGCGCATTGCCGGGCTTGGCGGCTTGCAGGCATTTACCGGTTGGCAGGGCCCGATGCTGACCGATTCCGGCGGCTTCCAGGTGATGTCGCTGGCGCAGCTGCGCAAGGTGAGCGAAGCTGCCGTGACCTTTCGCTCGCACATCGATGGCGCCAAGGTCGAGCTGTCGCCCGAACGCGCCATCGAGGTGCAGCTTCTGCTCGGCTCCGACATCGCCATGCAGCTCGACGAATGCGTGCGGCTGCCGGCGGAGCGCGATGATATCGAGCGGGCGATGCAGCTCTCGCTGCGCTGGGCGGAGCGCTGCAAGCGCGCGTTCGAGAGCGCGGCGCCCGGATACATGCTGTTCGGGATCGCGCAGGGTGGCGACGTGCCGGAACTGCGCCGGAGCAGCGCGCGGGGCCTGGTCGACATCGGCTTTCACGGCTACGCCATCGGCGGCCTCGCGGTCGGTGAACCCCAGGCGGTGATGCTGGCGATGATCGAAGAGGTCGCGCCGATCCTGCCGCAGGATCGCCCGAGATATTTGATGGGCGTCGGGACGCCGGAAGACATGCTCGAGGCGGTGGCGCGCGGCATCGATATGTTCGATTGCGTGATGCCGACCCGCAACGGGCGTCACGGCGTGGCGTTCACGCGGTTCGGTCAGGTCAATCTGCGCAACGCCCGCCACGCCGACGATCCGCGGCCGCTCGACGAGGAGAGCCTGTGGCCGTCCACCCGCACTTGCGCGCGGGCGTACCTGCATCACCTCGTCAAGTCGGGCGAGACATTGGGGGCGATGCTGCTGTCGGAAATCAATGTCGCGTACTACCAGCACCTGATGCGCGGCATCGGCGAGGCTATTTCGAACGGAACGTTCGAAAGCTTTCGGGAACGCACACGGGCCGACTGGGCGAGAGGCGATATCGCGCCGCGCTAAAATGCCCGGCTGTTTTCTGCACGGTGCTTGAAATGGAGCTCAGGAGCCGGCGTAGGCGCGTCCAAACCACCGCGCGTAATCCGGGTCGTTGATCAAGCGGTCAATTCGCGCCCGCCGCAATCGACAAGCAAAGCCCTCTGCCTCCGTCTTTTGACCCTGCTCGGAAGCTGTCTGTGCGACAGGCCCCGCGTGAAGAATGCCGAGCACCGTATTCGAGAATTCCTGATATCGCCAGATTTCCGGAAGCCGCGAAGCTGTGTAACCCGTAAGGCGCTCGCTTGTGGCGGCAGCGCCGTAACGCTCACATAGGCCGGCCGCGAGTTCGATCACATCCTGAATTGCCATGTTCATGCCCTTGGCGCCCGCTGGGGTCACCATGTGAGCGGCATTTCCTGCGAGGAATATGCGGCCCTTTTGCATCGGCTCGTGAACACGAACTCGTAGATCGAGGAAGTCGCGCTCGATGAGATCACCGCGGACCAGGGATGACTGGCCGGAAATCGCCATGCGCTCTTCCAGCTCCCCCCAAACGCGTTGGTCGGGCCAGTCGGCGAGGGTGTCGGTCATGGGCACTTCCAGGTAGTATCTGGTCGAAGTCGCGGTGCGTCGAAACTGACCTGCGAACCCTTTGGGGTGCAGAGCAAAAACTGTGCGCGGGCTCGGAGGGGCAATCGCGGCAATCACCGCCAGCCAGCGAAATGGATGGACAACCTCGAACATCGTGACCCCGGCTGCGCGCGCGACCGCGCTTCCTGCACCGTCGCAGGCCACGACAACGTCGGCGCGGATCGTCAAAGGCTTGCTGTCAAATGCCATGACCGCTCGCACCTCAACATCGGTCTCGCTCTGCGCGACGTCCAGGACCTTGACCCCGAAGCGAATTTGACCGCCCTTCGCGACCAGCGCATCGGCCCAGTCGGCTATCAGCTCATGTTGCGGGTAGATGTAGTGACCCTGACCATCATCGGTGTGGAGCCGTAGTCGAGCACGAAAGCCTCGCCATCGACGCGGAATTCGCAGGTGCCGTTCCGGCCTCCGTGCCTGATAATGGTGTCCGCAAGACCGAAAGGTTGGAGGGCGGCGACGGCGCGTTGCTCGATTAGTCCGGCTTTGGTACGAGTGCGAAGTTCGCCTGATTGCTGACGTTCCAAAACGACGAATGAGATGTTTGACTGGTGAAGGATGTGGGCGAGTACAAGTCCTGCGGGACCAGCACCGACGATACACACCTGCGCATCGTTGTTATCCATCTACACCCCGTCCAGGCGGCGACCGAAACTCACACGATGGGACAATCATGCCGATGCACCGAGCGGTTCTCCCGGGCTTCCGCGCATCAGCGTAAATCCGCCCGAGTGCAGCGTCCGCATCATGTACACAAAAATCAGATGACCGCTGTAGCATTTTTCGGAGCGCGCGCGACGCCCACCCCGAGCCCGAAATGCGCACAAAAGGGTGCGACGCGCGCCAACGCCTGCGGATTCATGGGTTTGCGGCTAGTTGCGGGAAAATCGCTTGAGCGAATGCTTGGTCACGAAGCCGTAACCGCAGGTATCGCAGGTCCAGAGATAGCTGATGAGGTTATCCGAAAGATACGCGGACGCTTCTGCGGCCACCATGGAATCTGCGCAAACAGGGCAGGTCGGCAAATCGCATCCGCGTGGGTCGGCATGACGTGTACCGGTCGACGGGATTGCAGCGACTGCTGACATCGTGACCTCCTGTTGCGATCTGAACTTGAGTTTAACATACACCGATTTGTTTGACGATGTGGCAACACAAATGCGTTGGTTTTACGTTATTTAGCCGCTTTGAAGATATTTAGCTGCGCTAAAGATTTTGCAATGCAGCGAGGTGTGGTGCGCGGGATTCTGGACTTGCACAGCTGCATGAGATGTCCCTAATGGAGAATACCCGCTAAACACACGCACATCGCTCGACGGGAGTTTCGTTATGAATGCGTCGACTGCCACGCGTGCAGTGCACCGGCCCGGCCGCGGCCGGGTTTTCGACAGCATCGTCGATGCGGTCGGCGACACGCCGATCGTCCGTCTGCGAAAACTGCCGGAAGCCCATGGCGTGCATGCGACCATTCTCGCCAAACTGGAATATTTCAGTCCCGCGGCGAGCGTGAAGGATCGCATCGGGGCTGCGATGATCATCGCGATGGAGAAGGCCGGCATCATTCACGCCGATACCGTGCTGATCGAGCCGACCTCGGGGAATACCGGCATCGCGCTGGCCTTCGTCGCCGCCTCGCGCGGCTATCGGCTCAAGCTCGTGATGCCGGAGTCGATGTCGATCGAGCGGCGCAAAATGCTGGCGTTTCTCGGTGCTGAAATCGTGCTGACGCCGGCAGCCCAGGGCATGAAGGGCTCGATCGCGACAGCGGAAGAGCTGGTCCGCACGACGCCCAACGCGGTGATGCCGCAGCAGTTCAAGAACCTCGCCAATCCGGAAATTCACCGCCGCACCACAGCGGAGGAAATCTGGAACGACACCGGCGGCGACATCGATTTCTTCGTGGCCGGGGTCGGCACCGGTGGCACCATCACCGGCGTCGGGCAGGTATTGAAGCCGCGCAAGCCCTCGCTGCGGATCGTCGCCGTCGAGCCCGAAGAAAGTCCGGTACTTTCCGGCGGGCAGCATTCGCCGCACAAGATCCAGGGCATCGGCGCCGGCTTCGTTCCGGAAATCCTGGACCGTTCGGTGATCGACGAGATCATCCAGATCAGCAGCTCGACCGCGATCGAGACCTCGCGCGCGCTGGCGCGCAACGAGGGCATCCCGGGCGGCATTTCCTCGGGTGCTGCGATCGCCGCGGCACTTCAAATCGGCAAGCGTCCGGAAAGCGCCGGCAAGACCATTGTTGCGATTGTGCCGTCGTTCTCCGAGCGTTATCTGTCGACGGCGTTGTTCGAAGGAATCTAGACGTGGCAGACCAACCCAGACGACCGAGAACGCTGAGCGACGCGCGCACCGAAGCCGAAGCCGCGTTCAAGCGGACGACAACCAAGGTGCCGGAGGCGCCGCCCAAAAGCACCGCACTTCCGGGCGTGAAAGAACTGGTCTCGCTGCGGATCGATCAGGATGTTCTCGAACATTTCCAGGAGGGCGGACCGGGCTGGCAGGATCGGATCAACGAGGCGCTGAGAAAAGCCGCTGGCAAATAGCCCCGGCACTATCGATGCATTCGCGCACCGTCGACTTCCCTGTCGTTCTATTCGTCGTCATTCTGTCGGTCGGCCTTGTCAGCGGTCTTGACCTGCTGTTGTCGGCGACGCCGGCGTCGGCGGAATCGGTGCCGTTCAACTGCTCGATTTTGCCGGGAGCGGAGATCGCCAGCATCACGATTACGAATTCACTGGCCAGCGACGCCTCCTGCATCGTGACCTGCAAATTCTCGACGACCAAATACGACAACAATCCGCAGATCACCTGCGCCAAACCGGTCCCGGCCGGCAAGGAAGTGGAGATGTGCCTGCTGCCTGGTGGCGGCGACAGGCTGGTGAAACTCACCGAAGGCCGTGCCGAGTGCACCAGATGAAGCGAGGCGGGATCAAAAAAAGCCCGGCGTGAACCGGGCTTCTTGTTGGTCGAACTTTCAAGGCTCGCGATCGGATAAGGCTCGCGATCGGGCGATCAGCGTCGGAACATGCCGCCCATCATGCCGCCCATGACTCCGCCGATGAAGGCGCCGGGATCCCCGCCACCACGGTGACCGGCACTGCCACCGCCACCAGCTCCGCCGCCGCCGCTCTGGCGCACACGGCGAGCCGGCGCTGCTGAATCGTCGCTGGAGCTGGTTTGCGTCGTGGAGACGATTTCCGTCAACAGCGCCTTGTGCTGCAGCTTGTTGAAGAAGCCGCTCTTGGGATAGCCGCGCGCGGCCTGCCAGCGCGAGATCACGGCGCGCGTCTGGTCGTCGAACTTGCCGGTCACCTTGGTGTCGAAACCAAGACCGGTCAGCCGGCGCTGCACGTCGCGGCGCTGGCCCTTGTCGAGGCCGATCTGATCCTCGCTGGTCTGGCTGGACTCTTCGGTGAAGGTGGCGGGATCGATGCCGGTGGTCAGATTGCGGGTCGTGGTCGACGGGCCGTTCTCCAGCGAGGCGATCCGGGCCAGCGCCAGCGATTTGAACTGACCGTTCGGGTAGTTGCTCAGGTAGGCATTGAGCTCTTCCGGCTTGTTGGATTCCTTCACCGAGCGCCAGAATTCGAGTTCGACGTCCGAACCCCTGGAAATGGAAGCGACGGCAGCCGGATCGGAAGACGCCGACGCCGCAGCGTTGGCGGCCGGCGCCGCGCCCGGATTGAGATAAACCGCGCCGATGAGGTTGGTGTGTCCCCAGGGCAATTGCCCCTTGCTGGTCTCCTCATTGACCTGGGCGCGAACCTCGGTCATCGCCTGCTGGATCTCGACGCCCGGCGTCGTGATGTGGGCGATCAGGGCGCGGGTAAACGGACTGTTGGTGCCTTCCTTGCCATCCAGCGCGGTCTGACCGGGGCCGGTCGCAAACGCGATCAGGGTGCCTTCGCCGGATTTCATTTCCGCAAGGCCTGACTGCACCGACACGCTGCGGGTAGCGGAATTCGACTTGATCTTGGCGGCAAAGGGATTGTCGCGGCAGGCGTCGAGAAACACCAGCTTGACCTTGGCATCGCTCATGGTCTGGTCGAGCGTGAGGTCGATATTGATCGCGGCGCCAAGCTTGACGTCCATTTCCGATTTGATGTCGGCGTCGACCGGCAACAGATAATTGGTGCCGCCGATGGCGATGCCGTGGCCGGCGTAGAAAAATACCGCGACGTCGGCGCCTTGCGCCTTCTTGCCGAACTCGAGCAGCCGTTCGGTCATCGTATCGCGGGTGAGATTGGTGCCTTCGACGACCTCAAAACCAACATTGCGAAGCACCGCCGCCATCGCCCTGGCGTCGACCGGCGGGTTGGGAAGCTGGGCGACATTCTTGTAGGCGCCATTACCGACGACAAAGGCGACGCGGCGCTCAGCCTTGGCGGCGTGCGCGGTGAAGATCATGCAAATCAGGGAAAAAATAACGGTCAGGTGGCGCATCTGAAATCCCCAGGTGAGTCGAGCAATTTCGGCAGTAACGCATTGTCACGAACCTACACGAAAAAACCGCAGTTCGCGCCACGAAAAATTAAGCCGTTGCCCAAATCCCGGCAAAAGGTATCGGCGGACCGATCAGGCGCCGATGCGCGCGGGAACCGGATCGGCCGCTCTCAGGTTCAAGAGATTGCCGGTGAGGATCAGCGCCGCGCCGAGCACGGTGAACATGTCCAGCCGCTCCGAATAGATCAGCCAGCCGGCCGTGGCGGTCAGCGGTACCCGCAGGAAATCCATCGGCAGCACCACGGTCGCGTCGGCGTGCAGCATCGCGCGCGCCATGCAGTAGTGGGAGAATGTGCCGCAGAACGCGATCACCACGATCCAGCCGAAGGCATAGGCCGAGGGCCGGATCCAGACATAGAGCGCAGGGAAAAATCCGGCCGCGGACTGGATCACCAGCATCCAGAAAATGATGGTCAGGGTGCTTTCGGTGCGGGTCAGGGACTTCATCATGGCGATGGAAATGCCGAACCCGACGGCGGCGCCGAGCGCAATCAATTGACCGGGATTGATTTCGCCGGTCGCGGGACGAACGATGAACGAGCACGCCGACCACACCGAGCACGATGGCCAAAATCTTGCCGGCCGTCATGCGCTCGCCGAGAAAACTCGCGGCCAGGATCGCGGTCCAGATCGGCATGGTGAATTCGATCGATACCACCTGGCCGAGCGGGATCAGCGTCAGCGCGAAGAACCAGCCGAGCTGGGCGGCATAATGAATGAGATTGCGCCCGACATGCTGCAGCGGCCGCGATGTCTTCATCGCCGCGAACCCTCCGTTCAGGCGGATCAGCCGGTACAGCATGAAGAAGCCGAGGATCGAGCGCACCTCCATGATCTGAAACACGTTCAGTTCGCGCGTCGTCTCGCGGCCGGCGACCGCCACGATCAGCATCAAGGCGAGCCAGCCCGCCATCCACAGCGCGGCCCTTGGTTTGGAAGGTGTTCGGTCCATCGGCGGGAAATGCCATGCATGCCGCGCCAGCGCTGGCGCGGGAGGTGGGGAGGGCAGGCCGGTATCGGCGACCCCGTGCGTATTTGCAACACGCAAATATGCAGCGCTGGACGCAGCTTGATTTCGGTGTAGGCCCGATCGGTGCTAAGGGATCGCCGGTCTTGCCGTTCCCGCCGATCGTCATTCCGGGGCGCGAGTGAAACGAGCGAACCCGGAATCTCGAGATTCCGGGCCTGGTCCTTCGGACCATCCCGGAATGACGCTGAGACCAGGAGAGCCAGTTCATGCGTGTCTTGCAACCGGCCGAATCGGCGAAATTTCCCGCCCTCGACGCTGCTCTACATCGAAGGCCTGGTCGATATCAGGGCCAAGGTCGAGATTGAAGTTACCGCGTTCGTACCGACGACATAGGAAGTGCAGAGATGACGAACCGATCCACATCCGCAGATTTTGTGACCGCCTTCGCCACCGGCTGGCCCGAGGAGGAACCGGATATCATGGTGCTTTCGCTGACCACGCATAAAGGCGTCCAGGATTTTGCGCTCACCCCGGAGCAGGCGCTGTTGATCGCAAAGACCATGAAACAGACCGCCGCCCGGCCGACGGTGCCAAAAGGAGTCAGCCGGCGCGGCGAAACAGGCTAGAGCCTTTTCCGTTTCGATTGAATCGAAACGGGGCTCTAGATTCTTGATTTGACGCGTTTTCTTGACGCGAACCGGTTTCCACTTCGCTTGAAAACGCTCTAATGCCGTGACAGTGAAATCGAGGCGCCCCTGAATTGGCTCTCGGCCCTGATCACGACGGACTGCTTGTTGCCGCGGGTGGACAGGGAAATGTTGGCGTTAAACCCGGCCGCGCTCGCCAGCACCTGGAAATTGCCGTTGCCGCCGCGTCCCTCGAGCGTTCCGTTGACGCCGCGGCTGGATTCGCTCCAGGTTCCGGAAAGCGATCCGCCCTCCGCGATCACATTGCTTCTGAGATCGAATTTGTAGCTGTCGCTGGCGCAGAGCAGGTTCTGGTTGAGGCCGTTGCCGCCGGCGCCCACGGAATAATTGGCGCGACAGCGGATGCGCTCGGTCGATCCGTCATCGAGCGTGACGGTGCCTCCGCCGGACCAGCTGCCGGCCATGCCGGTGAACGGCCCGGACTGGGCGTAGCTTGCGGTGCCGGATGCCGACGCCGCCAGCAATGCGATGGCTGCAACTAGCAGCCATCGAAGGCCCCCAAGGGATGTTATTGGTCGGCCCGGCCTATTGCCGCGACGCTTCCCAGCGGCCGCTGCATGGCATGCCCGCCGACGCCCCGTTCCATCGTCCTGATCCCGCATTGCCGCTAAGCTGCCCGTTTGCATATGCACCACCGATTGAAACCCTCACGAGTCCCTCCCGTCCGATGCTGCCAGTGACATCAGCGCCGGCGGCCGAGACCTTGCCGTCTGCGACCGTAAGTGTTGAGCGTGTCGAGGGTTCGCAAGAACCGGCCTTGGTCACGATCGTGACATTCCATAGCCCGTCATAGGGTGTCTGGGCGGCGGCGGAAGCGGCGCTGAGGGCAGCCGCGGCAGAGGTGATAACAAAAGCACAAAATACGTTACAAATGCGATTGTGGCGCATGGGTCAAACCCCCCGATGTGTGTGATGATGCGGCTTATCCAGACACAATGTGTCTAAAATTTGCTGCGCCGCGCCAACGCGAAAAGTTCCTGACAAATCAAAGATTTGAAGTTAAAATTGGTTCCCTGTCCGGAACAGAAATTTGCCGCCCCGGCGCCTCCCAGACGGTCTTTGGCACCCGATTCGCGACATAGGTACCATATTACTCAGGCAAGCTGAGGCGCCTTGGTCGCAAACTGCTCGTCCTGGGGCTTCGCCGGCAAGTCGTTGTGGATTTTGGCGTATTCGATGACTTCCCCCAAAAGCTTCTGGCCAAGCGGCGCCAGCGCGCGCTCCCACAACTCCCGGGCGGTCTCGCCCTTCTTGACGAAGACCCACTCCTGCGCGGCGATGGCGCCGGCATCCATGCGGTCGGCGAGGTGGTAGACGGTGCCGCCGGCGATCGGATCGCCTTCCCGGATCGTCCATTCCACCGCCGCGATCCCCCGATGCCGCGGCAGCAGCGAGGGATGATAGCCGATGCCGCCGAGCTTTGCCGCGGCCAGCGCCTCCCTGGCGATGCGGGCGTGGCTGTGTGCGGTCACGATCAGGTCGGTCCGATCGGCGATTTCCCGGGCAACCACGAGCTTGGGGTCGGCCTGCACCGTGACATCGATGCCGGCGGCACGGGCCGCTGCGGCGAGCCGGTCTTCGGCGTCGGCCACGACGACCCCGGCGATTTCGACGCCGTGCTGGCGCAGCATATTGAATGTCGTCACGCCAAAATGGCGGGAGCCGACGAGGGTAATCCGCATGGTGGTTGATCCGTCTTGAGCTAAAGGCATCCGGGCCGTCGATAACACGTCGCAGGCAACTGTCACGCCGCCGGCAGCGCAGGGCTAGCGGGTTATCAACAACACGGGGGTAAATCGCAAGGCACGGGGCGCCGCGGGGCGCGCGGGCGCATGCCACGAAATAAAGCCGCCAAGCGAAATATCATCGCCTGACGGCTTCGCAGTGGTGGTCCCGGACT
>Ga0066789_10001430_pt1 | contig 10311 bp, 11 predicted proteins | sample OrgsoiDNA2013049_FD_70960 | JGI IMG/M metagenome (GOLD analysis project Ga0066789, IMG submission 70960) | Permafrost soil microbial communities from the Arctic, to analyse light accelerated degradation of dissolved organic matter (DOM) -... | ecosystem: Environmental > Terrestrial > Soil >...
CACCGCCAATGCGCAGCTCGCCGATTTGATGCAGGCGATCGGCTGCGGCACCGGCGCGCATTACCGGCAAGAGGATCTGCGCTACGCCCGCATCATCATCATGACCGACGCCGACGTCGATGGCGCGCATATCGCCTCGCTGCTGATCACGTTCTTCTACCGGCAGATGCCGCGGCTGATCGATGAGGGCCACCTCTATCTCGCGGTGCCGCCGCTCTATCGCCTCACCCACGGCAGCAAGACGATCTACGCCCGCGACGATGCCCACAAGGACGCGCTTCTGAAGAGCGAATTCAACGTCAACGCCAAGGTCGATGTCGGCCGCTTCAAAGGCCTCGGCGAAATGATGCCGGCGCAACTGAAGGAAACCACGATGGACCCGGCCAAGCGCTCCATGCTCCGCGTGGTGCTTCTGGCCGACGACCGTGCGGGCACCGCCGATTCCGTCGAGCGCCTGATGGGGACCAAGGCCGAAGCGCGATTCGCCTTCATTTCCGACAAGGCGGAATTCGCCAGCGAGGATCTGCTGGACGTGTAGCGAACATGAAATCTGGTGCCTCGAAGATTTCAGTCGCTTCGCGAGCGCGCCCAAAACCCAAGGTTGAAAGCCACGCTTGGCTTTGAGCTGCTTTTTGCGCGCATCATGTCTTAGGCCGCGTCGGCGGGCCTCACACGCCTGTTGATGTCGGCGCCCTTCTCGCGTTCGATCACGGCAATATCGTACTGGCTTTGCAAATCGAGCCAGAACTGCGCATGGTTGCCGAAATACCGACCCAGCCGCACCGCCGTATCGGCTGATATCGAACGCCGTCCATTGAGGATGTCGGTGATGCGTCCAGACGGCACGCCGAGATCGAGCGCCAGCCGGTTGGCGCTGAGCTTGCGGGAGCCGAGTTCGCGCTTCAGGAGCCGTCCCGGATGTATTGCTGGAGCCATATCCTACCCCTTGTGATAGTCGACAATCTCGACGTCGAACACATCGCCTTTGCGGAATTCAAAACAGATACGCCAGCGGTCGTTGACCGTCATGGCCCATTGCTTTTTCCGTGCGCCCTTCAATTTGTGCAATCCAACGCTTCGCAATGGACTGAGATCTTGAAGACTCCTGGCCACGTTCAGTGCCAACAGCAAATCGATTGCGGCGTCGACGTCAAGGCCGCGGAATTGGTTTGACGGATGGCCGTCCCAAAACTTGCGGGTTGCGGCGTTTCGCCAAGACCGGATCATGGCATAACCATACTACGCAAAACGGTGCAAAACAATCGAGTCGGCGCCCTTCTCGCGTTCGATAACGGCAACATCGTACTGGCTTTGCAAAACGCTGCTTCTCGATTCCATCATTGACGCCTCGGAATACTGGATCGCCCGCTTTTGCGGACGATGACGGCTGAGAGTGTGGCGTGCGTAGGTACTTTGCGGCAGAGCGAATTTCGCAGAGCCGTAGGGTCGTCATTGCGAGCGAAGCGAAGCAATCCATGGCCGCAGCAAGAAAGTAAGTATGGATTGCTTCGCTGCGCTCGCAATGACGGCACTCCAATTCCATCGAGCCAGAACTGCGCATGGTTACGATGGACCCGGCCAAGCGCTCGATGCTCCGCGTGGTGCTTCTGCCGACGACCGTGCGGGCACCGCCGATTCCATCGAGCGCATGATGGGAACCAAGGCCGAAGCGCGATTTGCCTTCATTTCCGACAAGGCGGAATTCGCCGCCGAGGATCTGCCGGACATTTGAGGGCGCGGGGACCCTGACGGAGGTATTATGGTATGCTTGCCGCAGCAAAAAAAGCCGATTTTGCGGCGCTATCGGCTTTTTTGGAGGGCTTTTCCCGGACGGCGTTTGTGTGTGCCTACGCAGCAACAGCATTTTGAGGCCAACTGGCTATAGTCCTCGCAATGGGTTGAGGGAATCGATGCCCTCGCATCTCTGTCACGCGGTCGGGTCCGAACGCTTACTTACCGAGGAATTCAAAAAATGAAGAAATTAGTGCTCGCTCTGTCGGCGGTAGCGGCATTCACCGGATCGGCCATCGCGGCTGACCTTCCTGCCCGGACCTACACCAAGGCTCCGATGATGTCGCCCGCTCCGAGCTGGACCGGCTTCTACCTCTTCGGCGGTGCCGGCGGCGGGTTGTGGGATGCCGAGTGTCGTGAACCATGCTACCGGTGCGGCGATCCTTCCCGTCAATCAGAAACAGGGTGGCGACGGTTGGTATGGCACGGTCGGCGCCGGTTATGACTGGCAGTTCAACGGTTCGTGGGTTGCCGGCATATTTGCAGACGGCCAGTTCGGCAGCATCAAGGGCACGATCCAGGATCAGGGTCCGTTCTTGGCCGGCAACGAAAAACTCAAGACCAGCTGGGCGGCTGGCGTGAGATTGGGCTACCTCGTGGCCCCGAATGTTCTTTCCTATGTCAATGGCGGATACAGCGGATCCAACTGGTCGGGCACGACCCTGCTGAGCACAATTACCGGTGTTCCGTCAGGTTTTCACACCAATTCGTTTGATCGAAACGGCTGGTTCATCGGAGGTGGCGTGGAAAACTCCCTGAACATCTTTGGCCTCGCCGCTCCCGGCTGGTTCATGAAGACCGAATATCGTGCTGCCTATTACGACACGAAGAATATCGCCGAGCTTGTCGATGGCACGAATTTGGCCAGCGCCCGCGATATTACCTTTAAGCCACTGGTGCAGACCATCAGCACTTCGCTGGTCTATCGCTTCAACTGGAGCGGCCCGGTCGTCGCGAAGTATTGATCTTCTGACCTAGCCTCATCACTCCAAAAGCCCCGGCATCGTCCGGGGCTTTTTTGTGCCTTGCGCGAGCGAATGCGCGGCACAGCTGAGAGGCGCCAAGGCTGTTCGCCAAGGCTGTTCTGCCAAGGCTGTTCTTGCTTCAAACGAGTGAGCGCGCCACTCTGGCAACCGCCACGCGATAGCCGCGCGGGCTATTTGGCGAACGAGGAAACCATGCGCAAATTGCTTCTGATCATTGGCTTGCTCGCGCTCGCCGTCGGGCTGCTCTGGATCGGCCAGGGCACCGGATATGTCGCCTGGCCGCAATCGAGCTTCATGATCAGCCAGATCCAATGGGCGTATTACGGCGCGGCGCTGGCCGTGGTCGGCCTGATTCTGATCTGGCAGGGCAAGCGCTGATCGGGCACGCTCCGATCGACCTGAACAGCGACTGTATGACAACGATGAAAGCGGAACTATTCGATCTCGGCGGCAAGGCCGCAATCGTCACCGGCGGCAATGGCGGCATCGGCCTTGGCATGGCGCGCGGGCTTGCCGAAGCCGGCGCCAATGTCGTGATCGTCGGCCGCAATCAATCCAAGTCCGATGCCGCGGTCGCCGAGCTCAGCCAGCGCGGCGTCAAGGCGATCTCCGTCATTGCCGACGTCACCGACAAGGCCGCCGTCGCGGCCATGGTCGAACGCAGCTTGCGCGAACTTGGCCGGATCGACATTCTCGTCAACAACGCCGGCATCAATATTCGCAAGGCCCCGCATGCGCTCGAACTCGATGAATGGGACAGCGTGATCAAGACCAACCTGACCAGCGCGTTCCTGTGCTCGCAGGCGGTCTATCCGGCCATGAAGGCTGGCGGCGGCGGCAAGATCATCAACATCGGCTCGATGATGTCGATCTTCGGTGCGAGCTTCGCGCCGGCCTACGCCGCGAGCAAGGGCGGCATCGTGCAGTTCACCCGCTCCTGCGCCGTCGCCTGGGCCGCCGACAACATCCAGGCCAATGCGGTGCTGCCGGGCTGGATCGATACCGATCTGACCAGGCGGGCCCGCGAGCAGATCGACGGCCTGCATGACAAGGTTTTGGCCCGCACGCCGGCGGCGCGATGGGGCGGGATCGCCGACTTCGCCGGCATCGCGGTGTTTCTCGCATCCAGCGCGTCGGATTTTGTCACGGGCGCCGCGATCCCCGTCGATGGCGGATTTTCGGTGATGGGATAAGCCAAGCCTCGTTCGCCGCGACCCAAGAAAAAGCCCCGGACGAGCCGGGGCTTTTTTATCGGTTGCGGCCTGGTCGCTTTGGTCCCTATCGATACGACGAGAACCCCGGGCCATCGAACTTGTAGTTCAAGCGGACAACGGCCGACTGAATATCGCGCGGCTTCGCATCGAACGCGTAGACCCCGGCAGCGGCGCCGGCGAGCTGATAGCGCCTGGTTTCGAATGCCGAATAGTCGTATTCGAGACCGACAGTCCAGTTCCGGGTCATTCCGTATTCCCAGCCGCCGCCGATTGTCCAGCCGTTGTGCCAGTGTGTCTGCGACCCAGAACCCGTGGACGGATTTGGAACCGCGTCAACAACCGACAATTGATTATTCACGCCGGCGTATCCGCCCTTGGCATAGAATAGGTTGTTCGCCACGGCGTAGCCGACCCGGCCCGTCACCGTCGCCATCCAATTGGTGCGCCAGCTGAACTGATCGTCCAGCCCGAGACCGAAGACCCTGTTGAGCACGCTGCCGCGGTTGTCGATGGCGGAAGCCGTGCCCTCGAGACCGAACACGTAGTTGCTGGCCTGCCAGTTGTAACCCACCTGGCCACCGCCAAATACGCCGGTTCCCCGCTGGCGGAAACCCTGGCCCGGACCGAGATCGCCGAACGCAGTGGTATTCGCAACATTGCTCCAACCCTCGTTGGTCGAGGAGCCGCCGACATGACCGCCCACGTAGAGGCCGCCCCAGTTGTAAAGTGCATCGGCGATGGCTGGCGCCTTGGTGTAGTAGGACCGCGACCCCAAATCCGCGGCAGACGCAGCGCCAACCCCGACGGCGGCGGTGAATGCCAACGCGACAACGCATTTCGAACTACTCATTTTACGCATTACCTTTACCCCAGTTTTTCCCACGATTTTTTCCTCGAAAACATACTGCCCCTATTTTCCTCGCCAATTCGTTAGGAAGCGCCGAGCGGCGGCATTGCCGAAATCTCCTGGACATCCGCGACTCATCCCACGCTACGCATGAATGCGGTCATGAACGGCAATTCTTCACGGCAAACGCCAGCATCACGGCGCAGATCGTCGTGATGCCGGGCAGACATCGATTTTCTGCTTCAGGCTTTCTTCACCACGTTGCCGATCAAAATTCCGGTCGCCAGTTCAAAAGCGATTTGATCGAAGAACGAAAACGATCGCCGGGCATCGGCGATGTTGTGTTTGACGATGATCGTTCAGCCTTCTCTGAGCCCGACACACAAAAAAAAGCCCCGGCCGAGGCCGGGGCTCTTGATCCGCCGCAGTTCAGGAGAAATCAGTACCTCGCAGCAACCGGTCCGCCCCAACCCCAGTTGAACTTGTAGTTCACGCCGACCAGCGCCTGCTGGACGGTCAGGCGGGTCGAGATCACTTCCGACGGCGCCCCGGCAACGAAACCACCGCCGGTAACAGCCGAGGTAAAGCCGGTGTTCTTGCGCCCGAAGTCCATGTAGTTGTATTCGCCGAACACCGACCAGCCGGGCGCAAACATCCATTCGACACCACCACCGACGGTCCATCCCTGCCGATCGACGCCGGTGGCGCTTTCTGAAAGCGCGCCGCCGGGTTGGAGGATGTTATGATCGATCCGCGCCCAGGCGCCGCCGCCCTTGACATAGCCGAGCACTTGCGGAGCAAACAGGTAGCCGAGGCGGCCGGTCGCGGTGAAGATGTCTTTCGTTCGGTTCGTCGACGTGAACGTCGGGAACGCCGGCAGGGCGTGGGAACTGTCGATATTGCCGAAGTCGAACATGCCCTGCACGCCAACCAACCAATTCCCTGCGAACTGATAGTCGCAACCGATCTGGGCGCCACCGATGACGTCGCTGCCTTCGCTCGAGCCGTAATCGGCCAAGGCCGCCACGCCCAACCGCGAGACGCGGGTCTGTTCGGTCTTTGCCCATCCACCGCCGACGTTGCCGCCGATGTAGCAGCCGGTCCAGTTGTAGGTCATGACGGGCGCCATCATCGGCGCCTTGGTGTAGGGCCGCGCAGCCAAGTCGGCGGCAGAGGCGGTGCCGATAGCGCCGAGAGCTAATGAAACACCAGCAGTAAGTGCCAGCTTGATGTGGCGTTGCATGTGACCCTCCAAAGCAATGAACTGAAAACGTCACCAACGCATAGGTCGAATCCCGCCGCGTGAGGACAGGGAACCGCGGGTTCCCGGTCAGCACGGCGCATTTTCCAAACGCGCGTTGTAGATATGCAACAAAAAATTGCAGGGTGGGTAACCTGATACGACAAATGGAACCCGCACGCCGGCTGCATGCATTTGGACCGCCGACAATATTCATGGTCCGACGCGACGAATCAGTCCCGGGATGCCGGTGAGTGCACATGCTCGGGCCGCACACCCAGCGCGACGAAGCGCGCGGTGATGCCCTGCAGCCATGGCACGGCGTTGATCGCGCGCGCGAACAGCGGAGCCTGGAGCGGCCGATCGCCCGGTTGGAGCGCGACGCTGATGATGTTGTTCTGGACCACGACCTGCATGGCCTGCGTCATCCGCACCGGAAATTCCCGGCGCCGGCGCACGGCATCCAATTTGTTTTCGTGCGGACAGCCCACTGCAAGCTTTGCCGCCAGCAGGTTCGCGGTCGCAACCGCATCCTGAACCGCAAGATTGACGCCGACGCCGCCGACCGGCGACATCGCATGCGCGGCGTCGCCGATGCAGAGCAGCCCCGGACGGGTCCAGCGCTTCAGCCGATTGATCGCCACCGTCAGCAGCTTCACGTCGTCCCACGTCTTCACGTCCGAGATCCCTGATTTCAGGATCGGCGCCATGCCGATGACGTCGTCGCGAAATGCCTGCAGCCCGCGCGCCTTGACCGCGTCATATTGGTCCTTGGCGATCACATAGGCGCATTGCCAGTAATCGCCGCGATCGAATGTCACCATCATTTTGCCGGTGTCGACGCGCGCAAACAGGCTCTCGTTCTCGCCCGCGCGCTTGCCGGCACGAAACCAGAGCACGTCCATCGGCGCGCCGATCTCTTCGACCTCGAGATTGGCGCGCTGCCGCACGATCGAATGCCGGCCGTCGCAACCGATGGTCAGGTCGGCGCGGATTTCGACCGCTCCATCCGGCGTATCGGCCAGCACCCCGGCCACGCTGCCGCCCGACCAGACCAGATCGGTCGCATCGGCATTCATCATCACCTTGAGTGTGGGAAACCGCTTGCCGCTCTCCCGCAGGAAATTGAGAAAGTCCCATTGCGGCATGAAGGCGATGAAGGGGTATTTCACCTTGAGACGGCTGAGGTCGGCGATCCGAATCGAAGTCCCGCCGAACTTGCCATCCATTTTCTGCAGTTGCTGGTGCGGAAGTTTCAGGAACCCCTCGATCAATCCGAGTTCGTCCATCACCTGCAGCGTCGAGGGATGCACGGTGTCGCCGCGAAAATCCCGGAAGAAGTCGGCGTGCTTCTCCAGCACCAGCGTGTCGATGCCGGCGCGGCCGAGCAAATAGCCGAGCATCATGCCGGCGGGGCCGCCGCCGACAATGCAGCATCTTGTGTTGAGTGTGCGCCGGGACGGTCGTTCTGAAGGAGTGCCCGCGTCCATGATCTGACTTTCGTCGGCTTGGATCCCTTAGCGCCGAAAACTCTTGATCTCCGAGACGCTGCCGTCGCGATAGGTCAATTCCACCGAAACCGATTGGGTGGAAGGCGACAGCTTCAGGTAAGGCTGCGCGTCGCCGGGGATGGAACTCGGATCCCTGGGATCGCAGGGCGGCATTTTCAGCACCTTGTCCGGCACCGTCGTATCGATCCCGACGCGCACCTCGCGGATCGCACAGCGATACGACATCAGGTGCGTGTAATAGACCAGCAGGCCGTTGAACTCGCGAAACGACAGCCAGCTGGTCGCGGTCATGTCGAGGATTTTCCGCTGATCGCGGATCAGCGCCGCCTCCGGATCGAATTTGATCGGAAACGGTCCCTGCATTTCGCCTGACGTGTCGATATAGCGAACCTGAAGGGTGGCCGCCGGCGCATCGCCGGGAAGCTCGATCGACTGATTGGGCATCCGCTTGCGGGTGCGCGGGTCCAGGATGTCCATGAAGCCGGTCTCGCGGAATTCGCCGGCATCCCCCATGCGCCAGGAAATCCCCAGCGTCGGATCGGCGATCGAGAACGTCACGGTCCAGCCGCCATTGTGGCGGGAGAACATCGCGATCGGCGCGTTGACCGAATCGTTTTGCGGCAGGCGCGGCACCAACACTGGCGGCAGCGCCGCAATCTTCTGCGTCGGCTCGGCAGGTTTCGCGGCCTCGGGCTGTCCCTTTGCGAGACCATTGAGGAATACGTCGTCGACCATCTGGTCGAAATAGACCGGGATCTGCTTGTGGCTCACGGTCTCCGCCATCTCGCTAACCATCCGGCGGGTGTGCTGGGCGACCTGAACCAGGTTTTCGCCGGGTTGCAGCAGTTCTTTCGCAAAGGTTCGCGTGAACACCGAATTGGGATTGTCGTCATTGTTGGAAAGGCGATCGAGCGCGGTCTGGCGGGGGCCTGCCGAAAACACCGAGAATACGCCCTCCGGCAATTGCGTCATCGGCGCCAGCCCGCCGCCGCCGGCGACGGCGCGGGTGCCGCTGCGCTCGAACGGATTATTGCGACAGGCGTCGAACACGAGGATGGAGGTGCGCACTTTCTTGTTCTGCAGGCGCTCAATGATGCGGTCGGCGAGCACCGAGGCGTCGCGGACCAGTTCTTCCTGGCCTTCGCCGGCGGCGGGCACGTCGGTCGGCAGCAGGAAATTCTGACCCGCGATCTCAAAGCCGTGGCCGGCATAGAAGAAGAACGCGGTGTCGCCGGGCTCCACCGCATTGTCGAACGCCAGCAGGGTCTGGCTGAACGCAGCCCGCGTCTGATTCTCCGCGACCATCACGGAAAAGCCCAGTTGTTTGAGGGTGGCTCCCATGGTGCGGGCATCGTTGACCGCCTTCTGCAATTTCGGCACGTTCTTGTAGTCGTTGTTACCGACGACAAGCGCGACCCGCTTTTCCGCGTGCGCGGGTGCTGCGAGCGCCAGCAGCGCGATGGCGATGCCGGTCAGCGTCGGTAGCCTGGAAAGCCATCTCGTCATCGAATTCCCCACCTTGCACGATCGATCCGTGGCTCGCGCAAACCGCCTTATGCCATAGTCGGCAAACTTGCGCCGCCGGTTCAATCCGGCACCGCCGCCCGGCGCTCCCACCGCCTGAGCAGCGGCGCGGCAAAGTTCGGGCGAGTGCCCATAGCGCCAGCCGCGGATTGACAAAACTCAGCGCAATCGCAAGCAGCGACGAGACCATCAACAGGATCGCCAACATCTTCCGATGACGCAAATGGTCGCCCGGTTCCAGATGCGGCGTAATGAAGACAACACGAAGGCCGACGGCGGCAATCAGCAGCGTATGACCTGCGTAGAGCCAGATCGCCGGCGCGAAATGCGCAAAGCGGCCGACGACGATGGTCGTGAACGGCATGCAAGTGATCAGCAGCAGGTATAGCAGCCACCAATGGACGTATTCCCGATTGACGAATTCCGCCCGCGACCGGACCTCGACATTGGCAAGCCAGCGCAGGCCGAGCACGCCGAAACTCAGCAGATAGGGAAAGATCTTCGGCCACAGACCGGCGAGACCCTGCAACAATTCGCCGGCGGTGTTGGGGTGAAAATCGTCCGGCAGCCGAATGTCGAGGATCAACAGCGTCATGGCGACGCCGAATATGCCATCGCTGAGGGTATCGAGGCGCGCTTTTGAAAACATGATGCCGGCCAAGCCTCCACTGCGCGTCTTATCGCGTATCGGCCCGGCCAACAACGCGGGGGCAAGGGCAGCGTAAAGCTTCGCGATGGCAGCAGGACAACCGGAACGGGTGCACGGAATGTTACGCCGGTCATGCAAAATATTAAGCTTTTTCAGCCTTCCGCCGCCCGCTCCATTGACTTTGGCCAATTCGCCCCTATGTTCCGGTCTGACGCGGCCCGGTATCGAAACGCGATATCTTGAATAAGCCGCCTGTCTGCGTTTCCGAAAACCCCGTGCAAATCTGCGTGCCGTTCCGGGGTTGAGCGCAACAGTCTTTTTCCGGGATTCCAAGCGGCGGTATCTACCAGAGGCTCAATGTCTTTTTCCCATCTCGGCTTGTCCGACAAGGTGCTCGCCGCCGTCGCGGCCACCGGTTACACCACCCCTACTCCCATTCAGGAACAGGCGATTCCCCATGTTCTGGCCCGCCGAGACGTTCTCGGCATCGCCCAGACCGGCACCGGCAAGACCGCTGCCTTCGTCCTTCCGATGCTCACCATGCTGGAA
>Ga0066789_10001432_pt1 | contig 10296 bp, 8 predicted proteins | sample OrgsoiDNA2013049_FD_70960 | JGI IMG/M metagenome (GOLD analysis project Ga0066789, IMG submission 70960) | Permafrost soil microbial communities from the Arctic, to analyse light accelerated degradation of dissolved organic matter (DOM) -... | ecosystem: Environmental > Terrestrial > Soil >...
AAGATGAACGAGCCGCCGGGCCGCTTCGGGTCCTTCAGGCCGGCGCGGGTACGCCGAATCGTCTGCGACAGAGCCTTGATCGCCGGCTCCTGGCCGATGACCCGCTTGTGCAGTTCGTCTTCCATGCGCAGCAACCGCGACGTCTCTTCCTCGGTCAGCTTGAACACCGGAATGCCGGTAGCGGTCGCGAGCACCTCAGCGATCAGCTCTTCGTCGACCTCGGCCACGACATCCATATCGCCGGCCTTCCACTCCCGCTCGCGCTGCGACTTCGCCGCGAGCAATTGCTTCTCGCGATCGCGCAGCGAGGCCGCCTTCTCGAAGTCTTGCGCGTCGATGGCGCTTTCCTTCTCGCGGCGGACGCCAGCAATCTTCTCGTCGAACTCGCGAAGATCCGGCGGTGCGGTCATGCGCCGAATGCGCATGCGCGAGCCAGCCTCGTCGATCAAGTCGATGGCCTTATCGGGCAGGAAGCGATCGCTGATGTAGCGGTCAGCTAGCTGCGCGGCCGCAACCAGTGCGCCGTCCGTGATCGAGACGCGGTGGTGCGACTCGTAGCGATCACGCAGGCCCTTGAGGATCTCGATGGTGTGCGCAAGCGACGGCTCGGCAACCTGGATCGGCTGGAAGCGCCGCTCGAGCGCGGCATCCTTCTCCAGGTGCTTGCGATATTCGTCGAGCGTCGTCGCACCAATGGTCTGCAGTTCGCCTCGGGCCAGCATGGGCTTCAAGATGGACGCCGCGTCGATGGCACCTTCGGCGGCGCCTGCGCCGACCAAGGTGTGCAGCTCGTCGATGAACAAGATGATGTCGCCGCGGGTGCGGATCTCCTTGAGAACCTTCTTCAGTCGCTCTTCGAAGTCACCGCGATAGCGGCTACCGGCAACGAGCGCGCCGAGGTCGAGGGTGTACAGCTGCTTGTCCTTCAGCGTCTCGGGCACTTCACCCTTGACGATGGCCTGCGCGAGACCTTCAACGATCGCGGTCTTGCCCACGCCGGGCTCGCCAATCAGCACCGGGTTGTTCTTGGTGCGCCGCGAGAGCACCTGCATGACGCGCTCGATTTCCTTCTCACGGCCGATGACCGGGTCGAGCTTGCCTTCGCGCGCGGCCTGCGTGAGGTTGCGGCCGAACTGATCCAAGACGAGGGACGTCGACTGGGTGCCCTCTGCGGGACCGCCCGCGGTCGCCTCTTGCTTGCCCTGGTAGCCGGACAGCAATTGGATGACCTGTTGCCGCACCCGGTTCAGGTCGGCGCCGAGCTTCACCAGCACCTGCGCCGCGACGCCTTCGCCTTCGCGGATCAGGCCGAGCAGGATGTGCTCGGTGCCGATGTAGTTGTGGCCGAGCTGAAGCGCTTCGCGCAGCGAGAGCTCCAGCACCTTCTTGGCGCGCGGTGTGAAAGGTATGTGGCCGGACGGCGCCTGCTGGCCCTGCCCGATGATCTCTTCGACCTGCTGGCGGACGCCTTCGAGCGAGATTCCGAGGCTCTCGAGAGCCTTCGCCGCGACGCCTTCGCCCTCGTGGATGAGCCCGAGCAGGATGTGCTCGGTGCCGATGTAGTTGTGGTTGAGCATGCGGGCTTCTTCTTGCGCCAGCACGACAACACGGCGGGCTCGGTCGGTAAATCTCTCGAACATGTCGCTCGCTCCTCAGTGGCGGCGCCTGCCTTCTTTTTCATGCTATCCCGGCGCCAGGGACAGGCCTTGCCGTGCGACAGTGCGGGCTCACCCACAGTTCTCGCCAAATTGAGGTCGAGACTTGCGTTCTTGGACCTAATTTTCGGTCCTCGGACGGGTGAAAGCTCGCGAAATGGGCGTTCGTGCCCACACTGAAGCCCAACTGTGACCTGTGCGCGGGTGTTCCGACGAGCCGCAGGGCCCCGTTGCGCTAGCAGCGAACAGCTGGGGTGTGGGGCGCGAACAGCTGGGGTGTGGGGCGCGAACAGCTGGGGTGTGGGGCGCGAACAGCTGGGGTGTGGGGCGCGAACAGCTAGTGCGCCGCCTCGTACTTGGCCACGACGTCGGCCGAGATGCGGCCACGCTCGTTGACCTTGATGCCCTTGCTCCGCGCCCATGCCCGGATGTCAGATGTCGGTGCCTGGCTGCCGGCCGCGGCACGGCGGGCGGTACGACCACGTGGACGACCCGCGCGGGCGGCTCGGCCGGATCGGCGCGCAGCGCCGACATACGCGGTCAGCGAATCGCGAAACTTCTTGGCATTGCTCTTACTGAGATCGATCTCGTAGGTCACGCCGTCCAGACCGAACGTCAGTGTCTCGTCAGCCGAACTCCCGTCGAGGTCGTCGACAAGCGTTACCTGAACCTTCTGTGCCACGGGTTTGTCCTTTCGTACGACTGCCGAAAGCAAACAGGAACTCGGCGTTGAATGCAAATACCGAAGTCGAAACGCTACAGATACTTGATCATGCGGGTGTTCCCGAGCGTGTTCGGCTTCACTCGTTCGAGGTCAAGAAACTCGGCAATGCCTTCATCATATGACCGCAACAGTTCCTCGAACACCCCCGGCGCAACCGGTTCACCCTCCAGCTCTGAGAATCCGTGCGCGGCGAAGAAATTAACTTCAAAGGTCAAACAAAACAGCCGACGGACGCCGAGTTCGCGTGCCGTGTGTAGCAATTGCTCCAAGAGCAGATGGCCAATGCCTGTGGCGCGCACGGAGGGGTCGACAGCAAGGGTTCGCACCTCGGCCAGGTCTTCCCACATGACGTGCAGGGCGCCACAGCCAACCACCGATGCCGCACCGTCGACCGCTGACCGCTCGGCGACCCAGAATTCCTGCACGTCCTCGTACAAAGTCACGGTCGGTTTGTTCAGTAGTTTGCGCTCTGGGGCGTAGGCGTCGACGAATCCCCTAATTGCTTTCACGTCCGCCGTCCGGGCGCGACGAATGACGATGTTGGCGGGTGATGAGCTCATCAGTTACTCGGGCCTGACCAACGGGAAAAGGATCGTCTCGCGAATGCTCGCCCCCGTCAGCAGCATGACCAACCGATCGATACCGAGGCCGAGACCGCCCATTGGAGGTGCGCCATATTCCAGCGCGCGCAAGAAATCTTCGTCGAGTTGCATAGCCTCGGGATCACCACCGGCGGCCAATAGCGACTGTTCTGTCAATCTCCGACGTTGCTCGATTGGGTCGACCAATTCGGAGTATGCCGGGGCGAGTTCGACGCCATTCACCACCAGATCCCAGGCCTCGACCAATCGGGGATCGTCGCGGTGTGGTCGCGCAAGCGGCCGGACAGACACCGGGTAATCCCGCACGAACGTCGGCTCGACGAGGGTGTGTTCGACGAGCTTTTCGAACAGTTCGAGCACGATGTGCCCGTGGTCGTGGCCGGACTGCCCTGGCGGTAGCGCCACGTCGTGCCGCACGGCTATCGCGCGCAGTTGTGCGACGTCGGTATCGATCGAGAGTTCCGCACCGACCGCCTGCGACACCGCCTGATGAATCGTCACAGTCCGCCACGGCGCGGCAAGATCGATCGCCCCGCCGCGACCGTCGGGCACCACGGGCGAGCCGACAGCCAGCGCCGCGTCGAGCACGATCTCGCGGGTCAGGGCAGCCATCGTGTTGTAGTCGCCGTAAGCCTCATATGCCTCAAGCATCGTGAACTCGGGGCTATGGGTCGAGTCGACGCCCTCGTTGCGAAAGATCCGGCCGATCTCGTAGACCCGCTCGATCCCGCCGACCACGATCCGCTTGAGATACAGCTCCAGCGCGATGCGCAAGTACATCGGGATGTCGAACGCGTTCAGGTGGGTCTGAAACGGTCGCGCCGCCGCCCCGCCATGCAGCAACTGAAGCGTCGGGGTTTCGACCTCGAGATAGCCGTGGCGAGCAAGCGTGTCACGCACGGACCCGACAACGGTCGCCTTGATCCTGACCATGTCGCGAGCGTCGGAGTTGGCAATCAGATCGACGTAGCGCTGTCGCACGCGCGACTCGGGGTCGGTGAGTCCCCGGTGCTTGTCCGGCAACGGCCGCAAGCATTTGGCCGTCAGTGCCCACGAATCGGCGAGCACCGAAAGCTCACCGCTACGGGACGTGATGACCTCACCCTCGACACCGACGTGATCGCCAAGATCGATGGCGGACTTCCACAGGGCGAGAGAGTCCGCACCGAGCCGGTCGAGCGAGATCATCACCTGAATCTCGGCTGACCCGTCGCGGATCGTGGCGAAACAGAGCTTGCCGGAGTTGCGCGCGAGCACCACGCGACCGACAACGCCGACCTGATGACCGGTGACGGTATCGGGCGGCAGATCGACGTGCGCCGCGCGAACCTCGGCGATGGTCGCGGTCCGGGGGAAGCCGGCCGGATACGGCTCGATGCCCTGTGCCCGGAGCCACTCGACCTTTTCGCGCCGCACTTGCATCTGCTCGGGCAGCTCGTCACTCACGGCGGAAGGCTATCTGGCGGGCGGGCGACCTCATGCGATATTGCGTTCGAACATCAACCGCAACCCGATCAAGGTCAGCCACGGCTCGTGGACGTCGATGAGCCGGCATTCCTCGAGCACCACAGTCGCGAGGCCGCCGGTGGCAATCACCGTGGCTGGCGTCCCGAGTTCGGCAATGATCCGCTCGGTGATCCCGTCGACCTGCGAGGCGAACCCGTAGATGATTCCCGACTGTAAGGATTCGACGGTGTTCTTGCCGATGACCGATCGCGGCCGCACCAACTGCACCTTCATCAGCTGAGCCGCGCGGGAGGCCAACGCATCGACCGAGATCTCGATGCCCGGCGCGAGAACGCCGCCAAGGAACTCACCCTTCGCGGAGACCACGTCGAAGTTGGTCGACGTGCCGAAGTCAACGACGATGGCCGGCCCGCCGTGCAGGGTGAACGCGGCGAGCGTGTTCACGATGCGATCGGCGCCGACCTCCTTCGGGTTGTCGTAGAGCACCGGCACCCCGGTGCGAATCCCAGGCTCGACGACGACGAGAGGCACCGCGTCGAACCAGCGATCGCACATCGTCCGCACCTCGCGCAACGCCGACGGCACGGTCGAGCAGCACGCGATTCCGTCGACCGTTCCATCACCGGTATCCGATGCAGTGGTCTCAGAGGCGGCGAGGAGGCCGGTGACCAGCAACCCGAGCTCGTCCGCCGAACGGCGCGGATCGGTGGCCAGTCGCCAGTGCTCGACGATGCGCTCGCCCTCGAAGAGTCCGAGCACGGTCTGGGTATTGCCGACGTCAATCGTCAGCAGCATCGGTACTCCTTGCTCCCAGGTCAACGGCCCGCAGGTCGACGCCGATGTCGAACACCGGCGCAGAGTGTGTCAGAGCTCCGACCGCGAGGTAGTCGACGCCCGTAGCGGCCACCGCCGCAGCATTCGCCAACGTCAGCCCACCGCTTGCTTCGAGTCGACATGAGCTGCCCCGTTCGCGGACCAGCGCCACCGCCGCCCGCATGGATTCCAGTGACATGTTGTCGAGCAGGATGAGATCGGCGCCTGCCTCCAATGCCTCATCAACCTGCTCGATCGTGTCGCACTCGACCTCGACGGGAAGCTGCGGAAACGCGGCGCGCACCGCACGGAAGGCGGCCGCAACCCCACCTGCCGCGACCACGTGGTTGTCCTTGATCAGGGCCGCATCGGAGAGCGACATCCGATGGTTCACGCCGCCCCCGCACCGGACCGCGTACTTCTCCAGCGTCCGCAGGCCCGGTGTGGTCTTTCGAGTGTCGCGGATCGCGGCGCCGCTGCCCGCGATGGCATCGACCCACTGACGGGTGAGGGTGGCGATGCCCGACAGATGCCCGAGCAGATTCAGCGCGGTGCGTTCGGCGGTGAGCAGCGAGCGCGTCGCGCCCGTTGCCGACAACACCGTCGTTGCCGGCTCCACTCGCATGCCGTCAACGACCCTTTCGTCGATCTCGGCGGAGCCGCCGGTCGCGATCCACAGCACTGCCGAGACGATCGGTAGACCAGCAACGACGCCGCGGGCACGTGAGACAAAATCGGCCACCGCGACGTCGTCAGGCGCAATGACCGCCACGCTTGTCACGTCGACGCCGCCCGCCAAATCCTCCGCCAGCGCCCCAGCCACCAACGCCTCCACAGCCGCGGCGTCCAACCCAGCCTCGGCAAGACGCCGGTCAAGCACGACGGGCAGACTCATGTCAGGGGCGGTCATGTCAGGGCGCCGAAGGCGCTAGCGCGTGCGGTAGGACGACAGGTGCGGGCTCGAACACCGTCTCGAGAGCACCGTCGTCGAGAAGAGAAGTGACGAGATGCCCCCGCCACGCGGGCGACGTCTCGGGATAGTCCTCCCGCCAGTGGCAGCCGCGGGTCTCCGCACGCATCCGCGCGCCCGCGACAAGCGCGTTCGCGACCGTGTGCAGGTTCGTCGCTTCCCACGCCTCGACACACGGCTCGACGAACTGATCGGTCTCGTCGGCGCTGACCTGCGCGCCGATCCGGACCAGCGCCGCTGCGGCCGTCGCGAGGCTGTCAGCGCTGCGCAGCACGCCGGCACCGGCCGTCATTGCAGCCTGGACGCCGACCAGTGCCGATGGCGGCAGCAATCCGGCGTCCCGCTGGTCGAGTGCAGGTTCGCCGTCCGGCGGCAACGACCGCGCCAGATCATCCGCAATCCGGGCCGCGAACACCAACCCCTCGAGAAGGCTGTTCGAGGCCAGCCGGTTCGCGCCGTGCACACCCGTGCAGGCGACCTCGCCGCACGCATACAAGCCAGGCACGCTACTGCGGCCGAACAGATCGGTCCGAACGCCACCGCTCGCGTGATGCGCACCGGGCACTACCGGAATCGGTGTTGTCACGGGGTCGATGCCGTTCGCGCGGCATGACGCGGTGATGGTGGGGAAACGCTCCGCGAGATCGGGCACCGCGCGCGCATCGAGCAGCACGTGGTCGGCGCCCGTCTCGCGCAGCTGGCGCACGATCGCCTGCGCGACGACGTAGCGTGGCGCGAGCTCGGCCATCGGGTGCTGGCCGACCATGAAACGGCGGCCGAGTACATCGATGAGCACCGCACCTTCGCCACGCAGTGCCTCGGAGATCAGCGGCTGCTGGCCGGCCGCGCCGGGCCCGAGCCACAAAACGGTCGGATGGAACTGGACGAATTCCATGTCGGTCACGTCCGCGCCGGCACGTAACGCCAGCGCGACGCCGTCGCCGGTCGCGACCGGCGGGTTGGTCGTCGATGCGAACACCTGCCCGATACCGCCGGTCGCCAGAACGACAGCACGTCCGCGAGCGGCACCGACACCGTCGCGCCGACCGGCGCCGATGACGTGCAAGGTGACACCGCACGCCCGGCCGTCGATGGTCTTCAGCAAATCGATGACGAGGGCGTGCTCGATGATCTCGATGCCTTCGGTCGCCTTCACTGCGGCAATCAGTGCGCGCTCGATCTCCGCACCCGTCGCATCACCACCGGCGTGCGCGATCCGACGTCGTAGATGGCCGCCTTCGCGCGTCAGTGCGAGGTCGCCGGCGTGGTCGAGATCGAACCGGGTGCCGAGCTCGACGAGTTCGCGCACGAGGTCGGGCCCTTCGGTGACCAGAACTCGCACTGCGTCCTCGTCGCACAGACCCGCGCCAGCGACCAGCGTGTCGGTCAAGTGGTCGGCGGGGGTGTCCCCCGGCCCGAGCGCTGCGGCAATCCCGCCTTGTGCCCAGCGGGTCGAGCCTGCGTCGAGTTCGGTCTTCGTGACGAGCAACACAGTTCCGGCGCGTCGGGCCTTCAAGGCCGTGGTCAAGCCCGCGATACCGCTGCCGACGACCACGATGTCGGCACGCGCCGTCCACCCAGGTTCCGGGGCGGCCAGCCGCCTGCTCAAGCTCACCCGATCACCGTCTCGTCGATGCTCACGTACTCATTGTCGATCAGCCGGGTCGACCCCACGCGGGCGGCCACCGCAAGCACGGCCTGGCGCGCAGCATGAGCGCGGTCGTCGAGAGCCTCGAACGTGTCAGGGTCAACAAGCGCAACGTAGTCGGTCTCGACACCACTCTCACCATCCAGCACCGCCTGGGCGGCCGCGGCAATCGCCGATGGCGCCTGACCGCTACCCGCCGCCGCCGCGCCCGCGAGCAGCGCTCGCCGCAGCGCAAGCGCGGAAACCCGCTGCGACGCCGTCAAGTACGCGTTGCGGCTCGACAACGCCAGCCCGTCGGCGTCCCGGATCAGTGCCGCACCCTCGATGCGTACTGGCAGGTCGAGATCGGCCACCATGGCCCGTACGAGCGCGAGCTGCTGGGCGTCCTTGCGGCCGAACACCGCGACGTCAGGGCGCACGAGGCCGAACAGTTTCGCCACCACCGTCAGCACACCGTCGAAGTGACCGGCTCGGCTCGCGCCCTCGAATCGCTCACCAATCGCGCCGGCAACCACCCGCACCACGGGCTCGCGCGGATACATCTGCGTGCGACTCGGCACGAACGCCAACGCGACGCCTTCTTCGGCACACATCGCGAGATCCGCCTCGAGGGCGCGGGGATAACGGTCGAGGTCTTCGCCGGCCGCGAACTGCAATGGATTCACGAAGATGCTCACCACTGTCTCGTCGGCAACTTCTCGAGCTCGACGCAACAGCGACCGATGTCCTTCGTGCAACGCCCCCATCGTCGGCACGAGTGCAACGGTTCGCCCCAACATCGCGCGTGCGACGGCAAGCTCCGTTCGAGTGCGAGCGACGGCGGTCATGAGCTCGACCCTCGAGCAAGGACGCCGAGCAGTGCCGCGGCGTCGGCCGCCGGCAGCAGACCGGCGGCAAGCGCCCGGTCGGCAGTCAGCCTGGCCATCGCGATGTAGGCGGCAGCCGTTTCCGGACTGACCCTCATGAGCGCGTCGACGTGGGCGGCGACAGTACCCGCGTCGCCGCGGACGACCGGCCCGGTCAGGCCTGCATCCCCGTGGCGCAGCGCGTTGTCCAGTGCCGCCGACAGCAGCGGTCCGAGCAGCCGCTGCGGGTTCTCTACCCCCGCTGCGCGAAGCAGATCCATCGACGAGGAGACCAGGGTGACCAGATGGTTCGCGCCATGCGCGAGGGCCGCATGGTAGAGCACCCGATCCGCCTCGTCGATCCAGACCGGCTCACCACCCATCTCGAGCACGAGTGCTTCTGCGACGGGTCGCAGAACGGGTATCGACGTCACGCCGAAGCACACCCCCGTGAGCCGGTCGAGATCGATGCTGGTCCCGGTAAACGTCATGACCGGATGCAACGCGAGGGGCAGCGCGCCGATGGCCATCGCTGGAGACAACACGTCGATGCCGTAGCGACCAGACGTGTGCACCACAAACTGGCCGGCGTGCAACGCGTCGGCATTGACCAGACCTTCGACCAGCGCTGGCAGCGCGTCGTCGGGCACCGCGAGCAGCAACAGATCGACGTCCGGCCCGATCTCGTCTGCAGTACGGACGTCGACGTCGGGCAACAGCGCTGCGGCACGGCGACGCGACGCCGACGACACCGCCGACACGGCGACGACCCGGTGGCCAGCCCTGGCAAGCGCAGCACCGAGCACCGCGCCGACACGGCCGGCAGAGATGACACCGATCGCCAACCGGCCAGGCCGGGTTTGCGGAACGGACGAATGCACCATCGGAGTTCCAGTCCTCGGGGGTACCGGACGTTGCCGAGCCTACCCAATCGCTGACGGCCCGGGGCTGGTCGTCATCCAGCGATCGGGCATTCGCAACGCCCGGCCACGCTCGGCCCGCAGCACTTCGGCATCGACGATGCGGCGACCCTCGCCGAGGTCTCGATGATGCAACACCACATCGACCGGACCCTTGGTTGAATCCACGTGCACCGTTGCGAGTCGAAGGGCGCGTTGCCACGGCCCCGCCGACAGCCGAACGCTCTGGATCTTCTCGTGCCGCATGACTGCGTGCACCTTCGTCAGCAACCCGCTGCGCACGCTGACGATCGCCTCGTCGGCACCAGCACGATAGGTCCACCAGAGCAACGGCGAGCGCCATTTCGCGCGCGCCGGAACTCGCGTCATCGCAACCGCGTCGATGTCCACACCGGGCAGCGCCCGGCCAACCACCAGCAGGGCCTGCGCACGCGTCCCGACCGGCAGCAAAACCGAATTGTGCTGCCGACCGTCCTCGGCTCGATGTCCTGCGTAGCCGGCGATGTTCGCATCGACTCGCACCCACCCGAACATCCGCCACAACAACGGCTGCACGATGTGCACGGCCTGCACCCGGCCCGGTGGGACGGTCTGTGCCCGCGTCTCGAAGAGACCGTGCCGCAGCCGCAGTCCGTCAGGCGAATCGGCGACG
>Ga0066789_10001434_pt1 | contig 10280 bp, 7 predicted proteins | sample OrgsoiDNA2013049_FD_70960 | JGI IMG/M metagenome (GOLD analysis project Ga0066789, IMG submission 70960) | Permafrost soil microbial communities from the Arctic, to analyse light accelerated degradation of dissolved organic matter (DOM) -... | ecosystem: Environmental > Terrestrial > Soil >...
TTCTCCTCGGGTCGAGGTGGACCGGCGCGGCGGATATCTTTCGTATTCTGGCTCCGACGATCCTGGTGTTCGCCATAGCCAATCCTCTTGGTTGGCTGCTCAATTCGCTTGGATTGGTCGCGCGTGGTTTGAAAATCGCCGTAGTCTTCGCACCCTTCCTGATCGTTAGTTACGTGATCGGGCTCCCGTACGGGCCAAAAGGCGTTGCACTCGCCTATTCAACGGTCATGACGTTATGGGCCGTTCCCCTCACCATTTGGGCTGTGCACGGCACCGCGATTCGTGTCCGCGATATCTGGCTAGCGCTATGCCGCCCCTTGGGCTCAAGCGCCGTGGCCGCGGCATTGGCTTTTGGGGTGCACTTCTCGCTTGGGCAGGTGCTTTCACTTCTGCCGCGGCTGGCATTGGAGATGTTCTTGTTCGGAGTTGTCTACCTCGTGGTCCTTTTGCTCGTGTCTGATCGTAAGGCATACATGGATATGATCCGGTGAGCCAAGAACGAGTGACGCAGCGCGGCGAAGTGGTTACATCGGAGTTCCACGGAGAACCCAGGCCACGTCTAATCTCGTTCTTCGAGGCCGGACTTCTCGTGCCAGTAACCAGATTGAAGCCGAATGCCGGATCCATGTTGGCGCAAGAGGCGCGCGGAACCCGGACGGTCGTCGCTCCTGCATGCCCTCGCTCCGTCTGTCCAGCCCCCGGCGCATTCTGACCCTGATTAAGGTTGCTGCCTGTCTTACCTTGATTGTCCCGCGACGAACTTTTAGACTGCGAGAAGATGGTTCAAATATGTAACGTAATTAACTATTTGCGTGGGGACCGGTGAACGGACTTTTTCAGGTTTACGGCACCAAAGGAGCTACTTATGAGTGTAGATACCGCTCTTCGGGAGCGTGAGGCTCTGGGTCGTCCGATCCGCGTTGGCATGATCGGGGCCGGTGCGACGGGCCGTGCGATCGCTCTGCAGCTTGGAACCCCGGTCCCTGGACTTCGCCTGGTGGCGATCGCCAATCGGACGCTGGCACACGGGGAACGCGCATATCGGGAAGCAAACATCACCGAATGGCGCCGCGTAGAGTCTGCCCGGGAAGCGGAAAGCGCGATCAACCGCGGGTTGCCGGTGCTAACCGATAATCCATCGGTGCTGACCGCCTGCGATGCCATTGACATCATCGTCGAAGTGACCGGGACGGTTGGAACGGCGGCGAGCGTTGTTCTCGAGGCGTTTGCTTCTGGCAAACACGTCGTCTTGGTGAACGCCGAACTCGATTCTTTGCTGGGCCCGATCCTCAAGGTGAAAGCCGATCAGGCAGGGGTCGTTCTAACGCACACCGATGGTGACGAGCCAGGAGTAGCGATGACGCTGTTGCGCTATCTCAAATCCCTAGGTTTGCGCACGGTGGCCGCTGGAAACATAAAGGGGATGGTAGATTACTACCGAAACCCCGAAACGCAGAAGGCATTCGCGGAGAAAAACGACCAGGACGTCAAGAAGGTCACATCGTTCGCGGACGCAACGAAGCTTTCGATGGAAACAACGGTCCTGTCCAACGCGACGGGCTTTCATGTCGGACGCCGCGGAATGTATGGGCCGGCGTGCAAATACGTTCGTGAAATGTCGGACCTGCTGCCGGCGGAACAGATGCTCGAAACCGGCCTCGTCGATTACGCTTTGGGCGCCGCGCCGCATACTGGCGCATTCGTGATCATCCATGAGGAAAACCCGCTGAAGCAGACGCAACTTGGGTATTACAAGATCGGCAACGGCCCATTCTATGTCTTCTACACGCCGTTCCATCTGCCTCATCTCCAGTTGATGTCGACCCTGGGTCGGGCGGTTGTACATCGTGATGCGACCGTCGCCCCCATCGGAGGCCCGGTCTGCGAAGTGCTGACAATCGCGAAGCGCGATCTGAAAGCCGGTGAGCGTCTCGACGGTATCGGCGGGTTCTGCACCTATGGCCTTATCGACAACTCGGCCACGGCTCGAGCCATTTCTGCGCTCCCCATCGGGTTGTCGGAAGGTTGCGTGCTGCGGCGGGATATTTCGAAGGACAATGCCATTTCCTTCGACGACGTGATCTCGCCGGTCGGACGCATCGAGGAGACGCTTTGGCACGAACAGAATGCGTTGTTTCAGTCACAAATGGCGCAGGCACCCTTGTTGGGACAATTGCAGACAGCAGAGGCTCGGTAACGACCATGATTTCCCGTGCGGAAGAAGGAGCGTCCATCGCCGCGGCGGCCGAGCGTGGTGTTAGACTCTTGTCAAGCCAGGTCTGAGCAGCCATGCCAGATCGTTCGTTTTGGCGGGGTCGCAAGGTCTTCCTCACGGGGCATACCGGATTCAAAGGCAGTTGGCTCACATTGTGGCTCGATGCGCTCGGAGCCGACGTAACCGGGTACTCGCTCGACCCACCAACCGATCCAAGTTTATTCAACCAGGCAAACCTCGCCAGTTGCCTGCGCTCGATTCGCGGCGATATTCGCGACTTTGAGCAGCTAAAGTCCGCCATGGCGGAGTGCCGGCCGGATGTGGTTCTGCATATGGCCGCGCAATCCGTTGTACGCAGCGGCTACGACGATCCTATCGAGACTTACTCCACCAATGTCATGGGGACTGTTCACGTTTTCGAGGCGCTGCGACAATTAAAGCTGCCATCCGTCGTGGTCAATGTGACCAGTGATAAATGCTACCTGAATCGGGAATGGGCCTGGGGATATCGGGAAGACGAGCCAATGGGCGGCCGCGATCCATACTCGAATTCGAAAGGTTGTGCCGAACTCGTCACGAGCGCTTATCGCGAGTCGTTTTTCCCACCCGCCGCGCTCGATCGACACGGCGTCGCGCTTGGCAGCGCTCGTGCCGGAAACGCGATCGGAGGCGGGGATTGGACCGCCAACCAGCTGATACCCGACCTGATCAGGGCATTCCTCGCTGGCAAGCCCTGTCTCATCCGTAGCCCTTCCGCCATCCGGCCATGGCAGTTCGTGCTGGAGCCGTTGAACGGATACCTCACCCTCGCCGAACATCTGGCCAAGGATGCGCCTCGCTTCGCAGAAGGCTGGAACTTCGGTCCCGCGGAGGCCGATGCCAGGCCAGTTTCCTGGATCGCGGATACGTTGGTGCGATCATGGGGGAATGGGGCCTCGTGGACTCGCGATGCCGGCGAGCACCCACGGGAAGCAAACTTTCTCAAATTGGATGCGTCCATGGCGAGGTCTCAGTTGGATTGGCAGCCGCGCCTTTCTCTGCAGCAGGCTCTTGAGTGGATCGTCGAGTGGTATCGTGGCTTCCAGGCTGGCGCCGATCCGCGATTTCTGACCAGAACGCAAATTGATCGGTATGAGGCGCTGTTACAAGACTGAAACGGCGTGCGTGTGACTAGCGCGTGCGCGATCAGAGCCAAGGATAGCTGCCGCATACTCCGAGTTGACTATGACGAAAACCCGAACTCACAGATGAGGTCTTTCAAATGCCGAACATCGTCGTCCTTGGAAGCGGAATGGCCGGGCTCGGCGCCGCTTATAAACTCCACGGCGAGGGCATCACGCCCACGTTGTACGATAAGAACGGGTACTATGGCGGTCACACCACGACCATCCGCTACGACAACAACTTCATCTTTGATCTTGGCCCGCATATATCCTTCACCAAGGATACCCGAATCCAGGATTTGCTCGCCGATGCTGTGGATCAACAGTACGAAACCGTACAGATCAACCTGAACAACTATTGGCGCGGCCATTGGCCCACACATCCGGTCCAGCTCAATCTGCATGGCCTGCCTGAAGATGTGATCATCAAGGTCATCGAGGACTTCGTGGAGGAGCGCGGTCGTCCGGAGCCGCCGATCAAGAATTACGCTGACTGGCTGCTGGCGAGCTTTGGGCGCAGTTTCGCCGAACTGTTTCCCATGCAGTACACGCGGAAATATCACACCACCACCGCCGACAACATGACCACCGACTGGTTGGGCCCGCGCATTTACCGCCCCAATCTACAGGAGGTGCTGCGAGGCGCGATATCACCGACGGCGCCGAATATTCATTACATCACTCACTTCCGATACCCCACTCATGGCGGTTTCATATCGTACCTAAAGAAGTTAGTTCCGCTCGGGAACCTGAAACTGGGCCATGAGCTGGTATCAATCAATCCGAAGACACGCCAGCTCAGTTTTTCCAACGGACATGTCACCAGTTATGACGGTCTGGTCTCGTCGGTGCCGCTGCCGGACCTGCTGCGCATGATCGAGGGAGCCCCTAGCGATGTCGTGGCTGCCGCGGGCCTTTTGGCCTGCTCGACCTGCGTTCTGGTGAATGTCGGGGTTAACCGGCCCGATCTCTCACCGGCCCACATGTCGTATTTCTACGATGAAGATATTTGCTTCTCACGCCTGAGCTTTCCCCACATGCTGTCGCCCAACAACGTTCCCGAGGGTGCGGGAAGCGTTCAGGCGGAAGTCTATTTCTCGGAAAAGTACAAACCGCTCACCGGCAAGCCCGAGGACTGGATCGAGCCTGTCATCGCGGATCTTCGCCGCTGCGGTATCTTGCGCGACAGTGACACTATCATCTCAAGTGCGGCGTGGCTGTTGCGATACGCCAACGTGATCTTTGACCTGGACCGCACCGCGGCGCTCAAGACGGTTCACGCCTACTTGGACGATATCGGCATCGCATACTGCGGGCGGTACGGCGACTGGGGGTATATGTGGACCGATGAGAGCTTCAAGAGCGGCGAACTGGCCGCCGAGAAGGCGTTGACCGTACTGAAATCGACGGTTTAGCCGGCGAGGTGTGTTTCGATCGACGGTACCGATCGGTTGGTGAAGAAGCCGCCGATCACCATACGTGAAACCAAGCCATGGCCGGATGCCCTCATTTTTCAGGACGTCAAGACAGCTGATTTCGGCAAGCGGCCATCGACACCAGCGGCGCGCGTGAGGCAGGATGTTGATCCGACATAGGGACGATAATCGGAATGCCTGGATATCTGCCTAAATTAGACGGCCTTCGAGCCGTAGCAGTCGGTTTTGGTCGTTCTGCATCACTTACGGAATCCAATATTTGCGCAGCTCCGGGCTGGCTACCTAGGTGTCCGACTATTCTTCGTCATAAGCGGCTATCTCATAAACTGGGATACTCATTGGAGCTCGATCTGGCCCTCAGTCTGTCGGAACCGAAGCGGAGAAATTTTATTGGAAGTGGTTTCTTCGTTTCGCTCCTGCGCTTTTCCTGGCGATAGGTTTTTCCACTGCGCTCAATATCGCCAATATGCGACTAGATTGGTGGGTCCATATTCTGTATTTGACTAACTTCAAGGTAGCGATTGATCAGCAGTGGGGAGACGCTGGGCATTTTTGGTCGCTGGCCGTCGAGGAGCAGCTCTGTTTGTTTTGGTTCGTTGCGATCGTAAAGCTCCCGAAGCGGTGGCTCCTGCCAATGATAGTCACTGGGCTTCTACTCCCGACCGCCTCCCGTGCAATCGCAGCCATGGCTGGTGTTACTGCGGTATAAATTGACGGCCCGACAGATTGCCCGTGTATTGGGGCGCTGATGGCATACGGCCAAATCGAGCGTGTTCCAGGTCAGCTCTGCGATCAGCCGATGGTCCTGATGGGCGTCGTTGCGGTTATGCGTGAAGATGAGATCCGGTGAGACAGTCTTCTTCAATGCCTCGAACGCCGCTTTGATTTCGGCACCTACGAACGGCATGAAACCGTCCTGGAAGGAGTGTAGGACCGGTCCCCTGAGGCGCGACGGGTCAAGAAACCGAGCGGCGGCCTTGCGTGCTTCCGCAGCGCGGGGGCCAATCGCGCTGAATACAACCCAATGGAACACCCAGTCCGGGTGCTCCATCGCCAGTCTCAGGATCGTGCCGCCGCAGCCGATCTCAATATCATCGGAATGACAACCCAAACACAGAACCTGGCGCGTTTCGCTCGGCGTCCCGTTCAGACTCAGGGAAATCATGCGACAGCCGGGATCCCGTCCAATTCATCCGATCGCCCGGATATCAGCGCGGGTGAGGAGCGGCCCCAGACTTTCCAAGGCGGCTGGCCCAAATTGAGTTCCTCGAGGCTCTGCTTGTCCTTGAACGTGTCCATGCATTGCCAGAAGCACTTGGTACGGTGCGCCAGCAGGGCCCGCTTTCCGATCAGCCGTTGAAACGGTTCCCGCACCAGTTCCTCGCCCGGATTGATGTAGCCAAAGAGTTCTTTCCGGAATACGAAGAATCCGCCGTTGATCCAGATATCCGACTGGCTCAGCGGCGAGATCTGCCCCACTTTACCATCGGGCGCGAGGCCCACCAGATCGAAACTCGCCGTGGGCTGCACCAGGAGCAGCGAACCTATGGCGTCGGTCGCGCTGAATTCATCGACCATCGCAGGGAGATTGAGGTTGCTGAGACCGTCGCCGTAGTTGGCCAGGAACATTTCCTCGCCTTCAAGCAGCGGCTCAACCGATTTGAGCCGCTCGCCAATATTGGCATTGATGCCGGTCTCGACAAACGTAATGGTCCAATCGTCAATGTCGCGATTGACGATATCGATTTTCTTGCCGCCCTTCGACCAGACGAAATCGTTTGAGACCGTTTCCTCATAATGCAGGAAATAGTCCTTGATCACGTTGCCCTTGTGGCCCAGGCACAGAATGAAGTCCTTGTGACCGAAGTGTGCGTAATATTTCATGAGATGCCAGAGCAGCGGTCGTGATCCGATCTGCACCATGGGTTTAGGCACGTCATCGACGTACCCTCTGAGCCGCATTCCCGCTCCACCGCAAAAAATGACTACTTTCAAAACGACCTCCAATTAATCACGCTTCGCAATAAATCGCCGTCTCGGGCGTCTCACAAAAAAGAGTAGTCCATATTTAATCACGCCACAATGTGGCTATTGTCCTAAGAGTTAATTTTTCGGATTGTATGCGAGTTCCTTCCCTATTTCACCAGGCCGTACATCGTCCGGCAATGTGGATCATCCGGCCCGAAGCGGATCACTTGCGGTAATTGAGCAAAAAGAAAAGCCGCCCGGAGGTTGCGCACGTGTACGCCGCGCCTGCTGGCGGCCACGGGTTCCATTGCTCCCGTCACGGCTCCGCAAGATTGCGTCCCGGCGACGCCGCCGCTTAGCGAGCCGGCGCGCTTTTCGCGATCGGCTCGGTCCGACCGGCCGCGAGAAGCTTTCCGGCGATAGCGTCCGCCGTTCTGAGAGCGAGTGCAATGATCGTGAGGCCGGTGTTCACCGCGCCCGCCGAGGGCAGCACCGAGGCATCGACGACGTAGAGGCCATCGATATCATGGACTCGCAATGTCGGATCGACAACCGAATTATGTGCGTCCTGCCCCATGCGAGCGGAGCCGATCTCATGCCAAAGATAGGGCTCCCGCTTGCGGGCCAACGAGAAGTAGCCGGCCCGGCGGAACACATCGACGGCCAAGCGGCGCAACTTTTCAAACGCCTCGAGATTCATATCGGGCATGATCGTCGTTTTGATATCGTCACCGTCGAAGATCAAGCCGGCGTCGCGTGTCGGCAGAGCCTCGGCCATGTAGCAGCACATCAGGCTGTGCGCGCCGACGAATTTCGCGATCGGGCGCATCACACGCGAGGCTTCGTTCCAAAACGGGAACTGCCCGACGGCCTGTATGACGCCGGCCGGATAAGGCCAGTCCGGCGCGCTCTCGTAAAATTCATTGATCGCGAAGGTCTTTGCCTGAAAGTCTTTAATGGTGCCGAGAGAGACGATTGGAAAAATCATTCCGGTTGAATGTCCGCCGAGATAGCGGCCAAGAACCCCGTTTTTGTTGCCAAGTCCGTCTGGATGCCGGGCGGTGCGGGACCGTCGTAGCAGGCGGGCGGAATGCGGCAGGCCAGCGCAAACCGCGACAGTATCGCAATGATAGGTCCGGTCCTCGCCATCGACCCGGACCAGGACGCCGATTGTTCGCGCGCCATCGGCGGAAGTCAGTACTTTAAGGCATTTCGCATCGGTCAATAGCGTGAGATTGCCGGTCGCTAGCGCCGGACGGATCGCGGCGATCTCGGCATCCATTTTGGCATCCAGTGCGCAATAATGCGCATCGCATCGCGAACAGAGTACGCAGGCGCCACCGTCACGGTAATCGATCGCGGTCGGTATTGAAGCAACCTTTGTGCCGGATTTTTTCAGTCGCCCAACCAGCGTCGCTGCCCACGACTGATGTTCGATCGCCGGCCAGGGAAAAGGGGATCGCCGCTGCGGCTCGGACGGATCGCCACCGGTCGCGCCATGGACACGGAACAACGCCTCCGCCTGCTCATAGTAAGGCTCGAGATCCTGGTAGGTGATCGGCCAGGCGGGCGAGACGCCAACGCGATGCTGGACTTCCTGGAAGTCGGATGGGCGGAGCCGGTACAGGGCCGCACCGTAGAATTTCGTACGCCCGCCAACCAAATTGATTGGTGCCTCGCGCGATCCCAGCATGTCGTTGATGAAATAGCTTGTTTTCGGGGGGAGGTCGCTGGCAGGTGGCCGCAGGAACCCGCCTTGTTCGAGCGCGAGAACCCGCCTGCCTGCTTGGCTAAGTCGGAGCGCCAGGCTGGCTCCTCCGAGGCCTGTTCCGACCACGATCGCGTCATACCGCGAGTCCGCCGGCGCTCCCGCTAACATTTGAGTGGACATACCAACCCCTGCCAAAATGCCTGCACCGAGATCAGGCGGAACCCCGCGCTCGTTTCCGCAATCTTACGTAGCCCGGAATCTTGCGAGACCCCATTAGTTTCTCGACCGTGCTCTTGGGGTTGAGCAGCAGACTAAACACCGTCGTTACAATGGCCTTGGCTAATTTGGCCTGACTGAACGGATAGCCGATTTCGGTAAGCCGGTTTTTGTGGTACGTCCAAAACTCTTGCTCGCGGAATTTCAGGGCGCTGATGGCCAAAAACTGGTAGTAATGGTCCATCAGTTGATTGAGGCGTCCCTCGCGTTCCTCCGGCGAAAGGAACTTGCCGCTATACTGAAGTAAATCGGAAATATTCGTGGAAAGATAAGCATTGAGGCTTTGCGAACCTGTTGTCACTCTGGCGTTGTGAACTCGTTCATAAGACAAGACCTGATGCACGAATCCGTAGTCGGTTTCCTGAAGACTCTTGCAAATCGCGCTGGTATCCGCTTCGGCGGTCTCATTCGGATAGAAATGCTGCTGCCCTTTGATGAGATCGGCCCGATATAAAACGGATGTCGGATTCCCGTAGACATCCGGCCCTCCGAGATAATGGATCCGACAGATCTCGCGGCCGGGCACTACCGTGCTGGGATAGGGCAACTGATCCCATTTAACGCACCAGTCGTCCCATTCCTTGCCGCCGCCGCTGAGCTGGTAGGAGCCGACGATTCCGACGGAGGGATTGGCCTCGGCGACCGCCACCATGCGCGTGAGGCATTCAGGAAGCAACCAATCGTCGCCTGATACTATTTTGCAATACTTCGCGTCCTCGGGGACAAGGCGAAAGGCCCGGTTGTGATTTTCGATAACGCCCACCAGGACGTCGTAGGTATGCACCTCAATTCGATTATCCGCTCGCGCGTACCGCTCGGCGATTTCCAGGGTCCTGTCGGTGCTATTGTTATTGACGATGATGTAATGCCAGTTTGAATAAGTTTGCGCCAGCACGCTTTCAATGCACTCCGCGAGGTAGGTTTCACCGTTGTAAACAGGTGTCAGTACCGTAACCAAAGGATCTTCACGTACATTCACGCTCATCGGACCGTCTCCAGAAACAACAATTGATCAAACTGAACTCGCCAGTTCCTTCCTATGAAGATCCTGGCCAGGCTCATGGCGCTCTCTTATTCAAGAGGCAAATGCTTCAGCCGCGCCGGCGTCGGAGCAACGCGGCCGAAATGTCCTTTGTCGCGAGCCAGGCGCCGACTTTGCCAATTCAAATCACCAGCTTGCGACAGTAAAATGCTTCAGCGTAACCACTGGGCGCGTTACATTCCATCCCTCGCAGCCGCATCAGCGACTGAAACGTTTCCGGCTGAAACCAGTTCTTGTCGTGTTGCGACTGAAAAGTGTCCATGATCAAACGAACCTTCTTTTCGGATACTTCCGATGAGAGAGGAACGAATACGCCTGGCCGTCCCATGTCGCCATCGTATTTAGGGATCTCGTACTCCAGAACGAAATGATTTCGGAACGTGTTCCAGGTCAGCTCTGCGATCAGCCGATGGTCCTGATGGGCGTCGTTGCGGTTATGCGTGAAGATGAGATCCGGTGAGACAGTCTT
>Ga0066789_10001435_pt1 | contig 10271 bp, 10 predicted proteins | sample OrgsoiDNA2013049_FD_70960 | JGI IMG/M metagenome (GOLD analysis project Ga0066789, IMG submission 70960) | Permafrost soil microbial communities from the Arctic, to analyse light accelerated degradation of dissolved organic matter (DOM) -... | ecosystem: Environmental > Terrestrial > Soil >...
AAATCCTTGTTCTTCAGGAATTTCGCAATCTCGGGATCGCCTTCGAAGGCATTGCCGATGTGAATCGTCGCGTCCGATCCGTTGAGCGCCGGGTCGAGGTGAACGGTGTAATTACCCTTCTTGGCATTCTCGAGGAAGACCGGAAGCTTGGCCAGCCCCATGTGCCGTTCCTGGATGTCGAACTCGCCGGCAATCGCGCGCAGGTTGGCCACTTCGGTGTTCTCGGCCAGCGTCATCGTGATTCGGTCGATGTAGGGAAGCTGGTTGCCTGCGGTGTCGACGGCCCAGAAATACGGATTCCGTTCCATCGACCATGTCGGCGTGTTGATCGGCGACACGGTTTTCCACGGCGTCATGACCGGCAGTTCGTTATTGAGCGCCCAGCTATACCGGTTCTTGAGCAGCGATACCCAGCTGTCGAAGCCGAGATCCTTGGCCTTCTTGGTGACAGCCTCCTCCGACGAATACTTGGGCAGGAACTGTTTCAGGTAATGCGCCGGGGCATACGCGCCGCCGAAGTTCTGGAAGGCTCCGCGCGTCGCGAAGCCTGCGCCGATCGCAGTGCTACCCGCGAGTTGAGAAACGAAGAACGGATAAGGATCGGGAAACTCGAAGGCGACCGTGTAGTCGTCGATCTTTTTCATCACCCCGTCTTTGCCGTTGATCTGGAACTCGAAGAAAGGTGTGGGGTTGATGCTCTTGTTGAGATAGATATCCTGATACCAGAACATGAAATCGTTCGCGGTGAGCGGCGTGCCGTCGGACCACCTGGCACCCTTGCGCAGGTAGATCGTGGTCGTCCTGCCGTCGTCGCTGACCTTCCAGTCGCGGGCGAGACTGGGGATGATCTTGCTGCCCGTGTAATCGAAGGTCAGGATCTTGTCGAGCGAATTGATGCGATTGCCGTTCTCGTGGTCCGCCGGTCCGGTGAAAGCTCTTCGCCAGTTGCCGCCGTATTTTCCGATTTCGTGCAGGGGCTTGACGACGAAAAGCTGTGAAGGCTCGGGCAAGCGCTTATCGACCGCGGGCAGCTTTCCCTCCTTCACCTGCGCGGCAAGAATCGGGGCCTCCTTGAAGGATTTCGGAAAGGCCTTGGCGTCCAGGATGATCTCCGGTCCTTCCAGCTTTCCGATCAACGACGAGCCGATCTTTGCGGGCGCCGGCGCCGCCGATTGCGCGACCGCCGCCCCCGACCCCATCGCAAGGGCGGCGATGAGTGCAATACCCCCCAGCACAGGTGCCGAGCGCATCAATTTCATACGATCCTCCATTGTTTTGTTCGGTTCGCTAGCCAGGCGGCCCCCCGCTCAAAACGGGTCGGGCATGCCTGTGCTATCGCCGGGGTAGAGTTTGCCACAGATCAAGGCCGGCCAATCAATGCCCCAACTCAGGCTCGTGCCGGCCTCACCACATTGATGCATGGTCTGCCGGCGGCGCGACGACCGATGTTGTCCGCGATGGTCTGCTTGCGCCGATTGATCGTCCCGCTTGTCCAGCCCGACATATGCGGCGTCATCACGACGTTCGGCAATTCCTGGAACGGCAACTTGGAGGGCAGGATGCTGGGCTGATTGGAGGAGGGATAGCTGTACCAGGTGTCGATCACGGCGCCGGCGATGCGACCGTCCCTGAGAGCCTCGTACAGCGATCGCTCGTCGATCGTCGGCCCTCGTCCGACGTTCAGAATTACCGCTGACGCGCGCATCGCCGCAAAGGACTCAGCATTCACAATCCCGGCTGTTTCGGCATTTGACGGCACCGAGACCACGAAAAAGTCCGCCGAGCCCCAGAATTCGCCGAGCCTGTTCAATACAAACGATCGATCCACCAGAGATGATGCCGGCACCGGACTGCGATTGGCCACGTGAACCTTCATCTCGAAAGCCTTTGCTCGCGCGGCGATGGCCTTTCCTATGTGCCCAAAACCAAGCAATCCAATGGTCTTTTCTGCGAGCTCGCCATGAACGCGCTCGGGCGAGCCGGACGCGTAGGTCCAATTGCCCTGTCGTAGATGCCGGTCGGCGTCTTTGAGGGGCACGTTCCGATCCAACAGCGCCGCCATCACATATTCCGCGATGGCCTGTTCGTGGCCAAAGCAGTTGCATACAACGGCGGAATCAGGAATCGCGCCGAGATCCACGGCGTCATAGCCCGCTCCCGGCACATGAAAAAGCTGCAGCCGCTCCGGCCGCGGCAGGTCGCCCGAAAATCTGGCGCCCACGATGACATCCGCGGCGACATAGGTCTGCGCATCCGCTCGATCCGTCAGTACGTCGGGTAACACCGAGATCTTTGCCGCTTCGCCAACGAGGCGCTGGAAATCGTGGCTGAACGACGCGGCGTTCTCTCCGTGAAACACTATGCGTGTGATTGTTGACATCGGCGCCGACTCCGATCGGCTTAAAACGGGCCTGAATTAGTATACTGAATATTGTTCGTGCCGATGCGTCGCTTCACACAGGTCGTCCATCGACAAACCACCTCGATCGAAATGGATCATTGATGAAAATCACTGCTCTCGAGACCTTGCGGACCGAAGAGTTCTCGAACGTGCTATGGGTCCGTGTTCATACCGACAGCGGCACGATCGGTCTCGGCGAAACGTTCTACGGCGCAGGGGCGGTCGAAGCGCACATACACGAAACGTTGGCCGATCGTCTGCTTGGGCGCAATCCGCTTCACCTCGAAGCGCTCAATAAAGAGATGGTCAGCCTGCCGATGGCGCAATCGTCCACTGGAGTGGAATATCGGGCCGCGTCTGCCGTCGACATCGCGCTGTGGGACATCTTCGGCAAAGTCTGTGGTCAGCCGGTGCATCAGATGCTTGGCGGTCTCTGCCGGGACAAGCTTCGCATATACAACACCTGCGCAGGCTATCGCTACGTCCGCTCGAAGAACATCCGCCCGGTCTCCAACTGGAATCTGGGTCAGAGCGAGGGGCCGTTCGAGGATCTGGACGCGTTCATGAATCGGCCGGACGCGCTGGCGGAAAGTCTGCTGGAAAGTGGAATCGACGCCATGAAAATCTGGCCATTCGATCCCGCCGCTCAGGAAAACAGCGGGCTCTACATCTCCGCCGCTCAGATGAAAAAAGCGATCGAGCCGTTCGAAAAGATTAGGAAGGCGGTTGGCGATCGCATGGACATCATGGTGGAGTTTCATTCGCTGTGGAACCTGCCCACGGCGAAAAAACTCGCGAAGGCGCTCGAACCGTATGCGCCGATGTGGTACGAGGATCCGATCCGCATGAATTCGCCGCAGGCACTCGCCGAATATGCACGTTCGACCGACGTGTGGGTTTGCGCGAGCGAAACGCTGGGCTCGCGCTGGCCATACAAGGATCTTCTCGAAAAGGATGCCGTTCACGTCGTGATGGTCGACTTGTGCTGGACGGGCGGACTCACGGAAGGACGAAAGATCGCGTCGCTCGCAGAAACCTGGCATCGCCCTTTTGCACCGCATGACTGCATCGGCCCGGTGGGGTTCGTCGCGGCGGTGCACATGTCCTTCAGTCAACCGAATACCCTGATCCAGGAATCGGTCCGCGCGTTTTATCGCGGCTGGTACAACGAGCTGGTCACCGTCGTGCCACGCATTGAAAACGGTTACGTTTATCCGATGGAAGGTCCCGGGCTGGGCGTCGAATTGCAGCCAGCTGTGTTCAAGCGTCGGGATCTGACCGTCCGGCGTTCCAATTACGTGGGATAGTGTACATACCGAACCCAAAATTGCGCGTACTCCTGTAGACCATCCGCCGTCACTGCAGCGTTGCATTGGCCCAGGATGTCGACGACGGGGCGCATTGAGTTTCCTGTTTCCTTCAATATCGAAAGCTGGGAAGAATATGACGAAACCAAAAGGTCTGCGCTGGTTCCCAACGATGCTGCTCGTCCTGATTCTGTATCCGGTATTTGCGCGCGAAGCCGGTGCCCTGGGTCTCGCGGGTGACATCGTCGAAATACAGTGGGCCGGTCACCCAAACAAGGCCAGGATCGACCATTGCCGAAGCGAGGGGTGCGACCTCTACCTCTGGGATGCTAGTTCGGCCAAGTAGTCCGACGGCACGCTCTGGAAGGCTACGAGCGAAATTTGCGGATTGAAAGACGAAGTCAATGAGCGCGCGACCACGCCGCCGGTCGCTCGCCGGCGCCGCAGCAGGCAGTGGGGGTAGTAGCCGACACCATGTACAAGATCGGCGACAGGATCGAATGCAACGTAACTGGCAGATGGCAACCGGGCACGATCGTCAGAACGCAGCCTGGTGGTGGCGGCGAACTGTTTTACCTGGTCAACAACGACGGTGAAGCAGCCACCTGGGATCGGTGGGCTTCGTCGTCGCAGATTCGCGCCGGCACAGGCTTGATCTCGGAAACCGCGAAGGCGCGCAATGCGCTGACCGCGCTCGGTGCGCTCAAAGCGCCGAAGGCTGGTTCGCTCGACGAAACTTTCCAAGGTCTGATCCGGGAGCGTTACGAGCTGCAGGGGAGCAAGGAGTTTCCGGTATCGGTCGCCTTTCAGGGATTCCTTGTTGGTCAGACGCACACGTACGCCCGCCCGGACGTTTACGGTGAAAGCGCCGACGGCCCTGGCGGCGCCGCAAGCACGACCGTTTACCCAGTGAGCGCGCAATATACGCACCGGCACGCCTACCGTGACGCCTTGCTCACCTACCAGCAGGACGAGGTCTACCAGTGCTTCAAAAACGCGTTCGGCAAGTGGCAATGCAATCCGGCCTCGGGCGGCAAAGGCATGCTCAATAAGTTCCGCGAAGAGAGGGCCGGCTGAGCTGCAACAAAGCGCAGGAAATTGTCTTGTTCGCGCAGCGGCCGTCGGCGACAATTGCGTGGCTCAATCGGCATTCAATTCAACCCGAGGACATCTCATGACCTTGCACGCAAGCACGGCGGCTCGCCGCCGCTTCATCAGGCTCGCCGTCACTGGCATCGCTGCCGCCCCTGTGGCGGCGTTGTTTTCCCGCGCGGCCGCTGCAGCCGCGGACATGTTGAGCGAAACCGATCCAACCGCCAAGGCGCTCAACTACGTCGCCGATGCGGCCAAGTCGACCAAACGCACGGACAAGACGGCGACCTGCGCCGGCTGCAACTTCTATACGGGTAAGGCCGACGCCGTCGTCGGCCCGTGCGCGATTTTTCCGACCAAAGCGGTCAACGCCAAAGGCTGGTGCAGTTCCTGGGCCAAGAAAGTCTGACACGCAGCCTTACAACCAAATCCACCGGAGGCCACCCATGCAATCACTCGATCAGGCGCTGCCCGCCACGGGCATGGATATCGTCACGGGGGCAGGTGACCGAGGCCGGCGAATCAGGGCGATCGTCGGCGCCTCGTCGGGCAATCTGGTCGAATGGTACGACTTCTACGCTTACGCCTTCACGTCGATCTATTTCGCGGCTGCGTTTTTCCCGACCGGCGACTCGACGAGCCAGCTCATGGCGACGGCCGGCATCTTCGCCGTGGGCTTTTTTATGCGGCCGCTTGGAGGCTGGCTGTTCGGCTGGCTCGCCGACACGCATGGACGGCGGAATTCGATGGTGATCTCGGTGCTCATGATGTGCAGCGGGTCGCTGTTGATCGCCGTCCTGCCGACGTACGCGAGCATTGGCGCGGCAGCGCCGTTGCTCCTGCTGGTCGCGCGCCTGGTGCAAGGTCTTTCGGTCGGTGGCGAATACGGGACCGCCGCGACCTACATGAGCGAAGTGGCTGGCAAAGGCCATCGCGGCTTCTATTCCTCCTTCCAGTATGTAACGCTCATCGGCGGGCAGCTGCTGGCGCTTCTCGTCCTGGTGATGCTGCAAACGCTACTGTCGGTGGACGAGCTCAAGGCCTGGGGCTGGCGCATCCCCTTCGCCATTGGCGCCGTGACCGCCGTCGTCGCGATGTATCTGCGCCGTTCGCTGGTGGAAACCGGCTCCGCGGCGGCGATGCACAGCAAGGAAGCGGGGTCGCTATCCGGATTGTTGAAATACAAGCGCTCGGTGCTGCTGGTGCTCGCGTTCACCATGGGCGGGTCACTCTACTTCTATACGTTCACCACCTACATGCAGAAATACCTCGTCAACACGGCGCATATGGATGCCAAGACCGTGAGCGTGGTGATGACCGGCGTGCTGATTCTCTACATGCTTCTTCAGCCCGTGTTCGGCGCGTTATCGGACCGGATCGGCCGGAGGAACAACATGCTCCTGTTCAGCGGAATCGCGACGCTCGCTACGGTGCCGTTGCTCGGTTATCTCGGGCACGTGTCCGACCCTTACGTTACGTTTACGTTCGTGCTGGCGGCCCTCGTGATCGCCTCTTTCTACACGTCGATAAGTGGCGTTGTGAAAGCCGAGCTTTTCCCGGGCACTGTGCGCGCGCTGGGCGTGGGCTTCACGTATGCGGTCGGCAACGCATTGTTCGGCGGCACGGCGGAATACGTCGCGTTGTCGCTCAAGTCGTCAGGCCGGGAGGAGTGGTTTGCCTGGTACGTCACCGCGCTGGTCGCCGTGGCGTTCGTGGCATCGATGCTGCTGCCGGATACAAGACGAAAGAGTTACCTCGACGGGACGTGGCAGTCCGGAGCCTGACCGACGTGGTTGTCGACGTCAACGGGTTGGTGAATGACGCCCGTCAATGCGGCCGCTCTTCCCACCGTCTTTGGCGCCAATAATCGGAGTTGTGGTCGAAGTAGGGATCAGCCTGCGGTCCGACGCGCATGTACTCGGGAACGGGCGGCGGCCGTACGCACTCGGCTTGCTTGACGTTCATTCGCTCGTTCGTCGGAATCCTGGAACGCATCGATGCATCGAGACTGGCTGCCCGCTGGAAATCCGCGGCGGCCTGCTTCAACAGGCACGACTCGAATTGCGCCCAGCCCCGGCCGAGATAGCTCTCGGCGCCTTTCGGGTTGATTGCGATGGCCTGGCTGAATTCGTAAATGGCGAGGTTCTCGTACAACAGTAGTTCGGCAGCATGTCCGAAGTTGTGATGCGCCCTCCAGTTTCTCGGATCCAGTTGCAACCCGCGCTCGAGGTCCTTGATGGCCGCCTCGATGTTCTTGATCAGCGGCCTCTGATTGCCCGGCCTGGGGGTCAGCAGACAATCCGCGCGGCTGAACCATGCGTTCGAGTCCTTGGGCCTGTCATTGATCGCCTTGGTCAGTTGCGCCATGTCGCACCCGGGCCACGGGCTGACCGGTGGATCCGGCAACGCCGTCGCCAAAGGCGCGTGGATCAGTGCGATGAGCAAAGCGGAAAGCGCGGCAAGGAATTTGTGCATGGATTCCCCGATCTTGACGCGTGCACTTACTTGTCGAGCACCGCGTTGGCCGACACCGCTGTCCCGTATTTTGGCGAATGGACGTTGGCGGAGCTCTGCTTGAGCTGCGAATTGCCCGCCTGCACGTCGAAGATGACGTCGTCTTTGAGGTCGGTGCACGGGCCCATCGGGATCGCGATCCAGTAGAACCCTTTGGCCTCGAACAGCAAGTTATCGCGCCCATTGGGTTGCCAGAACACATAGCGTGCCTTGGGTTGCCAGGACAAGTCCTTTGTCGTGCCGGTTCCCGAGCACAATCCGTTGCGTGCCTTCGCGGTGACCACAGTGCCGTCCGGCACCGGATCGCCGGAACGTTTTTTCACCTGACCGTAGATCCAGAAGAGCTTGAGGCCGCTTTCCTTGGGCGTCACCAGCGCGACTTCGGTCACGGCCAGGTGCACGCTCTTGAGCCGCTTCGTCGGGCTGAACTCGTAGCGCGCGGCCCCACCCCACACGCCGTTGACGTAGAAGTCGTAAGTATTGGCGCGATTGGTGCATTCGGGCGACATGTCGAGTTCGGCGTCGTACCAGAAAGCGTCGACACCGCCGTCTCCGGCCAGATCCCTTACTTCGCCTTCGGCGCAGATCTTCCATTGCCGCGCCGAGTGAAACACGACGGCCTGCACCCTGGTCCCAGGGTCGGCGATGCGTCCGGCGATCCGCACCTTGCCAAAGAAACGCGGCTTCGAATCCGGGGTGATGGGTCCCAGCTGTGGGGGCTCCGGCGGCGGTACCGGGACTTCTGTGCAAGGATCGGCGCCGAACACAACGTCGCCACCACGACTGCCAGCGCAACGGCCATGCGACGTCGAGCGCCGGACCGGCGACGCGCGGGCGCCGCAGGCGGCAGGCGGGCTTGTCCGAAAACGATACCCGTCGGTCCAGAAACAATAACAGCAGCCGACGCCGGGCGCAGCACTGGAGGCATCTCGGGCGCTACTGCGTTTGCCAATTCAACCGCAATCCGGGCTCGTGCCATTCCATGGCTCCGAGGTGTCCTTCGTGCGACATGGTGACGTACGCGGTGCGCAGGTCGGAGCCGCCGAAGCAGAGATTGGTCACACTCATATCCGGGACCGGATGATGTCTGAGGTACGATCCGTCCGGCGTAATTTCCACGATGCTGCAACTGTGAAGCGCCGCCACGCAAATGTTTCCGGAAGCGGCGATCGCCAGGCTGTCGAATCGGGTGTAGCCCGGCAGCCCGGCGACGAGCGTGCCGCCGTGCGGCGAGGGCCACGGACGCTTGCGTACTTCTCCGGGCGCGGTGATCTGCCATGACCATACGCGGCCGGTCTCGGTCTCGGCGACGTAGAGGGTGTGCCCGTCCGGTGAGAGGCCGACGCCATTGGGCGTCAAGATCGGGCCGATCACCTCGCGAATCTCGGAGCCGTCGGCGCGCGCCCAGTAAACGAAGCCGCGATCCATGTCGCGCGACCGCCGTTTGCCGAGGTCACTGAACCAGAATCCTCCGTGCGCGTCGAACACGAGGTCGTTGGGGCCACGCAGCGCATGCTCGCCGCATCGCGAGTACAGTCGCTCGACCTTGCCGGTGTCCAGGTCGACGATCTCAATGCTGCCGCCAACATAGTCTTCACTCTGCAGATAGGGACGGAAGGTGCCGCGTTCCTTGATCCAGGCGAAACCGCCGTTGTTGCAGACGTACATCTTGCCCCCGGGGCCCAGGGCAGCGCCATTGGGTCCCCCACGAATGTTGGCGACGACTTCAACACGGCCGTCCGACGCGATACGCGAAAGCGTCTCCCGCGCTATCTCGACGACGATAATCGATCCGTCCGGCATGGCGACCGGACCTTCTGGGAACTGTAAACCCGATGCGATAATTTTCATGGACGCTTTGTGATATGGCGCGTCGGTAGCGCCATTCGCGCGGCTCGCGAAGCGCGCGTAACGGTCACGCGATGGCAGCGGTCATCCTTCGTTCCGCTGCACGCGGATCGCATTGCCGTAGCACAGGACCGCAGGCCCCGGATCCGCGGACCATTTCCAATGACCCTGGTCGAGGCAGATGACATTGATCAGTCCGTCTGCGCCCAGGCGGGCCGCCTCAGCCTGCAACGAGGCGATTCCCTCGGCCTCGCTCGAATACGTCGGCAGCCGGAAAGCAGAGCGCCAGGAATCTACCCAGACACGGCGCACGACTACATACTGACTCGCAGCGAGTGTGCCGGTTTCGTAGACCTTGACTTCGTTGGTGCCTCGTTCGAGGCCGCCCTGCGGGACGCTGGCGCAGCCGGAGAGCACGCATACCGCAACCGCTACAGGCACTGAGAACCTAGAGCTTCGGAGTTTCATCTTGACGTATACCGGTAACGTGATGCGCGTCGCGGTGATTATAATTCCAGAACGGGGCACATGGTAGGATCAAATGATGACGTTCCCCCACGTCGACTTCTGAGCGCTAGATCGATGGCGACAGCAAACCCTTTCGATCTCTCCGGCCGACTCGCGCTTGTCACGGGAGCTGGCAGTGGGCTCGGCTTCGCGATCGCGCGCGGCCTGGCGGCTGCCGGCGCGCGCGTTGTCCTGAATGGCCGCAATCGCGACAAGCTCGACGCGGCGGTATCGACGCTGCGCGCCGAGGGCGCCAACGCTTCGGCGGCGCCTTTCGACGTCGCGCAGGCGGACGCTGTTGCTGCCGGCATTGCGGCGGTCGAAAAAGACATCGGTCCGCTCGACATCGTGGTCAACAATGCGGGAATCAGTCAACGCGCATCGCTCGACACGTTCACCACCGACGCGTGGCACAAGTTGCTTGCCACCAATCTCGATGGTCCGTTTTTCGTCGCGAGAAGTGTCATCCCGGGCATGCGCGCGCGGCGGCGCGGCAAGATCATCAACATCTGCTCGCTCGCCAGCGAGATCGGCCGTCCGAACATCGTTCCCTACGCGGCGAGCAAGGGCGGCCTGCAGATGCTGACGCGCGCGCTCGCGGT
>Ga0066789_10001438_pt1 | contig 10262 bp, 7 predicted proteins | sample OrgsoiDNA2013049_FD_70960 | JGI IMG/M metagenome (GOLD analysis project Ga0066789, IMG submission 70960) | Permafrost soil microbial communities from the Arctic, to analyse light accelerated degradation of dissolved organic matter (DOM) -... | ecosystem: Environmental > Terrestrial > Soil >...
TTCGCACCGACGCCTACGTGTATGGCGCGCCCTCGTGTCCGGCAGGTCCGGCCGGGGCTTCGCCGCCTTTCTGTGACGACCTCGGGTACTGCGAGATCCCGTGCCAGAGGCTAGGCGAAGCCACCGGCTGCCCGGATGGGCTGGTTTGCGGGGTCGACATCCACGGCAATCGCTGCATCGCCACGGCGGCGGTTGTAGGGTCCTTCACGAAACCTGATCCTCGATCGACAATTTCCGACTTCGAGCTCTACGGCGCATGTCGAACCTACGAGACGCCAACCTGTCCCAAGAACGCGATGGGCACATCGGATGCGTTTACCAACAGTGCCGAATGCTTCTGCTCTGCACGCTGCTTCGACGATGGGGACTGCCCGGTGCCGCCCGCCGGGTACGGACGCGCGCTCTGCATGCACCAGGCGAGTTCATTGACGAGGGGCGATGCCGGCTACTGCGCTCTGGTCTGCGCAGATGCGACTGGCAGCTTCCCGTGCCCGATGGGGTTGAGCTGCAAGTCCCCACCGCCAGCCTCCTGTTCTGGGTTCTTTTACCGGCCTGCGAGCGATGTCTCCGTGTGCCGGGGCGGCTACTACCGGCACGGAGATGGAGACGGCGTGATCGGGCCGGGCGAGCTCTATGGGCTCATGCGGAGCGTGGGACCGGTTTGCGACCCGAATCTCGGCACTGCCGGCGACAGCGCGGCCGAAGGCGGCTACTGCGTGGAATCATTCGATTGCTGTGTGGATAGCGATTGCCCCGCGCCGCCGCCCGCCTATGGTTCGCCCTTCTGTGCGTGGGACGGGTGCCATCTTCCGTGCGCCACGGATGCGGACTGCCCGACGAGCGGGTTCGAATGCACCAAGGTCGACATTGGACCCTTGAGCCCTAGCGCCCGGCTGGGATGCGATTGACGAGCCCCGCTGCTCGCGTTCGCTCGCACACTGTGAGCGGCGAGTGGTCCGGCCTCTCGGTCGCGCCATTCACGGAACGGCAACCCCTCGCATTGCCTCGCCCAGTCTTCCGCATGCACCGCGTCCCGCAGCGTTCGCTCGCTCATCGGCTCTACGCTGTCGGCCGCCTGCAACTCGAGGATCAATGCCTGAATGTCCGGCGCCAATAGGGTCAAGTCCAGCAGTTCGCCTGCCGCTGCGCAAGAGCTTCCCAACGACGAGATCTTGAAAGAGCTGCGCACGCGCCTGTTGCCCGGGCCCGCGTGCGATTCGGAATGTGCGTCGCTGGATGACGTGATCCTGGACGGCACGTCCGCCGAGTTGCGCATGCGCTTGCGAGGCTCATCGCTGGTGCCCACGGCCATTCCCTTGCCCACGGATCTGGCGTCGTGGACACCCACGCGGGTATGGGTGGACGGAAAACCCGCGACGGCAATCCGCCGCGACGGCGGGCACCTATGGGTCACAGTGCCGAAAGGGGTGTTCGCCATCGACCTTTCAGGTCCGACCTTGCGGCGTGAATCGATTCAAATCCCCTTGCCCATGGTGCCCCACCGCGCGGTGGCCAAGGTGGCGGGCTACACCGTCGACGGTATTCACGAAGACAGCGCAGTGGACGACAGCGTGCAACTGACTGCCGAGGAGAAACCGCACAACGACGGCGCCGCCGATCAAGCCAGCACCACGCCCACCTTGCCGCCCTTCCTACGGGTATCGCGCTCGCTGTCGTTGGGCCTGAAGTGGGAAGTTCATACGGTAGTCAGCCGACAGGGGGCGCAAGGTTCGCCGATCGTCGCCGAGATTCCGCTGCTGCCCGGCGAATCGGTCACCACGCCCAAGATTCGCGTTGAAGCCAGCAAAGGCGTGGTCAATTTGAATCTCGGTCCCAACGAAACCACCGTGGAATGGGATTCCACCTTGACCGAAAGCAAGTCCATCCGACTCTGGTTCGATCCCGCCACCGCATCCCGGCTTTCCGAGCGCTGGTCCTTGGAGGTGGGCCCCACTTGGCATGGGACCTTTGCCGGGATCCCGCCGTTGCTTCCCAGCGAACCCGCCGCACAGCATCATCCCGAATGGCGTCCCTGGCCCGGCGAGGAAGCGCGCATCAACTTGGAAAAGCCTACGGGCGCCCCCGGCCAATCGCTGACCATCGATGGCTCCACGCTGGCGCTCACACCGGGCGCGCGCTTGCTGTCCGCGAAGCTGGCGATCGCCCTTCGCGCCAGCCGGGGCACGGAACACCAGATACGGCTACCCCTGGGCGCGGTGGTGGAATCGATCGTTCGTGATGGATCCACACAAGCCATCGAGCGGGACGGGGTTGCCTTGCGCTTGGCCATCCCGCCCGGCAAGCACGATTTCGAGATTGCGTGGCGGCTGGACACGGGTCTGGCGCCATTCTTCCAAACCCCAATAGTGGACCTGGGGTTGCCGTCGGTGAACCATCGGGTGGGCTGGGATCTGACGGGAAGCAAGCGTTGGATCGGCTGGATTGCCGGACCAACCCAGGGACCCGTGATCCAGTGGGGAGTGCTGGTGGTGATTTTGGCGGTCCTTTCCTGGCGTCTCGGGAAGTCCCGGCTGGCGCCGTTACGGTCTTATCAATGGTTCCTGTTGTTCCTGTGCCTGCTTGCCGTTAGCGACCTCCCCACTGTCGGCATCGTGGGGTGCTTGCTGGGCCTAGGCTGGCGCAACCGACGGGCGCTGTCGTTCAACCATTACAACGCCGCACAAATCGCCGCGGGGGGCGGCCTTGGGCTGTGCTTGCTCGCTTGGTTCACAGACTTCACCAGCCTGCGCTTCATGCGCCCGCCCACCAACGTGTCCGGCGGCCCGCGCGCCTTCGATGCATTGGTGTGGAGCCAGGATCGCGTGGCCGGGATCTTGCCCCGTCCGTGGATGGTGTCGCTACCTGCCTGGGCCTACCACGCGACCTTGCTGGTGCTCGGGCTTTGGCTTGCCACCCAAGCCCCGCGTCTGGCGCGCTTCGTGTGGACCAGCTTCAAGCACGAGGGACTTTGGAAGCACCCGCCGGTGAGCCTGCCGTAGCTGGCCAGATCAACGGCACGTCCGCAACTGGCCCCTACACAAGCGGACTGGCCAACCCGTCGAGCATCTTCTCCGGCTTGTCCTGGAAGTAGCTGTGCGATTCGAAGCGGTGCCCGGTTCGCTCGATCCACAAGAACTCCTTCGCTCCCGGCGTCGCCTCGCACATGCCCAAGATATCGGTCAGCTCGGCGCTTGTTCGGTGCTAGACTCAGACGGCGGCGGTGTCGGCTAGCGCGATCGAGTCTGCCGCGCCCCCTCAAGCGTCTGCATCGTCTCTACGTTCCCAGATATCTCGAGAGCCATAGGCCAGCTGGTAGAACGGCGACCATGGCAACCGTCGTGAGCAAAGTTAGCGCAGATGCCTCCGCCTCGAATTCGTGGTGCTGGGCGGCGAAAAGCACACAGGGCGTCGCCAGTGGCATCGCGCTTGCGACGAACGTCTCACGGGCCATGGCATCGTGAGCGTGAAACAGAAGAAGCAGTCCGAAGAAGATCGCTGGCTGAACGACAATCTTGACAACAGTTCCCGCGCAAACGGCAGGGCTCAGCACGAACTTGTGAGCGGCAAGCATCAGTCCTCCCGCGAATATGGCGATGCCTGCCGAGGCACTTCCCATCAACTTCAGCGAGTCGATGATAAACGCGGGAAGATGCCAATTGGCGAGCACCAGGACTGCACCAAACAATGGGCTCCATACCAGGGGAGAACGCATCGTTTTGAGTACACTCTTCAACAGAACGCCGGTCTTGGCGCCGCCAGTGGGGGCGGGGTCCTGCAGCAATAGGACCGCAATTGAGATCTGCGAAATATTGGTTACAAGAGCGACCATTCCAACCACGCCGTCCGACTGTGCGCCGTAGAGAGGTTTGAATACCGCCAAGCCATAAATCGGAACCGCGGACGAGCTCATGCACAGCGAGAATATCGTAGCGCTCACTTTGCTATAGCGCATCAGCCCCTTCGCTATCGCGTACAGAGCAACAAAGAGGCCCGAATACCCCATCAGCATTACGACAAGGAGCGGACCCTGTCTCAACAGGGTCGCGCGGTCCACCGAATACATGCCGACGAATAGGGCCGCGGGAAGAGCATAGCCAAGCACGACCGAACTGAAACCCTTGACTTGATCCGCGTCAAAACTCTTGTGGCGGCCAGCCAGGACGCCCAAGAAGAGCACAAAGAGCACGGGCGCGAGCGCGGCAAGGAGGCTATTCACTTGCATGGTTGACGTCGTCGTCGGTCGGTTAGCAGCCTCCTAGCTTCGGATGGATGCGTATTCTGGCTTGTAGACGAGTCCTTCAATCCAAGCGGCTACGTTGGCTGGACGAGCGACGGAAGCAAGATTGTGGTCGAAGAAGAACGTCGCGATGCTAGCAGCCGTCGCGATCTCCGCCCTGAGAATGTCCGTCTGCGAGGGGAACAGCATCCCCTTGTCGCGATCGGCTTGTGTCGTTTGAGCGGCACATCCTTTCGCAGCCGCAATGAAAGCCTCATCGGTAAGTCGCTTCGCTTTCGTCCCATAGACGGCAAGACCGAGCGCCGGGAAGATGTAGAAGTTATTTGCCTGGCCCGGATGGAAGGTTTTGCCGGCAACCTTGACATCGGGAAACTGCACACCCCCTGCAAACAGCGCTTTGCCTTTCGACCATGTGTAAGCTTGTTCGGCAGTGCATTCGGCTTTCTCCGTCGGATTCGACAACGCGAAGATCACCGGATCGTTGTTGATTCGGCTCATTGTTTCCACGACCTGCTGGTTGAAGGCGCCGCCCTTCGTGCTCACGCCGATTAGCATGGTGGGTCTCAGGGCCTTGATCACGTCGACCAGATCCGCAGATGCGTCATGGGGAGCAGCAAAGACTGCCTGCGACGGGGAGAGATCCTTTCGCGAAGACTCAATCAGCCCCTTTATGTCGCACATCCAAATGCGAGACGCGGCCTGCGCTTTTGTAAGCCCACTCTGTTCCAGCGCGGATACCACCAGATTGGCGATGCCGATGGCCGCGGAGCCAGCGCCGAAGAACAGAATCCGCTGGTCGCTCAACTTCTGCTTCAGGATCTCTAGCGCGGTCGTCAACCCTGCCAGCACAACCGCCGCGGTGCCCTGAATATCGTCGTTGTAGCAGAGAACACGGTCTGCATATTTGGCCAGGAGACGAATTGCGTCCGTGCCCTTCCAATCCTCGAAATGGATGCAGGAACCGGGAAACACTTTCTGAACGGCCTGGACGAATTCTTCCACGAACTCATCCAGCGCTTCCGTGGCCGGCGGTTCCTGCCTCAGACCGAGATAGAGAGGATCGGCGCGAAGCGCCGCATTTGTTGTGCCTATATCGAGGAGGATGGGAAGAAGGCACCGCGGGGGAACGCCGGCACAAGCGGTGTACAGCTGAAGTTTGCCGATCGGGATACCCATGCCGTTAGCGCCCAAGTCGCCCAACCCCAGGATCCTGCCGCCCGTGGAAACACAGATGAAGCGCACGTCGTGCACCGGCCAGTTGCGCAAGAGCTCCGCGACGTGTCCCTTCTGGCTCAGTGAGATGTACATACCTCGCGGGCGCCGGTAAATATGCCCAAACTTGAGGCAAGCCTCCGCAACCGTCGGGTCATAGAGGATGGGAATGAAACGCTCAGGGTCGGACATCACGACTTTGTAAAACAACGTTTCATTGCGATCCACGAGTCCAATCAGATAGACATAGCGGTCAAGGTCGGAAAGTTTGTGTTTCAGGTGATCGAGGACCCTCACTACCTGGCGATCAATGTCTTCGATTTCTTCCGGCAGAAGACCATTCAATCCATATTTCTGGCGTTCTGCTTTCGTGAACGCCGTCCCTTTGTTACGCGCGGGATCGTCCAGGAGTGCGGTCGCGGTGGAAACAGAAGACGCAAGCTCACGTGCGGTCGCTGTGGTCATAAGTGTGGTTCTCCTCAAGTTGAGAGGGATGGTTGGAGGCCCAGTTTGACGGAAGGGAGCAGCAATCACACCAATGATGGAACGCGTATGACTTCAAGTACTTACGTGGAGGAGAACTGGAAGGTCGCCCCTTTTTCAATCAAAACGAAGTAGCTCGGCATTCAAACTGATTCGGCCGCGAATTGGATGGTGTTGACCTGCGTGGGACGGTGACGACCCCGTCCTTTGCCGAAACTGGATCTGCCAAAATCGTCGTGATATCGAGTGTTTTCTCCTGGTTCGCATGGCGAGGTGATGCGTGAGAACCCAAGGCATCGTCGATCCCAATCGACTGCGCTTCACCGAGGTTCATCTCGCTCGGACAAGAGAGCTGGCGCCTGCGCGGGCACGGGCGCTGCAAGGCTACGTCGAAAGCGCCTACGCCGAGTTGCTGCGCTCGCAGCCCATGGCCCAGACCGCCGACGTCGCGGAGGTTCTGCGCCGCATGCTTCAGCGACCAGAGGTGCGCCGAACCCTGAACGTGGAGAACTGACATGAGCAAGCACGACGAAGACGAAGTCTGGGCATTCGTCCAAGAGATGAACCGTGTCTGGACCGTCGATGAGAAACCCGAGCGTCTGGTCGACTATTTCGCGCCCGAGATGGTCGCCATCACCCCGACCGACCGCCTTCGCCGCGAGGGCCGCGAGGGCCGCGAGGGCAGCGTCGCGGGCTGGACGGAGTTCGTTCAAGTCACCAAAATCCTGCGCTGGATCGAGATGAACCCACACGTGCTGATGCTCGCCGAAGGTCGCAGCGCCGTGGTGGCCTGCGATTTCGAGATCGACTTCAAAGCCGGCGATCGGGTGGTACAGATGCGCGGCCGCGACCTCATGACGCTGGACAAGCGCGACGGCCGCTGGTGGCTGGTGGCGGATCACTTCTCGCCAACCCCAGACTGCGGGGTACAGCGTTCCCTGGACCAGTAAATCGGCGACGCCCAGCTTGTGCGCGCGTGTGGGCGGTTTTACGCGTGACCTGCGACACTCGCGCCTGTGGCGAAATCGATTTTTTGTAAGGCGCGGCGATGTGGCGGGACAGATAAGGTCATGAGGAGGCCAACGCCCGTGAAACGCACCACCCTTGCTCTTGCTCTCTCGATGCTCGCTCTTGCCTCGTGCGGAAAGAATTCCAATTCTGGCAACGGACCGGCGGTCAACGCGAACCAGTTCTTGCTTCCGCTCGGCACCACCCCGCAGCTCGATCTGGTGTTCATGATCGACAACTCGCCTTCCATGGCGCCCAAACAGGACAAGCTTCGCGCACAATTCCCCAAGCTCATCGAAGCGCTGAAAAATCCAGGCGACGGCGCGTTGCCCGACCTGCGCATTGCCATCATCGACAGTGATCTGGGCACGGGTGGCGCGTACGCCAGCGGATCGTGTGGTCCTAAGACACTGTCCGATGGAAGCATTTCCACCTATGGCGATGAGGGCAAATTCCAGATGCTCGGGGCGGCGAGCTGTGGTGTCACGAACCCGAATGCGCTTTGGCTGGAATACCAGGGCGGGGCGCCCGTGAACTTTACCGGGGACATCAACGCTGTGTTCGCCTGCCTGGCCGGGAATCTTGGCACCCTCGGTTGCGGCATGGAACAGCAGCTGCTGTCCTACGAATTCGCGCTCGTAGCCCAGGGCCTCGACAACGAAGCCCAGCAAACCATGCTTCGTCCAGGCGCTTTCCTTGGCTTGGTATTCCTGAGCGACGAAGATGACTGCTCGGCCTCCCCCAACGACGGCATGTACGGTGATAAGTACGGGGCGGGCGGCGAATCGGCCAGCCTTCGTTGCGCGACCCGTGCCCATGCCTGTGGCGGAAGGAATCTCACTGCTGTGCCGCCTGGCTATCCCACCACGGCCGCCTTCGAAGCACCCTTCGCGAGCTGCGCGGCCAGGACCGACGCCTGTCCCAATCCCATCGACAACGGCAAGCCAACGGACACCTCGCAACCCACAACATGCAGTCCACTGGTAAACGTGAAGGACATTGCCAAGACCATGAAGGTCCTGAAGGAATACCCAGGCGAGCAAGTCCTGGTGTCAGGCATCTTCGGCTGGCCGCTGAGCGACGCGGACATGGCCACGGCCACGTACAAGATTGGTCCGGTTCCCAATCCGAACACGGCGGACACTGTGCATCCCACGGTGTTCGACTACTTGCCGGTTTGTTACGATCCCAACCACTTGCCAACCCAGCCCGATCCCGCCACCGGGGTTGACCTGGAAGCCTTGGGCTACGGGGCGACGGGCGGTCTGCGCATGAGCGCTTTCGTCGACGAGTTCGGAGCCAACGGACAGAAGTTCAGCATCTGCCAGCCCGATTTCACCGCGGCCATGTCACAGATTGGCGCCACCTTGGCCAGGAAGATGCGCAACCAGTGCGTGCCCACCAGCTACACGCAGGTCCAGTGCGCGGCCAGTTACGCGACACTTGAGGGCGCCGCGAAGGCCATCCCGGTGTGCGATGCCACGGAATCAATCGTTCCCTGCTACAGCCTGGTGTCCGACCAGAACGTGTGCCCCGGCGATGCCTACCTGGTGCATTGGAACCGGGGCATTGGGGCTACCGATCAGGAGCCTGCCGGCACCTGGCTGGTCTTCAGCTGCCCATGACGGGTTTTGCCCTCGCTTTGCTCGATAAGCGGCGAAGGCCGTTAAATGATGGTCGATAGCACGACAGCTGTGTGCGCAGGCCTTCCGTAGAAAAGCGTACGCGACAGCGTCAGCGCTGAAATCACGGAGGAATTGGCGATTCGGGAGGGCTGGTTGGCTGACTACTGCACTCGCTGCAGGTCATCGCCCGGTTCGCTGCGAGACGCTCCTCGCGCGCCTCGCTCCGGGCCGCTGCCAGTGCTCTGACCGAGGCGTAATGATTCCATAGTAGCGGAACACGCGACGAGCGTCGGCGACAGCGGTTTCGGCCCAATATCCGGCAGCGCTCTTATCGAACTCGCGCCGGATGATCAACCGCCGCCGTATCCCTTCACACACAGCCACGACTGACCCGTCACATCGAAAGTGCAGGCTCCGACGGGGCAATCGCTGTCGTCGACGCAGCTGTCTTTGGGCGTATGGCAGAAGTAGCCGTGGCCACAATTGACGCTGGGGCAGCTCGACTGACAGACCGTGCCGATGCACGTGCCCGGAGTACCGACGAGACTTGGTGAACAGGACCCGCCCCGTCCGCAGTCCGCGTCGACTCGGCAGTCGCCAGCGGTGGTGCAGGCGTTGGCGGTTGTGGAAGAGCTGGTCTCGCGGCATCCACAGGGCAGATTGCCAGAGCAGTCCGCATCGCTGCTGCATCGGTCGTAGGTACAAGCGTACTCGCACGCGGCGGGCGCGACTTGTTCGCAGCGTCCATTCAAGCCGGCGGTGCAGTCACCATCCTGCAGGCAAGCGGCCAATCCGCTCCCTTGCCGACAGGAAGCGGGGATGCTCGAAGCACCGGGCCCACGCGCCTGGGGACAAGGTGCGCTGCTTGGCCGGTGTTTGGCTGGTACGCGGCTCGCAGTCCGGCTGTCGGGTTCCACGCCGGAATCGATGGTGGAGGTCGACACTTCTGGCAACTTCGCCCGATCGCCGTCAATACCGGGGCCCACGCCGTCCACAGCCCCATCGGGCTGGTCAACGCCCCGGACGTCCGCAGCCCCATCGGGCTGGTCGGCTTTCCGGTCAGGAGGGGATGACAAGGACGTGTCTGGCAGCGCCGCATCGGGAAGCTCTCGTGCGGTGGCACCGCCTGATCCGGGAGCATCGACGCCGCCGGCGATGCCTCCACCAGCGTCGGGACTACCGACGGTGATGTTTCCGCCCGCCCCGCCACCGCCGCCTCCACCGGCAGCAGGCGCCAGCGGGGAGCCGCGGCGGCTCGATGAACAGCCTGCCATTCCACAAGAGCCGAGTGCCGAAACAATCGCGAAGACTATGAAGTGGGCTGGCATTTCCATGTCGCGTCTCCTCTTGCGTCCCTTTGCTGCCAAAGACGAAGAACCGTTTGGGCCAAGTTCACTGCGGTTACTGTGTTAGTGCGCATTGGCGAGGAACTCGCCTTTCTTTTCTCATGGCGACCTCCTCGCATGGAGCTACAAGAGATCGTCCAGCGATGAGGTTGTGACCCGTCTCACCTGGGTGGCCGGCGCTGCCGCTGGCGAGAACGCGGGCGGGATGCTCTGGTGGGCGCATGGCAATAGTAGAAAGAGCGATGCTCGCCATGACCAACCGGCTGGTCTTCCTCTGCGTCTTCTTTGTCCTTTCGGTGGCACGGGCTGCCTCGGTCTTCTTCCTGCTCACGGGCTGCCTCTTACAACTTT
>Ga0066789_10001441_pt1 | contig 10258 bp, 7 predicted proteins | sample OrgsoiDNA2013049_FD_70960 | JGI IMG/M metagenome (GOLD analysis project Ga0066789, IMG submission 70960) | Permafrost soil microbial communities from the Arctic, to analyse light accelerated degradation of dissolved organic matter (DOM) -... | ecosystem: Environmental > Terrestrial > Soil >...
GGTGCGCCACTCGCCTTGATCGCATCGCGCATGCCGGGGATCGCCAGGATCGGCTCGACGCTGATGAAGGGATTGGACGGACAGACGATCACGGCCCGCACGTCGCCCGAGCGCAGCGCCGCCGTGATGTCGACGTGCGGCCGGGCGAGCGTCACGCCGTCGAAAGCCAGCTCATGGACAACCGGCCGGCACTGCAGGCGCACGAAGTAATCCTGGAAGTCGATCCAGCCCGCGTCGCCGCGCACGCGGGTACGCACGCGGTCGTCGCTCATCGGCACCACGCGGGCAGCGATGCCGAGGCGCAGGCAAATGTCGGCGGTCACCTCGGAGAGTGTCTGCCCCAGGCGCAGGCGACGAGTGCGCTCAACATGCAGCGCGAGATCGCGGTCGCCGAGTCGAAACCAGTCCTCGCCGCCGAGCGCGCCGATGCTGTCCATGAACGACCACGTCTCGTCACGCCGGCCCCAGCCAGTGACGGGATTGTCGATGCCCGCGAGAACGTAGGTCAGCGTGTCGATATCGGGCGAGATGCTCAGTCCAAGATGTTCGAAATCGTCTCCGGTGTTTGCGACCACGAGCAGTTCTTCGGCCGGCAAGACGAGGCTCAGACCGAGCGCCAGTTTGGCGCCGCCGACCCCGCCGGACAGCGCCACCACCAGTCGTTTGCTCATCGGAACATGTCCTCGGCGGCCGGGCGCACCAGCTCGGACGCAGCATTGTCGGGACCGTACCATGTCAGACCGCGCACGATCACGACAGGCTGGCCTTCGGCACCCTGCCCCATCACGAGCGACGCTGCAGCAGCGATCTCGTCCGCATGCCCGGTGATGCTGACCTGGAGCTCGCGGCCGAACAGATCGGGCGAGCCACGCAGGTCCATCAGCGACGGGAGGCCGGCGGCACCGATCGCAACGCCGCAGGTACCGCGCCGCCAGGCACGGCCGAAGCTGTCGCTGATGATCACAGCGACTGACACGCCGAACCTTAGCGACAGGCGCTTCCTCAATGTCGCCGCGCTGCCGTCGGGATCGACCGGCAGTAGCAGGGCTCGCTGGGGGTCATCGGGAGAGGACACGTTGGACTGGTCGATGCCCGCATTGGCCATCACGAAGCCCAGCCGGTGCTCGACGATCAGGATGCCCGGCCTTGCCCGCACCACGCGCACCGATTCCGACAGGATCAGTTCGACGATGCGCGGATCTTTCTGGATTTTGCCGGCGAGTTCGATCGCTTCGGCGGAGGGTTCGACGGTCGCGAGATCGACCATGCGCCCTTCGGCCTTGGACACGATCTTCTGCGTCAGCACGAAGACGTCGCCGCCACGCGGCACGATACCACCGCGCGCCAACCCCTCGCCGATCAAGGCGACGAGATCGTCGTCCTTGCGCACCAGCGGAATGCCGGGGACGGCGATCATCTCAACGGCGTTGCTGGGCTTCATCGGCCTGTCCTGCCTACTCAACCGAAACGCTTGCGCAGCCGCGGCAGCACGTGCTCACCGTAGAGTTTCAGGAAGCGCGCCTGGTCGGGTCCCGGCGCGTGGAACACCAGGTTCCGGAAACCGAGACCGACATAGTAACCGATCCGCTCGACGTGCTCGTCGGCGTCGCTGGACACGATCCATCGACTGGCGGCGCGCTCCAGCGGCAGCGCGTCGGCGAGGCGCTGCATCTCCACGGGATCCTCTACCGTGATCTTTTCCTCTGGTGTCAGCGCCAGCGTCGCCCAGTGGCGCGTGTCCTCGAGCGCTCGCACCTTGTCGGTGTCGAACGACACCTTGACCTCGATCATGCGATCGTAGGACCGCGACGGATCCTCCGACGCCGCGATGCCCTCGGCGACCTTCGGCAACAGGGTCTCGGTGTAGAGCTCCGGCTTCTTGCCGCTTGTGCAGATGAACCCCTCGGCGGAGCGGCCGGCGTAACGCGCCACGAGGGCGCCCGCGGCGGCGACATAGATCGGCACCGGCGCTTCTGGGCGGTCGTAGATCGTCGCCTTCTCGGTCTTGTAGTACTGGCCTTCGAAGCTGACCCGCTCCTGGGTCCAGAGTGCCCGAATCAGCGTGACGGCCTCACGCAGGCGCGCGAAGCGCTCCTTGAATTCCGGCCAAGGCTGGCCGGTCGCAGGCACTTCGTTGAGTCCTTCACCGGTTCCGACGCCGAGCACGACGCGTCCCGGGAACATCGCGCCCATCGTGCCGAACGCCTGGGCGACGATGGAAGGATGGTAGCGGAAAGTCGGCGTCAGCACGCTGGTGCCCATAACGACGCGCGACGTTCTGGCGCCCAGCGCGCCCAGCCATGTCAGCGAGAAGGGCGCATGACCGTCGACGTGCTTCCATGGCTGAAAGTGGTCGCTGATGAACACCGAATCGAAACCGACTTCCTCGGCAAGACACGAGAAGCCCAGCAACTTGCCCGGCGCGAACTGCTCCGCCGATGCCTTGTATCCGAGCTTGATCACCGCAGTCTCCTGACTGGCGCCGGTCGATGCCGATGCCGTGGTACCCATCGGGGGAAATCTATAGATTAGCGGGAAAGCGGCAACCAGCTTCGGCAAGGAGGCGACCATGCATCTCGGAATTGCTCTGCCTTTCGGCGACATCGGCGGCGATGGCCCGATCGTGCGCGAATTCGCACAGCTCGCCGAGGCCGAGGGCTACGAAGGTCTGACGCTGGCGGACCACGTGCTCGGCGGCAACCCGGCGAACCCCGCCAGCGGCCGTGCGGGTGGGCTCGGCCTGTTCCACGACCCCTTCGTGGCGTTCGGTTTCATCGCTGCCTGTACGAAAAAGGTCGAACTCTCGACCCAGGTGCTGATTCTCGCGCAGCGTCAGACCGTTCTGGTTGCCAAGCAGGCCGCCAGTCTGGACGTGCTCAGCGGCGGCCGCTTCCGGTTCGGCATCGGCGTGGGCTGGAACGAGCTGGAGTTCGTCGGCCTCAACGAGAACTTCCACAACAGGGGCAAGCGGTCCGAGGAACAGGTCCAGGTGATGAAAGCGCTGTGGGCCAATCCCTACATTACGTTCGAGGGCAAGTGGCACCGCCTCCAGGACGCCGGCATCAATCCGCTGCCGCCAAGCCGCAAAATTCCGCTGTGGTTCGGCGGCCACATGGACGTGACGTTGCAGCGGATCGCAAAGTGGGGCGACGGCTGGATCATGCTGTCTGAACCTCCGGGACCCAAGGCCGTCGCGGAATTCGACAAGCTGCGCCGCTTGGTGGAAACCGAGGGACGCGATCCGACGTCGGTCGGCCTCGAAGTCTGGACCTCAACCGGCACAGGCACCGAAAAGGACTGGCGCGAGGAAATCAGCTTCTGGAAAAAGGCGGGCGTCACGCATGTCACGCTGCACAACACCTTTGGCGGCTACCACCACAAGCGCATGGCCGGCCGGAGCATGACCGACCATGTCGACGCGATGCGCCGCTACCGCAACGCCGTCGCCGATCTGCTCTGAGCGAGAGCGGCACACACGCGCCTCAGGTATCGGCGAGCGCGGCCAGCATGCGGTCGCGGGCGGCGAAATCACCATCCGCGTGGATAGGCTGCAGACAAACATGCGTGGCGCCGGCCGTGAAGTGCGCCCGCAGGCCGCGCCTGATCGTGTCCGTGTCGCCCCACAGGACCATCGCATCGATGAACCGGTCGCCGTAGAGCCCGTTCAATGGTCAGGGTGATGGCGACCGTCGGTGTTGAGCAGAACCTCAAGCGACATTCCGAGATAATCCGCGGCCTGCCATGGATCCGCCCCCTTCTGCATCAGCCAAGTCGCCGCACTGTGTCGCAACGTGTGAGGGGATCGGGACCGTTGGTTGGTATAGGAGCGACATGCTTCGCTGTTGACGTCACCGATGGTGCCCCTTCGAGAGGTGATTGACGTCACCCGAACAAAATTGGTGGAACCGCGCCGTTCGATCAAAACACGGCCCCGTCATGCAAGACCGGCAGGCCGCGTTCTGTTTTAGGCTCGCCCCGCGACAGGCGGCATTCCGCAAACGCGTGGCCGGCGCGGCTACTGCGAACGGTCTGAGGTCCACCCCTTGTACTCGGCGATATTGTCCCGGGTCACGAGCTTGGACGGCAAAAGCTCGACGGTCGAAGCAGGCTTCTGCCCATTGAGAATGCTGACACCGATCTGCACGGCGCGGCGCGCCATGAAGAAAGGGTCCTGCGAGGCCGAGGCTTGGATCTGCTGCGCCCCCGGATCCTTGAGCGCGGCCTCGATATCGGGTGCGCCATCGACCGCGGTGATGATGATGCCGCTACGCTGCTGCTGGCGCGCCGCGAGGTCGGTGCCGATGGCCTGCGGGTCATTGATGGCGAAGATGGCGTCGATCTTGGCAAAGCGGGTCAGATAGCCTTGCGTCACGGTCAGGCCACCTTCGCGCGACCCCTTGGCGTCCTGATCGCTGGACAGGACCTTGAGGCCGGGATTCCTGGATAACACATTCTTGCAGCCGACCACCCGGTCGATCACCGCGGAGACCTGCGGCCCGTTCTCAATGATCACATCGCCTTTGCCGCCGAGCTTGTCGACGATGTACTGGCAGGAGATCTCGCCAGCCTGGACGTTGTTCGTGGTCACCGTGGCGTCGGCGGCTTCGGCTGCGGTATCCACGGCGACGACGATGATGCCTGCCGCTTGTGCTTTCTTGATCGCCGGCCCGACGGCCTTCGGATCGCCGGGATTCAAGAGGATCAGGTCGACGCCGGCGGCGATAAAGTTGTCGATCTGAGTCACCTGCTTGCCGAGATCGTATTCAAAGCCAACCGTCGTGATCTTCACGTTGGGATTGGACTTTCTTGCCTCGAACTCGGCACCCTTCGACAGGGCGACGAAAAACGGGTTGCCCAGCGAGCCCAGCGAGATGCCGATCGATTTAAGCTCTTTGGCGAAGGACGGTGCGGAGCTCAGAACGAGCGCCATCGCAGCGCCAGCAAACGAGATCGTCTTTGACATTGGCTTCCTCCCTGGTCTCTTTGAATTCCCGGCACGGCGGACCAGTTGCCGTAACGGAACCCGACATGGCGACATAGAACCTTGCACACTCCTATCTTTCAAGTGCGAGCCGAGCCCTGCAGCCGATAGCGGTCGAGGGCGACGGCGCCGATGATCACCAGACCCTTGATCACATATTGCCACACGTCGGAAACACCGGTGAGAATGAGGCCATTCGACAACACGGCAATGATCAAGGCCCCGACCAGCGTTCCCCAGATCGAGCCGATACCGCCGACGAAGGAGGTGCCACCCAGGATAACAGCGGTGATCGCGTCGAGCTCGTAGGACTGGCCGAGTTGCAACCCATTGGCAGCATAGAGGCGCGCCGCTTGCATGGCCCCGCCAAGCCCGGCCAGCAGCCCCGACACCCCATAGACGAAGATCAGCACAGCCCAGACCTTGATGCCGGCCAAACGTGCCGCACTCTCGTTACCGCCGACCGCATAGATATGCACCCCGAGCACGGTGCGACGCAGTACCAGCCACGAGGCAAGGATGACGAGCAATGCGATCACCGAGAGCCAGGGAATCGAAACGACGCCGGGAAGGAGCGTCAGGGAACCGTTGCCGATAAAGGCATAGGGAATGGAGGGGTTGAAGACGGTGGTGTCGGCGCCCAGAAGGCGCGCCAGACCGCGCACGGCGGTCAGCGAACCGAGCGTAACGATGAAGGGCGGCAGGCGCAGCAGCGCAATCAAGGCGCCATTGATGACGCCGAAGACGAGGCCCGTGAGCACCGCGGCCGGCAGCCAGAGCGGTCCAAGATCAGGTAACTTGGAGACAATCAGCCCTGCCATCGCGGCGGCGGCCAGGATGGAACCCACCGAGAGGTCGATGCCGCCGGTGAGGATGACGAAGGTCATGCCGGCGGCCAGCACGGTGTTGACCGCGGCTTGTTGCAGAACGATGCCGAGATTCTGGCCGCTGAAGAAACGGCCGTCCGACAGAAAATGAAAGCCGACGCACAATAGAAGCAGCACCGGCAGCATGCCGACCGCGCGTATGATCAGCCGTGTGCGCTGACGCTTCGTCTCCTGCGCGGCCGTGAAGCCGGCAGCGGCGGCGGAGGCGGCCTCCGCCGGCGGAGGATTGTCATGAGGCATCGAGCTGCTCCATTCCGGTGGCGAGTGCCATGATATCCTCCTGGCTAAGCGGCGACGTCGCGGCTCGCCTGACCTCGCCGGCGATACTTCCGGCGCGCATGACAATGACGCGGTCGCAGATGCCGATGATCTCGGGCAGGTCCGACGAGATGACGAGAATCGCGGTGCCGGATTTTGCGAGATTGTCGATGATCGTATAGATCTCGGACTTGGCCCCGACATCGACGCCACGCGTCGGCTCGTCGAGAATCAGGACCTTGGGCGTTGTTGCAAGCAGGCGCGACAGCAGCACCTTCTGCTGGTTGCCGCCGGAGAGTCCCCCGGCCGTGACGCCGACATCCGCGGCGCGGATGCCCAGCGCCGCGAAGGCCTTGTTGGCGCGGTCTCGGGCCTTGTCCCTGTCAAGAATGCAGCCGAGCTTCGCGTCCCTGCCCAGCACCGCGAGGTTGATGTTGTCCAGACAGGACATGTCCAGAAACAGGCCGAGCGCCTTCCTGTCTTCGGTAAGATAGGCAATGCCCACATCGAGAGCCTCGCCAGGCGTGCGTATGGTGACCGCACGGCCCTCAAGCTCGACATGGCCGGAGGTTTTGGGCGAAGCCCCGATGACGAGATGCGCAAGCTCGGTGCGGCCCGCGCCGACAAGGCCGGCAAGCCCGACGACCTCGCCTGCGTGCACGGTCAAGGAGCAACCCTTGACGCGCCGCCCATCGGCGATGTCGACGGCCGCGAGGATGGGGGGCCCTAACCTCGACTGCGGGTCATGGTCTTTCTTGTAGAATGACGAGACCTCGCGACCCACCATCAGCCGAACGATGGTGTCGGCCCGGATCTGTGCCTTGTCGAGCGAGCCCACCAGCGTGCCATCGCGCAGCACGGTAACCCGGTCGCCGAGAGCATATACTTCATCCATGCGATGCGAGATATAGATGATGGCGAGACCCTCGGCGCGCAGCTGGCGGATCAGGGCGAACAGCCTCTCGCTCTCACCGGCCGAAAGCGCGGTGGTCGGCTCGTCCATGATCAGGATCTTCGATCTGGCGTGCAGCGCACGCGCAATCTCGACCAATTGCCGCTGGCCCATGGACAGATGGGCCACCAGAGTAGACGGTGTGAAATCCGCGCCGAGCCGCTTGAGCATCGGGCCGACGCCGGCTCGCATGGCGCCTCGGGCCAGCAATCCGGAATGTGAGATTTCGCGACCCAGATAAATATTCTCCGCGACGCTCAGATTTGGGGCGAGGGAGAGCTCCTGGTAGATGATGGAAATGCCGGCCGCGCGACCGCCAAGGGGGCCTTCGATGCGCACCGGCTTGCCCTCGATGCGGATCTCGCCCCCTGGATCGGGCCTGTACGCGCCCGACAAGATCTTCATGAGCGTCGATTTGCCGGCGCCGTTCTCGCCCATCAAAGCGTGGATTTCGCTGGGATAGACGGTCAGGTCGACATTGCGCAACGCCTTGATGCTGAAGAACGACTTGGAGACCCGCCGCATTTCGAGGATCGGGTCGCTCATCGTGCCTCCTCCCCGCGCCTGCGGCGCCTATGCGTTTCCCACTCGCGTCTTGGTTGTAGCGCCGCGCGAGCTTGCTCATTAAACAAAAGGCGACGGCACAGGGCAATATCGAGGAAGCCCCAAGACGCCTCGGCGGCGCCACAAATTTTTTAAATCGCTTCGGGAACCGGCGGCGTTAGCCCGGCGGCCGGTACAAGTTGCGCCATTTGGGAAGCCGCTCGGCGTAAGCATCTGCCAGTGCCTGCTCAGGCTCGAATGTCTCGATGCGCCGAGGGGCTGCACAGACGGCTTCGACCGCCTCGCCGGTGACCGCCAGGCGCCCCAATCTCGCCGCACCAAACGCCGCTCCCGTTTCACCCTCGGCAAATCGATGGATCGGAATATCCAGAACATTTGCCAGCACCGACAGCCAGAACCGTGAACGTGAACCGCCGCCGATCGCATCGGCCTCTGAGATCGCGATCCCGGTGTCGGCAAGCGCGTCCCGACAATCTGCGATCGCGAACGCAACGCCCTCGAGCACGGCTTGCACGATTGCGGCACGATCGGTGCCGTTGCTCAACCCGTCAAGCATTCCGCGCGCCTCCGGGTCGTCGTGTGGCGTCCGTTCGCCGGACAGATATGGCAGAAAGCTTACATGCGACGGCCGCTTCGGACGCAAACCGAGCGGCTCCAGCAAGTCGGCCTCCGAGGCCCCAAGCAGTCGCGCGATCCAGGCGAGACTCGATGCCGCCGAGAGAATCGCACCGGCCGCAATCCACATTGCCGGGATGGCGTGACAGAACGTATGCACGGCCCGCTCTGGGTTGGCGGCAATTGCATCGGTCGGTACCAGCAATGCTCCGGAGGTTCCGAGCGAAACAAATGCGGCGCCGGGCCGTATCGCACCAATGCCGACGGCGCCCGCCGGATTGTCGCCGGCGCCTCCGGCGATCACGGGTCTTCCGGTCATTCCCCAGCGAAGCGCCATCTCGCTCCGCAGCCGCGCCGCAGGCGCACAGCCCTCGACGAGACGCGGCATCTGGCTGCGCGACAAGCCGGTTGCTGACAGCCCTTCATTCGACCAGTCCCGGCGCGCGACATCGAGCCACAACGTTCCGGATGCGTCCGAAACATCCTCGATCGCTTCGCCGGTCAGAATCAGGCGTAAATATGCTTTCGGGAGCAAAACGAGTTTGGTGGCCGCGAAGATCCCCGGCTCGTGTTTGGCAACCCACACCAGTTTGGGAGCAGTGAATCCAGGCATGGCCTTGTTGCCTGTCGTCGCCCGCAATGCGGGCCAGCGCTGTTCCAGGATACGGCATTCCGCAGCGGACCGTCCGTCATTCCAAAGAATGCAGGGCCGCAACGGTTTGAAGTTCGCATCGAGCAGAGTTGCGCCGTGCATCTGGCCCGACAGGCCGATGCCTTCAACCGCCGCCAATTCGCGAGGATGATCCGCCTTCAAGGCGTCCAGCGTTGCAAACGTGGCATCAATCCACTGCCCGGGGTCTTGTTCCGAATAGCCGGGATGTGGAGAAGACACCGTCAGCGATCGGCTTCGGCTTGCCACCACGCGCTGCTCGTGATCAACGAGAACGGCTTTGACCGCTGACGTGCCGAGATCGATACCGAGATACATGATGTCTCTCGCCGGACGCGCGATGTGGATCGATACAACGTATTTCGTCCACGCATCCGCTTCCGTATCGAACAGACGCAACCTGACTGGTCAATAGCGACTGGCACGGCGGCGCCAGGGATCGAGGCCTAAGGGCCGAGACCGCGATAGCGGTCTCGGGTTCGCGAAAAACCTGGCCGCGCGAAGCACGGGGGGCGCCCGGATGAGCGCAGCAGCTATCTACTCCGCTTTACCGCAGGATCGTCAGGGCAAACTGCTGGTACCAGCTGGGCTCCAGCGGTAAATAATTGGCAATCTAAAAACAATACGCCTGAAAAAGTGACAATTATTGTGCCTTATCTGATCCCATCACGGATCATGTATCCCGCGCCGCGAATCGTATGAAGCAGCGGCCGCTCGAAACCCTTGTCGATCTTGGAGCGCAGCCGCGAAATGTGCACGTCGATGACATTGGTCTGCGGATCGAAATGATAGTCCCAGACATTTTCCAGCAGCATGGTTCGCGTCACCACCTGCCCGGCGTGCTTCATCAGATATTCCAGCAGCCGGAACTCGCGCGGCTGCAGCGTCAATTCGTCCTTGCCGCGCGCCACGCGATGCGAAAGACGATCGAGCTCGAGGTCGCCGACCCGGTAGGTGGTTTCCTCTGCCGGGCCGCCGTGGCGGCGCGACAGCACTTCGACCCGCGCCAGCAGTTCGGCGAATGAATACGGCTTCGGCAGGTAATCGTCGCCGCCGGCGCGCAGACCCTTGATGCGGTCGTCAACCTGGCCGAGCGCCGAGAGAATCAGCGCCGGCGTGCGATTGCCCTTCTCGCGCAAGGTGCCGATCAGCGACAGGCCGTCGCGCTTCGGCAGCATCCGGTCGATCACCAGCACGTCATAGTCGCCGGAGTCGGCGAGCGACAAGCCTTCCTCGCCATCGCTGGCGAGATCGGCGACGTAGCCGACTTCGCGAAACGCCTTCACCAGGTAGTCGGCGGACTCGCGGTCGTCTTCGATGATCAGGAGGCG
>Ga0066789_10001443_pt1 | contig 10252 bp, 10 predicted proteins | sample OrgsoiDNA2013049_FD_70960 | JGI IMG/M metagenome (GOLD analysis project Ga0066789, IMG submission 70960) | Permafrost soil microbial communities from the Arctic, to analyse light accelerated degradation of dissolved organic matter (DOM) -... | ecosystem: Environmental > Terrestrial > Soil >...
GCCCGCCCTCGCCCTGGCCGACGTCGGGGTCGCGATGGGAGCACGGGGCTCTACCGCCTCCTCCGAAGCCGCCGACGCGGTGCTCACCGTGGACCGCCTCGGCCGGCTCGGTGAGGTGGCCGCGCTCAGCCGCCGGACCCGGCGGATCGCCCTTCAAAGTGTGCTGGCCGGGATGGGGATGTCGCTGGCGGCCATGGGCGCCGCCGCCGCCGGGCTGCTGCCGGCGGTGTGGGGCGCGCTGCTGCAGGAAGCCATCGACATGGCCGTGATCCTCAACGCATTGCGGGCGCTGCGGCCAATCGCCGGCCACGCGCGGCTGGACTCCGGCGACGCCGCGCTCACCAAGCGGTTCCGCGGCGAACACGAGATGATCCGCGCCGGCCTCGACCAGGTCAGCGCCGCCGCCGACGCGCTGACCTCCGCGGCGCCCGCCGAGGCGATGACCAAGGTCCGGCACGCCTACCATCTGCTCACCAGCCAGGTCGCGCCGCACGAAAACGCCGAGGAAACCCAGCTGTACCCGGCGGTGAACCGGCTGCTCGGCGGCGAGGACCCGACCGCCCCGATGAGCCGGGCCCACGCCGAAATCGCCCACCAGATCGCGCGGCTCGGCCGCCTCCTCGACGACATCGGGAACCAGGACCCGGACGAAGCCGACCTCGCCGACCTGCGCCGCATGCTCTACGGGCTCGATGCCATCCTCCGGCTCCACACGGCCCAGGAAGACGAGACCTACCTGTCCCTCGGCGACACAGCCGGGGAACCATCCCTAGACGCCGGCGTCGGCTGAGTTACCCCACTACGGGAGGAATTGTGACGCGGCAGCGAGTTCCTGGCAGTCAATAACGGCCGGCCCCCGGACGTGCCGCCGCAGCCTGCAGCAGCAGGTGGTGCCGTATGCCGCCGGACTCAGGAGCCACGAACGCGCCCACCTGTCCGGGCGCCACCACCTCGTGCTGACGTTCGCCGGCGTGCTGGAGGACGCATTCCCTGCGGCCGGCTTCTTCGCCCTCGCAGCAAGGCAGATCGGCGACCTGATCGAAGTGGACGGCTGCTGCGCCGGGTCTTTTCTTGTGGTCCTTCGCGTTCTCTTCCGTCGCATCCAGGCCGGGTGGCCCGCTAGCTGCCATCGGCGGGCACATACGGGGACCATCGCTGGGGCGGGCGCTCACTCAGCGCGCGGGGACGAGTCGCAGCGCGAGCTTCGGGCACAGGCGAACCGCCTCGGTGGCTTCCCCGCGGAGGGCGCCAGGTACCTCGCCGGCGATGATCGGGAAGCCCCAGTCGTCCAGCGTGATCAGTTCGGGAAGCAGTTCGGCGCAGAGCCCGCGCCCGTCACATGCGATCGGATCTACCCGGAGCCGGGCCGGTGGGTTCATGGCAGGGCCTCCGGCGGGATGGACAGCACGCTATCTGTGCGTGTGGCGCGGCACCGGCCGCGGGCGTGCTCGTCAGCCTCGGCGCCGAAGACAGCCAGGGCGCTGCCGATCATGCGCGCCGCGCCGTCTGGATGCCGGCACGCGCCGCGCCCGCTGACCTGGCCGAGCCAGCGCTGAATCCGGACCAGGCTCGTGGGCAGCCCGGTGGCCAGCCGGGTCATCTCGCCCGCGATCGCGTCCAGGCCGAAGACGCACGGCCCGCACTGCCCGGCCGACTCGGCGGCGAGGTAGCGGGCGAGCCGGGCTGTCTCGGCCAGGCCGCAGGCCGTTTCCGGCAGGGCCGCCACCAGGCCAGCGCCGGGACTTGCGCCCACCGCGGCGAGGCCCGCGGCCGAAAACGGGAGCGGTGCCGCCGCTGCGGCGCTGACCCAGGTCCCGAAGTAACCGCCGATGAGCAGCGCGCTTAGCGGCGATCTGGCCCGGCCAGCCAGTTTCATCATCTCGCCGGTCGGGGTGCCGATCTCGATCTCGTAGGCACCGGGTCGCTGAACCGCCCCGGTCACAGTGACCAGCATGGAGCCGGGTTCCTCCGCCGTTCCGGCCGAGCGGAACCACGCGGCCCCGTGCCGCGCAATGAGCGCGAGATGCGCGAGGGTCTCGACGTTCTGGACCAGTGCGGGGTGCCCCGCGCGGCTGGTCCCGCCGAGCCGCGGCGGCTTCCCGGAGGGAAGAGCGATACCGCGTTCCACCCAGTGGGCAACGGCACTGGCCTCTCCGGCGACGAAGCCGGTCCCTGCGTCCAGCACCCGGACCGGCACACCGTCATACCGCGAGCGCCGGCGTTCATCCGCGGCGCGGGCGACGATGTCCCGCACGGCGTGGTGCACGACGACAACGACCTGGCGCGCGCCGGTCAGCCCGGCCGCGTAGACGGCGCCGTCGAGGACCAGGTGCGGGGCGCAGGCCAGCAGGACCTTGTCCTTTGCGCTCGCGGGCTCTCCTTCCGTTCCGTTGGCGATCACGAGCGGGCTGCGGGCGGCCGCGGCCAGGGCGCGCAGCTTCACCGCGGTCGGGAAGCCTGCGCCGCCCCGCCCGCGCAGTCCCGAGCGCTCGACCTCGCGGATCAGCTCCTGACGGCTTCGGGCATGCCCTGCGCCGGACGGGAGGGGGCCGTGCCGGGCAAGGTGCTCGGCCAGCCTGGCCGGGCAGCCGGAGATGGCCGCCGGAAGCAGCCGTGGCAGGCCGGCCGCACCTGGCCGTGTTCGCGCTGGCCCCGGGCGCCAGGCTGCGACCGCGAGAGGAGACATCATCATTGGCGCGCCCCTGCCCCGGGGGCCCGGGCTGCGCTCGAGGTAGGAGAGCAGGCCGGATGATCGCCTGAGGGCCGGTGGCTGCGGGTCAGCCGGCCTGGCCGCCTCCGCCGCGTGGTCAGCAGCCGGGCCAGGACGGCGATGGCCACCGCGGCCGCCGAGCCCCATTCGATGGCGGCCACCCAGGTGGTGTGCAGGTCGGTGCCGGCTTGGAGCGAATGCAGGAACGCCACCGGCCAGGCCAGGTAGGCGAGCCAGTGCACGCGGCGCCATGTGCGGAATCCGAGCCGGTTCCGGAGCAGGCTGGTTATCAGGATCGCGGCGCCGAGGTCGGCGGCGAGGGTGCCGAGGCCGATGGCCAGCCGTCGGTACGGCGAACCGAACGGCACGACGGTGGCCGTCCAGCCGATCGTGACGTAGGGGTCGAGGATCGCGGTGACAACGTGCAGGCCCAGCAGCGCGACCGCGAACAGGGACAGCGTCCGGTGCAGTTCGGCGACGACGAAGCGCGGCCAGTGGGCGGGGGCCCAGTTCGTGCGGGTCGCGGTGCCCAGCACCATGACCACCGTGAACAGGACCAGCAGCACCAGGCCGCTGCCGCGGGACACGAACCAGAGCCCTGGGGAGCCGGCGGCGCCCGTGGCGCTAGTCACGGTCGCCGCCGCTCCTGATTCCTGGCCGGGGAGTTAGGCGCGGAGGCGGCGGTGCGGGCAATGGCCGGTCCCCGCTGCCGGGCCAGCCGCCCAGGAGCCGGACCTCCCCGCCGTGGGTGACGAGCCGTCCCGGCAGGCCCGTCGTGGCCAGCCACGCCTCGGCGCGGCCGCCGGCCACGATCGCCGCGGTGGCCGCGGCGTTGGCCTCGGCGCAGGTCGCCGCGGCCACGCTGACCGTGCGCCAGGGGCCGCCCGCCGGGCGACCGGTCCGCGGATCCACGATGTGATGCACCAGTCGCCCGTTCCGGTGCCACCGGCGGCAGGTTACCGACGAGGTCGCCACGGCCCCCGAGGCCAGCCGGACCGGGCTGCCCGGGGCCCGGTGCGGCCCGGGCCATGGCTGGCCGGCTGGGCTGGCGGAGTCGGCGATAGCGATCGGCCAGCCGCCGGCCGGCGCTTCACCGGCGACGGCGATGTCACCGCCCAGACTGACCAGAACCCCGCCGGTTCCGATGGCCGCGGCAGCCGCCGCGGCGGCCCGGTCGGATCCGAGGCCCTTGGCGGTGGCCCCCAGGTCCAGGAGAATCCCGGCGGCCAGGGTCAGCCGGGTCCCGTCGAGGCCGACCGAGCGCCAGCCCGGTACCGGAGCCGGGCGCGGCAGCGGCTCAGCCGGCGCCGGGGTATCCGGTGCCCTCCCGCCATCGGCATCCAGATCCGGCCGGATGGCGGCGAAATCGCGGTCATAGCCCAGCGAGATGAGCGCGCTGCCGATCGTCGGGTCGACCAGGCCGCCGGTCCAGCGCGCCGCAGCGAGCGCCACGCCGACTGCTTCGGCGAGTCCGCGTGTCACCCGGTGGGTTCCGCCGCCTGCTCGGTGGATACGCGAGATCTCCGAGTCCTCCCGGAAGCGGCTGGCCTCACGGTCCAGCCGGCCGATTTCCGCGTCCGCCGCGGCCAGTGCCACGGTCAGCCGGTGCGGGGGCCAGACGGCTATCCGCGCGGTCGTCCCGAGCGCGTCCCGTTCGGCGACCGCCGCGGTGCCCGTCCCGATATCGATGCTGGTCCAGGCGATGCGGGAAAGCTCGGGAATCGAGCTGGGCGACACCGGCGCCGTGGGCGGCAGGGTGCGCATCAGCTGTCCTGGCCGGCGGTCGGCCGGTTCACGTAGATCACGACGGGACTCCCATTCTTGGCCGTGCCGCAGGCTCTGGTGACCGGCGCCTGCGCGGTGACGCCGGAACCGCCCGAGGTGGCGACCGGCACCGTGACGCAGGCCTTGTGCGTGCCCTGCGCCCCCGTGCCGGTACCCGTACCGCCAGCCTGGCTGGCAACGGCTTGCGGCGAGGTGTGGCCGACGCTGGCCCGGGCGAAATACCCGGTGGTCGCGGCCGTGCCAGCGATCAGCGCGACGGCCGTCCAGTTCGACATATGCCGGATCTGCCGCAGGCCGCCGCTCCGGCCCGGCTTCTCGGGCTCCATAGTTGCCCTCCTGGTCTCAAGGGACGTGGACGTCTGCCAGTGTGCCGGGGCGCCGATGAGCTGACCGTGAGAGGAACGTGTGAAGCGCTCTCATGTTGCGGTAAGAGGGGCGCAGCGGCCTCGTTCGGCGGGGCCGAGGCTCTCATGGTTTTCTCATCTGCTGCCCCGTAACCTGCAGGCATGCGGGTGCTCGTAGTCGAGGATGAGATCCGGATGGCCGGGCTCCTCAAGCGCGGACTGGCGGAGGAGGGACACGTGGTCGACGTCGCGCAGGACGGCCCGGAGGGCCTGTGGCTGGCGACCGAGAATCCGTACGGGGCGATCGTCCTGGATGTCATGCTGCCCGGCTTCGACGGGTTCGAGCTGTGCCGGAGGCTCCGGGAGGCGGGGACGTGGGCTCCGGTGCTGATGCTGACCGCGCGGGACAGCGTGGGTGACCGGGTGCGCGGGCTCGACGCCGGCGCGGACGACTATCTCGTCAAGCCGTTCAGCCTACTGGAACTCGCCGCGCGGCTGCGGGCGCTGGGCCGCCGCGACGACCGGTCCCGGCCCGTCATCCTGGCCGAGGGCGACCTCAAGCTGGACCCGGCCGCCAAGCGGGCGTGCCGCGACGGAATCGAACTCCAGCTCTCGCCGAAGGAGTTCGCCCTTCTGGAGCTGTTCCTCCGGCACCCGGGCCACGTGCTCAGCCGCTCGCAGATCATCGAGGCGGTCTGGGATTTCGCGTACGACGGCGGCTCCAACGTTGTCGACCAGTACGTGAACTACCTGCGGCGCAAAGTCGACACGCCGTTCGGCCGCCGTGACATCGAGACGGTTAGGGGCATGGGCTACCGGCTCCGCCGTGCCGGACAAGGGCAGTAACGTGCCCATCCGGCTGCGCCTGGCGCTCGCGTGCGCGGTCGCCGCGGCTATCGCGTTCGCCCTCGGGAGCTGGCTGTTCATCAGCGCCCTGTCGACCGCGCAGCTTGGGACGATCGACTCCCAGCTCGCCGTTGAGCTCGGCCAGGCAGGACGTTACCTGCCCGCGGCCAGTGCTCCTGGCTCGTCGCCGGCGGCGGCCAGCCCCGCGCCCGGCGAGTACGTGATCCAGGTCGTCGATCCCGCTGGTCGTGTCCGCGGCGCGAGCCCCGACGCGGGGACGGTGCCGCTGCTTTCCGCAGGCGAGCTGGCTCAGGCGCGGACCGGCCGGATCTCCGTCACGCGGACAATCGACGAGGGAAACGAGCGGGTCACCGCCGGGCCCCTGGCCGGCCACCCAGGATGGGTGGCCGTCGCCGGTCTTTCCCTGGACGGGTTCGAGTCCACCCAGAGCCAGGTGATCCGGGAGCTAGCCATCGGCGGCGGGGTCTTCGTCGCCGTCGCGGCGCTCGGTGCCTACTGGCTGGCGCGTGCCGCCCTGTGGCCGGTCGAGCGCCTGCGGCGCCAGGTCGCCGCATTGTCCGATCGCGGCGGAGAACCAGGCGTCGAGGTCCCGGCGACGAAAGACGAGATTGCCGCCCTGGCCGGCACGATGAACGAAATGCTGAGCCGGCTCCAGCGTGCGCTGGCCCGGCAGCGGGCCTTCGTCGCCGACGCCAGCCACGAGCTGCGGACGCCCTTCGCGGTGCTCAGTGGCGAACTAGAGCTTGCCGGGCGCCCCGGCCGGACCCGCGAGGAGTTGGCCGGCGCCGTGCAGATCGCCGCGGACGAGGCCGCGCGGCTGGCCCGGATCACCAATGACCTGCTGCTGCTCGCCCGCAGCGACGAGGACCGGCTCAGCCTCCGGCCGCAGGAGACAGACCTCGGCCCGCTGCTCATGCGCAGCGCGGACCGCGCTGGCCCCCGGCTTGCCGAGGCGGCCCTGCAGTGCCGCGTCGACGTCTGGCCTGGAGTGCGTGCCACCGTCGATCCGGACCGGATCAGTCAGGCTGTCGACAATCTCATCGGCAACGCGCTGCGCTTCGCCCCGCAGGGCTCCGTCATCGTGGTGACGGCTAGGACCGCCGGCTCCGACCTCGAGATAGAGGTCTCCGATACCGGGCCGGGCTTTCCGGCCGAGTTCCTGCCGCACGCATTCGAGCGGTTCCGCCGCCCCGGCAGCGGCCGCACCCGCGCCGACGGGGGAGCCGGCCTGGGGCTCGCGATCGTCCAGGCCATCGCCGTTGCGCACGGGGGAGCGGCGGTCGCCGGTAACCGTGCAGGCGGCGGTGCAGTCGTCGTCCTCCGCCTTCCTGGCGTGGTCGAGTACGCGGAGGACACCAGCCCGCCGCGACAGGCGAGCGCTACCTAATTCCCGGGCGGCCCGGCGATTGCCGGAGCTAGCACCGCCCGCGTCGACGCATTCAACCGGGGTCCCAAAGGGGCGCTGTGGACCAGAACGATGTCGCCCAGCGGCGTCTTCAGCGCGTGGACCGCGCTGGGCGGCCAGGTCATCACGTCGCCGGCGGCGGTGGCCGCGGCCCCAGGCAGTGTTGAGCTGTACGCCGTGGGCACCGATCACGCGGTGTGGCGGGACGCGTTGACGGGCGGCGTGTGGACAGGGTGGAAGTCGATTGGTGGTGCGACCTACAGTGCGCCCGCGGCTGCGTGGATCCCTGGCAGCAACGGCGTATGGGTATTCGCCCGGGGCACCCGGCGCCGGGTCCTGGTGCAGCAGCTTCCCGCAATCGAGGGCCTGGCCCGGGTGGACGTGGTGTGTTTCGACAAGACCGGCACCCTGACCGACGGGACCATCGCGTTCGACAACCTCATCCGGCTTGACGGTCAGGCGCCGGTCGACGCGGTGCTCGACGGCAGGTTCGCCACCCTGCCCGGCGTCGCAGCGGAAGGCCGTCGGGTGACGGCGAGCATCGAACGCGTCGCCAACCTGTTCATCACCAAGACCGTGTGGGCGACCCTGCTGGCGGTCGCCGCGGGCGCGATGCTGCTGCCGTACCCGTTCCTGCCCCGGCACCTGACGATCATCGACACCCTGGCCATCGGTGTTCCGTCCTTCTTCCTGGCGCTCGCGCCGAACCGCCGGCGCTACCGGCCGGGATTCGCCGGGCGGGTGCTGCGCTTTGCCATCCCGGCGGGGAGCATCGTGGCCGCAGCGACGTTCGCCGCGTACTACCTAGCCCGCGCGGCCGGCCTTCCCCTCACGCAGCAGCGCACCGCCGCCACGCTGGTTACTCTCACTCTCAGCTTGTGCGTGCTGGTCCTGCTGGCAATGCCGCTGACCTGGCGCCGGATCGTTCTGCTGGGCGGGGTGGTGGCCGCCACCGTGCTGTTCTTCCCGGTCTCTGCCGTGCGCAGTTTCTACGCGCTGGAACTCCCGCGCAGTGAAATCGGGGTCACGCTGCTCATCGCAGCCGTCGGGGCCGCTGCGCTCATCGGCTTCTGGCTGCTTACCCGCCGGACGGCCGGCGCAGCCCGCGGGCCATGACCGGGCCGGCCGCAGCGCGGCGGACGACGCGTGTGTCCTAGTGGTCCGGTTCTGGCTGCGGGTGTGCGGGGCGCCGGGCATTGCGCTGTTCCGCTGGGAAAGCCTGCTCAACACCCCGTTGTTCGTGAGTTTCCCGGGGTTGGTTTCGAAACTGTGGCTGGCTGACGACGAGCACGGCTTCTACCGGGGCCTCTATGAGTGGAATGGCCCGGCGCGGGCCGAGCACTGCGCGCGTTGCCTGTGGCGGGAGCTAGCCCTGGTGTCGGTACCGGAACCGATCGGCTACCGGGTCGTGCCCGGGATCCGCCCCGCCGATGCCCTCAGCGATGCGTCCGCGACAGTGCCAGAGCAGGTCACAATGTGGCTGCCGATGGTCCCGCGCTCCCAGTGCGCGGCCCGCCGGCAACAGACTTGGCCGCATCAAGGGTCAGGACGGGTAGGCATGATGCGAGTCATCTGCCGGTGGGCGATTTCCGTGGGGGACTGGCCTTCAACGACGCAGTGGCGCCGATGAAGGGCTTCGGGGTCTCGTGCGGCGATGTGCTGCGTCCTGAGCGGGGGCCGCTATGCCTGGTCGGCGAGGTGTTTGTCGGCGCGCCCCTCGACCGCGGCGAGGGCCGCCCGGGCGCTATGCGGGCGTCTCCCCGATGTGGTCAGCGCGCGGAGCGGGCTCGCCGGCCTGCGGCGCCTGCTGGTGCCCGAGCGCGACCGCGCTCACCACGAGGCAAGCGAACGCCGCGATCTGCAGGACAGCCCCTACCCCGTGCGGCAGCGTCTCGCCGAACAGCACGAACCCCGCTGCGATCGGGACCGCGTTCGTCACCATCGTCGCCGTGCCGGCGGCCGTCAGCGCGTCGCCCCGCTGGTATGCGGACTGCAGCACGCTCGTGCCGATGGCATAGGCGGCGATGAGCGAGGCGAGCGCAACGAGCCACGGCCCGCCGTAGCCGACCAGTTTCGCGGAGATGTCGCCGTCGGCGAACAGCAGGCCGGCTGCCAGGCCGAGCGATGCGGCGCGGGCGAAGTGCGTGGGCATGGCGATGAGCAGCACCGCGCCGCCGGCGCAGGCCGCGAGCCAGATGACGACGCCGATGACCGGTGGATGCTGATCGGATGCCGTCGTCCCGGTGAGCGAGAACGCAAGCAGCGTCAATCCCGCGAGCGCCAGGACGACGGCGAGCTGCTCGCGCCGCGCGAGCCGGGACGGGTGCCCGCGCGCCGTCGCGAACGCCAGGACGGCAACCCCGGACGCGGCCACCGCCTGCACGAGGGCGAGCGGCGCGAGCCGCAGCGCCGCCACATACATGAGCCAGCCTGCGGTCTCGGCCCCGAACGCGATCAGCCAGCGCCGGTCGCGGAGCAGGAACTGCACCGACCGGAACGGCCGGCGCGGCGACAGCGGCGGCAGCGCCGCCACCGCGTCGTGCTCAAGGGAGTAGGCCGTGTTGGTGACCAGCGCCGAGACGAACGCGAGCGTCAGCCCGATCCACGCCGGCGGCATCCTGCGGAGACTACCACCGGGGCGGGGCCGGCCGGACCGCCAGGCACATTGCCCCGTCAACGCGGGCCATCCCTCGGAATCAGCGCGCGACGCGAGGATCTCGATCTCCTTGGCGCTGTCACCGCGCCCGGGCAAGGCGGGGAGCCGGACGATCCGGCACTGGACGAGGTACGGCAAGGGCCAGCACCCGCGCGAGGCTGCCCTCTACCCGAGGATGCTCAGGCCATGAACTCGCAGGTCAACAGCATCGACCCGGGTTCCCGCACCCCGCAGGCCCGGCGGAGGTGTATCAGTGCGGCCTGACGTTCACCGGCAGCGACAGTGCCGCCGCTGCCTACTGCGCGCGGTGGCGGGAGCCAGGGCCGGTGCCGGGGCTCACGTCGCTGTGCGGTCCCGCGCCGGGGGTCGGCTCGCGGGCGGCTGCAGCCCCGGTGGCGGACTGGCTGGTCGCGGCCCCGTCGGGCACGAGGCTGAAGGCGCCCTCTTCCTCTTGTGCGTTGTGCAGCCGGAGCACGGCGTACAGC
>Ga0066789_10001444_pt1 | contig 10242 bp, 10 predicted proteins | sample OrgsoiDNA2013049_FD_70960 | JGI IMG/M metagenome (GOLD analysis project Ga0066789, IMG submission 70960) | Permafrost soil microbial communities from the Arctic, to analyse light accelerated degradation of dissolved organic matter (DOM) -... | ecosystem: Environmental > Terrestrial > Soil >...
CGGCTGCTGAAATTGACCAGTACAGCGCGACCAGAAACAGTCCGACGAGAAACCCAAAAGCAAAGCGCGGCAAGCTCCCGCGGACGGGCGCGGCCCCCACATCTTCCAGTCGGAGGCCTTCCCCGCACACGAATAGAACGGTCAGAGCGAACGCCCCCAGGCTGTCGAACGTGCCTAAAACGAGATTCGGCCACAGTCCAGGAAGTTTGTGCGTCAGTGGGGCCGTCACCGCTAGCACGACGGTACAGCCTAGGAGGAATAGCACGACACGGCCAACCACGCGCCCTCGGAAGAGCTTGTTTTTGGTGATCGTAGGATTCAACTCAATAGCTTCCTTTAATACGTATGTCGGCTCCCCCAACAGCGAATTCTATCCCGACAACCGTTCAGAGTATGGCGCTTGTGAAGGGTCCCACGCGCGCAACTCAGTTCCGTTCGCGCCCAGCACGATTCCGGACCGATTGTCGGGCTATTCTTACCTAATCGCGTTACGTCAGCGTTGCCCGTCATCCGCCAAGAGTCGGTGCGAACCGTACAAAAATCACTTCCTACGAGCCGACTTTCGGGTAGTAATCCGGCGCCTATAACGGCGGTTCATCCACGATTTTTGGCGCAATTGGGCCCCCTGCCAAGACTCGGTTTCATAACCTTCGGTCAACGGCCCTTCAACTTCAGTTATTTTGAAGCTGCTTCGAAACGCATATACTCATCAATCTACGAGGCTCAATGCGCGTTCAATTCATGGCGGCAGTCATTCTTGGACTCACCTTAAGCCCTGCGCCTGTTTTTGCTTGTACGTGCGCTGCACCACCAAAGGAGGTCAAGACTGCGTCAGAATTGGCGGTTTGGACTAGAGCTGACGCAATATTCGAAGGTAAAGTCGAGAGTGTTGAGTTGAGATGGAAATTGAAGGAGGCGCAAATTGGAGATGTCATACCTACTGTAGCTACCGACCTCGACCAAAATGGTCCCGTAATCATGGTCTCGCTGGAGATATTGCACTCCGTTCGCGGTGATCAGCGGAAGCCCATGCGGCTTAGTACGGGCCTCGGTGGTGGTGACTGTGGATTCGATTTTGAAGTTGGGAAGCAGTACCTCGTCTATGCCTTCAAAGACGAGGCCGGCGAACTGTCTACAAACATCTGTACTAGCACAACGCGGTTGGAAAAGAGCCGCGGGTATTCAGCTTATCTTCGCGGGAAGCGCGTGGCACCAGCAGCGAACAAAGAAGCGTCGGCTACAACCAGCAAGCTATGTGGCCGAGTCGTTCCGACGGACGCAACTGGTTCTATTGATAGTCTGGTTCTGCTTGTCCGTGTAGGCAGTAAATCCCCGGTTCCAGATAGCGAAGCCGGACCTGATAGTGATGGGTCCTTTTGCGTCACAGACATCAATCCGGGCAAGTATCATCTACTCTTCGTGAATAGGATCGAGGAAGCCCTGACCTCATTTGTCTACTTCCCCGGTGTCACCGATCCGTCTGAGGCAACTGCAATAGTCATCCCAGGTCACACACCGTCCGATCTCGTATTCAACATTCCGGCTCAAGCGACATTTTCAGTCAGCGGAACGGTGTCCAACTCCGACAACCCCCAGCTACCAGCCAAGGTCAAGGTGATGTTGATGAGCGCGAGCCAACCCTTGCTCGCGTACACGGCCGATACAGCGACGAGTGGCTCTTTTGTGTTTAATCAGGTACTGCCTGGGGAGTACTGGGCCATTGTGACTGTCGATGCCAGCGTCGAATCGAAATGGTCGACAAGAAAGGCACTCGTAGAGGTCGGCGGCGACATCACTCAGCTATCTTTGGAGCTAATTGCGAATTAGCTGCTCGGCGCTAGTGCGATCTGGAGCGCCAAATAGATCACTACCCGTCGTCCTCGATGGGCGCTACACAGACTTTGGCTGTATACATAGCTATGACCTTCCTGCACCGCGTCGTAATGCTCTCTCGCAGTTGCAAGTTTGACCGGTATCCAGAGGCCAGACGGGCGAATTGCGCCTTTGGGACGATTCAAGCATCCATCGCTTTGCTAGTGCTGTTGTCGCTGGGGCATCCATCGGGGGTGTTCGCGGCGAATCCTGACCTGGAGACTGTGCTGACTGGCTCGCGCCAGCGTATTCAGAAATTCGACTACCGCGTGGCAGGGCGACTCACACGGGTGGAAGGCGATGGCAAGCGCACGAGCTACAAGTTTGTCGCCAAGGCTCACTGGTTTCCCGATGGTCTGCGTCTGCTATGCCAGATCTCGGGTCCTGGCTCAGAGAAGACGAGCCTTCTTCTGCAAATGAGCGTGAATGGGCGCGTGACCATCGAGGCGCTACTTCCTGGCGAGAAGGCCGCCAGCGTGTTGCCATACGAACGTTGGAACGACCCACTTGTAGGAACAGACTTTTCCTATGAAGACATGGTAGAGAGCCAGTTCTTCTGGAAGAATCAGAAACTCCTGCCACCAGAGAAATACGGCGCACGCGATTGTTTTGTCCTTAAGAGCATGTCCGGCCCCCAGGACCGAAGTTACTATGATTCGGTAACATCGTGGATCGACACCGGCATTCTGTACCCGGTGCATGTGGTAAAGACGCTTCACGGGACGGGACAGCAAAAGGAATTCATTTACTATGGGCTGCGGCAGATCAGCGGCGTTTGGTCTGCGACGCAGGTGGAGGCAAAGCTGCAGGGCAAGCCCGGCTCCTCGATTCTTGTAATCGAAACAGGCTCAGCAAAGGCAAAACTTGGTCGCAAGGACTTTGTTATCAGCCAGTCCAGCGCTCAAGAAGAGAAAGTGAAATAAATCCGAATCGCTTAATGAAGCTGTTGCGAGGACCGGTACTGTCACTCGAGCATCCGCCGTGCTCGCCGTCATGGCACAAGCTCCTTTTCAGGCGTTGCCGTGGCGCCACATAAGCCAAAAGGCCACCAGTTCCAGTCGCCGGCAAGTTGCAAGAGTGCCGGCCCGACCACCATCCGCACCGCTGTCGCATCGATGAACACCGCCGCGGCGAGCGTAAAGCCCAGCATCTGGACGACCAGAAAGCTTCCCATGGTGAATGCGGTGAAGACGGCAATCATGATTGCCGCGGCACTCGTGATGAGCCCGGCCGTCCGCGCCAGACCCTCGATTACCGCTGATCTCTCGGATAGACCGCGCCGCCGTTCTTCGAGGACCCGGGCGACCAGGAAAACCTCATAGTCCATGCTTAATCCGAAGACGATGGCAAACGAGAGAATCGGCACAATCGGGTATACGTTGCCGGTCGGTCCGTCGAGCCCAAAGAGTTTGCTACCGTGGCCTTCCTGAAAAACGACAACTAACGCACCGAATGAAGCGCCAACCGAGAGTAGATTGAGCAGAATTGCTTTGACAGCCGCAAATAAAGAACGTAGCCCGATCATGAGCGCCAGTAAGCTCCCCAATACGACGCCAAGAATCACCCTCGGCAACTGCTCTTTTACTACCGAGTCGTAATCTGCGTCTTGTGCAGGAACGCCGCCCACGCGCAGCACAGCGCCCGGCACGCCCGTCATCGTCGCGACATCGGAAGAACGCACCGCTCGTACCCATCGTATCTGTTCGTTGGGCGTAAGAGCGGCGGTAGGCAGCAACTCGATCAAGGTAGCTAGGCCATCACTGCGAAGAAGACTCTTGCGGATCGCCTCGGGCACATCGTTGACAGCATCCGCAGAGTCAGACATTCCCGTGAGGGTCGGAAGAGACAAGACCTCTTCCGTTCTAGGATCGCTCTCGAAGCCCTTCGTCAAGCGACTGACGGCAAGCCAGCCAGCCGGCGAGAGCGGCGGAGACTGCGGCGGCAACTCCAGGACCACGCGGAGGGACTCCACAATACCCGACCGACCCATGCGTTGAAGCGTGTGCAGTGCTTGCACCGACTCGGCTGCGCCCGGTAGCGAGTCACGGTCGGGAATCCCGGGAGAGATTTTTCGCGCCTGGAATGCAAGGATCAGTAGCGGAATCCCGGCGACAAGCAGAGCTGTCCAGGGCCAGCGGGTTACGATGCTGCCCCAGCGCACCCACCGCTCACTCGCCGCGAGGCTGTCCCGCGTTTTGAATCGCCTGGTTGGAAGACGCAATCTGGCGGCATTGATACGATGCCCTAGCAGACCAAGCACCCAAGGCAGAATGAACGTACACAGCATGACACTCGAAACGGTTACCAGCAGGCCAGCGATCCCGATGGAGCGCAGTTCACTGATGGGCACAGTCAGCAGCGCTGAAAATCCAATTGCAACTGTCGTGGCCGAGATGATCAGCGTCCGCCCCGCTTGCCCGGCGGCAATATCGGCAGCATGGCCGGGATCATATCCCTCGGCCAATGCTTCGCGAAACCGGCTCACCATCAGCAATGCATAGTCGATGCCCAAGCCAAGACCGAGCATCGTTGCCAGATTCTGTACCAGAATCGACAGCTGCAGATAATGCGCGAGTAGCGCAGCCGCACCCAGCGTCATCGAGATTGAGAGGACTCCGACTCCGAGCGGCAGTAGCGCGGCCACAACACTGCCGAAAGCCAGCACCAGCAGCACGAGCGTTACCGGCATCGCTCGCTTCTCGGCATGGGTGACGTCATCTGCACTGACCTTGCGAAGATCGAAGGTCAGTGGCGTTTCACCCGTAATCTCAAGTTTGATATTGGGATATTGCGATCTAAGCCGACCCCCCATCCAGTCTGCTCTCGCCCTCAGTTTGGGAACCAACGCCTCGACATTTTCATCGTGCGGGTCCAACCCGACGATGATCAAGGCCCCGCCATTGTCCCCAGTGAACAGAGGATCTGGCCAATCCAGACTCGAGACGGCACCCGCTACTCCTGGCACACTACGCAATGAACTGGTTAAGAAGCCCAATGCATCTGCGCCTTTTGCTGAATCCGGATCCGGGATACCGCTGATCACCAAAACCAGGCGGTGGGCGTACGGAGACTGGAAACGCTGCGCCAGTTCCAGATCAACTTTTTCGGATTCTCCGCCCTTGATGTGAACAGCCGTCTCCAGACGACGTTCGACTTTGTAGGAAAAGGGCAGCAGCGCAAGCGCCATGACAAACCCCAACATCGCCAACCAGAATCGGCGGCGAGGGTCAGCATGGCCAGTCTTCAAGCTTGGCATTACCATGGGAGATCCCTGTCGTTTCTAGTACTTCTGAGAGCAATGAAACGACTTCGGTGATCGGCACATCCATGATATACGGTCAAACTGGATATTCATTGGGGTTCGGCCTTGAGCTAGTTAACGATAGATGTGGGGACTGCCCGTTAAGCCCTTGTCAATCGAGGGGCGTGGCTGACGAAGACTTCGCTGTATGATTACCCGCCAATCACTCATCAAGGAACAAATGAGGAAGCTCAAAGAGGATTAGTAATGACAAACGCGCTTGTGTCCACGAATGGGGTAGTTCCCGGTCGGCCAACCGGAAGCTATCCGGAAACGGGTTTGGAGGAAGTCGATTCATGATCGCCTCGAAACCTTCTTATCGTTACTAAATCGTGGTTGATCACGATAATGAAATTGCTGTCATCGAGGGTAGCGCCAGGCTAAGGCTTGGCCGATGCGCCAAAGAACTTCGGCTGCTCCGGGATTGCAGCACCGTCGGCGCGTGGATCGGACGCACCGAGGTTCAAGCCGGTTTTGCTGTCGTGAAGGATTGCCTGGCCGCGCCCCATCAGTGATGTGTAGTCCCTATGCACTTGCAGCACATGGCCCATCTTGCTCAGTGCTTCAAGGGTGGCGGGCGTAACGCGCGATTCGATCACGATTTTGCAGCCGAGTTGCTGGCGATCGGTAAAACGCGGTTCTTCCATCGCAGCCTGAATGTTCATGTTGTAGTCGACGACGTTGGAAACGAACTGGGCGTGAGCCAACGGCTGATTCAGTCCGCCCATGATGCCGAAGCCGATGTGCTCGTCACCTCGCTGCATGAAGCCGGGAATGATGGTATGGAATGGCCGCTTGCGGCCGGCAAGCGCATTGGGAGACGTTGGGTCAAGCGAGAAAAGGCCTCCGCGATCCTGTAAGGCGAATCCCATGCTCAAAACAGTTACGTTCGATCCAAAGTTGTTGTAGTTGCTTTGGATCACGGAAAGAATATTGCCTTCGCGATCGACGACGGTGAAGTAGGTGGTATCGCTGGTGCCCAACGCCCCCGGGGCGACCGTGCAATTCGCTTTAGTTGGGTTGATGAGTGAGGCGCGTTTTGCGGCGTAATCTTTTGACAGAAGCTGATCGACCGGAATTCTGCTGAAACTCGGATCGCCGTCGTACGCCTTCACGTCGGCATACGCAACCTTCATGGCTTCGATTCGGGTGTGCAATTCATCCGGACCGTGCGGACCGGCGGGATCAGGCTTGAATTGCGCCATAATATTGAGCATCTCAAGCGCTGCGATGCCGTCCCCGTTGGGCGGGAGTTCGTATACAGTCCAATCGCGGTACTTCGTAGAAATCGGCTCGACCCACTCAGCGGAGTAAGACGCGAGATCGTCGGCAGTCATGATTCCCCCCAGCTCGTCGGAGGTTTTAAGAATGGCCTTGGCGATTTCTCCCGTGTAGAAGGCTGTCTCGCCTTGGTTAGCGACTAGCGTGAGTGCGCGGGCCACATCGGGATTGCGAAACATCTCGCCGGTCCCGGGGATCTTGCCACCGGGGAAAAATACACGGCGGCTTTCTGTATTCGTCAGCAAGCCATCGTGGTCACCATCCCACCATGCGTGAATGATCTCAGCCACCGGGAATCCATGGTCGGCATAAAAGATCGCGGGTTGGAAGAGGTCGCGCCAGGGCAGTTTTCCCCAGCGATCATGCAACTTGGCCCATCCGTCGACTACACCCGGAACGGTCACGGAATCAATACCTAATTGGGGCATCTCCGTGATGCCTTTTTTGCGGAGATGCTCAATGGTGAGAGCCTTCGGTGCCCAGCCGCTGGCGTTGAGGCCGTAGATCTTGCCTGTCTTCGCTTCCCAATAAATGGCAAAGAGATCGCCGCCCATACCATTGGAAGTGGGTTCGGTGACATTGAGTACAGCGTTGGCAGTGATTGCGGCATCGATGGCAGAGCCGCCCCGTTCGAGGATGAGCGCCCCGGCTTGTGAGGCCGAAACCTGACTGGTGGCAACCATGCCGTACTGCGTAGCGACGACGGAGCGCCCGTAGGAACGATCCTGGGCGCACAGAGTGAATGAGGTAGATAGGAAAACAAGCAAAGCGAGCAAACGTCTGCGTGCGATCATGCGTCGAGGCTCCATGGGTCAACGATGAGGCTATGAGCGTACCAGTTGAAAAGCAAGGGCTGCAGCATACTGGTGAATGGAGTCCTACTCGGATTAGCAAGAACGCGCTTTTGGTGATTGAACGGCTGACTCCCGGATTGTTGGCAAACCGAAAACTATCCAGAAACGGGCTTCCGGGAAGTTGCCCGAATCGGTACCGGGACGTTGGCATAGCTGAAGCGATCTCCGGATTGCTCACCACAGCCGAATGACAGGTAATGCGAAGTGGTGCCAGAAGGCCCAGTCCGACTACACCGCGGTGGTGTGGCCTCCAACAGTCTATCTATACTGCTTGCATGGCAGTAATGATCGAAATCCATAACACGGGCGCCATGCCTGCGGTGCGGTCGGAGATTGAGGCGATTATCGAGCACGCGCTGGCGGACCGGCCCGGGGACTGGCGGGTTTTAATCATCGGTTCACAGGCGAACGATCGGTGGGAGATGAAGATCACGGGACCGAACGCATTCGAACGGTCTTATGCGCTGGAAGGCTCGTCCGGGGAGCATGAGCCGCAAATCATCGGGAGGATCGTTGCGAGGATGGTTTCGGCGACGGGACCTTGAGCGTTGTAACGCGACGAAGCAAATCGGGTGACTTCATTCGCTGGCAGTGTTCCTCAAAATTCGGACGCGGTCCCGTCCAACGAAGATCCTCGACCGTATCAAAAACAGGAACATCGAGTCGCAGGGTTGCGAGAGTACGAAACAACAGGGCGTCGTTCCACGCATTGAATAGAGATGGCGACAGCGCGCGCGCTTTCTTGATTGTTGGATGCCACGCTCGCCAATCCTTCGGAATGTCTTCCAGGTGGGGATACTGAGACAAGGTCTGGGCAGCCGCCTTTCCCCCCCATCCAGGTAGACCTGGGAAGCCATCTGCACTGTCGCCGACCACAGCTAGGTAGTCTGGGATTGATTCAGGCTTCACCCCGAACTTGGCCACAACGCCAGCTTCGTCGCGCAAGATATCGCGCCTGCGGTCCAACTGAACGACTCGCGTGCCGACTACACACTGGCTCAGATCCTTGTCCGGCGTACAAATGAGCACCTGCCTCACACGATCATCCTGGGCAGCTTTTTGGGCGGCAGAGGCGAGCGCATCGTCTGCCTCATACTCGATCATGGGCCACACCACTACTCCCATTGCTTCCAGCGTTTCTTCGAGAATCGGAAACTGCGAAAGCAGCTCTGGAGGTACACCTTCACTAGTCTTGTATCCGGAAAATAAATCATTCCGAAACGACTCTACGACATGGTCGGTCGCAACTCCAACGTGAGTTGCCCCGCGCTCAATCATCGACAAAACGGAAGTTAAGACACCGCGTACAGCTCCAATTTCCTGGCCGTTGATATCTGCCGAGGCGGGAATAGCGAAGAAGTGCCTGAACAGTTCATATGTGCCGTCAATGAGGTGTATGTCCATATTGCTGCCTTGGTTCTGTCTGCACCGACGCTATACAACAGCAAACAATTCAAGGGCACCATACCCAGAGTAAACCATGGCGCACTAACCGATAGCGCTCCGCCCACGCACGTGCCCACCCGATCTTTTTCGGTCATACTGTTTCCATGTGCGGACGCTACCGATTGTCGCGGAGAAAGCAGATTCTGGAGGAGCAGTTCGCAGCCCTTTCCGATGATTCCGACTGGAGTCCTCGATACAACATCGCTCCGACACAATTCGTGCCCGTCGTCCGACGAAATTCCAAGAGCGGCAGCCGTGAAATATCTCTGATTCGCTGGGGGCTGGTTCCTTCATGGGCGAAGGATTCGTCTAAGGCCGCATCGATGATTAATGCGCGATCCGAAACGGCGGCTACCAAGCCTGCGTTTTGCGACGCATTGAAATGTCGTAGGTGTCTGATCCCGGCGGACGGTTTCTATGAATGGCAGAAAGTCGGCAAGAGCAAGCAGGCTTATTGTTGTGAAGTCAATCGGGGAGAAGTCTTTTCGTTCGCCGGATTGTGGGAGACCTGGCACGAGCCGAATGGGAACGCCCTCGAAACGTGCTCGATCCTAACAACGACTCCCAAATCGCTCACCGCTCCTATCCATGACAGAATGCCCGTCATCCTCGACCCGAAATGCTACGACCTATGGCTTGATCCGGGAATCACGGACACCATTGTTGTCTCGGGATTCTTGAAGCCATTCGATGCTCGGCTGATGCGTTGCTTTCCCGTCAGTTCGCGAGTCAATCAACCCGCCAACGACGATTCGGAATGCTCAGCGCCGGTGGAGATCACTCAAACTCAAGGGAGTCTCTTTTCGGAGTCGGTGTGAGCATCAAACCCAGAAGCAAGAACGCCACGAGTCCCCCGAAGGCGTTACTAAGTAAGTCCTCCGAGCTTCGCGGTTGGCCAACGATCGCTCAATTCCTCGGCCTGCCCAACTCCACCGTTCACAGATTGGCGAAGGAAGGAATGCCTGTTCGTCGCGAAGGCCGAAACGTGGTTGCGAACCCGGACGAATTGAATCAATGGTTACAGCGGACCTCGGGAGAGGCGGTTGGTGTTCATGTCGTTACCCCGGGCGCTGATCTCTTAAAGGACTTGCGCGCCTCTATGGCCGCACAGCCGGGCACCAAGAATTCTTCACAGGAGCCTAAGATCGAACGAGTACAGAGCCCTGTGGTGAAAGCACGCAAAACTAATGCTTCTCGCAAATCCTAATCCGGCCCAAGCACTAGTCAAAGTGGTAGGCGAAGATAAGGCGAATATGCTAGGATCGCTCGCTATGGCCCGGCGGCTCGGTCGCGAAAAACCGGATGTTCTGAATGAGGAAGAGGGTGAACTACATGTTTTCCTTTCTCAATCCGGTGCATGAGCGCCGCAGCCGCGAAATTCTAGAGCAAGAACTCCCCGGTGTTTTCACTACAATCTCCAGCGACGTGCTGCCGCAGGTGCGGTTTTATGAGCGAGGCTCGACCACAGTTTTTAATGCCTGTGTGGGT
>Ga0066789_10001446_pt1 | contig 10240 bp, 9 predicted proteins | sample OrgsoiDNA2013049_FD_70960 | JGI IMG/M metagenome (GOLD analysis project Ga0066789, IMG submission 70960) | Permafrost soil microbial communities from the Arctic, to analyse light accelerated degradation of dissolved organic matter (DOM) -... | ecosystem: Environmental > Terrestrial > Soil >...
TTGGCGGCCGCGAACGCTTCCTTCAAGGCCATCGCAAACGGTCGCCAATTGGTCGACGACCTGCGGCGGGTTCGCGAGTCCTGGAGGGAGCGCATTCGGGCTCGCTCACACTCAGCAACGTGGAAGGTCGCTGACCTACTCATGCAGCAACCCGTGGTGAACGCCAAGATCCTGAACGAGCAACTCGGGATTGGGCCTACACATGTACGCCGGCACATGGACGTGCTCGTCGCAGCCGGCGTGGTGCAACTGACAAAGGTCCACCAACGTGGAGTCTTTTGGCGCGCACAGGAGGTACTGGACGTGTTGGACGCGTTCGCTACAAACGCCGGCAAGCGGACCCGCGCTCACTGACTTGGGGCGCATCCACGGGCGTCCTTTCGTTGTTGAGTTCTGCTAACGGATTTGCTAACACCAGCCTCGCCCCAGGTGGACGCGACAGGATCCACGGCCCTTCTGCTGAGCACGAATCCACACGCGGACGGACCCCTCGGACCCCTCTCGAAGTCCTGAAAATCGGAAGGTCGGCGGTTCGACCCCGCCCCTGGCCACCACAAAGGTCAGATTGTCTTGCGATCGCGAGTAATACCCGGGTAGCATCGCAGTATGAAACTTAGCGTGAGCCTGCCGGAGGAGGACGTAGCCGTCCTGGACGAGTACGCCCGCAGCTCAGGTCTACCGTCTCGATCGGCGGCCCTGCAGCACGCGATCCAACTGCTTCGTCACACTGATCTCGAGCAGGATTACGCCTCAGCTTGGGACGAATGGGAGTCATCCGGCGATCAGGCGTTGTGGGAAGCCACGGCCGCCGACGGGCTCGCCGATGCAGCGCGGTGAGGTACGTCTGATTGACCTCGAGCCGGCGCGAGGCAGTGAAGCCAACAAGCGTCGGCCCGCGATCATCGTGAGCAACGACCGGGCCAACGCCACCGCCGAGCGGCTTGGGCGCGGTGTCGTGACCGTAGTACCCGTGACCAGCAACATCGCCCGCGTCTTCCCCTTTCAGGTTCTTCTCCGGGCCAACGCAACCGGCTTACGCGTCGACTCAAAGGCTCAAGCCGAGCAGGTTCGTTCGGTGACCGTCAAACGCATCGGACCTGTTCTGGGTCGGGTACCCGCGCAAGTCATGGGGGAGGTGGACGAAGCCCTCCGCCTACACCTGCAGCTGTAGTGCAACAGGCCGCACCTGCAGTGAGGGATATCCGGCGGCTGGGACGAAGCGCCGCCGGGCTGCGTTTGCTAACGGATTTGCTAACACGAGCTCCCGAATCGCTGAACGGCAGGGGACGAAATCCCTTTGTCTGAGCACGGATTCGGCCCTGGATGACCTCTCCGGACGGCATCGCCATCGGGCTCGAGCAACTTGTCATCTTGACCCGCGCGGCGTTCCGCCATCGAGACGGCGGAAGGCGACAAACACGACCTCACATCATGCCGAATTGAGTGCGTCTCCTGACTGCACAGATCCTCGTGGTGTGAATAGCCAACCGCTTTTGCGCCAGCCAGTGACTCGGTGGATCTCCCCGGTTGCACGCCAGGTGCACCTACTTCGCCGACGAGCCCGCCTAGGGATATCTTCGGGCGAGACCCAGGTCCCCTGAGCTTGCTTCAGTACGGTCCCCGGAGATGTGTGGCCGCAGCCAGCTCCGAGTACGCCGAGGAAACGGAGGACGACGACGACGAGCGGTGGCTGCGGACATTCGACGGGACGCTCGTAGTCTGGCGGCTGTGGACACCATGAAGAAATGGGATGACTTCGTCGACGAGATTGCCACCCTCGTCCTCGAGGAAGCTCCGATGTCCTTGAGCGAAGTATCGATAGTTGGGTCCGTCATAGGGTGAGTCCACGCGTCTTGAGCCGGAGCCCGCCAGCACCGATCGCCGCACTATGAAGCAGGAGAAGATCTTGAAGCTGCAGGCTCTTACACCGGCGAAGTACCTGACCGGGGATGAGGTCATCGACCTGTCCCACCCCTCGATCAGGCGGTTCGCCGGCACTTTGCGGGCTGAACATGGCGACGACGTGTCCTTCGCGAGAGCGGCATTTGAGTACGTGCGTGACGGGGTGCGTCACTCCTGGGACGTCCAAGATCCTCGGGTCACCCTGAGCGCTTCTGAGGCACTTCGTGAGGGCGTCGGTCTCTGTTTCGCCAAAGCACATCTACTGAGTGCCCTGCTCCGGACCGAGGGCATCCCTACCGGGCTGTGCTACCAGCGGCTAACCGACGACGGCTCCACCTTCAATGTCCATGGGCTCGTGGCCGTCCACTTGCAGGGCAGTTGGCACCGGCAGGACCCGCGTGGCAACAAGCCCGGAGTCGACGCGCAGTTCTCGCTGACCACCGAACAGCTTGCCTGGCCCGTGGCAACCGAGCTGGGCGAACACGACTACCCCCAACTTCTGGTCAGCCCCCATCCCGATGTCGTCCAGGCCCTGCAGGGAGCCACTGACGCATTGGCGCTCTGCCGCGGAGGCTTACCCTCCCAGTTGGAGCTGGAGGTTGCTGGACAGGTGGAAGGGTGACCGGTCGCACGTCCTCCTGCGGACGACGGTAGGTCGTTCTGCAATCATCAGGCGATGTTCACCTCCAACCCGGTGCGCCTTGTGCTGTTCGACGTCGACGGGACCCTGGTCGACCATGACGGCGCCGCAGCAGCAGGGGCCCAGCAGTGGCTGATGGCCATGGGCTGGGCGGATGCCGGGACCATTGCCGGCCTGGTCTCAAAGTGGGACGAGATCGCGGAGCGGCACTTTCCGGCATACCGCGCACGCCTGACCACGTTTCAGGGTCAGCGCCGGCTACGGCTGCGCGAGTTTCTGCCCCTCGTCGGGATCGACGCCTCCACCTGGTCGGACGACCGCCTGGACGACCTCTTCACAACATACCTCGTTGCCTACGAGGCTGCGTGGCGGTCCTTCCCTGACGCCGAGCCCTGCTTGGAAGCTCTTCGACGCGTATGCCAGATCGCGGTCCTGTCCAACGGGAACCAGGAGCAGCAGGAAGAGAAGGTCTCACGAACGGGCCTCGGTCGGTACGTCGACGTCGTGCTGACCTCGGACAAGCTTGGCGTGGCCAAGCCCGATCCAAGAGCTTTCGAGTTGGCCTGCGGTCGCCTCGGTGTGCCAGCCCGCGCGGTGGTCTACGTCGGTGACCAGCTCGAGGTCGATGCACGTGCTGCCACAGCGGCAGGGTTGCGCGGCATCTGGCTCAACCGCACAGGCGACACAGTCCCGTCAGGGGTCGAGGCCATCGACAACCTGACCGACCTGCCGACCCTGTTAGAAGAGCAACGGCCGATCTGAGGCCGCGGCCCAAACTGACATGCCGGTGGCCGCGGCTGTGGTGGACCAGCAACGATAGCAACCAGATCCGGATGCTCAGGCTGGCGTCAGACAACGAAGATGCAGAACGGGTGGCCTGACAGATCCGCGAACACAAACAACGGCTCTTTGGGGTCATCAGTCCTGTCAAGAAGGAGTTCTGCGCCCAGGGCCTCGGCTCGCTCACGCTGCCTGTACAACTCAGCACCACTCGACACCGTGAAATCAAGGTGCAGCTGCATCGGGACATCGTGCGTGGGCCAGGTTGTCCGAGGCAGGTGCTCGACCTGCTGGAAAGCAAGCTTGCGCACCCCGTCGGAGTCCACGAGCACGAGCCAGTCCGCCTCGTCAGGTGCCCCGCCCGCGGGCGGCTCGTCACCGGGTCGGTATGACAGCCCCAGCAGCTGCCGGTAGAACTCGGCGAGCTCTCGCGGTCTGGTGGTGTCGAGAACGGTGTGCAGTAGCTGCGGGTACTCAGCCATGAGCCTTCCTCCGGGTGACCAAGAAGCGGTCCACTCGCCGAGAATCCCATGTTCCCGACGCATCGAACAATGGTGGCCTCGACGGCCTCTTCGACCGACAGCTGTACTTGGCCCGCAAAGGCCGGCTGTCAGCAACGCCCCTACCGGTCCGGTCACGGACGTCGGCGGGGTCGGTCGCGGCCTAGTCGTCTGGTGTTGTCAGGCTGGTACGGGCGAGGAGCAGCAGTTCGAGCTCGGGCACCGACAGCGGCGGTTTGAAGAAGTACCCCTGTATCTGGTCACATTGGTGGCCTCGCAGGTACGCCAGCTGAGGTGCCGTCTCCACGCCTACGGCGATCACCTCCAGGTGGAGGCTGTGGCCCATTCGTATCGTCGACAGGGCGGCGGCGGCGGCGTCTGAGCTGCGGGTGAGGTCGCGGATGAGGCTACGGTCGATCTTCAGCGCCTTGTCAATCGGGAACCGGCGCAGGTAGGCGGGGCTGGAGTGCCCCAGCCCGAAGTCGTCGAGGGAGATCTGCACACCTGCCGCCCTCAGGTTCTGCAGGATGGCGATCGTGCGGTCGGTGCCCGTCATCACCACGGTTTCGGACAGCTCAAGCTCGAGCATCCGGGCGGGCACCTCATAGACTTCCAACGCCAGGAGGACATCGTTCTCCAGGTCACCCCGAAAGAGCTGCCGTTCCGAGATGTTCACCGACACCGGGAGGGGGTCGACCCCGCGACGGCCCCATTCCTTGATCTGTTCGCATGCCGCGGCTATGACCCAACGGCCGACTTCGACGATAAGGCCCGATTCCTCCAGCGAGTAGATGAACTCACTTGGCGGGACCAAACCGAAACCGGGCCGGTCCCAGCGCAGCAAAGCCTCCAGGCCAACGATATGCCCGCTCTTGAGCTCCACCTTGGGCTGGTAGTGCAGGACGAACTCTTGGTTCTTGACCGCCTTCCGCAGCGCGGTCTCGAGCTCCAGCCGACGCCACACCTCGGTGTTCATCGTATTCGTGAAGAACTGGAAGGCGTCGCCCCCTGACTGCCCCGCCTCGTGCATGGCCGTATCCGCATACTTGAGCAGGGTCTCTGTGTCGCTCGCGTCGTCGGGTTGCAGCGAGATGCCGATGCTGGCGGTCACGGTCACGTCGTGTCCATCCAGGCGAAATGGTTGGAGCATCGCTTTCTGGATCTTCTCGGCTACGACTGCGGCATCGCGCCTGTCCTGCAGCATCGTCAGGATCAGCGCGAACTCATCTCCACCGAGTCGCCCGACGGTATCGCGGTCGCGCACGCACCCGATCAGCCGGTCACCCACCTGGATCAAGAGCTCGTCGCCGATCCGGTAGCCAAACGTGTCGTTGACCTTCTTGAGGTGGTCGAGGTCCAGATGCAGGACAGCGACCGTATCCCCCGTGGCCGAGGAGTAGTCCAACGTCTTGGTCAGTGCTTCGCAGAACAGCTTGCGGTTCAACAACCCGGTGAGGGCGTCGAAGTGAGCTAGATCCTCGAGACTGCTTTCCGCCTCGATGCGTCCGGTGATGTCCCGCGTGACCGCGACGATTATCCAGTCCGCTCCCGCGCGATGAGCTTGCCGGTGCACTTCGACCGGGAAGGCGGAACCATCCTTTCTGTGTGCGGTCTCCAACGATGCCATTCGCCCATGACCCGCAATGATCGCGTCGTACAAGGCCTCCAGCTGATCCAGCGAAGTCGACGCCAGCTTCATTGGTCCGAGCTCGAACAGTTCCTCCCGGGAGTAGCCCAGCGTCTGTGACGCGGGTGCGTTCACCTCGACGAACCGCATGGTGGTGCGGTTCACGAGGACGATCGAGTCTTCCGTTGCATCCATCGCCGTACGAAGGCGCATCAGGTCCACGTTGCGTGCCTGCAGCTCCGCCGTCCGTACCTGCGCCTCTGCCTCGAGGGTCAGCCGGTGCTCCTCGAGGAGGTCGCTGAGCCGTTTCAGGCGCAGGAGGTTGCGCACCCGCAACCACAGCTCGGCCCGATCGACGGGTTTCGATACGAAGTCCTCGGCCCCCGCATCCAGTGCCGCGAGACGTGCCTCGCGGTCGGTCTGGGCCGTCACCATGATGATCGGAATCTTGCTGGTCGCGGGGTCTGCCTTGATTGCCCTGGCCACCTGTCGCCCGTCCATCCCGGGCATCATCACGTCCAGCAGGATCAGGTCTGGCGGGTCGTCTGCGATGGAGGACAGTGCCTGCTCGCCAGTGCCTGCAGTGCGCGTGACATAGCCTTCGTGCCCGAGTAAGGCCTGGAGCAGTCGACGATTCGTGCTTTCGTCATCGACGATGAGGATGGTGGCCGTCATGCCAGTCGCCAACGGCACAAGATGCAGGCTGAGCGAGCCGGTCCGTTGGTTCGCTGTCCTTGGGCGGCGACCATGTCCTTCACCTGCCTTGTCTATGGCATCTCGGCGGGGAGAAGCTTTTGACTTCCGCAGGCTTCTCATGCGCCGTACTTCTTCGAGCACTCGATCTCGCCCACCCGCGGCCTCGGGTTGCCCAGCCTGGACAGCCTGTCGTGGACCGTTCTGAACTACGCTAACGTATTGCGCAAACTGAGCGCTGTGACTCGAGACTTCAGGCCTTGGAACGGCGCGTCCTTGGGCCGAGTCAAGCTCGACATCTCATGGCATCTCCCTGGGCCCTTTGAGTCGTAGACGTCAGGGCCCTGCGACAGCATCATGGTGGTATGCCGGTCGCCGCCTTGCTACGCCGGGTCCCATTCACCATTGCCGTCACTGTGGTCATCCTCGGTCTGGCCGTAGCAAGTCGCGGTCTCTGGGATCCCGTGGGGGGGGCGCGCTCTGGGCCGGTCGGTCGCCTACGGCCTGCCCGCCTTCGAGGACGGCCGCGTGTGGACCCTGGCCACTGGTGCGGTCTTCGCGATACAACCTTTGCAGTACATCCCGATCGTGTTGGGCTTCCTGGTCTTTGGCGGCTTCGCGGAGTACCGCCTCGGTGCAGGGAAAGCCGCCCTTGCCTTCGTCCTGTGCCACGTGTTCGCCGTAGTCGGAACCGCGGTTCTTCTGATGCTGGTGCGCGACCACGGCTACCAGTGGGCGACCGACCTCGCACGCGTGGTCGACACCGGACCATCGGCCGGCTTCCTCGGTGCGGCCGCCGTGGCGTCGGCGACGCTCCGGCCGCCATGGCGGGGACGTGTGCGTGTCGTACTCGCAACGTACGTCTTCCTGTCCGCGATCCACCTTGGCGCGCTGACCGACGTGGAGCACGTGCTGGCCGTGAGCGGGGGGCTGCTCCTCGGCCCGGTCCTGCAGGGCAGACGGCCCCAGCTGAGTCTGCGCGCGCTGACCCGGCGCGACTACCGCCTGCTGGCTAGCGGGTTCTTCGTCCTCGCGGCGGTAGAGAGCCTGTTCCAGCCGTTCTCACCGGTGACCGGGCCGCTGACCAGCACCCTCAGCGCGAGCGCGCGAGCCAGCGACCTGCAAAACCAGAGCCTGATCGTCTCCGCGATCCAGGCAATCGTGTGGTTCTGGTTCGCCCGGAGTCTCTACAAGGGCCGCCGTCGCGCCTGGTGGTGGGCCTTCGTGCTTCTGTCGCTCGTCGTCCTCGTGCAGCTTGTCGGCATGGTTGGACTGGCCGTTCAGCATGAGCCCGGCTGGCCGGTCGCGATCTACGAGGTGCTGGGCAACACGGTCGGACTGGCGGTCCTGGTCCTCGGCCGCCGAGCCTTTCGCAACCCGTCGCGGCGCCGCGCCCGCCGTACGACTGGGGCACTGGTGGCGACCGTGGGCGAGGACCAGCGCAGTACGGCGACCACGCTGCTTCAGGAGGAGGGCACCGTCAACAACCTGGCCTGGCTGACAACCTGGCCCGAGAACCGCTGGTTCACCACGCCCCGCTGCTCCGGCTACGTCGCCTACCGGATCCATGCAGGGGTCGCTCTGGGACTGTGCGACCCCGTGGCCGCCCGGGCCGAGGAACGCTCGGAGCTTCTGGCTGCGTTCTCGGACAAGGCCCACCATGACGGCTTGGTGCCTTGCCTGTTCTCGGTGACCCAGGAAGGGGCAACCCACGCGCTCACCCGCGGGTGGCACGCGCTGGAGGTGGCCGAGGAGGCCGTCGTCGACCTGCCTTCGCTCGAGTTCCGGGGCAAGGCCTGGCAGGACGTGCGGACCGCCCTCAACCAGGGCACGAAGCTCGGGATCACCCACCGGCTCGCCCCACTGAGCGAGCAACCCCGCGGAATCCAGGTGCAGGTGCGAGCCATCTCCTCGGAATGGGTCGAGGACAAGGGCATGCCCGAGATGGGATTCACCCTCGGAGGCGTCGACGAGGCCCTGGACCCACAGGTGCGGGTGGGTCTGGCCGTCGACGCCGACAGCACCGTCCACGGTGTCACCTCGTGGATGCCGGTTCACGCCAGCGGGGGCGGCGAGCCGGTCGGCTGGACGCTGGACGTCATGCGCAAGCTGCCCGGCGGCTTCCGCTACGCCATGGAGTTCCTCATCTCGTCCGCCTGCCTGGCCTTCAAGGAGGAGGGGTGCCGGCTGGTATCCCTCTCGGGTGCCCCCCTGGCCAAGGCCGGTGCCCAGGACTCCGCGATGAACCGCGACCCGCTCGACAGCTTCCTGGAGCGACTCGGCACCAAACTCGAGCCGTACTACGGGTTCCGGTCGTTGCACGCGTTCAAGGCCAAGTTCCAGCCGCGATTCGAGCCCCTGTTCCTCGTGTTCCCGGATGAGGCCGCACTCCCCCGCATCGGCATGGCGCTGAGCCGCGCATACCTGCCTGATGCCGGTTTGCGTGACATCGTGGCCCTGGCGCGCGCGGGCCACTGAGCACCTGATGGCACTCGCACCCTCGCCGACGGCTTCGGCGACGTGTTTCATTGACTGTGCCTCATGTAGGTGGCGGAGCTCAGTTACAGGCGTGGCTCCCACCCTTGCGGATTCCGGCCGCCTCCGCTGACGTGTACACCGAGTACCCCAGGTGAGCCTGGTCCAGCGTCGGGGCCATCAGCGCCTGTGGGTCGGACGTGTTGTGGTCACCGCCGGCGACATGGCCGAGCTCGTGGAGCGTCACCGCGCGCACCAGGGGCTCGCTCTGGCCGCCGGCCATACCGTTGGAGAGGTGGACGGTTGCATCGGAGATCTTCATGAAGAGCCTCGGTGCGATGGTCTCCATGCCAAAAGATGTGCTGAAGCGAGCTATCCCCCACTCACCCTTGCTGTCAATGGCGGCGTCCACCACCACGACCACAACAGGGCCGGCCCCCTGAGTCGCTGTTGTTGTTGCGATGGCCCAGGGGCCTGACGCGGTCTCGGCGAAGTCGGCGGCGGCTTCCCGCACCACGTTCAGCTCACCTGGCGACATGGAGGATGCGTTGATGGCTATCGTGCCCCCGCACGACCCCCAGAACTCGGGTAGCCCGTCCTCGAACAAGAGCCCGGGCAGGCCCTTCTTCGTCAGCGCCCGGGTGAACTGGCCCCCAGACCGGACAGCCATGGCCCGAGGTCTGAAAGCTACCTTCGTTGCCATGTTGCTCACATCGCGTGATGACGCCGGTGTTGTCCACGACGCGAATGCCGGGAACAAGGCCAACATCACAAACGTGAGCAGTATGGCGCGAGCAGTTCGGACGCCCAGGCGCTCAGGAGGTGTCACGGGTTCGGTACCTCATCGGGATCTGCGGCGTGGTTCGCCACCGGCCCGGTGGTCGCTAGTGACGTTCATCTGTGCTGATCAAATGTGACACGCATCAGGGTTGAGCGTGTGGGAATGCCAAACATCGAGTGCATCCGGTCGCCAGGTTCCTTCGTCAGCCCGAGCGTCCATCCCGAGCCCAACCCATATGACCCGCTCAGGCCGCTGAGGTCGGAACCGCCGACCGGGCTTGCAGGAAACGCCTTCGTCGCTCGTGCGGATTCCGTCGCACCCACTTGTTTGCAGCCGCCCCACCTGAAATAAGTTGGACGGCATCGCACGCGTTAATAGCCCAGAAAGCCCCATGACGACCCGTCTATAGGCGAGAAAGACCAATGACGACATTCGGATTCACCGGCGGGCGAGTCATTTATTAGGTTTACCTAACTTTGCACAAGGCACATACGTAACAAGCAGTGATGACATTAGGTATAGGCCCAATCTATACCTTGCGGGGGATAGTTAGGTCTCATTGATGAGCCAAGAATTGAGCGGTTTAGAAGCCGTTCAAACATGCAGAATTGCGAGTTAGTCGTTGGGTGGGGCCCCCTACTCCTCGAGGCACGTCGGAGACGATGGAGGACCCGTTGAAGATCATCAGCATGAAAAAAATGAGCATCTCAAAGATCGCGGTACTCGCAACCGGCGCGGTAGCTGCGCTGCTGGTGGCAACCGTCGGGCAGGCGCCCGCAGAGGCTCACCCGAGCTACGCAGCTGCCTGCGACACCTGTCACGCCCTGGGCGGATCGGTGACG
>Ga0066789_10001447_pt1 | contig 10238 bp, 8 predicted proteins | sample OrgsoiDNA2013049_FD_70960 | JGI IMG/M metagenome (GOLD analysis project Ga0066789, IMG submission 70960) | Permafrost soil microbial communities from the Arctic, to analyse light accelerated degradation of dissolved organic matter (DOM) -... | ecosystem: Environmental > Terrestrial > Soil >...
GTAACCTTCACGACTCCAGCAAATCTCTCTTATTGCGAATCGCCCCGCACTAAAGCGCGAGTGCTTGGTCTTGCTGAAGATGCAAGTCGGTGTATCGCTCGAGGGAGCGCTTGCGAAAGGGTGCGAACAAGATCGCGCGGCTGTAAATCCAATTTCGCCGCCAATGCACGAAGGACGCCAGTGCCGAAAAGAGCATGCAACTGCTCGCTATAGATGGGTTCGTTGACGTAGCTCTCGATCCAAGAGTGCGCCACCGTTCCCAGACCCATCTGTTCCATGCGGCTTACGATGCCGGTAACAGCGCCATGCCTTCGGATGAGGTCCTCGACGGCGCAGGAGAATTCCTCGCTCGCCAACTGACCCCAAAGCTGCTTAGGTATGCGTATCCATCGTTGCATGACATCGTTCGGCAGAGTGAACCCGGAATTAGTCTAGCGAAGCGACGTGAGAAAAACGGAAAATGAATGCATCGTCATGGGAGTGTCGGTGCGCGGCGACAAGTTGATCGTCGACGCGGTGGAAATCGAAATCACGTCCATTACCGCGTGTAACCATCTTGCGGATAATGATTGGCGCCAAAGCTCATCAATCGGCAAGCGATGCCTCGCTGGTTTGTAGGGAATCGCCTACACATGAGAGAAATCCGACCATGACAGAATATTTGTCGTTTGTTCCATACCCGAGGATTGCTTACCGTTCACCTGGGGCGTCGGCATTTGTGACCATCATGGAATACCACCATGAGCATTCGCAAACTCTTCCAAGTGAAGCCACTACGTTTTAGGAGACTAAACATGACTACTTCCACCCACGACAACAGCGACTTCTTTGTTCGCGCCTTCGCATCCGTAGCGATCCTCGGGCCGATTCTTTTGGTTATGATTGCTGGCACTTTGCCCGAAGGCTTGGCGCGCGGCCAGCTGATCGTGTTCGGCTACGGCGGAATCGTGGTCGCGCTTGCGACCGCACTGGTTCTGCGCACCGTGTATGGTTTGGGTTTCAGCAAGGCTTTCAAACTTGCGGCCGCGAATCCGAATCACCGATTTGCCACAAAGCAAACGGCTTAAAAAGATGTATGCCGCCGATAAGGAGTCAGCCATAGTTATATCTCAATAGATCACGACGATCGAAGCGCTCGCTACAGGGACGTAGCAACGGACTTGAGGGCGTTTCGCCGGCGAGTCGGAGTCGCCCTCTGACTCGCCGGCGCCGGGCGAGTGCATGGGTGCGCGAACGGCCCGGCCTAGCGCGCAAGAGGTTTAGGTAACTCGTCGCACAAAAGAATTCGAAGGCACGGACCCTGCGAAATACAGCCCAAGCTGCGGTGGACGCGGTCCAGAAGGTGCGGCTAGGATTCTGCGTTTTGGGCACGTCGTCTATGAAAGGTCGGCTACCGGTAGCCGCTCACGGAGCTCGTCCACGAGAACGCGGGTGTTCTCGGAATAATCGATCGGTACAGCAATCAAGTGCACTCCACCTGCGGCGAAAGCCTTTTCCAGCGTTGGTATGAAATCATCGATCGCTTCCACCCGCGTCCCCCTAGCACCATAGGCCTCGGCGTACTTCACGAAATCCGGATTATTGAAAGTCATGCCGAAATCGGGGAAGTGATCTACGGCTTGCTTCCAACGGATCATGCCGAAAGCACCGTCCTCGATCACCAGAACCACCAGGTTCAATTTCAACCGAACGGCGGTTTCCATCTCCTGACTGTTCATCATAAAACCCCCGTCCCCGCAGACGGCCATCACGCGGCGCTGAGGATAGAGCATCGCGGCCGCCATCGCTGAGGGCAGACCCGCGCCCATTGTGGCGAGCGCGTTATCTAGCAGCAGCGTGTTGGCGACGCGGGTTCGGTAATTTCGTGCAAACCAAATCTTGTACATCCCGTTGTCGAGCGCGACGATGCCATCAGGGGGCATTACCTGTCGGATGTCGTGCACCAAGCGCTGTGGCGTGAAGCGGACCTCGGTGGCGCGGGCTGCAATACGATTAAGGATGCCCTCGCGCAGAGGCAGCAACGCGCTGGCGTTGGGGATACGGCCCTCGACACGGTCAGCTAGCAGCCGAAGCGAAGGACCAATGTCGCCGATCACCTCGGTCTGCGGGAAGTAGACCTGCTCCACGTTGGCAGGCTGATAGCCGACGTGCACCACTTGGGGGCCGTGAGGACCCATGATAAAGGGAGGTTTCTCGATGGTGTCATGGCCAATGGTGATAATCAGGTCAGCCCGATCGATGGCCTCGTGCACGTAGTCGCGCTCCGACAGCGCCGCGGTGCCCATATACAGTTCCGTACCGCCGGGCACGGTGCCTTTGCCCATCTGCGTGGTGAAATAGGGAATCATAGAACGCAGCACAAACTGTGCGAGGTCAGAGGTCGAGCGCGGCCGCGACGCGGCTGCGCCCAGCATCACCAGCGGTCGCTCGGCCGCAATGATCAACTGGGCTGCTCGGTCCAATGCCTCGGCTCCCGCTACAGGCAGCTCGACCGGGTGAGGCGGAATCAATGCCACGTCTTCGCACTTCTCGGCGGCAATGTCCTCCGGGATTTCCAGGTGAACGGGGCCAGGTCGCTCCTCCTGCGCGACGCGAAAGGCTTCACGCACGAGGGTGGGGATCATGCTAGGCGAGACAATCTGGCGCGACAGCTTCGTCAGCGGCTTCATCGCTGCCAGAACGTCCACAATCTGAAAGCGCGCCTGATGCGACGACAGAATGCCCTTTTGACCGGTAATCATGACCATGGGCATGGCACCCAGAAGGGCATACGCCGCGCCAGTGGTGAGATTCAATGCGCCAGGTCCAAGTGTCGTGATGCACACGCCAGGCTTGCCGGTGAGGCGGCCGTAAGTAGCTGCCATGAAGGCGGCGGCTTGTTCATGGCGGGTCAGGACCAGTTCGATTGATGAGCTGCGGATGGCGTCGACGACATCGAGATTCTCCTCGCCGGGGATGCCGTAGATTCGCTCGATACCCTCGTTTTCCAGGGCCGCAACCAGCAAGTGGGCTCCTTTGGTCATGATCATCTCCTCAATGGCAATTGGAGTTGAATTTGTCCGGGCCAGCTGCCTTGGCGCGATCAGCCTCAAAATCTAGCAGCTACCGGCCCTTGTCGTACAAAAACTCCTTCTGCGATGTAAATTAAGTCTCTGCGCTAATAGAAGGAACAGTCATTGTCCAATCAAAATATCACTCGATTCTTATTTGCACTGCTTCTACCTCTTTAGGCGTGTGGAGATTCACGGTCGCCGACCAGATCGGGCTCTATAACGAGCTGCTGGCCGATTTTGAACCCAAGGGTCCGGTTGCACGGCGTACGGCGTGTATCAGGCGGACGCCGGCGTCAGCGAACGCGCGACGAGTTTTACATTTACGAAAGGCATGATATTTCCTTGTGGACTGCGATGAAATGGACTGACAGCCATTTCGTGGCACTGATTAATCCATGGCTAGGATAGTTAGGCAATCGGACCGACGCCATAACGTCTTTCTATAGGCTGCCAAAAGCATAGTGGACGCTAACATCGAGCAAGCGATTGTTACCCTAGAGGGGAACTCCTCTCGCGATGGGATAACGACAGTTAGCCGCGTTAGCTAGGCGACAGCACCAGTGCGGGCGCCGGCGCATCAAGGCCCGCGGCAACGGTTTCCAGGGGTATCGAAACGATGCAGCGGGTGCCGCCGACCGCGAGTCCCTCGACGCGCGCCGTTCCGCCGAAGACGCGGGCAAGGTAAGCGATCGTTCCCCAACCCCGCTCGTCCTCCGCGCGGCGTTGTGTCAGGGCCTCTCGGTCTCCGACGCTCCTCAGCACCAAGGCCTCGTGCGTCAAGCGCAGTTCAATGGCGATCTTGCGACAGTCTGGTTGGTTTGCGCAAATTCGCAGACACTCCTGGGCGATACGGTACGGATGATCTGACAGCAGCGCGCCAAGATGGAGGTCGGCGAGTTCGCTGCGACAGACCACGTCGATCGAGCCGCCCGCCGATACTTCCGCCGCCAATCGCGATAGGGCGAGCGACAATGAGCCCCCGGCAACCTGTACCGGCGAGAGCCCGCGCGCCAGCGCGCGCGCGTTCGAGCACCTGATTGACATGCCCTACGATGAATTTCAGCGTGGCAGCGTCGGACTTGCTTTTGTCGCCGACCCCATTCAGCAACAGCGCGATGCCGGTCAGGTTCTGCGCAATGCCCTCGTGCACTTCGATGCTCACTTGATCGCGCGCGCTCCTGGCGTCCGACAGCACCGCGCGTTCGAGCCTGCGCAGCTCCGTCACGTCCTTTAGCACGCAGACCAAGAGCGTCCGGTCATGCAGCGCCAGGCGGGAGCTCGTGATCAGCATCACGACCGGCTTGCCGTTGCGGTCGTGTAAATGGAGCTCGCGGGCTCCCTCGGGCAGGCAGGTCGGCGCCTTCACGCCGCAAGCGATTGCACGTTCTTACATGGCGGCCCTGGCGCAGCCGCCCGGCGCCTGGAGTTGGGAGATTGAGATGCGCAGTCGTGATGAGCCGTTCTGAGGGAGCAGTTTAAGTATCGGGCGCTTCAGGACCGAGGCGCCGTAAGTTACTGTCAAGTGACGATGTGTCCGCGGCTTAGCGGCGATTTTGGTCTCACCGGTAACTGTGCCCAAGTGAACGGCGCCACGAGATCGTAGCGTCCGCCCGCTGCTTAACGACGCTCCGTTATTGCGTGGCGGCCTTGGCAGCCGTCTTGGCACGATGCCGATGCGCGCGCGCCTTGGCCTTGTGGAGGTGAGCCTTTCCCTTATCGATCGACTTGTTCGGTTCTTTCGACATCGCCGCCTTGACGTTGTCGCCAGCTTCCTTCGTTGACTCTTCGGCCGCTTTGCCAGTGTTTTTTACGGCTGTGCCTACCTGGGCAAAAGCTGCAGCGGCGAAAGTCGTTGCTACAACCGTCATCAAGAATTTCTTCATTTTCATGGTATGACTCCATTTCGTCCAATGACATCTCCGCCGACCAGCAACCGTTCCAGACGCGTCGATCAAGCGGTCACCGCTCAGGATACCTGGTCCAAGTGTCGATTTTAAACATATTAGGTCCTCCCCACTTTAGTTCAATCAACTTACGCCGAAGCGCCCTCAACAACTGAAAATGCTTCCAACGTATCGTATCGCAGTCGCAATCCCGAGCCGATGTATTCCTTCAGCTGCTGGAACACCATCGAGCGTATTAACGCACGCAAATAACGCAGTTCGTCCCGGCAAATCTATTCCCACGACGTCCGATATTCCCAACCCGTTGTGCAATTGCGCCACGACCCGTTCGCAATTCGTTTCACAATCTCTTTCGGCCGGCAAAAGCCCCGCAGCCACTTTGGTGCCAGGGCGAGAGCCAGACGCGATCGCACCATCACCCCGAGCCCACTCACGCCCCATAGGCGCGCACCTTTGGGCATCGAAGGACCGCCAAGGCCCGTTGATGCGTACTTCGCGAGATAACCGACAGGGCTGCGTGCCCACTTGCAGTTGCACATCCCTTTGCGCCACCAACCTTGTTTGTCCGGCATTGGCGGCGTGAGGCCACGAGGAACGAAGATCACCAGGTAATAGTGAATTTGACCGTGATTAGCGCCGCCGCCGCCATGCGTCTCGGCGACGCAGACAATGCCTAACCTTACACCTCGACGCTCACCCCACTGCCGGTAACGTTTAACGAAGACACGCACGTCGCCCGCGTCCCAATTTTCGACGGGGCGATACGTGAGAGTAATGAATGCGGCTCGATAGCGATGCCTTCCTTTCTGCATCTCCACCCGCAACAATTTGGATGCACACACAACACCGCGACGCATACGTGACAACCGACGCCTGTCGGCGTCTAACACGATGTCCGTGTCCTTTGTTGCTAAGTAGACAACCCCAGGAGAACGGGCCGTCGCGCTCTCCGAATCGGTACCGCGAGATTCATGCACCGCAGTTTCGTTACGCGCGCAGAGGGCCCCCAAGGGGGTGAGCGCGATCACTTATGCATGCGTCTCAGACATGCGGGCGGTACCGCTTGAGCAGCCGTCAGCCGCCGCAAGAGTAGGGCGGACGGTCGTCGCCCAGCAGGGCGCCTACGGCGCCAAAGCCGGGCGTCGACCTCGCTGCCGCGCGCTTGGTTCGAATTCAGTGCGAAGTTCGGCGAATCGGTCGCTAGAAGCTGGTCACGCACGCTTAAATAGCTCGTAATACTGACGCTGGGTATCGGGATCACGAGCCGCAACGGCCGCAACCCACGGGAGAATGAGGGCGTAGCCTTCGAGTTGCGCGGCAGTAGTCCGATTGCTCGTATGGTCTATGATGGCGCCATGTACGACTTTCCTGAGGCGCCACTGATCGTTGAGTACTCGACCATCCCGGTTTAGGACAAACAGCCGTAGCGATTGCCTCGATGGTTTCCGGGCGCCAGATTTCCATTGCTTCGCGGTCAAGACGGACACGCCACTCCATAGAGCAATCGTCTCGGGTGGGTAGCTGTAGAAGATACTTAGCGATTTCGAATCAGGCACGCTCGCACGCCTCAACGTCGCGTACGACGCTGTAGCACCGTCATGCGCGACCGATTGAACGACATCCAGAATCAGTATTGGTTGAGCGAGAGTCCCCTGGTGTGACCAGGTCTCTATGCGGACACCGTTTTATCGATGCCATTGCCGATCCACCCAAAGTCACAATGGGGCGCCGGACTTACGCGCCGGCAGGCGAATGGCAATGAGTTACGTAGAAACTTAGGTCATTGAGGTGCCAATGTTAGATATTCTTTGCTTGGGCCAGGTTGAAATTTCCGCCTTCTGTCTAAGTTGAGATGTCCGCTTTAGGATCCTTTTCAACTCTGAACCTCAATCGCCTTTTGCAAATCCTTTTGATTCAACTCACGCTGCGTCTTCTTACCGACACGCGTATTGCGAGGTATTTTGCTGCCGTCAATTCCATGTGCAGTCGATGGTCCGGCATAGCTGTGATTGTCACGTTCAGTTTGAACCAAACCCGATATTCGAAGAGCGTGCCCTAGCCGCTTATTCTCAACGATAGCACCTTGATCGATTGCGCCCAATTTGTCGTAGGTGGAGTAGGGCACTGAGATGCCGGCAGCGCGGATCTCGATTCGGCCATCAGGGAACTGATACACGTCGAGGTATTTGCCGGCATAGCGACGGTTGTCCGGTGTGTCTTGCAGCAGATAGAGCTTGCGTTCGTAGTGCAGTGTCAGATTGCTGGTGAGTTTACGCTGTTCTCGCCATGAGAAGATCGAATCAAGATCCTCGTCATCGCGTATCGGTCGATGAGCATCGTGAGCTTCTCGAGGGATCTTGGCGAACAGCGCGTTGTAGTCCGCGACATAGGTCGGCATGAAGGCGTTCGCAGCGTCGATGGTCGAGATCCCTTCTAGCCGCAGCTCTTTGACGAGACGATCTTGCATGGTCAGATGCGCCCGCTCGACGCGTCCTTTAGCCTGAAGTTACCCCGCGATTTTACTGGCTGAGTAGTCAGCAGATCCCTATTTTTTCTGTGTTTGAGGTGAGATTGGCTCGATTACATGGGTACATATTGTAGTCACTAAATAGTTGACAATGTCATTGTCTTGTGCTACGTTTCTTTGCATGTCAGAACGTGGAGGCGCCGTGCATGTCGTCACCACACGGCGCACCTATAAGGGCCGTGTGTACGAGACGCATCTGCTCAGGCGTAGCTATCGCGAAGGCGATCGCGTCAGGAATGAGACGCTCGGCAATCTCTCGCACTTGCCCGCACCGGTGATCGATCTGGTGCGCCGGGCGTTGCGCGGGGAGACCTTCGTGCCGATTGCCGAGCGACTCGAGGTGTTGGGGTCGCGCCCTCACGGCCACGTCCAGGCGGTGCGCCTCGCGATGCAACGACTTCGGATCGAGTCGCTCATCGGCTCGCGGCCGAGCCCGGAACGCGATCGCATCTTGGCGCTCATCGCCGCGCGCGTGCTTGCTCCCCACACCAAGCTCGCCACCACGCGTTGGTGGCACACGACTACGCTCGCCGAGGAGTTCGCTGTGAGCGCGGCCGATGAAGATGATCTGTATGCGGCGATGGATTGGCTGCTCGAACGTCAGCCGGTGATCGAGCGCAAGCTCGCGGCCAAACACTTGGGCGAAGGCAGCCTTGCACTCTACGATCTGTCCTCCAGCTACTTCGAGGGCACGCACTGTCCGTTGGGCAAAATCGGCTACAGCCGCGACGGCAAGAAGAACAAGCTGCAGGTCAACTATGGCCTGATGACCACCCGGCAAGGGTGCCCGATCTCGGTGTCGGTGTACGAGGGCAACACGGCGGACACCAAGACGCTGATGCCGCAGGTGTCGAAGCTCAAAGAGTCTTTCGGTCTCGAGCGTGTCGTGCTCGTCGGGGATCGCGGCATGATCTCGCACAAAGCGATCGGCGAACTCAAGGAGATCGATGGGATGGCGTGGATCACGGCCTTAAAAAGCACGCAGATCCGCGGCCTCGTCGAAGCCGGCGCACTGCAGTTGGGGCTCTTCGATGAACGCAATCTGTTCGAGTTCTCCGATCCTAAGTATCCAAATGAGCGGCTCATCGCGTGCCGTAATCCGGAGCTCGCGAAGCTCAGAGCGCACAAGCGCCAAGCGCTCCTCGAGGCGACCAGGCTCGAACTGGAGAAGATCGGTGACCGCGTCGCACGCGGCGCGCTCGAGGGTGCAGCCGCGATCGGCGTGAAGCTCGGGCGCGTGCTCGACAAATACAAAGTCGGCAAGCACTTCGAGCTGATTATCACGGACACCGCCGTGAAGTATCAAATCCTCGAGCCCCAAGTCGCCGCCGAGGCGGCACTCGATGGCATCTACGTCATCCGTACCGGATTACCGAAGAAGCACATGTCCGCGCCCGAGGCGGTGCGCAGCTACAAGGCGCTCGCTCAGGTCGAGCGTGCGTTTCGCTCCTTGAAGACCGTGGATTTAAAAATCCGACCGATCCATCACCGGCTCGAGAGCCGCGTCCGTGCGCACATCTTCCTGTGCATGCTCGCCTACTACGTCGAGTGGCATCTGATCGAGGCGTGGCGGCCATTGCTGTTCGCCGACGAGGATCAAGCCGCCAAGGCAACGCGCGATCCGGTCGCGCCGGCCAAGCGCTCAGCGGCCGCGCTTGAGAAAATCCACACCCACTCGACCGAAGACGGCACGCCCGCACACAGTCTGCGTACCCTCATCGCCGAACTCGCCACCCTCGTGCGCAATACCTGCAGATCGCCCGGCGCCGTCGAACATCCCGCGACCTTCGACCTCCTCACCATGCCCACCGCCTTACAGCGCCGCGCCTTCGAGTTGATCGATCAAATCGCCGTGTAGTCAGAACCAGAACACCGCAAATCCATGCATGTATCTGTCACACATAGAATTTATCGCGCGACGCCGGGGAGAACTTCAGATTAGAAGAGGAGCCGCCTCCCGCGGCTCCAGCGCACGAGCGTGATTCTCAGTCAGGGACGCGAGTACAGCGGGAACGTCCGGAGCGCCGCGTACCGCGGCGACCGGACGCGCCCCGCAAGGATTCGGGTCACCGCGGTAGCGAGGCAACGGTAGGGCGGCAGGGGTACGCGCAGGCGGCTCCCGCCGCGAACGACCATCAGCTCGCACAGGGAGCGCGTCTCCAAGGGCCGATGGGTCGCTGTACTTCGATTCTGACGCACTCAGCGGCACTGAGCGCCGCAGATTCTACCGAGGGCAGGGTAGCCTTGCAGTACCGGGCCTCCGGCCCTCCGGCACATCCCTGCACCTCAGAGCGCGCCATCCATGGCGCGCCGGACTGTATCAACATTGCTGTATGCCTCTAATCGACCCAAACACGTCGGTGGTGAACGGCAGTTATCGGGCAACCCAATAAGCAAATCAGCTATTGAGCGGACGCGGGGCCTGTGAGATCGAGGTCGGCTGCATCACTGCCTGCTCGACTAGCGTGCCATCGGCAGCTGCATACCTTTGACACGGAACAGTCGCAGACAGGCGTCGACTACCTCCGCATCAAAGAGCTGACCCTTAGTGATTTCTATCTCGGCGAGCGCCACTTCGAGGCCGCGTCCCGGCCGGTACGGGCGGTGTGAGGCCATCGCCTCGACGACATCCGCGACGGCAACGATCTTCGCCTCGAGCAGGATCTCGTGATCCTTGAGGCCCCGTGGATATCCGCTGCCGTCGATGCGTTCGTGGTGCTGCCGGGCGATTTCGGCAATCGGCCAAGGAAACTC
>Ga0066789_10001449_pt1 | contig 10223 bp, 6 predicted proteins | sample OrgsoiDNA2013049_FD_70960 | JGI IMG/M metagenome (GOLD analysis project Ga0066789, IMG submission 70960) | Permafrost soil microbial communities from the Arctic, to analyse light accelerated degradation of dissolved organic matter (DOM) -... | ecosystem: Environmental > Terrestrial > Soil >...
CCGAAAGGAAGACGATACAAGCGCGCCAAGACGCTTGGCCACCTTTGGGAGTTTCAATATGCTTTAGCCGTCGAGCTGGAGCATGGTAAGACGCGTGGAAGTAACATTACGAACAATCATCCGCTATTGACCGCATTGGTGGTTGTTGCACATCTAACCGAGGACAAGCTGTACTACGCGAGACTTTGGGAAATGGAGACTAGTGCAGCGTTGTTCAACGCACCCCTTGAGAAAGTTCCGACGCTTCCAATTATGAAAGAAAATATGCGCGCAAAGACCTACCTGCTGCAGCGCTTGCAGGAGCGCGTGAAGAATGTATAGGCCATGGTCTATTAATTCATTAAAGAAGAAGCGGCTTCGCGGCTCCGCTTGATTCAGACGTTCGTTGAGCGATCTTTCGCGCGGCGTTGGCGAAAGAGGCACGAGGAAGGCGGTGGTCTAATCGTACTGACTTTGATGTTGCCCAGATCCATCCTGCGACCTCAACGTCAGCTTCGATCAGTTTCAAAGGCGATTTCCAGCTTCGCTCAACGTCTGTAGTGGGTCGGGAGCTGGCCTTTCGAATCGCGTGACGGTCTTGGGCTCCGATTACTGGCACCGGAGGGCTCCGGACGGCAGGATGGCCGTTCCGCAAAGAGTGCGACTATCTGTGCCTTACGGGCGCGAAAGCGAAGTAACTCGCGGAAATTGCGGAACGGAATCGGGCCTAAGTGACTGAAAACGCGCAACTCCGCGGTGGTCTGTTAATCCGCAGGTCCCTGGTTCGAGCCCAGGTCGGGGAGCCAATTCATTCAGTACGTTAGGTCAGTTCTGACCGACGGACTTGTTGCGGAACGTTCCGCAATCCAAATCTGCTATCGATTCGACCGCGCGCGCTCATCATGGGCGCCGACTTTGTCGTTCCGTAGTCGCTGTCGGCCAGAAGCGGTCGCAACAAGCGTTCTCCGGTAGAGTACGAAAAGCAGTACCTCGAGCGGCTCCATAGTGTCGGGAGAACCCGGGGCGATTCAAAGAAACTACTGAGGATGGACTAAATATCGTGTAGCTATTCCGCCACGGTCACCTTGTCGCTTGTCCAGTAAGGCTGCTGCGCGACCAGCCCAAAGAAAATAGGAGGAAAACAACGTGTCCAATCGTGAAATTTCTCGTCGTAAGCTGCTGAAAGCATCGGCCGCGGCCGGTGTGCTCGGATTGGTGGGCCTGCCCGCTTTTGCGGAGCCGCAATGGAGGAAATACGCCGGTACGAAACTCGAGGTGCTCCTCATCAAGGGTCCGCGCGGCGATAATCTGCAGAAAAACATCAAAGAGTTCACCGACCTCACTGGCATACTGGTCGAGTCCGAGCAAGTGCCCGAACAGCAGCAGCGTCAGAAGGCTGTGATCGAACTCTCGTCCGGCAAGCCGAGCTTCGACGTCGTCCACCTGAGCTATCACGTCCAGAAGCGCCAGTTCGAAAGGGCCGGATGGCTCGCCGACCTCTCGGGATTCATGAAGGACCCGAACCTCACGGCGCCAGATCTCGTCGAAAGCGATTTTTCGGCCGCAGGCCTTTCCTATGCCAAGAACGACAAGGGGCAGTTGCTTTCGCTGCCGTGGTCGGTCGACTACTTCATCCTCTACTACAACAAGGAAATCTTCCAGAAGAAGGGTGTTGCAATACCAAAGAACTTCGACGAGATGATAGCGACTGCCGACAAGTTGACAGACCCCGCGTCAGGCACCTTCGGCTTTGTCGGGCGCGGCCTCCGCAACGCCAACATGACGCTTTGGTCCAACTTCTACCTCAATTACGGTGGCGAATTCCTGGACGCCAAGGGCAATATCTTGACGGACGGTCCTGAGGCAGTTGAAGCGACCAAGATGTATCAGCGCCTGATGAAGGATGCTCCTCCTGGCGTGGCCGGATTCAACTGGATGGAATCCATGGCGGCCTTTACCCAAGGGCGAGCGGCGATGTGGATCGACGGCGTCGGCTGGGCCCCGCCGGTGGAGGATCCGGCCGCCTCGCGCGTCGTCGGCAAGGTCGGCTACACGATGGTTCCTGCCGGACCGAAGGGCCGTTTCTCGGCGACCTACGGCGACGGCATCGGCATCGCGCAGGCGAGTAAGAACAAGGAAGCCGCCTTCCTGCTTTGCCAATGGGCCGTATCGAAGCAGCAGGGTGCACGCCTTCTGCAATCTGGCGGCGGGGTTCCATTTCGTAACTCCGTGCTCAACGACCCGGAAGTTCGCAAAGGCGTCAAGTTACCGCAGGAGTGGCTGCAATCTGTCATCGACGCATCGAAGATCAGCAAACTCGGTCTGCCGGTCATCATCCCGGTGGCCGAGTTCCGCGACATTGTCGGTGCCGGTGTCACAGCGACGCTGTCGGGTGCTGATCCCGCAGTAGAACTCAAAAAGGCGCACGAGCAGTTCCGGCCAATTCTCGAGCGATCCGAGAAGGCGTCGTAACAATCACCTTGTCACTGCACCTTTCCTGCTCCGGAATATTTCCGGAGCAGGATTACCGCTTCCAGAATTGACCATGTGCGAGCAAAGCATCGAAGCCGACACAGGTTTCAAGCAGAAGTATTGGCTACGCTCCTATTGGCCATTCGTGATCCCGGCGCTGGTTGTAGTCCTCGGCGTGATCATCTTCCCTTGGCTCTTTACCATCTGGATGAGCCTGAACGAATGGAAGGTCGGCTCGCCGACGGTCTTCGTTGGCCTCGCCAATTACCTGCGCCTACCGAACGATCCGCGCTTCATCGAAGCAACTTGGCACACGATAGCGTATACCTTCCTGTCGGTGCTGCTGCCACTTGTGTTGGGCACGTTCGCCGCGGTCGTGTTCCACCAGAAATTTCCGCTGCGCGGCTTCCTGCGCGGATTGTTCATCATGCCAATGATGGCAACACCGGTAGCCATCGCGCTGGTGTGGACCATGATCTTCAATCCGCAACTTGGCGTGCTGAACTATCTACTCTCGCTGGTGGGCCTGCCGGCGCAGCTCTGGGTATTCCACCCCGGCACCGTAATCCCGTCGCTGGTCATGGTGGAGACGTGGCAATGGACGCCTCTCGTGATGCTGATCGTGCTTGGCGGGCTCGCCGCGATACCGGCCGAGCCTTATGAGAGCGCGCGGATTGACGGGGCGAGCTTCTGGCAGATGTTTCGCTACATCACGCTGCCGCTGATCACGCCATTCCTGTTCATCGCTGCGATGATCCGCATGATCGACGCGGTGAAGAGCTTCGACATTATTTTTGCCATTACGCAGGGCGGCCCGGGAACGGCCTCCGAAACGATCAATCTCTATCTGTACAGCGTCGCTTTCGTCTACTACGACATAGGGTACGGCTCGGCGATCGCGCTTGTGTTCTTCGTGCTTATCGTCGTGCTTGCCGCCATATTGCTCTATTTGCGGCAGCGCATGCACTGGAGCGAGGCCGGAGCCAACGCATGAGTCCGCGTCGAATCCTCGGCAAGATCGCGCTCGCGTTCTCGGTGGTTATCATCGTGTCACCGGCGATCCTGTTTTTCGTCTGGATGGTCTCGCTCTCGATAAAGCCCGAGGTCGACAATGCCAGCTATCCTCCGATCCTAATCCCCGACCGGCTGGCATGGAAGAACTACGCCGCTGTCCTTACGTCCAACCACTTCGTCACCTATTTCTTCAACAGCCTTATAGTCACCGGGACTGCAACTTTGTTTGCGCTCGCGGTCGGCGTGCCGGCCGGCTACGGTATCGCGCGCATGCGCGCGCACAAGTCGGCGATCGTAATCCTGATTGCCCGCATCACGCCCGGTCTTTCCTATCTCATTCCGCTGTTCCTTGCGTTCCAGTGGATCGGGCTGCTTGGCACGCTCTGGCCGCAGATCATCATCCATCTGGTCGTGACGGTGCCCATAGTGATCTGGATCATGATCGGCTATTTCGAAACGACACCGATGGAACTCGAAGAAGCGGCCATTATCGATGGCGCAACGCGCTGGCAGGTGTTTCGGTACGTCGCGCTGCCGATCGCTCGGCCCGGTATTGCCGTGGCGATGATCCTGGCAGTGATCTTCTCCTGGAACAATTTCGTCTTCGGCATCGTGCTCGCAAGTCGCGAGACGCGGACGCTGCCGGTCGCGGTCTACAACATGATCTCATTCGACCAACTCAGCTGGGGGCCGCTCGCGGCGGCCGCGCTTCTCGTAACATTTCCGGTCCTATTGCTCACGGTCTTCGCCCAACGTCAGATCGTCGCCGGACTCACGGCCGGAGCCGTCAAGGGCGGCTGACCCGTCAGCCGAGGGCGCTAATTGGTATCCAATTCCCGTTCCGCAAAATTGAGGGCTATCGGTATCTTCGGGGCACCAACGCGCGGAAACCCGCGCAAATTGCGGAACGGAATTTCGCCTAAGTAACTGAAAGTGCTCGAATCCGCGGAGGCCTGTTAATCCGCAGGTCCCTGGTTCGAGCCCAGGTCGGGGAGCCAATTCAATCAACAGCATGCCTCCGATTCCTGCGATCGGTTCTACGCCTGCTGTATACGAAAATGTAGCAAAAAATCTGCACGTCGACACCGTCCAGCACGAATCTTTCGCCGATATTCAAGAGCTTGCCGTCGTACCAGCAATCGCGCCGCATGCGCACTGTTGCTACATGTAGCAATTAATCCGCGGGTCGATCGTTCGAATTGAGTCGGCAAGACGCGATAGGTCAGACGGACTCCAGCTCCACGTGGACTCGGCGACCGATCGCGGTAGCAATGTTGACCATGACATCGAGCGAGAAGCGAGACACGCGGCCGCGCGGCAGATCGTTCATTCGAGGCTGGGTGATTCGGCACCGTTGCGCAGCCTCGGTTTGCGTCCAGCGGGGTTTCTTCACAATGGCCGCAATCTGCTGCATGAGTTCGGCGCGTGCGCGCAGATTCGCTGCCTGCTCGGGCGTATCGGCGAGCGCGTCCCACACGCTTGCGTAAACCTTCGTCTTGGTCATCTTCGATCTCTCGTCATTTCCCTGAATCGAGCTTTCGCAATCTCGATGTCGCGTTGCGACGTGCGCTGCGTCTTCTTCTGAAACACTGGATCGTCGGCGACTTCGGGATCCGGTACGTATTCGCGGTGTTCGCGGCGGTCGCGCTCGTCGGCGGCCTCGTAACACTCCTGTTCGTAATCGAGACGAAAGGCAGGGTACTCGAGGAACTGTCACCCTGACCGCCCGGCTGTCTCGTCCGCCTACAGCCCGTAGCCTCTGCGGACGGGACGACACACGGCATTTCCGCGGTCTTTTTGATGTGTGCGCTTGCGACCCCTGAAGGAACGGACGAGTCGGGTGTGCCTTGGCGGCAGATCACGCAGAGGCGCATCGCAACCGAAGGGGAAGTGCGGCAGGATTGAGCGACAACAGGGCAATGGCGTTGAGCGAAACAACGTGTGCGGTTTCCCACGCTTGTCGAAGTGTGAAATTCCGGGATTTCGCACGCGCTGACAATTTGCACAATGAAATGCAAAGCACGTTCTTTTCACAATCAACTACTTGGATGAATGCCTCACTGCTGCACTGAGATGGCACGAACACTGCTCTAAAATAGCGCCGACGGCACCGCAATGCACGGTGTCATGCCGTCACGAAGGAAGGGGGAGGAACCCATGATGAGCACGTATGGCTGCGCACCGTCCGCGTCGGTCGCGGCCCTCGTGCGCCAGGGAGCGGCGTTCCTGTTAGCGGTGCCTTCGCAATTTGTCACGGCGATGATGGTGACAGCCCTGGCATTGTGCTTGGTTCAACCGGCCAACGCGCAGCAGCGCGACGCGTCCTTCGTGGTGCCTTACGCGGGAACGCTCAAGAAGATAAACGACAGCGGTGAACTTCGCATCGGCTATCGCGAAAATTCCCCCCCTTTCGCGTTTCTCGATGCGCAGCGAAGGCCGCTAGGTTACTCGCTCGATCTCTGCGAAATCGTCGTCGAGGAAGTTTCGGCAGAACTCGGAAAAGACGTCCGGGTCATTCGGCGGCCGGTGACGCCGGAGAACCGTTTTGAGCTTGTGACTTCCGGCGAAGTCGACCTCGAATGCGGTTCGACCACGAACAATCTCGAGCGGCGCAAGACCATGGGCTTTTCGCCGACCATGTTCGTGACCGGCACCAAACTGCTCGTGCGCCGCGGCAGCGGCATCCTCAATTTTCGCGATTTGGCCGGCAAGACGGTCGCCCTGACGCGCGGCACCGTGCACGAGACCGCGATACCGAAGCTTGCCCAGCGGCAGGGCATTCCGATCAAGTTCGTGTTCGGGAGCGACCACGGCGAGTCGTTCCAGATGCTTTCCGCGGGGAAGGCCGATGCGTTCGCCAATGACGACGTGCAGCTATACGGGATGGTCGCGGAAAAGAAGGCGGCCGCGGATTTCCGTGTCGTCGGCGACTTTCTAACGTACGCCGACTATGCGCTGATGTTTCGCAAAGACGACCCCGACTTCGCCGAGGTCGTGGAGCGCGCGTTCCAAAAGCTCGCGGGCAGCCGCGAAATCGTGGCGATCTACGAACGCTGGTTCCAGAAGCCGCTGCCGTCCGGTGTGCGCCTCAACCTGCCTATGAGCCCACACCTGGAGGAGCTGTTTCACGTTCAGGGTCTGCCATCGGACTGACTGAACGCTAGCGCGGGTGTGTCCCGCAATCACTGCATAGATTCAACGTACGGTACCGACGAAGGAGGAAATCCATGGGCATCCTTAACGATCACGATCCGGTGGAAACCCAGGAGTGGGTCGATTCGCTGCGCGCGGTTCTGCAACATGCGGGACCCGAGCGTGCCAAGTATCTGCTCGGGATGCTGCGGGACGAAGCACTGCGCACCGGCACCATGCCGCCATTCCTGGCGACCACGCCCTACCGCAACACGATCCCACCGGACCAGGAGGCAAAGTCTCCCGGCAACCGCGATCTCGAGCACAAGATCCGCGCGGCGATCCGCTGGAATGCGGTGGCGATCATCCTGCGGGCGAACAAGGAGTCGTCGGAGTTGGGTGGCCACATCGCGAGCTTCCAGTCCTCGGCACTGCTCTACGACATCGGCTTCGGTCACTTCTGGCATGCGCCGACTGCGGACCATGGTGGTGACCTGATCTACGTGCAGGGTCATGTATCGCCCGGCATCTATGCGCGCGCATTTGTCGAAGGCCGTCTGACCGAGCAGCAACTCCTCGGCTATCGCCAGGAAAGCGAGGGCAAGGGCATCCCTTCGTACCCCCACCCATGGCTGATGCCCGACTTCTGGCAGTTCCCCACGGTGTCGATGGGCCTCGGTCCGTTGATGGCGATCTATCAGGCCCGCTTCCTCAAATACCTCGAGGGCCGCGGTCTGGCCAAGACCGACAACCGCAAGGTGTGGGCGTTCCTTGGCGACGGCGAATGCGACGAACCGGAATCGCTCGGCGCGATCTCGCTCGGCGGGCGCGAGAAACTCGACAACCTCGTCTTCGTCATCAACTGCAATCTGCAACGGCTCGACGGACCGGTGCGCGGCAACGGGAAGATCATCCAGGAGCTTGAAGGTATATTCCGCGGCGCTGGCTGGAATGTGATCAAGGTGGTATGGGGCTCCGGCTGGGACAAGCTGTTTGCCAAGGACAAGGCAGGAATCCTGCTGAAGCGCATGGAAGAGTGCGTCGACGGCCAATACCAGGACTTCAAGAGCAAGAACGGCGCCTACGTGCGCGAGCACTTCTTCAACACCCCGGAACTGAAGGCGCTGGTCGCCGATTTGAACGACGACCAGGTGTGGAAGCTCAGTCGCGGAGGCCATGATCCGTTCAAGGTTTACGCTGCCTATGCCGCGGCGGTGAAGCACCAGGGCCAGCCGACCGTCATTCTCGCCAAGACCGTGAAGGGCTATGGCATGGGCGAATCGGGCGAAGGCCAGATGATCAGCCATCAGGCGAAGAAAATGACGCAAGAGGCGCTCAAGCAGTTCCGCGACCGCTTCGACATTCCGATGCCCGACGACAAGATCGCCCAGATGCCGTTCATCACACTTCCCGATGGCAGTCCGGAGAAGAAATACCTGCACGAGCGGCGCGCCGCGCTCGGGGGCTACCTGCCGCAGCGGCGCCGGAAGACCACCTCATTGCCCGCGCCGCCATTGTCGAATTTTGATCGCCTGCTGCAAAGCTCGGGCGACCGCCAGATCTCGACGACGATGGCTTTCGTGCAGATGCTGGGAACCCTCGTCCGCGACAAGGCGATCGGCAAGCACATCGTCCCGATCGTCCCCGACGAATCGCGCACGTTCGGGATGGAGGGCATGTTCCGCCAGCTCGGCATCTATTCGTCCGTCGGCCAGCTGTACAAGCCGCAGGACGCGGATCAGTTGATGTACTACCGCGAAGACAAGGCGGGCCAGGTGCTGCAGGAAGGCATCAACGAGGCAGGCGCGATGAGCTCGTGGATTTCGGCGGCGACGTCCTACAGCACGAACAACCTGCCGATGATCCCGTTCTACATCTACTACTCGATGTTCGGCCTGCAACGCGTCGGCGATCTCGCGTGGCTGGCGGGCGACATGCGAGCGCGCGGTTTCCTGCTCGGCGGCACCGCCGGACGCACGACACTGAACGGCGAAGGTCTGCAGCACGAGGACGGCCACAGCCACATCCTCGCCTCGACGATTCCCAATTGCGTGGCGTACGACCCGACGTTCGCCTACGAGGTCGTGGTGATCATTCGCGACGGCATCCGACGGATGTACCAGGAACAGGAGGACGTCTACTACTACGTCACGTTGATGAACGAGAACTACCCGCACCCCGGCATGCCGGCGGGCGCGGAGGAGGGCATCGTCAAGGGCGTCTACCTGCTGCAGGAAGGCGCAAAGGGCAAGGGGCCGCGCGTGCAGTTGATGGGCTCGGGTACGATCCTGCGCGAGGTGATGGCGGCCGCCGATCTGCTGCGTGACGATTTCAAGGTCAACGCCGATATCTGGAGTGCGACGAGCTTCAACGAACTGCGTCGCGATGGTATGAGCGCCGAGCGCTGGAGCCTGCTGCATCCGTCCAAGCCGCGGCGCAAGAGCTATCTCGAAACCGCGCTCGAAGGCCACGCGGGGCCCGTCGTGGCCGCGACCGACTACATGCGCAGCTTCGCCGATCAGGTGCGCAGCCAGATTCCGCGGCGCTATGTCGTCCTGGGCACGGATGGCTTTGGTCGCAGTGACTATCGGGTGAAGCTGCGCAAGTTCTTCGAAGTGAACCGGTACTACGTGGCGGTCGCAGCACTCAAGGCGCTGGCGGACGACGGCGAAATCAAGCCGGAGATCGTCGATCAGGCGATCAAGAAGTACGGACTCGATACCGAGCGGCCCGATCCCTGGACCGTGTGAACGGCCACGCAAGGACTACGCAGGGCATTTTGAATGGGGGCGACATGGGCGCAGTAGCCGAAGTAAAAGTGCCGGACATCGGCGACTTCAAGGATATTCCGATCATCGAAATCATGGTGAAGGTGGGCGATTCCGTAAAGCCGGAGGACCCGCTTGTGTCGCTCGAATCGGACAAGGCGACGATGGAAGTGCCGGCACCGTCCGCCGGCACGGTGAAGGAACTCAAGGTCAAACTCGGCGACAAGGTGAGCGAAGGCAGCGTGATTCTGCTGCTCGACGGGGGAGCGAGTGCGCCGGCGACGGCGCCTGCGGCTGCGCCGAAAACAGCGGTGTCAGCGCCACCGTCGCCGACCAGCGCACCCGGCGGCATCGCCGAGGTACGCATACCGGATATCGGCGATTTCAAGGACGTGCCGGTGATTGAAATCTTCGTCAAGCCAGGCGACACGGTGAAGGCGGAAGATCCGCTGATCGCGCTGGAGTCGGAGAAGGCGACGATGGAAGTGCCGGCACCGCTTGGTGGCACGGTGCAGTCCATCAACGTCAAGCTCGGCGACAAGGTGTCGGAAGGCGCGGTAGTGCTGACGCTGTCGACCGGGAGCGGCACGGTCGCTGCACCCAGTGCGCCGGCGACGACCGCAGCTGCGACGGCGGCCCCTGCGCCCGCCGCGAAGGCCGCAATATCCGCGGCGCCGGCCGGCGCCGTTGACGAGGTCGCGTTCGGGCTCGCTTATGCGGGTCCCGGCGTGCGCAAGTTCGCGCGCGAATCGGGTGTGGATCTCGGTCGGGTGAAGGGCACCGGCGATAAGGGCCGTATCCTGAGGGAAGACGTGGCGAGTTTCGCCAAGGGTGCGCCCGCGGCGGCGAAACCGGCTG